>Ga0172379_10000033_pt1 | contig 342855 bp, 268 predicted proteins | sample GrowelOW334metaG_FD_119756 | JGI IMG/M metagenome (GOLD analysis project Ga0172379, IMG submission 119756) | Groundwater microbial communities from an aquifer near a municipal landfill in Southern Ontario, Canada - Groundwater well OW334 metaG | ecosystem: Environmental > Aquatic > Deep... | reverse complement strand
GTGTTTGGCGGGACGGTGGCGGGCGTGACCAACACGTTCGAGGTGGCGAGCACCAACAAGGGTGCGGTCTTTGCGGGCTTTGCGAACAACATGGCGTTGGGCACGCTGAACATGACCAACCACATCGAGTTTGTGAACAACATCAACAACGGGGGCGGACTGGGGACGAACGAGTGCCTGTATGTGGATGTGCTGCACCTCTTCAACGGAGCGACGATGAAGCTGAGCCAGTTGACGGTTTACGTCGGGATGCAGTTCATCTACGAGGATGGCGCAGGCACGAAGGTGCTGACGGGCGTGGCGGGCGAGGCGATTACGGCGGCGAACAAGAACAGCTATGGGCTGGCGAACGTGTTCCTCAGCAACGACGGCCAGATCGTGTTTGTGCCTGAGCCTTCGACGGGTGTGTTGTTGGGTCTGGGTTGGGTGATGCTAAGCGCGCTCCGCCGGCGTCGCAAAGGTTGAGCGGGCAAAACTGCTGCCTGCAAACGGTCCGAAACTACCGCACCAAGGCCGCCACGTTCTGCCATGCCATCGCCAGCCCGACGGCGAAGACGAAGCCAGCGAACGTCTTTCGAATGGCGCGTTCGGAGAGCCGGCCTTTTGCAGCAACGCCGCCCGTCATGCCGGCTGTGGCCGCTGCCAGAAACGCCAGCGCCATCCACCAGTCGAACTGCACGTAGCGGAGTTGGCCCGCAAGTCCCGACAGAGAGTTTAGCGCAATGATCGCTAACGACGTGCCGGTGGCCTTCTTGATGTTCAGCCCGCCGAATAACACCAGCGCCGGCACGATCAGGAATCCGCCGCCGATTCCAAGGAAACCGGTCAGCACGCCCACGGCTGCGCCGACTGCGGCGCACCGTATCGGCCCTTGGCTCGGCGTCTGTTCAACTTCGCGCCGCTCCCGGATCAGCGTCAGGCCCACGCCGAGCATGATGACAGAGAACACGGTCAGCAGCACCGGTTGCGAAACCAGATGCGTCAGTCGCGCACCGCCATACGCGCCGACCACGCCCGTCACGGCGAAGAGCAGTGCGACGCGCACGTCAAAATGCCCGCGGCGGTATTGCATGACGCTGCCCGCAAGGCTGGTGCCGCCGACCACGACCAATGCCATCGCCACCGCCTGAGAAACGGGAATGCCGGCTACATAGACCAGCACTGGCAGCGTGATCATCGTGCCGCCGCTGCCGAGCAGTCCCAACGCCACGCCAATCAGGCTCGCCATGAGCAACGCCGCTATCGTCTCGATGTTCATCTCGCCCAGTCTTGAGGACGGCGGCATCATCGCAATCCTGCGCAATCCTGGCAACAGTCATCGGCGCGAACGCAACGAGCTTGGCATTGCGCACAGAGGCGACGCATAGTATCGGTAGCAATGTTGAAGCCAATATCTGCCAGACTTTCGCGCTGCCTCCCGCTGTGGGCGGCGCTTGTGGTTGCGGCGGGCGTGTTTGGCGGAATACCGGGCGCATTGGCGTGTTCAGTGCCGGTGTTTCGTTACGCGCTTGATCGCTGGCCAGGAGAAATCTACGAGCTTCGCGTGGATCGCGATGTCGCTGCGAGGTCAGAGATTGCGCCGTTGTTGGACAGGCTCCGCACGAACTCGCTGGCGAATCTGACAGTGCAGATGTCGGCCTCAACGGGAGCAGGCGCGGCTAAACTGATCTTCCCGGATCCGCCCGGCGGCGAAGCATGGTCAGGGCTGCTGACTGCCGCGAGCCTCGAAACCCTGCTGGACTCGCCGATCCGCCGCGAGATCGCGCGTCGCATCGCTCACGGCGACTCAGCGGTGTGGGTGCTGGTCGAGTCTGGCGATAAGTCAGCCGACGACGGAATTGCGCGTGTGTTGGAACAGCGGCTCAAGCAGTGGACAACGGTTGCCTCGCTGCCGGAGCAGGATGCCAACGACCCATCCAGCCAACTCGGTCCTGGCCCGGCGCTCGTGCTGCGGTTCTCCGTCTTGCGATTGTCTCGGAAGGATCCTCGCGAGGCTGTCACGCTGGCAATGCTCGAAGCCAACAGCGACGAGGTCAGGAAGCTCCGTTCGGTGCCGGTCGCATTTCCCGTCTTTGGCCGCGGCCGCGTGCTCGCGGCAGTGCCGAAGGAGAACCTGACGCCGGAGAGCATTGACGAGATCTGCGCCTTTCTCACCGGTGCGTGTTCCTGCCAGGTGAAGGACTCGCGCACGGGCTGGGATTTGCTGCTGAGTTTCAACTGGGACGAGGAACTGGCGCGCGTGGAAGAGGAGCGGCAGGCGGCTGGCGTAGAGAAATCGCCCGTTGCGGAATCCGCAGCGAAAGCGGAGACGGTTGTGATTCGAGGCGAGCCGGCGCCCGTCGAGCCGCCACGCGGGACCGGTTGGCGCGTGTGGGGTGCGGTGGTTGTGTTCCTCGCCGTGATTGCTGGAATAGCAGGGGTGGGATGGAGTAAAAGGAAGCCGTGAAACAGGTCATAGCAATCATTGCCGTTCTGGCGGTCGGTTTGGGAATCATGGCGTGGTTCTACCGGCAAAGCGCGCCATCAGAAGCGGGTCGGGCGCTGACAGTGTATTGCGCTGCCGGCGTCAAGAAACCTGTCGAGAAGGCGGCGGAAGCCTATCGGAAGGAATTTGGCGTCACCATCAGCCTGCAATACGGCGGCACCGGCGCGTTGTTCAGCGCCATCCGCGTTTCCAAGAGTGGCGACCTGTTGATCGCGGCGGACGACGGCAGCGTCGCGGACGCACAGCGGCTCGGCCTCATCCGCGAGGTGATTCCGCTGGCGAAACAGCGGCCGGTGATTGCCGTCGCCAAGGGCAACCCGAAGGCGATCCGTGCGCTCGATGACCTCCTGCGCGGCGGCGTGCGGTTCGCGCTCGCCAATCCGGAGAGCGCGAGCATCGGCCGCACGGTGCGGCGCGTGTTGGCCGGACGGTGGGAACAGTTCAACGCGCGGGCGCTGGTGTTGAAACCGACGGTCATGGACATCGCCGGTGACGTGGCGCTCGGCGCCGCAGACGCAGCGATTGTTTGGGACGCGACGGCGGCGCAGTTTGTGGGGCTGGAAACGGTGAGCGTGCCGGAATTCGAGAAAGCGGAGGAGAACGTCAGCGCCACCGTGGTAGCGACATGCGCACAGCCGGCAGCGGCGCTGCGGTTCGCGCGCTATCTGGCGGCACCGGAGAAGGGCGCGCCGATCTTTGCCAGCAGTGATTTTCGTCCGGCGGGCGGCGACAAGTGGAGTGTGAAGCCGGTGATGGTCTTCTACAGCGGTGGCGTGAACCGCCCGGCGATCCAGACAACGCTGAAGGAATTCGCTGACCGCGAAGGCGTGGACCTTACGACGGTGTTCAACGGCTGCGGCATCCTCTGCGCCACGATGCGCGCGATGGCGAAGACGCCCGACGCGAAAGTCCCCGACGCCTACTATGCGTGCGACGTTTGTTTCGTGCCACCGGTGGCCGATCTCTACCCGGAGGCGGTTGTGCTGACGGAGGCGGACATCATGCTCGCCGTCCCGAAGGGCAACCCGAAGAACCTCCGCACGCTGTTGGATCTCGCGCGGCCCGGCCTGAAGATCGGCATCTGCAACTCGCAGCAGTCCACGCTCGGTTACATGACGCGCGGCATGTTGAAGGATGCGGGCCTTCTCGACTCGGTGATGAAGAACGTTTGCTCGCAGGTGCCGACGGCCGACTTGCTGGTCAACCAGCTCCGCACCGGCTCGCTGGACGCGGCGATTGTCTATGACGTGAATGCCAAGCCGGTGGCGGAGCATATTGACACGATGCCAATCAAGCACGCCGGCGCGAAAGCCGCGCAGCCGTTCGCGGTGGCGGCGAAGTCGCCGAACGCGCGGCTCGCGGGCCGGTTGCTGGCGTTCCTGCGCGCCAACCGCGAGCGGTTTGAGAAAGCCGGTTTTCATTGGCGGGGTGACGAGTCGGCCGTCGCGAGCAAGGACATTGTCGTGCCGGCGTATCTGAAGAGCGCCAATGACTGACCAGCACCGCGCCGGGCCGAACTGGCCCTTCTGGGTCGTCATTGCCGCTGTCACGGCGGCCTACCTTGGGTTGTTGTTCGGCATGTTGGCAGCCACCGCGACCTACACGTCGCCGCATCATCTCCTCCGGGCGCTCGGCTCGCGCGAAATCCAATACGCCACCGGCCTCAGCCTCGTCAGTTGCACCATCGCCGCGCTGCTGTCGCTCATCGTCGCCGTGCCGGTTGGTTACCTCATGTCGCGCGGCCGGTTTCCGGGCAAGAACACGCTCGACACGCTGCTCGACGTGCCGATTGTCCTGCCGCCGATGGTGATCGGGTTGTGCCTGCTGATTGCCTTCCAAACGCCGCTCGGCCGCGCCATTGACCGCATTGTGCCGTTCACCTACACGGTGTTTGGCGTGTTGCTCGCGCAGTTCACCGTCGGCGCGGCGTTCGCCGTGCGGCAGATGCGGACGACGTTCGATCATTTGGCGGCGCGGCCGGAAGACGTGGCGATGACGCTCGGTTGCTCGCGTGGCCGGGCCGTCTGGCTCGTCACGCTGCCCGCTGCCAAGCGCGGGATGTTCAGCGCAGCGAGCATTGCGTGGGCGCGGAGCCTCGGGGAATTCGGGCCGATCCTGGTGTTCGCCGGCGCGACGCGGATGAAGACCGAAGTGCTGCCGACGACGGTCTGGCTGGAACTGAGCGTTGGCAATCTGGAGGCCGCCATCGCGGTAAGTCTGTTGATGGTCGCGCTGGCGGTGACAGTGCTGCTGGCAATGCGCGCGGTGGGGGAGAGGCCATGAAGAAACAACCACTGAATACACGGAACACACGGAAAGCGGATTCGGAATCTAGAGTCGGGGTAGGGCGAACTGTAGCGGCGGTCTCTGACCGCCGGACGTTGATTCCGTGGCGGATTTCGGCGGTCAGAGACCGCCGCTACAGCGTCCGTTATGGTTTGAGGACGGTTTTGGATATTCTTTCCGTGTCTTCCGTGTCTTCCGTGGTTCAATCTCTGCGATGATCTCTCTTGAACACATCGCTATTCGGTCCGGCGCGTTTGCGCTGAGCGAAGTGTCGTTCACGGTGCCGGGATCGGTTTACGGCGTGCTGATGGGGCCGACCGGCTGCGGCAAGACGACATTGATCGAGGTCATCTGCGGGTTGCGCAGGCCGGAAGCCGGCCGCGTGTTGGTCAACGGCCGCGACGTCACGCACGAGCCGCCCGGCAACCGCGGCGTCGGCTACGTGCCGCAGGACGGCGCGATGTTCCCGACGATGACCGTCCGCCAGCAACTTGGCTTCGCGCTGCGTATCCGGCGGCGACCTGCGGAGGAAACGGCGGCGCGCGTCGAGGAACTGGCGGCGCATTTGGGCGTTGCGCACCTGCTTGACCGCAAACCGCACGGCTTGTCGGGTGGCGAACGGCAGCGCGTTGCGTTGGGGCGTGCGCTGGCGGCGCGGCCGGCGGTGCTGCTGCTTGACGAGCCGCTCTCCGCGCTCGACGAAAACATGCGCGGCGACATGCGGGACCTGCTCAAGCGCGTGCAGCGCGAGCACGGCGTCTCCGTGCTTCACGTCACGCACGATCGCTCCGAGGCGCGGCAGGTGGCCGACCTGTTGTTGACGATGAGCAATGGCCGCGTGCGGCAAACGGATCTGGACACATTGGGAGCGCCATGCACCTGCCAACACTGACACAAGAGGAGTGCGCCATTTACGAATGGCAGATGTGGGTGCCGGGGTTGGGAGAGGAGGGTCAGCGCAGGCTCAAGGGCGCGTCGGTGCTCATCTCACGTTGCGGCGGCCTTGGCGGCGTAGTGGCTTCTGAACTGGCCGCGGCCGGCGTTGGCCGGCTCATCATCGCTCACGCCGGCAACCTCAAGCCCGCCGACCTCAATCGTCAGCTTCTCCAGACCCACGATCACATCGGCAAGCCGCGCATCGAGTCCATCGCGCGGCGGCTGCGCGAACTCAACCCGCGCCTCGACATCGTTGCTGTCGGCGAGAACGTCACGGAGGAAAACGCCGGCCGGCTTGTGGCGCAGGCGGACGTGGTGGTGGACGCCGCGCCGTTGTTCGAGGAGCGGTTCGCGCTGAACCGCGCTGCCGTCGCTCAGGGCAAGCCGATGGTGGAGTGCTCCATGTATTCGATGGAGGCGCATGTTACGACGATTCTGCCGGGCCGCACTGCGTGCCTGCAATGCCTCGTTCCTGAAGAACCCGCCGACTGGAAACGCCAGTTTCCGGTGATAGGCGCGGTCTCCGGCACGGCTGGCTGTGTTGGCGCAGTCGAGGTCGTCAAGCTCCTCACTGGCATCGGCGAACCGCTCACTGGCGTGATGCTGGTGATGGACCTCAAGACAATGAACTTCCGCCGGGTGAAAACAGCGCGTCGGCCTGATTGTCCGGTGTGTGGTGCTGCGTGCTGATCACTTCTCGTATTCGACGATCAACTCGGGGCCTTTGCCGCTCTCGCGGGTGAAGTAGTTGACGCCGTCGGGGTTCACCGGGTCTATGGCGAGGCTGAGTTCCTTCATGCCGGCCAGGGGAAAATTCTTCAACGGCACTTCCATGATCTGGTTCGCGGCGACGGGGCCAATGTTAGCCAGCACCTTGCCAGGTTTGGGATGGTTAGCGTAGGTGACTTCCTCCTCGCTCCACGGCTCCGTGACGAGGCAGATGTTGCCACCGTTTGTGGATAAGTTGCCGGCGTTGCAGATACGGAGCTTGGCGGAAACCGGTTTGCCGGGGATGCCGAGCCGGAACTTGAGGTAGACAATCTGGTGATGATCATCGCCCATCGCCTTGTTGCCGCCGTCCACGAGAAGGATGAGCGTCTTGCCGTTGTTGGCAGTGGGAGCCGAGTGAATTACGTAACTGTCTTCGACGGCTTTCAGCACGACGCGGTCACCGCGGCCCAGGTAATCAATCGCCATGCTGCGCTCGGCATCGGCGGTGCCGTCGCGGCGGACGAGCTGGACGCGGGCAGCATAGTTCGACGGTTGCAATTTCTTGACCACGGCGAGCTTGAACACGACTTCTGTTTTCTGGCCAACGGGCAGGTTCACGGGCGCTTCAGCCGGCGTCACACTGAAGCCTTCTGGCGCAGCGATCCGCAGCGTGCCGGCGAAATCGGCGTCTGTTTGGTTGGAGAGATGCAGAGTAGCGGTTTGCTCGGGTTTGGCGTCGTTCAACTGGACCGGTGGCACGGTGACGCCAACGCTCAGCATCCGCTCACGCACCACTTCCACCGTTTGGAGGATGGGCGACTGCTCCGGCTTGGGCTGGCGCAGTTTCGGCAGAAGCTCGATGATCAGGTTGTCGTTGACGGCGACGCCCTTGAACTCCTTGACGATGACCTTGCGCGGGCCGCCGGCTTCCTTCACGACATCGAAGCTCTTCAGCGCGGGCTGGCCTTGCAACGCGATGTCGAACATGCGCTCGCCCGGTTTCACGTCGTCCATTTCCGCGAAGCCGAGCCGCACGGTGTAGAGGCCGGTGCCGTCGCCGGCGTCGAGTAGCGGCACTTCACAACGCCGCACACCGCGGACGCCGAACGTATAGAGCCACGGGTTGCGCGTGCCTTCGACGCGAACCGAGTCGGTGCTCTGCGCGAAGTAGCCGCCCAAGCGCGGCAGCAGGTCCACGGTTGCCTTGAGTGGCAGCACAAGGCTGCCGGTCGGCCGCGGATAGGCGAGCCAGAGCACGCCGGCGTCGTCGCGGCGATCGCCGGGGCCGCCGAGATTGAGGGCAAGGTGTTTCACCGGCTTCAAGTCGCCGGCGAGGCTGAACTTGCTCCATGCGCGGTTCTCCTCGCGCGGCGCAAGCACAACCGTGGCCATGTTCGGGAACGGGCACATGCAGCCGGAACTCGCTTCAGGCATCATGACGAGGCCGTTGGCGGGGATGAAGTTGATCCAACAACCGGGCCGCTGGCCGCCGAAGGTGGTCGTGCCAGAGTCGCGGGCGAGGTCGTAGTAGCCAAGGTAGTAGGAGCGGAAAAACATGACGTTGGCGCAGGCCGCGGGCGTGCCGCAGTGATGGCCGGGCCGTGCAAACTGCCACGGCTCGGTGCGACCGGTGATCGGGTTGACGCGCGTGCGCTGCTCGCCGGTCTTGAGGTCGAAAGCCCAAGGCTCGGCGTGAAACGTGTCGCCGATGATGAGTGGGCGGACGCGGTAGGCGATGTTCTTGGCCCAGAGCTGCGAGCCGTCGCTGGCGGTGAGGGCGATGACGCGACGCTGGTCGAACTGGTTGGCAAAGAATTCCTTCCAGAAGTGGCCGTCGGTATAGACGCCGAAGAACACCAGCACGCCGTTATGGATCATCGAGCCGAGCGTGCCCCAGTGCGTGCCGCCGACGCAGCCGGTGAGGTCCATCTGTTTGCGCCAGACCGTCCGGCCCGTTTCCAGATCGAGCGCGGTGACGTTGCGCTGTGGCGACGGTTTTGGCGCTTTGGCCGCACGGATGGCTGACTTGGCTCGCGGTTTCACAGCCGGCGCAACCGGCGCGCCGCCGTCGGCAAAAAACACGCGGCCCTCGGCGATGGAGATGGACGCGTCCTGGATGCTGCCGCCTTCGTATATCCAGCGGACGCGGCCCGTCGCGGTGTCGCAAGCGAACATGATGTCGGACACGACGTTGGTCTTGCTGCCGGTGCCGATGAGCAGATCGTGGGTGACGGCGATGTGGCACCAGTTGCGCGGCTTGCCGTCGGCCGCTTTCGGCATCGAGTAAGTGGCTTTGACCGCGCCGGTGGCGGCATCGAGCCGGAGGCACTTGTTGGTCGTGGCGACGTAGAAGCTGCTCTCATCTGCGGCGAGATTGCTGGATTCGTTGGAGACGTAGGTGCGCACAACCTTTGGGATCGTTCGCTCCCACAGCTTGAAGCCGTTGTAGGCGTCGTAGGCGCTGACGGCATGTTCGCCCTCCACCAGCATGATGCCGTTGACGGAGAGCGGGGAGGCCGCGCGGCGGTGGCGGCTGACCATCTGGAGCGGGCCGGGGTCGCCGAACCAGAGCAGGCCGAGCGGACACTTCACGAGCTTGTCGTCGCTGCACGTGGTGTTGGCGGCGTTGGCGTATTGGTGCGTCCACGAGCCTGCGCCGGCCAACGGGCCGCGCCTCAGTGCGGCCCACACGCCGCCGGTTTCGGTCACCTGCACGCCGGGCGCGCCACCGCCTGCGAACCACACGCGCAACGCGGCAGGCGTGACAGAGGGAATGTTGCCTTTCACTTCAGCGGGCTGGCCGAGCATGGCGACGCCGCCGCACGGTTTGAGCACGCGGAGAATCTCCTTTGCGGAACAATCGTTCAGGCGTCCGAGCAGCGCGGTGTCGGAGACGATCAGATTGGCGAAGTAAGACGCATACGGCAGGCGGTCCAGCGCGCCTTGGTCCACAGTGACGCGCGCGCCGTAAAAGCCCGCGGCGTCGAGCGCTTTCCTTGCCGCAGCGACTTTCCGCGCGTCGGGTTCGATGCCGATGATCTTCAGTTCCGTGTGTTTGGCGAGTTCCAGCGCGAGGCGTCCGGTTTCGCAGCCGAGCACGAGACAAAAGCCGCGCCGAACGCCCGAGTCGTGCGCGATGGTTTTTGCAGCGGCGGCGTAAGCGGCGCTCAGCGTGTCTTGCGGATAAGGCGACGGGTTCGTGCGCTCTCGGACGATGGATGGCGCGGGCGGAGCGCCGGCCTTGCGGGGACCGAAGCAGTGAATGGCTCCGGTGGTCGTGCTCACGTAGAGCCGGCCTCCGGCCACGGTGAGGCCCTTGGCCTTGCCGTTGACCTTCGCTTCCCAGAGTTTCGCGCCGGTTGCCGCATCGGCCGCGATGATGCGGTTCTGGCCCCCGGCAACCAGAACGTCGCCGGCCAGGATCAGCGAATCGGAGCAGTCGCACGGCAGCCGCCATTTGACGCTCGACTCCATTTCCGCGTTTGCTCCTTCCAACTGTTTGTCCAGGCTTTGGAGCCGCTCCTCAATGGTGGCGAGTTTCTTCTCCGTGGCAGCGAGTTTCCCTTCGTCGGCTTGCAGCAATGCCTCGGCGGCGCTTCGCTCGGTTTGGATCGCGGTGCGCTTCGGGTCGTCGGTGGGCAGGGTGCTTAGCTTGCGATCGAGCTCTTCGAGCGTCTCACGGCTGCGTTGGATGACCTCGGCCAGGCGTTTCTTTTCCTTTTTCGGAGTGGCTGATTCATTGTTGATGTTCATCCGCTGGTTGCGAATGTTGAAGCGCAGGAGACCTTGTTTGGGATACGTTTCCCGGCTCAGGGCGATCATGGCGTTGGAGGTGGTGATGAACGCAATGTCCTTGGTCATGACGACCTTGCGGCCTTCAAACCACGCGGTCTTGATTTTTGTCCCGGCGTCGTAGCCGATAATTTCCTCCGTGCCGGTGAAGAGCTGGTTGTCGGCGAGGAACGCGAACGTGCCGCCGATGGTCTTGCCGAAAGTGGTCTCGTAGAGCCGGCGGCCGTCTTTGCGGTCAAATGCGGAGGGCGAGACGCGGCCTTGTGGCGCGAAGAGGTTGGTGCTCGTGGCCAGCAAGTAGCCCTGTGGTGACGCGCGCGTGTCGGTCGCCTCGCCGCCGGTGTCGTTGCGCCAGAGCAACTGCCCGTCGCTGGCCCGTGCCGCTTCGAGATAAACGCCCTCCGACGGGAATATCCCCGCGCCGTAGTAGGCCACGCCGTCGTCCACGAGCACGCCAGTCCGGACAGGCCACATCGAAATCATCTTGCCGTGGCCGATCAACCGTTGGTCGCCGGGGCCGACGCGCCGCTGCCAGATGACCTTGCCGTCGGTTGCGGCGAGGCAATAAACGCAGCCGTCGTCGGAGCCGACATAAACCCTGTCGTCGCAGATCGTCGGCGCGAGCCGCACCGGGCCACCGGTGAAAAACGTCCAGCGCACGCGGCCGGTCGCGGCGTCGAGCGCATAGACTTTGTTGTCGGCGGTCGAGCCGAAGTAGAGCGTGTTGCCCGCGGCGACGACGTGGTGGGCGTCGTCAAAGCGGACGCGCGGCAATTCCAGGACACCTTCGACAGGCACGTCGCGCGGCGGCTCCCAAGCTGGCGCGGGCGCGTGGCGCGAGCGGTGAACCCACTGCTCGGCGAGCGGCGTGGCGAGTTTCTCCGATGTGACGCCGCTGCGGGCGATATCACGCCGGTAGGTCGGCCAGTCGTCCGCGCCCGCCATCGCGCACATCGCGGCGGTGGTAATGATCAAGGCAAGCGGCGTTCGTGACTGCGAGGGCAACAGCTTCATAAGAGATCCAAGTAACTTAAGAAACCAACTCGGTCTGGCGACCGTGTTGTTCATTGAATGCGTCTTCAGTCGTCCAGTGTTGCCGGCAAGCGTAGGCAGCGCCCGGCCCAAAGGCGAGGCTGAAATGACCGGCAGAGATTCCACTCTTGGCTTTGGTGAAGTTGGGGACTAATGTGCGGCGCGTTGCGGCGATTCGAGCGGGAACGCGAGGCGTTGCAGCGGGCGGCATGTTTGGAGGACGGACAATGAGTCACAGAAAACAGAAACAGCACGTGGTCGGAGTGGATTTAGGCGGCACGAAAATCCTCTCGGCAGTTTTCAACGGGAACCTCCGTGTGTTGAGCCGTGAAAAAAAGAACACGCGGCCAGAGTTGGGGCTGGACGGCGTAATGGAGCGCGTGGCGGAGTGTGTGAACGAGGCGCTGGCGTCCGCGGCGGTGCCACACACGGCCATCGCGGCGATTGGCGTCGGCGTGCCGGGTATGGTGGATCAAGAGCGCGGAGTGGTGCGGATCGCGCCGAACCTGGACTGGCACAATCTGCCGCTAGTGAAGCTGCTGGAGCGGCGGTTGCGGATGCCGGCGGCGTTGATCAACGACGTGCAGGCCGGCACGCTGGCGGTGAAACACCAAGGCGCGGGGCGCAAGTTGCAGAACTTCGTTTGCATGTTCATCGGCACGGGCATTGGCGGCGGGGTTGTCCTGAACGGCGAACTTTATCGCGGCTCGGGTGGCATGAGCGGCGAGATCGGTCACATGGTGGTCGTTCCAGAGGACGGCCCGAAATGCGGTTGCGGCAATCGCGGTTGTCTGGAATCCGTCGCCAGTCGTGGCGCGATTGTGCGCCGCGTTGTGACGGCGATCGAGAAAGGGCGCAAGAGCGTCGTCTGGGACTTGTGCGATGGCGACATGACGCGCGTGCGCAGCCGGATACTGGCGGAGGCTTATCGCGAGGGTGACAAGCTGGTCTGCAAGATTATTGACGACGCCTGCAACTACATTGGCATCGGCGCGGCGAACCTGATCAACGTCCTCAATCCGCAAGCCGCGATTCTCGGTGGCGGGTTGATGGAGGCGCTTGGCGACAAGGTGTTGCCGCGCGTCCGGAAGTCGGCGATGGCTCATGTCATTGCAGCCAGCCCGGAGCGGGTGAAGATCATGGACTCCGGCCTCGGTGACGACGCGGGCATCATCGGCGCGGCGCTGGCGGCGCGGGCAATGGTGGAGGCTCGGCGTCAGCGGTAGGCGGGCAGCGGCATTTGTGACAAACAGGTGACGTTGTTGTTGCGGCGGGGTAAAAACTCAGAGCGGCTCGTGACCGTTTTCAGATTTTGTCTGGTGAAGTGGCAAGCTCTAGGCGACCATGCGGTTCTCAAAGCGTCGCGATTGGAAGGAAGCGATGGAAAAGACAATTTCAACAACAACGAAAAAACCGGCGCAGAAAAGCGTGCGGACGGTGGCGGTCATAGATATCGGCGCGACGGCGGTGCGGTTGCAGATCGCCGAGATCGGCGCGGACGGCACGGTGCGGCCGCTGGAGTCGCTGCAGCGGGCGGTGCGCCTGGGCAAGGACACGTTCACCTCCGGTGTCATTCAGCCGTCCACGACCGACGAGTGCGTTGCCATTTTGCAGTCGTTCCGCCGGACCATGAAGGAAAACGGCGTCACGCAGCCGGAACAAATCCGCGCGGTGGCCACCAGCGCGGTGCGCGAGGCGGAGAACCGCGACGCGTTTCTCGACCGCATCTACATGACGACGCAGATCAACGTCGAGGCGATTGAGGGCGCGGAGGAGAACCGGCTGACTTATATCGCGGTGCATGATCTGTTTCAGAAGGACGCCAAGTTGCGCAAGAAGAACGTGGCGATTGTCGAGGTGGGTGGCGGCAGCACGGAGTTGATTTTCGTTCGCGAGGGGCGGATTACATTTTCCAACACCTACCGGTTGGGCGCGCTGCGGATGCGCGAGACGCTGGAGACCTATCGCGCGCCGGCCGAGCGTAGCCGGGCATTGCTGGGCCAGCACATCAAGCGGACGGTGGACCAGTTGCACTGGAACGTGTCGCTGCGGAAGGTGCCGTATCTGATCGCTGTCTCCGGCGACGCGCGGTTTGCGGCGGCGCTGGTGCATCCGAAGTGGGACAAGCAAGGCGTGGCGCGCATCAACTTCAAGACGTTTGCCGAACTGGTGGACCAGATCGTGCCGGTTTCCGTGGACGAGTTGGTGCGCAAGTATCACATCCCCTACCAGGAAGCGGAGACGATCGGGCCGGCGCTGCTGGCGTATGAGCATCTGGCGCGGGCGTTTCAGGTGAAGCAAATCCTCGTGGCGGGCGCGTCGCAGCGCGACGGGCTGCTGAAGGAAATGGCCGTGCGCGGCGCGTGGACGACGGAGTTTGCGGAGCAGGCGGTGTATTCGGCAACGTTGCTGGCGGAGAAATACGGCGTGAACGACGGCCACTCGCAATATGTGAGCGAACTGTGCGTGAAACTGTTCCGCGAGCTGCAGCCGGAGCACGGCATGGACGACCGTTACGAGTTGTTGTTGCGTATCGCCGGCCTGCTGCACGAGGTGGGCGTGTTCATCAGCGACCGCGGCCATCACAAGCATTCGATGTATATCATCCTGAACAGCGACCTCTTCGGGTTGAGCCGGAATGAGATCACGCTGATCGCGCTGGTGGCGCGCTACCATCGGCGCGCGATGCCGCGCTCATATCATACCGAATACACATCGCTGGACCGCGACAACCGGCTGGTGGTCTCCAAGCTGGCGGCGATGTTACGGCTGGCGGATTGTTTGGACCGCAAGCACATGCAGGACCTGAAGAACATCACCTTCTCGCGGGAAAAGGACCGGTTCATCATCACGGCACACGAGGTGGCCGACCTGACGCTGGAACAACTGGCGATGCGGGACAAGGCGAACATGTTCGAGCAGATTTTCGGAACGAAGGTGGAGTTGCGCACTGCCCTCAGCGCAGACGAGGCGATTACCCATGGCTAAGAGTGACTCACAGATGCTGAACCGCGAGTTGAGCTGGCTGGAGTTCAACTCGCGCGTGCTGGAAGAGGCCCGCGACGCGACGGTGCCGCTGCTGGAGCGGTTGAAGTTTCTCTCCATCAGCAGTTCCAACCTCGACGAGTTTTTCATGGTGCGCGTCGGCGGTTTGCAGCAGTTGCTGGAGGAGGGCAAGAGCGCGTTTGATCCCAGCGGCCTCACGACGGAGCAGCAACTGGCCGAGATCAGCCGGCGCACACAGCGGCTTGTGGCGGACCAATACCAATGTCTGATGAAGGAACTGGACCCGGAGCTGTCGGCGGCCGGCATCCAGCGCGTTCGTGTCGAGGCGCTCCATCCGGAGCAGCTCGCGCACGTCGAGCGCATTTTCACCCACGATCTTTATCCGCTCATCTCGCCGGTTGCGGTCAAGATGCTGGCGGCGTTTCCGTTGTTGCCGGGGCTGAGGATGAACCTGCTGGTGCGGCTGGAGCCGGACAAGGAATCGCAGCAGACGCCGCGGTTCGCGGTGATGCATTTGCCGCGAACGCTGGCGCGGTTCATTGCGGTGCCCGACCCGGCGAAATACACCTGTGTTCCGCTGGAGGAAATCATCGGCGCGTTCATCGCGCGGTTTTTCCCCGGCGAGACGGTTGTGGAGTGTGTGCCGTTCCGCATTACGCGAAACGCCGGCCTCGCGGTCCGCGAAGACCAGGCCGGCGACCTGCTCGGTCACATGCGCGAGGTGCTCGACGCGCGCAAGCGTAGCAACTGCGTGCGGCTGGAGGTGGACGAGCGGATCTCCGAGGTGGCACTCGCGTTTCTGCGGCAGGCGCTCAGGATCAACTTTGAACAGATTTACAAGGTGCCAGGCCCGATTGACCTCTCGGCGTTTTGGGCGCTGGTCAAGCTGCCGGGGTTCGATAAACTCAAGGACAAGCCGTGGTCGCCGCAACCTTCGCCCGATGTTCCGCCCGACGCGGGGATGTTCGATGTCATCGCGCGCAAGGACGTGCTGCTGTTCCATCCGTTCCAGAGTTTCGATCCGGTGGTGCGGTTCATCGAGCAGGCCGCGGACGATCCCGACGTGCTTGCGATCAAACAGATTCTCTACCGGACGAACGAGAACAGCCGCATCGTCGCAGCGCTGGCCCGCGCCGCCGGCCGCGGCAAGCTGGTGACGGCGCTGGTGGAGTTGAAGGCGCGTTTCGACGAGGCGCGCAACATCGAGTGGGCCGAGGCGCTCGAACACGCCGGCGTGCAGGTGATCTACGGCCTGAAGCGGCTGAAGGTTCACGCGAAGCTCTGCATCGTCGTGCGCCGCGAGCCGACGGGCATCCGGCGCTACATGCACTTCGGCACCGGCAACTACAACGAGGTCACGGCGCGCATTTACAGCGACGTCGGCCTGATGACCTGCAACGAGGACTTCGCCACCGACGCCACGGCGTTTTTCAACGCCATCACCGGCTACTCGCAGCCGATCCAGTATCGCAAGATCGAGGCGGCGCCGCACGGCTTGCTGCCGCGCGTGATCGAGTTGATCGAGAGTGAGATCGAGCGCTGCAAACAAGGTCAGAAGGCGCGCATCATGGCCAAGCTCAACGCGCTCGTGCATCGCGACGTGATCGAGGCGCTCTACCGCGCGTCGCAGGCCGGCGTGAAGATAGACCTCAATATCCGTGGCGTCTGCTGTCTGCGGCCCGGAGTGCCCGGCCTCAGCGAAAACATCACCGTCACCAGCATCCTCGACCGGTTTCTCGAACACAGCCGCGTCTTCTACTTCCTCCACGGCGGCGAGGAGCGAGTGTTCATCTCCAGCGCCGACTGGATGCCGCGCAACCTGGACCGGCGCGTGGAACTGCTCGTGCCCGTCGAGGATCCGGCGTGCCGGAGCCGGCTGGTTTCGATCCTGAAGACGTGCATGAGGGACACGGTCAAAGCGCGCCGCCTGCTGCCCGACGGCAGCTACGAGCGCGTCAAACCGGCGCGGCGCGGCAAGCCGCTGCGCGCGCAGGAGGTGTTCTACCGGGAGGCGAGCGGGGCAGCACAGCAGGCGCAGAAAAACCTCTACATGGTGTTTGAGCCACAGCTTCCGGCGAAGGCAACGAGGAAGTGAGCCATGAGCGCGGCACACAGGGCGGACAAGTTGACGATTGAGCAGCTCTGCCGCAAATACGACAACGAAGACGCCCACACCAGGCACGTCACCACCTTGGCGCTTCGGCTGTTCGGCGCGACCCGGAGACGGCTGAAGCTCCCGGCCGCCGACCGCGCGATCCTGAAAGCAGCCAGCCGCTTGCATGACATCGCCTACAGCGTGAACGCGTCAGCCCACCGCGAAACCGGAGCCAGCATTGTTCTGCGCGAGGGACTGGGCGGCTATTCGGATTCGGATCGCAACCTGATTGCCGCTGTCATGCTGTTGCATTCGGGCGCTGTTCCTGCGCTCCGGCGGCACCGGCTGATCAGGCGATTGCCCGACCCGCAGCGTGCGCTCCGGCTCGGTGCTTTGCTACGCGTGTCGGACGGCTTGGACTACGGCCACCAGCAGGACGCGGCCGTCAAAAGCGTGGAGTTCGGCGCTGAAGCGATTCGGGTGACCGTCCGCTCCAGCCGGTTTCCCTACAACATTGAGCGCGCCGACCAGAAGTCCGATCTTTGGTGGTCGGTCTTTCCGTTGGGCATCGAGCTCATTCCTGCCACCGGTGGCCGTGACGCCGACCCGGCTTTGCTGCGGCGCGGCTTGCATGTCCTTGAAGCAGCGCGACGACTGCTTTCGTTGCAGTTCAAGACCGTCTTGATCAACGCGGACGGCGCGATGAAAGGCAAAAGCCCCAGGCCACTGCACGACATCCGTGTCGCCATCCGCCGGACGCGCGCCGTGCTGCGCGCGTTTCGCGGGCCGCTGGCGGGAACCTCCGCGGAGAAGATCTCCCGCGTCCTCAAACGCTTGAACCGGACGTTGGGACCGCCGCGCGACGCCGATGTGCTGGTGGTGTTTCTGACGAACGATGACGTGCAGAGACAGTTTGCGGAAGAACCGGGCTGGGCCGCGTTTGTCCGCCGTCAAATCTGCCGCCAACGCCAGCAGCTTCGAGTCGTGCGCCGCCACTTGGCCGAGCGGAAAATCGCCGCGCTCAAGCTGGAGATGGGCCGATTGCTGCGGTTGGAGCTGCCCCGGCTGGCGAAGACGGCGCCGTCCGTGCCGCTGGAGAAGCTCGCGCGCCGCCATCTCCGGAGACGACTGAACCGGACCCGCGACCTCGCGCGTCTGCGCCACTCCAAATCATCCGACGACCTGCATCGCCTGCGTATCACCCTGCGCCGCGCGCGCTACCTCGGCGAGTTCTTTTCGCCGGTGCTGGGCGCAACGATCGGGGAACTGACCGAGCGCATCCACGACGCCGAGCGGTCGCTGGCCCGCATCCACGACGCTGATGTTGGCTTGCAGCGCCTGTTGTCCGGCGGATTGAAACCGCCGCGTTCCCTCGTGTCGCTTCTCAAACAACGCCGCCGCGAGCACTTGGCAAAGCTGGACAAGGCATGGCGTCGCTTGAACCATCCCGCTTTCCAACGAGCCGTCCGCCGAAGGCTCAGAGTGTAGATTGAACGTGCGAATGGGCGTGAACTGGCCGCAGCCGGCGGATGTGGTAATGTTGATTGTAATCTGTTGAGGCAAGAGGTGCCAAATACGAGCAGGAGACGAGAATGAAAGGCGAAGTCATTTATCTCTACGCCTACGACATAGCCTATGAGGCGAACCTTGCCGAGATCGAGAAGAAGATGCTCGGGGCGGCGGAGCGTTTCCAGATCGGCCGGCTCAAGGACGCGCCGCGGGAGTTTCCGGTTTACCGGCCTCTTTCGGTCCAAATGGAGGAGGCACAACTGGAAACCACCAACGGCCCGGTGACGGTCACCAGTTCCGTCAAGCTGTTCTCACTCGGCGCCATCTCGGTGAAGGTGCGGGTGCCGGTCACTTGCGAGCGCATTACGGATTTCCTTGCGTTCCGCAACCTGCGTTTCAAGGACGGCACGACGCTCGACGGCCGTGTGCAGGAGATCGCGCAACGGCTGTTTGATAACTGGAGGCCGCATCTCGACACACCGGTCACCGCGCTGGAGGAGGCGGAGGTTTATACGATCTTTTGCCTTAACACGCCAATGGCGGGCGCCAATGCCGGTGAGCCGATGGAGCGGTGGCTGCACCACAACGAGCGCGAGGTGGCCGCGCTGCTCGGCGGCGAGGCGGACCCGTCGCGGCTCAGCGAGCAGGAGGTGCAGGAGACGTTGAAGTATCGGTATTCCTACTACCAGAACGATCTGGCCGTGGTGGATTGGGACACGGCGTTGCTGGTGGACACGCCGGAAGGCTATCACGACACGCTCTACGTGCTGGAGGTGGCCAACCTGCAACTGGAGGAGTTGAAGGTCTATGACGCAAAGCTCGACCAGGTGCTCGACAAGGCTTATGACGACGTGGAGGTGGTGGCTCGGCCGCACGCGTTCCGCGCCCGCCAGCGCGTGCTCGATGAGTTGCGCGAGATCAAGATGGACCTCGCGAAGGTGGCCGACGAATTGTCAAACATCACGAAGTTCTTCGGCGACTGGCATCTGGCGCGAATTTACATGGGTTGCGCGGCGCGTTTCCACCTGTCGGAATGGGAGGGCAACGTGAACCAGAAACTGCGCGCGCTGGACGGCCTCTACACGATGTTGCAGCAGGACAGCACAAATCGCGTGATGTTAGTGCTGGAAATCTCTATAGTGGCGTTGTTCGTCATAGACCTGATCATCATCGTCGTGATGGGTGTGAAGTGAACCACGGATGGAGTCGGCCATGGAGTTGCAAAGAATCTTCTATCTGCTTGCCGTCGCGCTGGGGTTGGGATTGCTGGTGGGCTTGCAGCGGGAACGGTCCGAGACGCGGCTGGCAGGGTTCCGCACGTTTCCGATCATCACCGTGTTCGGGACGGTCTGTGCGATGCTCGCCAAGGACTACGGTGGCTGGGTGATCGCGGCCGGGTTTCTCGCGCTCGCGGCGATGGTGTTTTCGGGCAACCTGGCCCGGATGAAAATGGGCGAGACGGATCCCGGCTTGACCACAGAGGTGTCCATTTTGCTGATGTTCGGCGTCGGTGCCTATTTGGTGAACGGTCTCACGGCCGTGGCGGTCGCCATCGGCGGCGGCGTGGCGGTGCTATTGTATTTGAAGCCGCAGTTGCACGCGCTGGCGGCGAAGATCGGCGAGGCGGATTTCAGGGCCATCATGCAGTTTGTGCTGATCTCGCTCGTCATTCTGCCGGTTCTGCCGAATCAGACTTACGATCCCTACGCGGTGCTCAATCCTCACCGACTCTGGCTGTTCGTTGTGTTTATCGTCGCTATCAGCCTCGCCGGCTATGTCGCCTACAAGTTTCTCAGCCGGAGCGCCGGCGCAATGATCAGCGGCGTGCTTGGCGGATTGATCTCCAGCACGGCGACGACGGTGAGCTACGCACGGCGCAGCCGGGCGATTGTGAATAGCGAGAATCTCGCAGCGTTTGTCATCCTCGTTGCTTCGACGATCTTGTATTGCCGCGTGCTGGTGATTCTCGCTGCCATCGCACCGCCGTCGTTAAGTGTGGTGGCACCACCGCTTGGCGCGATGCTGGGCGCGCTGGTCGTGCTTTGCGTCGGCCTGTGGCTCAAGGAACGCCACGATCCGGTGCAGATGCCCGAGCAGACCAACCCGACCGAATTGAAGCCGGCAATCGTATTTGGGTTGCTCTTAGCGATCGTGTTGCTCGCTACCGCTGCCGGCAAGGCGCACTTTGGCGAGGGTGGTCTCTACGTGGTGGCGGCGTTGTCGGGCTTCACTGATGTGGATGCGATTTCATTGTCCACTGCGCAGATGATCAATGACAAACGCTTGGATGCCGACACCGGCTGGCGGTTAATCCTCCTCGCTTCGCTGTCGAACTTGATCTTCAAGGGCCTGACCGTGGCCGTGCTCGGCACGCGCAAGTTGCTGGCAAGGATCGCCGTCCTCTTCGCGGTGGTGTTTGCTGTCGGCATTTCGCTTCTGGTGTTTTGGCCGCGCTCGTGAAGGCGGTGGAAATCCGGAGCGACTGGCGGTAAGCTGGCCCCACATTCACGGAGGAAACAACGATGCAGAACTTTGTTTACAGGAACCCGACCGAGATTTTGTTCGGCCGCGGCATGATAGCGGAGATCGCCACGCGCGTGCCGTCGAGCGCGCCGGCGCTGTTTCTTTACGGCGGTGGCTCCATCAAACGCAACGGCGTCTATGACCAGGTGAAGGCGGCGTTGAAGAAACATCGGGTCGTGGAGTTTGCCGGCATCGAAGCCAACCCGCTCTACGAGACTTGTCTCAAGGCTGTGGACGTGGTGAAGCGCGAGCACATCAACTTTATCCTCGCCGTGGGCGGCGGGTCGGTGTTGGACGCGGGCAAGTTCATCGCTGCGGCAACATGCTTCACTGGCGCGGATCCTTGGGACATCCTGCGCACGGGCGGCGCTGCCATCAAAGCTGTGTTGCCGGTTGGCACGGTGCTGACGCTGCCTGCCACCGGCTCCGAGGCCAACGGCAACTCGGTGATTTCGCGACAGGCGACGAAGGAGAAACTGGCTTTCACTTCCAACCACTCGTTCCCGGTCTTTTCGGTGTTGGACCCGGAAACCACTTTCACGCTGCCGCAGAAGCAAGTGCGCAACGGCGTCGTGGACGCGATCGCACATGTGATGGAACAGTATATGACCTATCCGGCCGACGCGCCGTTGCAGGACCGGCTGGCGGAGTCCGTGCTTCAGACGCTCGTTGAGGTCGGGCCGATGACGCTGGCGGAGCCGCGCAACTACGAGGCGCGGGCGTCCTTTATGTGGAGCGCGACGCTGGCGCTGAACACGCTCATTAGTTGTGGCGTGCCGCAGGACTGGGCCACACACATGATTGGACACGAGCTAACGGCGTTCTATGGCTTGGATCACGCGGAGACGCTGGCCATCGTCATGCTGGGCGTCTGGCAGCACAAGCTGGCGCAGAAGAATGCGAAGTTGGAACAGTATGGACGGCGCGTCTGGAACGTGACGTCTGCCGAGGCGGCCATCGCGAAGACGGAGACGTTCTTCAACTCTCTCGGCATGCCGACGCGGTTGAGCGCTTACAAGATTTCCGCCGAGGAAGCCGCGGCGAAAGTCAGCGCGAGGTTTGCGGAACGCAAGGTGACCTTCGGCGAGCACGGCGACATCGGCCCCGACGCTGCCTCGGCGATCTTGCGACTACGGGCGTAAGCCGCTTTACTTCGCAGGCTTCGGCGCGGCGGCTTCGACAGGCTGCTGCGCGACGCTGTCGCCGCGGATGGGCGAATAATCCCTCTCGATCCGCGCCTTCAGGTCGCGGGTGACGCGGATGTTCTGGAAGCAAGGCTCGAAGCCGAAAGCCTCCGGCATTACGGGGAGATTCTGCAGGTGGAAATGCAGGTGCGGCTCGTTGGCGTTGCCGCTGTTGCCGCACTTGCCGATCGGCTGGGCGGCTTTCACAGCGTCGCCGACCTTCACGCTAATCGAGCCGGGCATCATCTGCGCGAGCACGCTGAACTCGCTCTCGCTGTGCTTGATCATGATGCAGTTGCCACCGGCGTGAAAGCCGCTCCCGGTGCCGGGTTTGTTGTCGGGGACGCCGTCAATCACCATCACGACCGTGCCGTCGGCGGGCGCGAGGACATCCATGCCGTAAATGTAGTAGTCCTTGTTCTCTTTGCCTTCGCCGGTGTAGGTGTTGCCCTTCGCGTCGCGGATTGAGAAGTCCAAGGCGTTGCGCTGGGTGCGCGAGTTGCCGTGGCGGTTCAACGACGCGGTCGCGCCTCCCTCAACCACATAGCATTCCTTGTCGAACGGCAGCCGCATCGGCGTCTTGTTGCGTTCCGGCAGCGCGATGAGCGGGCCGATGGGCGTGATGTTGAGGCTGGCGATCAAGCCTTTGCGGTCGAGCGTCAGCGCCATGTTCCAGTCGCCGCGTTCGGCCTCCACCTGCACGCCGGCGCCGTAGTTGTTGACGACCGAGTCCTTGACTCGGACCAGTTTGCCGCGCTGGGCGATGATGTTGCGGAAATACGGCCGCGCCTTTGCTTCGGGAAACGCGCCACGCAATGTCGAGGCAAGCATCTGGTGAATCCTGTCCTGATCGTCGGCGTTAATGTAGCGGATCAGTTTCCTCGCAATGACCACATAATCATTATCCGTTGTCGTCGCGGCCATTGCTGCTGTCGCACCGAGCAGTAACGCGAGCCAGAGTTGAGCCTTCAGGCATCGTCGGATCATATCGTCCTCAGTTTCCGCCGTGTTTCTTCAACACGTCCTTGATGCTCACCGACTTGCCGCCGAGCTTTTTGCTTTCGTCGGAGGCTGTCATGAACGCGAGGATCTCAATCGTCTCTCGCTCCGGCACCGGTGACACGCCGGTCTGGAAGAACTTGATCACTTCGACCAGCAGCGGCGCGTAGCCGTCGTAAGCGCCGACCTCAGCTTCGCCTTTCTCGCCTTTGACAACGCCGCCGTAGGGTTTGCTGCCTTTGGTCTTAGCGCCTTCGCGGAAAATGCCTATCCGTCCGCCACTCCATGTGCCGGTTACTTCAATTCGGCCGTCTTCAGTCGTGCCGCGCTTGACCGTCTCGCAGCCCGTCCCCATCACCGTAAACAGCGACTCGACGCCGTGGATGCCATACCAGAACAATTCTGGATGATGCGGCTCCAAGCTGACGGGACTGGACGTCCACGCGCCAAGCACCTTGCCGATGGAACCGTTGCGGACAGCTTGCGTGGTCTTGCCAAACCGCAGCGATGATGCGCTGAACACGGGCACCTTGTTCTTCTTCGCAAGCCGGAAGATCTCCAGCGCGTCACGCAATGAACCGGCCATTGGCTTGTCTATGAACAACGGTTTGCCGGCCTTGATGACCGGTCGCGCTTGAGCCAAGTGTGGCCGGCCGTCCACGCTCTCCAGCAACACGGCGTCCACCTGCTTGCAGAGTTCCTCAACGGAATCCACGATCTTCACGCCGAAATCCTTCTGCAACTGCTCGGTGTATTTGTCCACGCGCGACCAACTCGATTCGATGTCCTTGCTGCCGCCCTTGAATGCTGCGACCACTTTACCGCCAGTAACGTGGTTCTTGTCTTTCGGGTCGTTCAGCGTTTTCGTAAACGCGATGACGTGGGAGGTGTCCAGCCCGATGAGCCCGATGCGCAAATCGGCGCTGAAGCTGGTGGCGGTGGTGAGGACGAGGGTTGCGGCGAGTAGTGAAGTTATGGTTTTCATAATCTGGAGTCTTGGGTAGAATCATACCCCTATGAACCAAGCAATCAATCGCAGAGTTTTCCTCCAACAGTCCGCCGCTGCCGGTGCCGTGCTTGCCGGTTGGCGCTCCGTGATGCCAGCGACCGCCGCTGGGGCCAACTCCAAACTCGTCGTCGCCGTCATGGGCTGCAACAGCCGCGGTGGGGCGCACATCAAGGCATTGCTCGGCTTGCCGAACGTCGAGATCGGTTACATTTGCGACGTGGATTCGCGCGCCCTCGCAAAAGGCGTCAAAGCCGTGGCCGCCAAGACGGGAAAGGAGCCGAAGGGCGAAAAGGACATCCGCCGCGTCCTCGAAGACAAATCAGTGGACGCCATCACCATCGCGACACCGAACCATTGGCACGCGATTGCCACCACCCTCGCCTGCAAGGCCGGCAAACACGTTTATGTGGAGAAGCCCGGCAGCCACGATCCGCATGAGTCGGAGACGATGGTCGCCGCTGCGCGCAAATACAAACGCATCGTCCAGATGGGCAACCAGCGTCGCAGCATGTTCGGCGTCATCGAAGCCATCGCAAAGATCAAGAGTGGCGCGATTGGTAAGGTGTTGACCGCGCGCAGTTGGTATACGCGTCTCCGTCCCACCATTGGCGTTGGCAAACCCGCGCCCGTGCCGGAGTGGCTTGATTACGAACTGTGGCAAGGTGCGGCCCCTGACCGGCCATACAAAGACAACCTCATTCACTACAACTGGCATTTCTTCTGGCACTGGGGTAACGGTGAGCTCGGCAATAACGCCATCCACTATCTCGATGTCTGCCGTTGGGGTCTCGGCGTGGACATTCCGCGGCGCGTCACGTGGGGCGGTGGCCGCTACCTTCTCAAGGACGACCAGGAAACGCCCGACACCGGCATCGCGGCGTTTGATTTCGGCGACAAGTTTGTCACGTGGGAACAAAGTTGCTCGCACGACCGCAAAGCTGAGACGCAGTCCAGCATCACGTTCTACGGTGATGAAGGAACCATCATGATCATGGGCACCGGCTACAAACTCTTCGACAAGAAAGGCAAAGAAGTCACCGGCCAGAAGACCAGTGGCGAAGGCGACACCGTGCGCGGCGCCGGCGGCGAGGATGAACACTTCGCCAACTTTGTGGATTGCGTTCGCACCGGCAAACGTCCCAACTCCGAGATCGGCGAATGCCAGAAGAGCACGATGCTTTGCCACTACGCCAACATCGCCGCCCGCACCGGCCGCGCCATCAACGTGGACCAGAAGACCGGCAAAATCGTCGGCGACCCGAAGGCAATGGACCTCTGGCGTCGCCCGGAGTATCGCAAAGGCTGGGAGCCAAAAGTATAGCGAGAATCTGCTTGTCTGAATTGCCCGTGAGGCGTAGAGAGGCGGCATGAAAGCTCCTCTCTACGCCTCTCTCGTTTCCAATCGCATCTCTCGCCGCAGCTTCATCCGGTCCTCCGCGCTCGCCGCCGGGGCGACCGTGCTGGGCGCGCCGGCGTTGCTGCGCGGGCAGAATCTCAACAACAAACTCAACGTCGCCGTCGTCGGTGCCGGCGGCCGAGGCGGCAGCAACATGGGCGAGGTTGGCAAGACCGAGAACATCGTTGCGCTCTGCGATGTGTTTGAGCCGAACATCGAGAAGGCTGCCCAGAAGTTTCCGCAGGCTAGGAGATATGCCGACTTCCGCAGGCTGTTCGACGACGCGAAGAGTTTTGACGCCGTTGTGTGCAGCACCACGGAGCACACGCACGCGCTGGTGGTCATGCGGGCGCTGAAGCACAAGAAGCACGTCTATTGCGAAAAGCCGCTCACGCACGACGTCTATGAGTGCCGCCAGATTCGTGAGACGCTGCGCGGCCTCAAGGTTGCCACGCAAATGGGCACGCAGATCCACGCCGGCGACAACTATCGCCGCGTTGTCGAGTTGATCCAGAGCGGCGCGATCGGCCCGGTGCGCGAGGCGCACATTTGGGTGGACCGGACTTGGGGCCGGCAGAGTCCGGAGGATGCGAAGAAATACGGCGACCGGGTGGTCACGCTGGAGCGGCCAAAGGAAGAGGAACCAGTGCCTGCGGGCCTGAACTGGGACTTGTGGATCGGCCCCGCGCCATTCCGGCCGTTTAACTCGATCTATTTGCCCGGCTCGAAATGGTATCGCTGGTGGGACTTCGGCAACGGCACCATGTCCGACCTCGGCAGCCACTGGAACGACCTGCCGTTTTGGGCGCTGAAGCTCGACGCGCCGCTGACCATCGAGGGCGCAGGCCCACCGGCGCATCCGGAGATTGCGCCTGCCACCATGAGCGCGACCTACACCTATGGCGCGCGCGGCGAACTGCCGCCCGTGAAGCTGACGTGGTATCAGGGCCAGATGAAGCCGCCGCAATACACCGAAGGCAAAATCCCGCCGTGGAAGAGCGCTGCGCTGTTCGTCGGCGACAAAGGCATGCTGCTCTCCGACTACGGCAAGCACGTGTTGTTGTCGGAGGAGAAGTTCAAGGACTTCAAGCGTCCCGACCCGTTCATCCCGAAGTCGCTCGGCCATCATGCGGAGTGGATTGACGCATGCAAGACCGGCAAGCCCACCACCTGCAACTTCGAATACTCCGGCGCGCTTACCGAGGCCAACCACCTCGGCAACGTCGCCTACCGCCTCGGCAAGAAACTCGAATGGGACACCGCCGCGCTCAAGGTCAAAAACTGCCCCGAGGCCGCCGCGCTCATCCGCCGGCCGTATCGGAAGGGATGGACGTTGGTATAAGCCAACGCTGAACGACTCAGTTGCGAAGTTCTGCGGGTTACTACACCCGCCATTTCAGCTCGAGCGTCTGGCCGTGCTGGGCGTGGCTGCGGTCAATGCAGTTGAGTTGGAGCCGCGCGCCGTCGGGCTTTAACATTGCGAGCACCCAGCCGGATGGCACGCCTTTGCCAAACACGTAGGCGACGGCCGGCAGGTTGATGAAGTAGATGCCGCTGTCGTGGCGCGCGACCTTCCAGACGTGGGTGTGGCCGAAGACGTAGGCCTTCACTTGCTTGCGCGGCAGGATCACTTCCAGAAGTCGTGCGGTGTCGAGCAGACCGCTTGGTTTCGGACGCGTGCAATCGTCGGGGTTATGGTGCGCGGCGATGATCGCCGGTTTGTCGGGGTTGGCGTCGAGCGTTTGGGCAAGCCACGCAAGCTGGGTCTCGCCGAGCACGCCAGGCGTGACGTTGGTCTGGTCAAGTGAATCGAGCAGGAACCAGTTCGCCAGCGGCGTGTGGACCAAGGCAATGCAGCGGTCGGCGCTCGGCCTTCTTGTGGCCTTCGCCTCGGCAAACGCCGCGCGCAGATGGTTGCGGTCGTCGTGGTTGCCGGGCGCAAGGTGGAGTGGGATCTGACTGGTGCGGATCGGCTGGACAAGTTCCGCGAACGTCGCGTAGTCGCCTTTTTCACCTTTGAGAAACGCGCAATCGCCGGTGATGAGCGCCGCGCCGGGTCGCTGCGGCAACGCGATGATTTCCCGCACGGCGGTCTCGAAGTGATCAGCCAAGTTCACCTCGCGCGCGACCTTCGTGCGGTCGGCGGCGATGTGCGTGTCGGAGAGCAGCGCCCAAGTGTTCAGGTCGGCTGGTTTGTCTTCGGCCCAGAGCCGGCGTGGGACCAGCAGGCTCGCGCCAGCGGCGAGCGAACTTCTCAGGAACTGCCTGCGAGTGATCGGCGGGATGTAAATGGGCATCGGCGTTGCCTATTCCAATTCCGGTGGCACCGCGCCGTAGGCCCAAGGCGTTTTGGAAACCGGTGGGGGCGGTGGTTGCGGCACGGGGCCAGGCGTCATCTCGTTGGCCAGCGCGATGCCGGTATTGGCCATTTGACGACCGGCAGTGATTTCCAGATTGCTGTAGGAGCTGAGCCGCGTTTCGTAACCGCCGCCGTGCGGACCAAACGCTTCCTCGGTCGGCACATAACCGCAGATGCCATTGGCTAACTCGACGGGAAATGTAAACGGGAACTTGCTGCCCTTTTTGATGTCGAGGCCGAACTGCACGAAATACTCCGCCATGTTGGTCACAAACACCGCCGGGCCGACTTGCACCGCCTGCACCTCGATCTCCACCTCCGGCCGCGACTTCATCAGCGCGTCAAGCACCACCGTCTCCTTCGCAAAAGTCCACTCTGTCGCGCCGACTTCCTTCGGGGTCTTCTGAACCAACTCCAGCGCCTTTTTCACTTTCTCCGGCGACGGCGCGCGGCGCTTGATGTTCCAGACTTTTTGCCGCACATCGAGCGGGATGTCGCTGCCCGCGCCTCGGCGGATGAGCAGCAGCGTCTTGAATGCTTCCGCGCCGACACGGCCGCCGACGAGCTGGCACCATTCCTCGGCGGCGGGATTCTGTGTCTTGGTGAGGTTGTCCACTTGTGTGATATCGCCGCACGCGCCTTGCATGAAGACGACGGGCAACGACGCATTTCCGGTCGCGCCGCGCAACGTCTGCTCCATCGCCCAAATCCAGTTCGCTGAGATGCCGCCGGGCGCGGTCGTCGCGTGGCAGGAGAAGTTCACCACCAAGCCGAGCAGATTGCCCTTCAAGTCCCACACGCCGACAACCCCGACCTGCGGATCGGTCGGCCCCGCGTAGCCAACGATGTCGGGATTGCCCGCGCCGGGATGAGTGAAGCTCAGGCCGTTCTTCATGCGCAGGCGGCGGTTGAAAGCGACCTTGTCCTCGTGGCCAAAGCCGACGGCGACCTTTGCGTCGGCGCGCAGCTCGTTGGCGAACGCGACGGCTTCGACAGTCTGTTTCTTCATCAGTTGCGTGTAGCCGGGATTGGAGACGATGGACTTGTCGTTGACCAGTTCCTTGACCAGTGGCGAGGCGTTGTCGAAATCGCCCGGCTCGGCCATTCCCATGGGTCCTGAAGAGTGCGAGTGTGACGCGCCGATAAGGACGCACTCCGGCTTGATGCTACAGCGCTTCTCGATTTCCGCGCGCACTTGTTTCACGAAGTCGCGCGTGACGAACAGCAAATCAATGCCAACGAGCGCAACGCGTTTCTTGCCATCATCGAACACAACGGCGCGGACCTTGCACGGGTCGTGGAACGTCCGGTGATAGCTCTTGCCGTAGCCGCCGGGCGCTTCCATGCCGATGTCGGGTGTGATGTCGCGCTCGGCGAAGCCGGCCTTGAACACGGGCGGTTTCGGCAAGGACGCTTTTCCTGCCGGCGCTTTCTGCTGGCCGTTGGCCGGGATGAGGGCGACGGCGGCTGCCGCGCAGAGCGCCGCCACGAGTTTGATGAGGATTCTTTTATTCATGGGACTTTGCTCCGTAGCTTTCAGTCAACAATCTCGGCGATATCAATCATGTAAACCTGGCGGCCGCCGTTGTGCGGCGAGTCGAGGATGACCTTCTTTCCGTCGCGGCTGCAACACGGATGCGTGTCGCAGCGCCACTCGCCGCTGTATTCCTTCGGCGAGAGGAAATGGCCGAGTTCAACGCGGCGCTGGGTCGGGATGTGGAACATGTGGACGTTTTGCCAACGCTGCTTGTCGGGATAGGTATCGTTAAGCACCCACTGGTTGCGCGTGCCGGGCACGTGGGTGATATGGCCGTCGCCGCGGTTGAGCACGCCCTCGCCGATGACCTCGACGTTGCGGGTCTTGTCCTCGAAGATGCAGAACTTCCAATCGTTCGTGGGCGGATGACCGGCGTAGGCGGTGATGTGCTTCGCGTCGCGCCAGACGAAGTGCGAGACCTTGCCGTTCGGGATGAGTTGATAGAGGTCCGTGCCGTCGGGCTTGGCCGTGAAGGCGCGCGTGAAGAAACCTCTCTTCCCCGGCAGGGTCCAGCGATGCAGGAAGAAGAACCGGGTGCCGTTGGTGTTGACAAGCAGATGGTTGAACCAGTGCTTCGACTCGGGCGTGAACGCCAGTTCGGCCTGACCCGTGAACGGAATCTTCGCGATCTCGGCAAACGAGAGGATCAGCTTCTGCTTGCCGGTGCGCATATCCATGCGCCAGATGCCGGCGTTGTCGGGCGCGAGCACGTTGAAGTTCGGGTCGGGAATGCCGGTGTAGCCGTAGCCGGGCCGGGTGTCGTTGAGGCGGCGGAAATCCGGCGCGACGCCCCATCGGCCGTCAGGGCTGAGGGCGTAGAACGGATTCGGCAGCGTGCGCTTCTTGCCGCTCTTTACATCGAGAATGTGAGAGACGAAATGATCGCCCTCGCGGTCGTTCCAAGCCACCTCGCTCTTGCTGCCCGGCACCCATTGCATCATACAGCCCTGCTGCCAGTTCCAGGCACGCGAAGTGCCGAGTTCGGTCCACTTGTTGCCGTCCTTCGTGTCCACCATGCCGACGCGAATCACGTCGTCCGCCGTCGGTGAACGGCCCTCAAAGTCCACTTCGTTGCAAACCACGAGGCGGTTGGTTGGGTCGAACAGCAGCTTGTCGTAATAAGCGCGCCAGTGGAACTTCGGTCCACGTGTGATGGCGCGGCAGGGCGGCAGTTTTTCTTCCGCGGCGCGGGCAAGTGCGAGGCCGGCCAGCGGAAGGGACGCGAGCGATTTCATGAACGCTCGCCGGTCCAGCGTGGGGAGAGAGATGGCTGGCATGGCTGAATGACGCCGCGAACCGCCGCCGCTGTCAATGCCATTCTTTGCCACTCAACTGCGCTCTTGTAATCGAGCCGCTCTTCGCTAATCTGCCACGCATTGCAGTAACGGATGTTCGCGCCAAACTCTCGTTGAAAGGAAAGTCCGACATGATTCGCCCTCGCCTCATCAGATTCCTATTCTCCGCGCTGTGCCTCGGTTTGATCGCCGGCTGTGCGACCACCCCGACCAAGACGGCTTCGACCGGCGCGCTCATACCTGCCGCCGACCGGCTCGTCGTGCTGATCAGCGTGGACGGGCTGGCAGCCTATTACCTCGACGATCCGCTGGCCGACATGCCGACGATCAAACGGTTGGCCCGCGAGGGCGTGCGCGCCGTGGGCATGAGGTGCGCGATGCCGTCGGTGACGTGGCCGACGCACACGACGATGGCCACCGGCTGCTGGGCGGGCCGCCACGGCGTCATCGGCAACTCGTATTGGGACCGCGAGGCCGGCAAGAGTGTGCCGTTCATCCCCGACCCGCTGTTCGACAAGGATGAGATCGTAAAGGTGCCGACGATCTATGACGTGGTGCATCGCGCCGGGCTGAAGACGGCCGCGATTTGCTGGCCCGCGAGCCGCAACGCCAAGACGCTCAACTGGACCGTGCCGGACATCTTTCCCGACGACCTGTTCCAGAAATGCGCAACGCAGTCGTGGCTTACCGAACTGCGCAAGGAGAACATCCCGTTTTGGATGCAGGAGACGTGGTGCAAGGCTGCGACCGGCGGCCCGCAGCGCGACTGGATGTATACGCGCATGGCGGATCAGGTAATCCGCACACACCGGCCGAACCTGTTGATGGTGCATTTGATCGAGGCCGACCACGTCCAACACGCCCACGGGCCGAAGTCGGCTGAGGCGTATTGGGTGTGCCGCTACGAGGACGACCGCGTGCGCGACATCCTGAGCGCGGCGGAAGCGGCGTTCCCCGGCCGCGTGACGTTCATCGTCGCGTCCGACCACGGTTTCAATCCCTACACGCGCGAAATCCGCCCGAACGTGAAGCTGAAGCAGGCCGGCCTGATCAAGATGGAAGGCAGCAAGATCGTGTCGCGCCAAGCGACCGCGTTGGGGCAGGGCGGCAGCACGTTCATCTATGTGATGGACAAGGAGCGCCGCGCGGAGACTGTGGCGAAGCTGGCCGGGGAGTTCCGCAGCGTCGAGGGCATCGAGGTGGTGATCGAACAGAAGGATTACCCGAAGTTCGGTCTGGTCACGCCCGACAAGGACTCGCGCATGGGCGACCTGGTGCTCGGCGCGAAGGAAGGCTTCGCCTTCTCAGACAGCGCTGCCGGCGACGCGGTGGTTGTGCCGGTGAGCGGCGGCGTCAGAGGCACGCACGGCTACGACCCGGCGCAGAAGAAGATGCGTGCGACCTTCGTCGCGTGGGGCGCGGGCATCCGCTCCGGCGCGAAGCTGCCCGACATGGACGCCACCGACCTAGCGCCGACGGTGGCGCGGTTGCTTGGCGTCAACATGACCGGCACCGACGGCAAGGTGCGCGAGGAGATTCTAAAGTAGTCATCACGCTCCGCGTGATGATGGTTCATGATTGTTTCGTCACGCAGAGCGTGACGACCACTATGGAGCACACAATGAAAACATGGTTCATCGCAGCGACAGTTATTTTGGCACAAACGGTGTGGTTCCCGGCGAACGCCGCCGAGCCGGCCCGCGCCGATATCGTCATTTACGGTGCGACATCTGGCGGTGTCGCGGCGGCCATCGCCGCGGCGCGAGAGGGCAAGAGCGTGTTGCTGCTGGAGTCGGGCCGTCATCTCGGCGGTTTGACGACCGGCGGCCTTGGCGCGACCGACATTGGCAACAAGGCCGCCATCGGTGGCATCGCACGGGAGTTTTACGAGCGCATCCACGCGCACTACGAGAAGCCCGGTTCGTGGAAGTGGCAGAAGCGTGATGACTATTTCAAGGGCCGCGGTCGCGATCGCGGCAGCGACGCCGTTGCCAAGCAGCGTGGGCGCGAGGCGCAGTGGACCTTCGAGCCGCACGTGGCGATGGACATCTACAGGCAGATGATGCGCGAGGCGAAGGTGGAGGTTCAGTTCGGGCAGCGGCTCGCGACGGTGAAGAAGAATGGCGCGCGCATCGAGGAGATTGCGATGGAGAACGGCCGTGTGTTTGCTGGCAGGATGTTCATTGATGCGAGCTACGAGGGCGATCTGATGGCCAAGGCCGGTGTTTCCTACCACGTTGGTCGCGAGGCGAACGCCACCTATGGCGAGACGCTCAACGGCGTGCGCGCCGAGACGCCATATCACCAGTTCAAGGTGGCGGTGGACCCCTATGTGAAGCCGGGCGACCCGGCGAGCGGCCTGCTGCCGTTCATCCAGCCCGGCGACGGCGGTGTGGTGGGCGCGGGCGACCGTTGCGTGCAGGCTTACAACTTCCGTCTCTGCATGACGAAGGTGAAGGCCAATCAAGTTCCGTGGTCCAAGCCGCCCGGCTACGACGAAAAGCAATTCGAGCTGCTCGCGCGCTATCTCGAAGCGAGCCTCGCCGCCGACAAGCTGCCGCCGGTCGGCAAGATCATGAACCCCGGGCTGATGCCCAACGGCAAGACCGACACGAACAACAACGGCCCGTTCTCGACCGACTTCATCGGTTGCAACTACGATTATCCCGACGGCGACTACGCCACGCGCGAGCGCATCTGGAAGGAGCACGTGAACTACATCCGCGGCTTCCTCTATTTCCTCGCCACCAACCCGCGCGTGCCGCAGAAACTGCGCGACGAGATGAACGAGTGGGGCCTCGCCAGGGACGAGTTCATCAAGACGGACCATTTTCCACCGCAGATGTATGTCCGCGAGGCGCGCCGGATGATTTCCGACTACGTCATGACCGAACACGATTGCCGCTGGACGCGGAAGGTGACGGACGGTGTCGGCCTTGGTGCCTACGGCATGGACAGCCACAACTGCCAGCGCATCGTCAAGAACGGCCACGTCGAGAACGAAGGCGACGTGGAGATCGGCTGCCGCGGCCCGTATCCGGTTGCGTATCGCTCCATCGTCCCGAAGGCCGCGCAGTGCGACAACCTCTTCGTGCCCGTCTGCCTCTCCGCGACGCATATCGCCTACGGCTCCATCCGCATGGAGCCGGTCTTTATGATTATGGGCCAGTCCAGCGCGGTGGCGGCGGCGATGGCAATGGATGAAGGCGTGACGGTGCAGAAGGTCTCCTACGAGAAACTTGCCGCGAAACTCAAGACCCAGGGCCAGATCATTTCCAACGAAGGTTTCCCCGCCCACCAGCCGCGCAGCGCCGTGGCGCTCGACGCCAGCAAGCTCGCCGGCATCGTCGTGGACGACACACAGGCGGTGATTACTGGCGAGTGGGCTGGCGGCGCGAGCGCCGGGCCGTTCGTCGGCGACGGCTACATCCACGATGGCAACGAGGACAAAGGCCAGAAGCGCGTCCGCTACACGCCGAAGCTGTTGAAGGCCGGCCGCTACGAGGTGCGCATCATCCACTCGCCGCTCGCCAACCGCGCCACCAACGTCCCCGTCGTCATCCACGCTGCCGACGGCGAGAAGACCGTCACCGTCAACCAGCGCCAACCGCTCAAGGGCGGCCAGCCGTTGAAGCTCGGCGTCTTCCGGTTCGACGCCGGCGCGACCGGCTGGGTGGAAATCCGCAACGATGCCACCAATGGCCACGTCATCGCCGATGCCATCCAGTTCGTGCCGGTCCCGTAGAACAGGTGAACAAGTAAGTGAAACCACGGCATCCAACCAGAGCTGCCTCCCATCCTGTCGCGCTGCTTTTGCTGGCGTGGCTGTTCGTCGCGCCCGCTGGCAGGTTGTATGCCTACTCCTTGGAGTATCAACTGGCGGTGAACGCGTGCAGCACGGGCGTGTCGAACCAGACCCTGGTGCTTTCGGACCATCTGCTGGCGCAGTCCCAGTTGAACACCGATAACCGGCCTGTGGCCGTCAGCAGCGATTGGGTGAAGATGAGCGTGTTCATGGACAGTTGGGCCAAGGACCACTATTACCCCGTCGGCAGCTTCACGAACTTCCTCGGCAACTCGCTCTGGATGTTCTCGCCGTCGGAGTTCAAGGGATTCTTCATGGACACCAACCGGTTTTCCACGACGCTGTCGGGAACGGTCCTGACCGATCGCGTCAACCAGTTGCTGGGCCTGCCCGACACCTCGGGCAACGGCTATATCGCCGAAATCTGGGTGGACCCCACCACGTTCTTTCGTCCGTCGCGGAACCCGCTGCTGACAAACGTCACCGAGTCCTGGACGTTTCCCGACCCGTTGATTGGTGTTCCCGGCAAGACGGGGCCGGAATACTACACGTGGTTCACCAACCGGCTCGATACCATCTACAGTGCGGCGACACCGTATCCGTGGTCATCCCTCGGCTACACCTACGATTGGGGAACGAACGGCCATCTGGCGGGCGAGACGGCTTACGTGGGGCTTAGCGAGTTCGTCATGTTCAAGGGTGCGGGGACGTATCAATACTACGTGGATGGCGTATACACGCCGTCTCAGTATGTTCCCGAACCGGGAGCGGCAATGCTGGTCGTGGTAGGCGTCGGTTGGCTGCTGCTGGCGCGCCGCCGTCGCTTGCCGAACGCTGATCACTGACCGTTCTCTTGCAGTTCAGGTCGTCAGAAGATCTCCAGGCAGGCGGCAGAGTTATCCTGATCAAACGCGGCAATCGCTTCGCTGTGATTCAGCAGCCGCTTCCCAATGACGACCGTGCTTTGGTTGCCGCAACGCAGCCAGATGACCTTGGGCGGAGGGCCGTAGAGCGCGGCCATTTCTGCGAAGTCTGAATCCAGTGTCACAAGGGTGAAGCCGTTGGCTTTGGCGTGCTCCCAGAGGCTGCGGTCGTCTGCCTCGGCCAACCCGATCAGGCGAGCGTGGCTGGAATCGGGAAAAAGATGCGCCACCCGTTGGCAGAGCTTGAAGCTTAGGTTCTGATCGAACAGCAACTTCATGCGGCAGCGGCCACAACACGGCGCTCACGATCGGCAGCGTAGGCGAGGCAGGCGCGGATGTCCTCCTCGGTCAACTCCGGGTAATCGCTCAGGATTTCCTCGTGCGACATCCCGGCAGCCAGCCAGCCGAGCACATCCGACACCGCAATGCGCATTCGGCGGACGCAGGGTCGCCCACCGCGCTTGCCGGGTTCGATGGTGATGATGTCTTGATAGTTCATTTACTGTTTTTACTCTAGCATGGTCTGCAAATGCAGAAAAGACCAAACCTTTGCCCTCTAACCTCTGGTCGTCTCCAGCTCTCAACTCTCAGCTTTCAGTTTTCAGTTTTCAGTTTTCAGCTTTTCCCCAGCGCGTTCCTTGCGGCCTTGCTGCCGATTTCGCGCAGGGTTTGCCAGGCAGCGGCATCCTTGGAAGCGGGGGAAACCAGCATGATCAGGCAGGTCTGCTTCGATGCCGGCCGCGGAATCACGAGGGCTTCCACATGGAGGTTGATCTTGCGGCCGTCGGTGAAGGAGTCGAAGAAAACGACTTCAGCGACAAAGCGCTTCTTCCCCTCTGGTCCGGGCGGCGTTGGATTCACCACGGCCTTCATCTGCCCGGCGTCCGGCGAGAGTCCCTTGCCCCGGCCCACGGCGGTGCTGAGTCCGCGGTAATACTTTTCAAGGAACTCCTTGAGTTCCGCCGCGCCCAGTTCCGGCGTGCCGTCGGCCAGGATGACCATCGCGTAGGTGAAGTAGTTGCTGGAGCTGGTGTCGAACATCCCGGGGGCGAACCGGATTTCCTCGGAGCCAGTGAGCTTGATGTCCGGCGCAAAACCCGGAGGGATGGCCATGCCTTCAAAACGCCAGTCCGCAGGTTCCTTGAGAATCGCGGGGTGTTCCGGCCCGGCGGCGTGGAGCGGAGTCAGCAAAGCCAGCAGCAGGAAGGTGACACCAAGGAGCTTCTTCATACCCACAGCCTGCCATCGCCAGCTGTTTGCGCGCCATAAAAAAATCCCTGCTTGCTCTCAGCTTCCAGCTTTCAGCTCTCAGTTTTTGGCTGATGGCTGAAAGCTGATGGCTGAAAGCTTTTCCCCACGGCCATTCTTCACTCTTCATTCTTCACTCCTCACTCGCCGTGTTCTCCTTCTCCCTTGCTCCTCGTCGCATCCCGCCATACACTTCCCACAGAATGGTCAAACTCCTCTGCTAATCGGTTCGGTAGTTGTGATTGAGGTCTAGCGTTGATGAAGGAAACGGAGAATACGCAAAAGTCGGCCGCCCAGCGCGAGATAGCGTTCCGCATGCATCCAAGGGTGTTCGCTGCGCTGGGCGCCGATTTGGTCACGAACGACGTCGTCGCGGTCATCGAACTGGTGAAGAACGCCTATGATGCTTTTGCGACGCGCGTGGATGTGCGGTTCCGGGAAACCAAAGAGGATGGCCTCATCTTGGAGATCGAGGACAACGGCACGGGAATGACCGATTCGATCATTGACGACGTCTGGTGCGTGGTAGCCACGCCTTACCGGCTTTCGAACCCTACGACCGCGAAGGGGCGGATGCGACGCCGTGCATCTGGGGAGAAGGGATTAGGCAGACTCTCTGCGGCACGACTTGGCAACAAACTCGAGATGCTAACGCAGAGCATTGGAGAGCCGTGCTGGAAGGTCACCGTGGATTGGTCCACACTCGCCAAGGCAGAGAACTTGGAAGCCTGCCATGCCGTCCGCGAGAGGTATGCGCAAGCGTCGCCGTTCAAGGATGGAGGGACGGCTCTGCGCATCTATGGCCTCAAAGAATGGGACGCGAACACGATCGGGGATTTGAAGGACAACCTGTCGCGGCTTGTGTCACCCTTCAAAAGAATTGAAGACTTTTCGATTTACTTCACTCCGCCGGGAGAACTGGCGACGCCGATGGTGATTGAACCACCGGAGTTCCTATCCCACCCGCTCTATCTGATCAAAGGGCGACTGACGGGCGAAGGCCGACTAATTTGCCAATACACGTATTCGCCATTACGCGGCAAGAAGCGAACGGTAGCGCGTGAATTCCTTTGGCCAGCTTTGATCGAGGACTTGCACAGCGAGAAATGGGCGCATCTGAAGAAGCCCTCGTGTGGCCCCTTCAACTTCGAGGTGCGCGCCTGGGACATTGGCAGTGACGAAGTGGCTGAAGTAGCCGACCACTTTCAGCTCCAGAAATCAACCATCCGAAAACACATCAAGGCATTTAAGGGCATTTCAGTTTACCGCGACGGCATCTTGGTGTTGCCAAAGACGGAGGGCGCCCGAGACTGGTTGGGACTGGACTTAAGGCGCGTGAGCAGGACCGGCACCCGTTTGAGCACGAGTCAGATTGTCGGCTACACGGCAATTACGGCCGAGGAAAATCCAAGAATAGAAGATACCAGTGATCGAGAGAGATTGGTTAATAGCGCAGAAGTTGCGCTCTTTGAAGAACTACTCAAATACATCGTGGCCGTTCTGGAGACGGAAAGGGAACACGACCGTCGCGAAGCAAGACCGGCAGAGGAGCCTCTTAAAGACCTGTTCACTGCATTGTCGCCGGCCAAACTCGTTGCGGACATCAGTGATATTGCCAAGGAGGGCGGATCGGCAAGTGAGGCCATGCCCCTCATTGCGGATTTCGGAAGGCGGCTGGATGAAGCACGGATTCAGATTGAGCGACGCTTCGTTTACTACAGTCGGCTTGCCACAGTCGGCACGATCGCGCAAATGCTCGTGCATGAGGTTGGCAATAAAACGATGGTGATCGGAAAGTTCTTGAACTCCGCCAGACACGCACTGACCAGTGGCGAAGTGAAAGGCGACGCCCTGCAACGCCAATTGGAATTGGCTGAAAGTGCCTTGGAATCACTTTCCCAGCTTGCTGATCGGTTTTCGCCGCTGGCCAGCCGTTCCTTCCGACGGGGAAAGCGCGATTGTATTTTGGAGAAGGTTATCCGCGATTGCTTGGACGCCAAAACCGCCTTTATGGAGAAGATGGAAATTCAGCCGCGTTGTCCAGAGTCTGAGACTCGCGTTGCCGTTGATCCAGGAGAGCTTTTCGCTGTTGTCTTCAACCTGCTCGATAACGCGCTCTATTGGCTTGCACAATCGGCGTCGAAAAACCGTCGGGTTCGGTTCTCAGTTCGCGAAGAAGGCTCGCGAGTAGAAGTGGAAATCCACGATTCAGGACCAGGAATCGCCGAAGGCGACGAGGAGAAGGTGTTTCAGCCCGGTGTCACACGGAAACCGAACGGTATTGGCATGGGACTTACCGTGGCGTCCGAACTTGTCGCTGAGTATGGCGGCAGAATGCACCTGATTCGCCCAGGTAGCCTCGGCGGGGCGAGCTTTGGTTTTGATCTTCCCAAACCAAATGCTTAACCATTTATGTCTGATAAAATTACTGTGCTATTAGTCGAAGACGACCTTGGAGTAGGGGAAACGACTAGGGATACGATATCTGAAAAGCTGCCGGATGTTGACGTGATCCTTGAACGCAGCTTTCGGCAAGCAGAACGACGGATCGAGGAAGAATTGCCTGATATGGTGGTGCTTGACCTCTTCGACGATGCCACTCAGGAAGAACTGGCGGGTCAACCGGTGTGGAAAACAATATGGGACACGCGATTCTGCCCACTTGTTTTCCACTCTGCTCACGACCTTCCCGAAGAACCCGTAGTGCCTTCGGATCATCCCTTCGTAAAGTTTGTCAAGAAGCACAGTGGCAGCGATGGCGAAGTAGCCGGACATTTGCAGACGTTCTTGCCTCATGTCCAAGCTATTCGGGGTGTCAATAAGGAGATTTCGTCTGTCACCCAAGGGGCGCTCAGAGACGTTTGTGTTCCGATCTGGGCAGCCCAACCTGAAGGTCCAGGGCGAGACGATATTCTCAAACGTGCAGTCAGACGCCGCGTTGCGGCTAAGATCGACTTGGCGATGGTCTCAACGGGCAAACCGATGCACGACTGGGAGCAATATATCATTCCCGCTCTGGGTTCGGACCTGCTGACAGGCGATCTCTTGCGCAATATCACTAGCGAACCGAAAGACGCAACTAGCTATCGACTTGTGCTAAGTCCGTCGTGTGACATGGCTACGGGAGAAGGGCGCAAGCCGCTCGCAAACATCCTCGTGGCCAAGTGCGGGGAAATCGCAGGCTTCCTGAAGGGAGCGCAACTCGACGGGCTTACAGAAGAGAAGCTAAGAAAACGGTTGCCAGCGATTTTGACGCGCGATCAGTGTGGCGGTTGCATCCCGCTGCCTGAGTTGCCTGGCCTTGTTTCCGTTATTCCGGTCATGGCAGCCAGTTTGAAGGAACTCGAACTGATTCAGCGAGAAAGCATTGGAAACGCTAGCGGCGCGGGCATCAACTACCTCCGGGTGGCATCCGTTGACAGTCCGTTCCGTGAGCGTATCGCATGGGCTTACCTACAGGTTTCGGGGCGGCCGGGAATGCCCGAATCTGATCCGGCGGCTTTCATTGATTCTATTGTCAAAGCCACCGCGCCACCCAAGCCGGCCTCGTGAATTGCTATGGTAGCGATTGACTTTTTTTGCGGTGCGGGCGGCCTGACTTGCGGCTTGAAGAACGCGGGCATCAAGGTCGTGTTGGGGATTGATGTTCGTGAGGAATTCCGTAAGACCTACGAGAGCAACAACAAGCCCGCGAAGTTCCTCTGTGCTGATGTCAGGCAGTTGGACCCGTGCGAGGTATTGAAGCTGATTCCCGAAACACCGAAGAATGAATTGCTGCTGGCGGGCTGTGCTCCTTGTCAGCCTTTTACGAAGCAACGCCGAGAGAACCATCGTGTGGAAGAACACACGCTGCTCACCCAGTTCGGTCGCTTTGTGGCCGAAATCCTTCCCGGCCAAATTGTCATCGAGAATGTTCCTGGCATTAGAAAAGTCGAAGGCTTCAGCACATATCGAAGATTCCAAAAGCTATTGGCTGACTTGGGCTACTGCGTCTGCGAAGGAATCATTGACGCCAAAGACTACGGGGTTCCGCAGACAAGACGGCGCTTTGTCATGATTGGCGCGCGCGATTTTGAGCCGACTTTGCCTCCACCGACTCACGGTCCCGGCCGTCAGCCCTACGTAACAGTTCGTAAAGCGATTGCGGCCTATCCCGTCATCAAACCCGGTGAACAACACCCATCGGTGGCCAATCATCGCGCGGCCGCGTTATCGCCGCTGAACCTGCACAGGCTACGCCATACCCCGAAGAATGGTGGTGGCCGAACAGATTGGCCAGCGGAACTGTATCTGGATTGCCACAAAGAAGAATATAGCGGTCACACTGACGTTTACGGTCGGATGTGGTGGGATCGTCCCGCCCCCGCACTGACCTGCCGGTTTCCAAATCTTTCAACAGGAAGATACGGACATCCGACACAGAATCGCGCGATCTCTCTTCGTGAAGCAGCAAGACTACAGAGCTTTGATGACTCGTTTGTTTTCTTCGGTTCGTCGCAGGCTGACCTTGCCACTCAGATTGGCAATGCCGTTCCCGTAAGAATCGGTGAGGCCATCGGTCGGCATCTCTTTGTGCTGCGACAAACCTCAAGCGCCAACAAAACTACAACGGCACCATGTCGTTGAGTCCAGGCCATGTCGGACGTGCATTCACAGGCCGTGCGGTCATACAACATGTCCCGTGTTCGCGGGCGTGGAAACAAGAAGACTGAGCTTGCACTGTTATCGCTGTTCCGCTTATTCCACATTAAAGGTTGGCGGCGTCAATCGACTATCTTTGGTCGCCCTGATTTTGTTTTCCCCAAGCTGAAGCTCGCGGTCTTTGTGGACGGCTGTTTCTGGCATAGCTGTCCGAAGCACGCAACGAAGCCGGCGAACAACGCGGCGTTCTGGCGGAAGAAGCTGGCCGCGAACAAGGCGCGGGACAGGCGGGTTACGCGGATGTTGCGGCGGATGGGCTGGCGGGTGGTGCGGATTTGGGAGCATGAGCTGACGCAAAAAAATGAGGCGCGGCTGTTGGGGCGGCTTCAACGGGCGGTTGTGAAGAAGTAGGAAGCCATCAGCCGTCAGTTTTCAGCTTTCAGCCTACGGTAGGACGAGTTTCCGGCCCTGAAAAAAACGAACAGTGAGTTCGTTCACAGGGCCGCGGGGATGACGAGAAAATTTGGGAGTTGAAAGTTAAGAGGGAAGAGTTGGAGGAGCGGCGGCTGAGCCGGGGAACATTCCGGACTCTTCATTCTGCGTTCTTCATTCGGCTCGCTGCGATCCGCCGACAACCTATCGCGATGGGAACGGGCCGAAGACTTTCGTGACGCGGTAGCTCTCGGAGGAGTCGTCAACGATCACAACGCGATATTCGCCGCCGCCCGGCGAGACGCGCAGGACAATGTGGCCGTGGTCGCTGGTCAGTTTTTCGATGCCGCTGATGACCAGTTGCGTGGCCGGGTGCAGGTCGGTGGCGAAGATGTCGCGCGGGCCCGGATAGATGCGGGTTGACCGGAGACGCTGCCACACGCGCGCGGTGGGGTGGCCGGAACCCCAGACCGAAAGGGTCCAGACGCGCGGGCGCAGGGCGGCCACGAAGAACTCGTTCTGCGTGTCCACGTAGCCGTGGTGGTCCAGTATGGCGGCATCCACCGGCCCCACGGCCTTGGCCACGGGCGTCTCCACGTCGTGCCACAGTGGAAGACCCTCGGCGGGAATGCCCGGAATGTCGCCGCCATTGAAGTAGTCGAACTTGCCGTAGCTCAGGCGGAACGAAATGCTGCACATGTTCTCGTGCGGCCAGTCCGGGCGCGGGACGTTCTCCAGGTCGGGGAAATGGCGGCGCGTGACCGTGCCGACGCCGGTCCAGATTTCGCCGTTGGCGCCGACGTTGCGGAAGTCGAAGTTGGAATACTTCTTCGGGTCGCGGCAGAGCACAACCTGGTCGTTGCGGCCCGGTGCGAAGCGCTCCACCTTCATGCCGTTGTTCGCGGTCTGCCATTTCACGAACGCGAGGTAGTTTTTCGTGGAGGCGTCCTTGATCGGGGTCGGGTAGTTGTAATCGGGATGGCCGCGGTCGAGCATCCTGCCGATCCGGAGATTCTCGCCGACCCACGTCAGGCCCGTGAGCCTGCAGGCCCCTGAGCGGGACATGGGCTGGCTGTCCGAGACCGCGCCCATGTGGTCATCATGAAAGTGCGTGAGCAACGCGTAGTCGAGCGACGGCTTCGGGTCATGGCACAGCGCGTGACGGATGTAGCGCGCGATCCACTCGCCGGCCGGGCGTGTGCCATCCGGGCGGTCCGGTGTGTGCCGTGGTGTCTTTTGCGAAAGCTCGCCGGCGTCCACCAACATCGTGGTGCCGTCGGGGAAGATATACAGGCCGGCACTGCCACGGCCGGAGCTGATCTGGTGGATGTCGAGGGTTCCCGGCTGCCAGGGCGTGATCTCACGATCAACGACATCTGCCGCGCGTGTCGCCAGCGCGACGACCGCAAGAAGAACGACCAGCAAGAGGTGTGAAATTCTTTTTCCCATGTGTGGCAACGATGCGAGCGGTTTCATGCGTATCTCCTTGGATTGGGCGATCGGCCGCAGACTAGGCCGCTGCGGGCCGTGATTCAAGGGCCAAACCCCCGGCCGTCAGCGGCCAGAGCTTTGGGTTTCACCGACGCAAGCCGTTGGATCTCAAGCTTCAGAAGTTGTGTGGAAAATGCTGTGGTCATTTGCCAGCTCCGTCAGGAGCGCCATGTTTATAGCATCCGCGGTATCAAGAATTGCCAAGCTCCGTAGGAGCGGCATGTGGCTGCCACGGAGACGATTGCCCTTGCACATGTCGCTCCTACGGAGCTTCTGCGGTCGCGAGCCTCGTAGCTATAAACATGGCGCTCCTAACGGAGCTATCGGCTTCAGAGCCGTTTTCCACAGCTTCTTCAGCTTGTGTTGTATCCGACAGCCTAAAGGCTGAACTCCAACCAGTTCCGCATCAGAAACCCAAAGTTCTGCGTCAACGGCAACGCCGGCCGCGACGACTGCAAGAATGACTGACCTCCGGAAACACCAATCTGGACAGAGGCCGCGCAACTTGCCAATGGATGAAGGGCATGTAAGATAGCGGCCAAGTCATCCATTGTGAAAAGAATAACGTCAACGATTCTGATTCTGTCGCTTGTCGCGAGCGCGCTGGTTGGTTTCGCCGCCGACACGGCGACAACGCCATTGGAGCAATTGCGGCAGGTGGTGGGGAAGTTGAAGCAACTCAATCCAGCTTTCGACGGCAGGGAGACGCATCGGTTTGAGGGCGGTGTGCTCACGGAGCTTTCGTTTTGCTCGGCGGGCGTGACGAACATCTCGCCCGTCCGCGCGTTGACGGACCTGCGCAAACTGAGCTGCCGGGGCATACCGGCGAGACGGACGTTGTGCGACCTTTCGCCGCTCCAAGGGATGATGCTGACGGAACTGGACATCCGGGACACAGGCGTGAGCGATCTCTCGCCGCTGAAGGAGATGCCTCTTAAGGATTTGCGCTGTGATGTGATGGTGGTGGCAAACAAGGAGGTGGCGCGGTTGTTGGTGGAGAAGCAGATGTTGGAGAAGATCAACGGGATGCCGGTGGCGGAGTTCATGCACGTTGCCAACATGGAGGTGGGCAAGCGCGCTGCCGAGGCGGCCAGGGAGGTCGAACGCGTGGCGGCGGCGTTCCTGGTGAACGTCAGCACGCTGCCACCCGAGCGGCAGGTGGCCGTGGTGATGGCGAAGTTGAAGGAGCTTAACCCGGACTTCGACGGCAAGGAGACGCACAAGGTTCAGCGCAATGCGGTCACAGAGTTGGCGTTCTCGACGGTCGGTGTGACGAAGATATGGCCGGTGCGGGCGATGAAATGGCTCAGGAGCCTCACCCTCTCGCCGTGGGTGGCGAACCAGAAGGGATCGTTGTCGAACCTGTCGGAGTTGCAGGGGATGCAGTTGGTGTGGTTGTATTGCCACAACAACCCGGTCCGCGATTTGTCGCCGCTACAAGGGATGCCGCTGGTGGCGCTCACTTGCGGCGGCTCGTCGGTGGGGGACTTGACGCCACTCGCGGGGATGAAGCTGACATTGCTGAGCTGCAACGACACAACGGTGAGCAGTTTGTCGCCGCTGCAAGGGATGCCGTTGACGGTGCTCTGGTGCAACAACACGAAGGTCACGGACCTCTCGCCGTTGCGGGCGACGCCGTTGAAGGAGTTGCGGTGCGATTTTGTCCCCGAACGCGACGCGCCCGTCCTGCGCGAGATCAAGTCGCTGACGAAGATCAACGACACGCCTGCGGGAGTGCTCTGGATACGGCTGGAATCGTTTGGGGTTCGCTCTTCGGGCCGATCGCAATGAGCCGCAAAACAACGCGCACCCAACTGCGCGCTGCGGTGTTTAGGTTTTGAACAAAAGGCCGCGAAGGTGCATTGTATGACTTGTGGAAGCTGGTGATGGGTCCAAGATGCGGTCCTGATTTGTTGAAGGTTTTGATATTGTGAAGACGTGGATGTTTATCGTGGGCGTGGCGGCGACGGCGGCGTTCGCCCAAGCGCCGCAAACGCCGCAAGCGGAAGTCAGCCAGCCGGCGTTTGCTGCCGAGTGGCGCGTAACGGCGTTCATCCGACAGGGCAAGCAGGAAGAGGCCAGCCTGGAGCGGACGGGGATAATGGCGCGGTTTGTGAAGGAAGGCGACCATCTGCCGGGCGGCATCATCGTGCTGGACGTGAAATACGACGAGCGTCAGGTTGTGCTGGGCAAGGGGAAGGAGACTGCCATCATTCAGCAAGAGACGACGATGGCGCCGCCGCCCGTGACGCAAGCGGCCGCAGCCAAACAAGCGGCATCCGCCGCCGCGCAGGCGGGTGGGGGGAAGAAGTCGAAGATTGAGAAAGCGACGGCGATGCGGGACGAGAACGGCCGATGGGTGGTCGCGTTTCCAAACGGCAGGAATCTGGACATGCAGAGCTATGTGGACCGGCACGGTGGCGCGGCGGGAGCCATCCAGCACGTGAAAGAATTGATGGAACGCGAAACCGATCCGGAGCGGCTGGAGTATCGGAAGCAGCAACTGCAAGCTTTGCAACAGATGTCCGTCACCGGCAATCCCCCCGGGTCAGCGCCGAGCGAGCCGACAGCGAATCCCCGGAATCGCAACCGATCCGTTGTTTTCTAATGGTTGGCGCGGACCGGGGCGCCGTCCATCTTCGCAGTCGGCATCCACCGGAAGAAACTCCCACCCGACGGTTCGTTAGGGCGACTAGACAGCGCCGCGCCTGCTGGCGCTCAAACCGGATAGTCCAGAATCTCCGGAATCATCACGGTGGTGAGGGCGGCGGCGGCGCGGTCTTTCGCCAGGCGCGCGCCAGAGAGGCAGCCATCGACTTGGAGTCGCAACCGCGCGAACTCCTCCAAGCCGGCCTGTGGCGCGGATGGACTGGCGTAACCATAAACCAGCTCGGCGCAGACGCGGCCAACCTCGCCGGCTGCGCGGGCGGATTGCACGTGGCAGAGGTCGGTCAGGAAAGCCAACTGGCCGGGCAGACCTTCCGCGACGACGGCGTTTGCGGGGCCTTTGGTTTCGAGTTCGAGCACGTCGAGAATCTGGCAGCGCGCGGCCAGCAGCCAGCAGAGCGCGTCGGCCAGCGGGAAGCTCACGCCCTGCCGCGCGTTGTGATAAAGGGGCGCGCCGTTGGGGTCGTTGGCCTCGCGCAGGTAGTCAAGCGTCCACAGCCACATACGCATTGCCGTGGCCAGCGCACACGCGCCGGTGTCGGGCCGCTCCGAGGCGATGCGGAGCAGTTCGGTGATCCACAACTGGAACTGCGCCAGAAAAAGCTTGGTGGTCATCGTCAGCGACAACTGTCGTCGCTGGACGGCTTCGGGGCCTTCGTAGGTTGCCTCCAGTTGTGTGTCGGTCCACTTCTGCCCAAGGAAGCCGGGGCAGTCCTCCGTGATGCCGTAGCCGCCCACGAGGCTCACGGCCTCGCGCATCATGGTCGCGCCGTGGCCGGTGTTCCAGAGCTTGCAGGCGGGGCAGAGGACGGCGGCGAGCAGCTCGCGCCAGGCAAACTGCACGAGCGTATCGGCCGCCAGCGCGGCGTGGCGCGCGCCGTCGCGCCGGGTTTCGGGCTGGGCGTCGAGTTCGAGGAACTCGATAGCGTCCTTCTCCACCTTCATCAACGCGCGGAATTGCATGCGCGGGTCTTCGATGCCCTGCGCTGTGAAGGCTTCGTTCTTGCGCACCTCCAGCGGATCGAGTTCGTCGAACAGCCGCGCAGCAGCGAAACCAAGCGATGCGGCAGCCTCGCCGGTGGCCCAGATGTCCACGAGGCGATGGAGAGCGTCTTCCTTTGCTTGGAGTCCGAGTTCGTGTCGGGGCGAGCCAGGTTCTGTCCCGCTGCCGCGAAACCGGCTGCGGTGATAACGGATGATTGGCTCGACGGCGGAGAGCAGCTTCGCGGCGGACATCAAGCCGACCGTGATGCGCGTGCGGCGGAAGACGGCCTCGATGATCTCGCTGTGGCTGTAGCGCGGGACGACGGCGCCGTTCTTAATCTTGTAGCCGCCAATGATGCGGCTGGCGGGCACGCGGAGGTTGAAGACCGGGTCGCTCGTCGAGGACAACTGGTGGACCAGTTTTCGCGTCGGCGTGCCGCGCTCGAAGACGCCGGCGTCGGTCTCTTCGAGGATGACCATGCAACTGCCTTTCAGCCGCGCGTCGGCGGAGTCCACTGCGGCAGTGACGAAGTTGGCAAACTCCATGTTGGTGATGAACCGGCCGCGTTTCTCAACCTGGAGAATCGGCTCTTCGTCGTCGGGCCATTCGGCGATGCGCGCCTTGCCACCGAGCACGGTGGTTTCGACGCCCACGTAGGGCAGCGGCTCGGTCAGCGCGAACGAGCCGCGAAACGGCTTGTGCTCCTCGCCAGCTTTCAGAGGGCAAGCGCGGCCGAGGTAGGTCGCGCGCTGTTCCGGCGTGCCGCGCGCGTAGATCGGAGCAAGCGCGAGATGGCCAGCCATGCAGCTCGTGGCTGCGCCGGCGTCCACCCACGACAACTCGAACGCCACCAGCGCAAGCGCGAGATTCTTCGGGCCGGCGATAAAGCCGCCTTGTTCGGGGTCGAGGAAAGCGGCGGTCAGTCCCGCCTCATCGAAGGCTTGCAGCAGTTGCGCTTTGCGGGCGGTCCACTCGTGCGTGTTTCGTCCGCCATCGGCCACCAGCCGCGCGACGGGGCCGCGCGCGACGGCGCGGGCGGACTGGACGAGCAGTTGGAGGTCGAACCGGTCGGCGAAGCGCCAGAGAATCTGGCGGCTCTCGTCACCGGGCAACGTGCGCAATGTTTGGGTCGTTTGTTCCATGCCGTCGCGCTTCATCTGGCCACAAGCGTCTGGTAAAGCTCCAGCACTTTCTTGTGGTTGCGCTCCGGGTCGAACAGCTCGCGGACTTTGGCGCGGCCCCGCTCGGCCATCGCCAGCGCTGCGGGTCTGTCGTTGATCAGCCTGAGCGCGGCGCGCGCGATGGCAGCGGGGTCTTTTTCAGGAATGAGGAGGCCAGTGACGCCGTCTTCGATCAGTTCCGGGATGCCGGAGACATTGGTGGCGATGACCGGCACGCGATGCGTGAGCGCTTCCATAATGACAGTCGGGATGCCGTCGCGGTCGCCGGAGGCATGCACCACGCTCGGCATGATGAAGATGTCCGCCGCGCGAAACAAGCCGGAGACAGCGTCGTAGGATACAAAGCCGGGGAACGACACGCGCCCGTCCAGGCCGAGGTTGCGCGCCAGCCGCTTGAGTTGAAACGCGCGCGGGCCGTCGCCGGCCAGGGTGAGGTGGAAGTCTACGCCGTCGTCCGCGAGCTGTTTGCAGGCGTGCAGGAGGAACTCGTAGCCCTTCTTGCCGACGAACCGGCCCATCGCCAGGAGCCGATAGGGCGGCTGCATCGCGACGGGAGCTTCCGCGTGCGCGGTGAGCGGAACGCCGTTGTAGGTCAGGTGTATCTTCGTGGTGTCTGCGTTGCAGGTGGCCGCGAGGTGTTTGATGTTGGTCTGAGTTTCGCTGCGGACGAAGGCGGCATCGTGGAGTTTGTCGCGGAGCGCGCTGTCGGGTGGATAGATATCCCAAGCCCGGCAGGTGAAGCTGAACGGAATGCCGGTGAGCCGCGATGCGACCCATGCCGCCGTGGCCGGCCCGCAAGCCCACGGCGCGTGGATGTGTTCGATCCGTTCTTCCTCAAACCGTCGTGCCAGATGGAAAGCGCATAGAGAGGCCCATAAGCTCTCGCCGGTTTTCTCCAGCCCGCGCCAGCGTCGCCAGAGCACCGCGCGAAACAATACTGTGGTTCGTTTTGGGTCGCGTCTCCACCAGTGGAGCACGCCTGCCAGCACGCGACCGAAATGACGGATTCCGAGCCGCTCCACGTCGGCGGAGGCGGCGCGCATTTCGTCGCTGAGAGCGTGGGTCAAGGCACCGTAGAGCGTGAAGACCTTGAGCGGAAGGCCGGCTTTGCGAAGGTTCACCACTTCGCGGAAGATGAAGGTTTCCGATGGTTTGGGGAACCAAAGCAGGACGTAAGCTGTGCGCGGGAAGTTCACGGTTCAGTTGGCGCTTTGGGGCGAGGGTGTTGGCTTGCGGAAGCTGGCGGCGAGTTGCGACAGCGTGAGCGACTCAACCGGCATCTCGCGATGCATCCACGCGAGGAAATCGCGCAACCTCGCAAGGAAGCGATCCACGTCTTGCGGAGCCGGATGTTGCGGGCAGCCGCCGGGCATGAGTTCGGATGAATGAAAATAGATCGTCAGAACCTGGCCGCCTCTGTGGCGATGCACCCGGGCCGCAGTCTTGAGCCATCCGAGTCCGGTCCACATCGGCTGCGCGGACAGCGATCCGAGGTTCATGGCGAACCACGCCGCCCAGCTTTTCGGAACCGGCAGCCGCTCCAGAAGAAAATCGAGTCGCGGAAAAATCGGCAGGATCGTGACCGGCACTTCCAGAATGTTCGACCGGCCTGGCCGGCACGGTTCTTTCGGATCGGGAAAGTATGGGTCTGCTGGGGCGGTCAGACGGTCGGAGCCGCTGTGATATCGTCTCATCGGCGCGACGCTGCTATCCACGAGAATCCCCGCGCCTTCCAGAAGTGAGAACATCTCGGGGCCGATGTTGAACCGTCCCATCCTGAACGACGTCGGTGTGATGCCCATCTGACGGATGGATTGGAGCAGGCCATGCAATTTCGCGTCGAGCAGTTCACGCGGTATCAGTTCCGACGACACGGGTTCGTGGTGATGCGAAGCTTGGAACGGCGGCGTGCTCCACGGGTGGAGATGAGCGCCGATCTCCGCGTTCCATCGTTGCTTCAGCTTCAACAGGAGATCGCGATGGAGATCATGGCAGGCCACTGAATGGGTGAGCAGGAGCGTCGGTGCGATATTCCATTCACGGAAGATCGAGTCCAAGCGCGGCAACTCGGCGACGTTTTTCGCGGAGACGCCGCGGGTTTCGTATTTGCCGCTGAACAACCCTTCTTCCTCGACATCAATGGTTACTGCAAGTTTCACAAATGCATTTGGCCCGGTCTACTTGAGAGTCTGGCCTTTTTACGGATGGTTTCTCTCAACGGGAAAATATTTTCCGCAGTGGCGCAAAGGACGAAGAATCGTCTGATGCGGCTGGGATTGCGTCTGTAAACGTCCAGCGCCAACTTGCAGAACGTGCCCCGGTAAGGCGCAAGAATGGCGTGTCGCCACAGGATGCGCCAAAACACTGTCAGCGTGTTTCTTCGATACTTCGAGGCCACGAGTTGGACCGGAGTTATTGCGGTGGGAAACTCCCTCCGCTTGATGCCGAGCGCGCGGCGCGTCGGCCGCATGTCCAGAATATAGCGGTGGGCGCGCTCGTAAAAATGTGGCGGGTCGTAGAGGCGGTCCCACAGCTCGAGATACTCGGTTATGATTTCGGCTTCGGGTCGGGTCGGGACGAAATTCATTCTGGCTTCGGGCACACCCTCCGGGATGCAAAGCAGTCGTCCTTCCTTCTTGAGCCGATTCCCCAACTGCGTGTTTAAACCTGCCTGCAAAAGGTTGACCATGACTACAGGTATGCTGGTCGTTTCGATAAGAGCCTTGATCCGTTCGCCAGCCCCTTTTTTCTCTCCGTCAAAACCGATGATAAGACTGGCAATGACCGTCAGGCCGTTTCGGTTGATGTTGTTCAGGGACTCGATCAAAGGATTGGCAATGTTCACTTGCTTGCCGGTTCTGGCCAGAACGTCTTCGTCCGGCGACTCCACACCCACGAACACATGGCTGAAGTTGGCTTCAGTCATGAGATCAATCATGTCCTTGTCCTGTCCGAGATTAACCGAGGTTTGGGTGATGAAACTGAACGGATCGTTTCTGTTTCTTGACCAGGGGATGAGTTCGGCCAAGATGGCGCGGGCGTGTTCCTTGTTACCGATGAAATTATCGTCGGCGACAAACATCTCACCTCGCCAGCCCAGTTGGTAAATAGCCTCCAATTCAGCGATGACCTGTCCCGGTCTTTTGTATCGGGGCTTGCGGCCATACAGACTGATGACGTCGCAGAACTCGCAGTTGAAAGGACAACCTCTTGAAGTCTGGACTGACATGCTGTTGTAGGCGGCGGGGTCGAGCAGATCGAATCGCGGCACAGGCGAATCACACATCGCTGGTTTTTCCATGCACTCGAACCCGCCCTTGGTTTGCCCTTGCATAAGAGCCGCCAGAAAACAAGGGATGGCGTTTTCCCCTTCACCTTTGACGAGGAAATCGCAGCCAGCGGTCTGGACTTCATCTGGAAGCGTTGTTGGGTAAGGCCCCCCCGCAACAACCATTTTGCCGCGGCTTTTGGCTTCCTTGATCAGCGCCAGCATCCCATCTCTCTGGCTCAACATGGCGGAAATCATGACCATCTCCGCCCAATCCCAGTCAGCCTCCGTCAGTGGTCGGACGTTGAGATCTGCCAAACGTAAAGTCCATGCCTGCGGGAGTAATGCGGCAACCGTGATAAGTCCCAGCGGAGGCAGAAGGGTTTTCATCCCCAAGAGCCGGGTCGTTTCGCTGAAGCTCCAGAAGGAAGGAGGAAACGCGGGGGCGATGAGAAGGACCCGCCTTTCTCCAGTGACCATATTGTTCATGCGATGTGTGGTCTGTCTGATTGCTTAAGCTGGCGCTACCGCCATGCGAACATTTTTCGCAAAACACGCTGGCACTGGAAAGGTTTTTATGCAAGAGCTTGCGCGATCATTTACTAGCCTTGAAATCGAGACGGCACACAAAAACGCTCGTGGACGGACCGCTGTGGTGGAGGTTACTCCGGCTCATGGCGGGCAATCCGCGGCATCTCGCGACCCTTGCGCGCGCCGAGTATCGCCGTTGTGTGGGCATCCCCGGAGACCGCCGCGCGCAGCCGGATAGAATCAGCCTGCCCATCAACCTGAACATCAACCTTACGCGGCAATGCAATCTTCGTTGCGAGATGTGCATTCAACACCGGCACGATGGCCACACCTCAAACACGTTGAGTTGGTATGATCCGCAACGGGAACTGCCGTTGGCCGGTTGGGTGCGACTTTTGGACCAAGCGGCGGCGTTTCGGCCTACCCTCTACGTTACCGGTGGCGAGCCGATGGTTTATCCGAAGTTCGGCGAGTTTATTGTCGAGGCGAAGCGGCGGGGGCTGTTTGTTCAACTCGCCACCAACGGCACCTTGCTGGCCCGCCACGCGAAACTGCTCGTGGAGCGCGGCGTGGAGATGGTGACGGTGTCACTCGATGGCCCGGCGGATGTGCATGATCGCATTCGGCGGCAGCGCGGCTCATTCGAACACGCGGCCGAGGGCATCCGCGCGTTGGTGGCGGCGCGCAAGAAGCGGCAGCGGCCGGTTCCGCTGGTCGGGTTGAACTTCACAATTTCCAAGGACAACGTGGCGGTTATCGGCGACATGGTGCCGCTGGCGGTGGGTTTGGAGGCGGATCTTCTCCAGTTTCAGCACACCATCTTCAGCTCGCAGGAGCACGTCGCCAGCCATAACCGCGTGTTCTCGCCGGAATTCACCGCTAGCCGCGGCATCACGATGGTTCCGCCGTCCATCCCCTCCGGCGAATTTTACGAGGGCGGTCTCTCTGCAGAGCAGGTTCCTGCGGTGATTGCTGCTTTCAAGAGGGCGAGGAGCCAGTCTGCTGGGAGAATCCGATTGTCATTTCTGCCGAGTCTCTCCTCCGAGATGATCGCGCTGTATTACGGCGATTTGGATCACCCGTTTGGTGGACGTTGTGATGTTCCCTGGAAGACACTCCGCATCCTGCCCGACGGCACCGTCTCGCCGTGCCTGCATGTCGTGGCCGGTAACATCAGCGAGCAGTCGTTGGACGAGATTTGGAACGGCCCCAGCATGCGCAACTACCGGAGGCTCATAGCCCAGAATCTTCTTCCCGGCTGCGTCCGTTGTTGTAGCCGCTCTTTCTGCATGCGGTAGTCCATTTCAGAAAATTTGTATGTCTTTTCCTTGGCTTACCCGTTTCTTGCCGGCTGCGTTGCGATTTCGCCAGGCGCTGGCGGCGCATTACGAGGGTCGGCTTGCGGGACGGTTCGCATCCATCCCGGACGCGCCGCCCGATGTTCTGAACCGCCAGCCATTGCACATCCATTTCTGGACGCCGCATGCGTGGTTCAGCACCGTCATTCATGTGGATCGGGTTGTGCCGCCGTTGCGCGCGCAGGCCGCCGCGCTGGGATTGCCGTGGCAGATTACTTCCGGCAACCGCCTGCCTGAAGCGCCTGTGGACTGGTTGTTGTGTCTCAAGGATGTTCCGCCGGCTCATTTCTGCCCGGTCGAACGCACGGTGCTTCTGCTTCCCGACGACGCTGACCGCGTGTGGGGCCGCTTGCAGAGGTTTGGCCATGTCGTGTCGGTGACTTCGCAGACGCTGGCGTCGCTGCTTGGCGCAGTTCATCCCCGCGCGTGGTTCATGGAGGAAACGGAATCGCTTGAATGGATTGAGCAAGGCCGGCGCGCGCTGGAGCAAACACCACCGTCGGGCCGGCCGCCGTTGTTGTTGTGGCATGGGACGCGCAAAAGTTTTGATGGACTTCGCCCGTTGCGGCCGATGCTGGAGACGTTCGCCCGCGAAACGATGGTGGAACTGGTTGTGCTGACCGGCGGGGTGGCGAAAACTGAGCAATGGGGCAATCTGCGCGTGCGTCATATGCCGTGGTCGTTGGAAGCCCTTACAACTTTGGCCGCGCAGGCACGCCTGAGCATCGTCCCGGCTCGACCGACGCTCGCCGATTCTTATTTGAAGAACGCCGGCCGCCTGCGCCGGCTTTTCGCGGCGGGTTGTCCGGCGATAGGCGACGCGCGCGTGGCGGATGTGGTGGAGTTCAGCAAAGCCTGCGGCGCGCCGGTCGCGCAGACCAGCGACGAATGGTTGGCGGCGCTGCGGCAGCTCTGGCATGATCCGGCGCGGCTGGATGAGATCGCACGCCGCGGCCACGCGCTGGTCCACGAACGTTACTATACCGTCCGCACGGCGGCGCAGTGGCTGTGGTTTTTCTGTTCCCAATGAAAATTCGTTCAAAGGCACGTCCGCTTGACTGGTTGCGATACGACCTCTTCGCGCGGCTGCGCCCGGCCGAGCGCGTCAGCATCGAGAAGCACAGGCCGTTGGCGATTTTCAAGGCGGAGCGGCTCGGTGATTTTCTTCTCGCGCAACCGGCGATTCAGCGCTTGGTCGAATCCCACGGCGCAGCGAACAGCACGCTCATTGTTTCCCGCGCCTGCCGGGCGCTTGCAGATCGCTTTTTTCCGGGGGTGGAGAAGATCGAAGTTGCGTTGGAATTCTCATGGGACGACTGGAACTGGGTTGAAGCCCGGCGGCAGGCGGAGGCGCTCGGCCAGTTTCATTTTGAGAAGGCGGTTTGTCTGACGCATCATCGCAAGCCGGCGCTTTGGTCGGCGTGGGCCTCGATCCGTGCGGAACAGAAAATTGGTCTGGTGGACCATCCTTGGATGTCGCCTGGCGTGCGGCGGGTGGAACGCCGGCACTTTGATCTGCACGCACCCTATCCGCGTCAGGTATCGCCAGATGGCGCGACGTGTCTGGAACTTGAAGCTCATGCGGCGGTTCTGAATATCTGCGGCCCCGGTCTCATCAACGCCTCCGAATTGCGTCCGCGCTTGAAATGCGATCTTCCGCGATCCGCCACGAAGAAGCCGGTGCTGGGCATTGTGCCCGGCACATCATCCCGGCTCAAGTCGCTGCCGGATGAGTTAATTGGTCTGACCTGCGGGCAACTGGCGGAATCAAACACATTTGACGTCTTGCTGATCGGTGAAGCGGCGCAGTGCGGCGCGTTGGAGCGGCTCCGCGCCCATCTGGCCGGGATTTCAAAGATGGGCAGCGTCCGCATCTGTTGCGAGTGGGATTTGAAACAACTGGAAACCGGGCTGGCGCAGTGTGCTGCGGTGCTGAGCGCCGATACGTTTACGGCGCATCTGGCGACCGCGTTGGACCTGCCCGTCGCAGTGCTGGCAACTGGAGCACAGCCCGGCGTTTTTGGTCCGTGGCGGAATTCCGATCGCCAGCGTTGGTTTGTCAATGAGATGGCCTGCTTCGGCTGCGGCTGGCGTTGCGTTCACCAGAGCGCCCTGTGCGTCGAGCGGATTGAGCCGCGCGCGGTGTCCGCGTTTCTAGCGGATGCGTTCAGAAGCAAATGACACGATCAATGTTCAAGACACTTGCCGCGCTGCTGACCGAAAACAGCTCTCTGGCGCGTTGCCTGGCGGAGCCGGGTGTTTTTGGCGGCAAGTTGGATTCGAAGAAGAAGACCCGTCTGTTCAAGTCGCTGGTCAACTACGTCGAGTTTGAGCCTCACGCTTTCTGCAACCGCACCTGCGTGTTTTGTCCCAACAGCACCTTGGATCGGAAAACTAACAAGCAGGTTTTCGATCGCGCTCTCCATCGCAAGGTTCTCAATGAACTTGCGGAGATTGACTACGCCGGCACGATTGCCTATTCGCGGTATTCAGAGCCGTTGGCACGGGAGGAGATCTTTGATTACATCGCTGAAGCCCGAAGCCTGTCGCCCCGCGCCTGTCTGAAAATCATCACCAATGGGGATTACTTGAGCCACGAAAGAATCCTGCGGCTGCAATCCTTGGGGTTGAATTATCTTGCCATCAGCATCTACCTGCCTGAAGGCGTCGCATGGTCTTCGCAGGCCGCCTTGGAGCAGATCGAGAAGTTCTCGAAGAGAGTCAGCATGGGTTTTCAAGTCCGTCGGAAAGCGCGCGCCAGTGTGTTTGTTGATTTCCTGAAGGAAGCGTCCGGCATGAAAATGGACGCCCGCTGCCACGATTTTGGTCAGGGCAAAGAGGGCGTTGACCGCGGCATGAGCGTCGCCTGGTTGTCGCCGGCCTGTTTTGTGCGGAAGAATCCCTGTTTGTTTGTCTTCAGGAATTTCACGATGGACTTCAACGGCAACGTCATGCCTTGCTGCAACCTTCGCAGCGACCATCCCCGGCATGCGCCCTGCGTCCTGGGCAATGTGGCGCAAGAAACCATCTTCGACATTTATGCCGGGCTTTCCTTCGCACAATGGAGACATGCCCTGTCGGGATTCGCGCCCAAGTCGGCTCCCTGCAAACACTGCAAAGATGCCCCGATGAACAGCGTGCCAGACCGGCTTTTGACAGCCGCATGGAACCTTTTCTCAAGTTGATTCGCCAGGCAACATCGGCCCCGCATTCACGAACTCCGCTGGCGGAACGCGTCCAGCAGCACTTGCTCGGTCTGGCGGACCATGGATTGAATGCTGTGACCGGTGGTGAGTGTCTCGCGGTTGTTCTTTCCCATTGTAAGCGATGCCGTGCTTCGTCGGTGAGTAGTGCGATGATTGCCTCATCGAAGCTCGCGGGATTGCGGGGTTCCACCACCACACATTTGCGGCCGTCGGCGCATCCGCAGCCACGCTAGGCGCGAAAAGCGAAAGTGCAGTTACTATCTGATAGGGCGATTGATAATTGGCAGCCCGCGTATTTGCGGACGATTCGTGGCAAACCAGGAGCATGAACAGCACTTTGACAGAAAAGACCTCTTCGCCTGCAGCGTCACTGACGGAACGGCAGGCTAGCGTGCCACAGGAACCGTTCGTATTGACGCGGCCGTCCGGCGACGGTCCGCGGCATAACTCCGCCGGCAGCACCGCGCACAGCCGGGAAAGAGGCCTCGGCGAACCAGCTTCCTGAAGTTCACCATCGGCCTGCCGTTCCAGATGTCAGCCAGCGATTTTTTCGCCACATTGCCCATGACGAGGTGCAGACAAGGCAGGACCGAGCCGTCCGAGGCGATCTTGCAAACTTTCCAGAGCGCGTTGCAGGTTTGCGCGAACGGGAAGTCCATGTCGAAGTAGTAAGCTCGCAGCGCGGTGTCGGACAACTCCGGCAGCACGACGAACGGCATGCCGCCGGCCCGCTGGCGGGCCTGTCTCAACTTCTCGCGCAACAGCGGCAGATCCTCCACGGCGATCTCGTTCTCGTAATACTCCCCGTCCATGACCGACGGGGCCACCATCGGCATGCCGTGTGCAGTGGCGAATTCGGGCGTGAACACCGCGTTGTGGCGGGCGGTGTTTTCAGGCGTGTCAATGATGGGATGCTCGCAACGCATGCTGTCGAGTCCCAGCGCGGTGGCCGCAGCCACCAGATCATCGAGCACCTGGAGATTGCGCTGCGTGATGACGCAGGCGCCACGCAGGAGCGGGCCGGGTTTTCCATGCCTGCGCCTCGCTTCCAAGATGGCTTCCACGCCCTCGCGCAGACGGTCAAACGTGCCCGCCGCGCCGCGTATCTCGTCATGCACCGCCGGCGGTCCGTCAATGGACACGGTGATGATGTTGACGCCGCATTCCACCAGCAGATCCGCCACCTTGGCGAGGCGCGTGCCGTTGGTCTGCACCTCGACGAACAGGCGGCGCCGCTTGGCTTCGAGGACGAGCGCGTCGAAGGCGGGATAGAGCAACGGCTCGCCACCGGTGATGTATAGCCGCGGCTTGAAGGCGACGGCTTGGTCGAGAACGTGCACCCAGGTGGCCAATGGCAGTTCCTGCGCGGGATCATACCAGTCGAGTTTCTGCGAAGTTGCAGCGACATGACGAGGTTGGGGGCACATCCGGCAGCGCAGATTGCAGCGACGTGTCAGTTCAAGGTTAAGCACGGCGGGCATGCCGCTCCGACCTGCGCGCAGCGCCCGGTCGAGAGGAATGTCCACGTTGGTTCGGTATGCTTCCCGCAGGACCGTCAGGAGCGTGGCCGGCTGCGTCGCGATCCGTTGGAGCACCCGCCAAGCCCGCCCGACTTTTCGATGTTCCAGGCTTTTCATATAGACCAAGATTTCCCGTCTGACTTATTGCTCGCTATTAACGCGGGCCTTTCTTCTTTCATTCTCTCCCTCCTCCACAGTTTTGCAGGCCCGTCTCCGTCCCCGCGCTTTGGGACCTTTTCTCGATCTGATTCGCAGGCCAACACTTGCCCCCCCATGCTCACAGGCTCTGTTGGTGGAACGCCTCCAGCAACACGCGCTCGGTCTGGTTGACCATCGTCTGAATGCTGTGACGGGCCAGAACTCTCGCACGGCCTTTCTCTCCCATCGAGCGCCGTCGCGTTTCATCCGTGAGCAACGAAATGATCGCCTCGGCGAGGCTTGTGGGATTGCGCGGCTCCACCAGCAAACCGGTGGTTCCATCCACGACCAATTCGGGAATGCCGCCGACGCGCGTGGCGACGACGGGCAGGCCCATTGCCATCGCTTCGATGATGACGTTGGGCGATGCCTCCGAGGCGGACGCCAGCGCGAACACCCAAGCCTTGCGCAGTGCCGAACGAATATCGGCGGTTGCCGGCATCAGTGTGATTCTCGACTCTAGCGAGCAGGCTCTGATGCGCGCTTCCATTTCCGGTTTGAACGGCCCGTTGCCGACTATTTCGAACCGTGCTTGCGGGAGTCGCGTTGCCACCAGCCGGAACGCTTCCAGCAGGTTCATCGGATCTTTTTCGGCGACCAACCGGCCCACGAAGGCGACGGTGGGTTGCGAGTCCTTGGCGGCCGGCTCCGGGCGGAACCAATCGGCGTCCACGGCGTTGGGGATGACCGCGATGCGATCCGGGGCCACCGCGAACCGGCGGGCCATGATTTCTTTCAAAGCTTCCGCGTTGCAGATGATTCTATCGGACAGACGCCACAGAAGCCGCTCGTGCTGGCGCGGCAAGAGGCTGCGGTAGCCGGAGATGATGATTGGCACATGCGCCAGCGCCCCCAGAATCCTGCCCCAGATGTTGGGCACGACGGTGAGCGTGTAGAGAATTTGCGGCCGTGAGCGAAACAGCCGCCACGCCAGACGGGCGAGAGCGAGCGGCGTTACCGACCTGGCGCTGGAGAACCGGACGACATTGATTCCCGCTTCAGCAGCCAGCGAGGTCATGTCGTTACCACCCCGCAGAACCCACAGTTCGGGCGAGAACTTTACGCGGTCCAAGTGCCTCAGCAGGCGGATCGCATATTGTTGCGTGCCGCCAAACTCCAAGTCTTGGAGCAGGACCGCGATTATGATAGGTTGACTGGCGTCGCTCATCTCATCAGCCTGAGAATGGTCTTGAGACTAGCGCGCAGAGCGGAAGAAAGCAGTTGCTTTCTCGATGGGTGATTGGTATTGGCTCGGCGCGAGTCGCAAAGTAGTTGTGGGCGATTTCACAATGAACAACACTCTGTCAGAAAAAGACATCGCCGATCTGAAGGAAACGCTGAGACGGTGCAGGCCGGAAACCGTTGAGGCGGCGATCCGTTTCCGCGAGCACGGCGATCCAGTAGCCCTTCGCACTGTGGTCTATGGGGTTATCCGGCGTTACCAGCCGGCGAACGCGGGCATGCGGTTGGAAAACGCGAGCGATGATACCTCATTGATCCAAGACCTGGGGTTGGACTCACTGACCTTGTTGGAAATCGTGCTCACCATCGAGGAAACGCTCAAAGTGCAGATTAACAACGAGGAGTTGAAGGAAATACGCACGCTGGGCAAGCTCAACCAGTTTCTCCAACACAAGGTCGCCGGGGTAATGGCCGCGCCTGCCACGAAACAATACAGCCGCGAGCACATCGCACTGGTGTTACCGCAGCAGCCACCGTTCCTGTTTCTGGACGGCGCCGAGTTGGGGGATGAAACGGTCAAAGCTAGGTATCAGGTCAAGGGCGACGAGTTTTTCTTGGCGGGTCATTTCAAGGACGAACCGATTTTTCCAGCCTCAGTGTTGTTTGAGGCATTGGGGCAGGCAGCCTGCCTGTGGGTGCTGGAGAAGGCTCCCAAGCTGCTGGCCAAGGAGATCAAGGCCAACCACGTCTTCTTTGCCTCGCTGGACGGCGCGCACGTCTATCGCAAGGTCAGGCCCGGCCAGCAACTGACGTTTGAAGGCAAGCTGGTCAAGCTCCGCGACCCCGTGGCCATTTTTAGTTGCTCGGCCAGTTCCAACGGCGACCGCGTTGCAGCGATTGATCGGCTGGTGTTGGCTTTTGGCGAGCAGTTGGTGCCAGAGGAACCGGCGACAACCGTCCCGGCGGCCGTCCCGCCGCCAGCCGCGTCCGTGTGACGCAGTGTCAACCATGCCGCCCATGAAACGCGCTGTCGTTACAGGGTTGGGATTCATCACGAGCATCGGCAACAGCCGCGAACAGGTCCTGCGTAGCCTCAAGGAATGCCGCACTGGTGTGGAACTGTTCCCGGAGTTCGCCGGTCCCGATGTGCCGGTGAAATTGGCTGGCACCGTCAAGGGATTCGGTTTTCCGACGGCGCTGTTCGAAGACTGGACGTATCCGGCCGAATACCCACTCAGCCGCGAGCAACTGCGGCCGATGACACCCAATGCCCTCTACGCCTTTTGCGCAATGCAGCAGGCGATTCGTGCGGCGCAGCTCTCGCCTGAGCAGGTTTCCAACTCGCGCACCGGACTGATGTGCGCTTCGGCTGGATCGATGTGGATGGCCTATGAAAACCTCCACACGATGGTTACGCGCGGCGTGACTCGTTGCCAGCCGATGGCCATCGTCAACAGCATTCCCGGCTCGCTCTACATCAACCTTGTCTCCTGTTTCAAACTCAAGGGTGGCTCGCTCGGCTGCTCCAGCGCCTGTTCGTCGTCAGCCCATGCTTTGGGGCTGGCGCTGGACCTGATCCGGCAGGGGCGGCAGGACATCGTCTTCGTCGTCGGCGCCGAAGACTGCAACAGATTCAGCATTCTCCCGTTCGCCAGCATTCGCGCGCTCAGCGTGCAGACCGCCCCGGAAAAATCTCCCTGCGCCTTCGACGTGAAACGCGACGGTTTCGTCGGCACCGGCGGCGCGAGCGTTCTCGTCGTCGAGAATCTGGAGCACGCACGACGACGAGGCGCAGCCATCGCTGCCGAGGCGATTGGTTGGGGACAAGCCTCCGATGGCTACAACGTCATTGCGCCTGACCCGAACGGCGACGGGCTGGCGCGGGCCATGAAGGAAGCGTTGCGAGACGCGAACCTCAAGCCGTCCGAGGTGGATTACATCAACGCGCACGGCACTTCTACGCCGATCGGCGACGTCAGCGAATGCCGCGCCATCCGGCAGGTGTTCGCCGGCGGCAAAGTCCCGTTCATCAGCAGCACCAAGAGCCTCACCGGCCACGGTTTGTCGCTGGCGGGCGCGATGGAGGCGGCTTTCTGCTGTCTTGCCTTGCAGGAACGGTTTACGCCCGTTTCCGCGCACATCACCGAGTTGGATCCCGAATGCAAGGGTCTGCCGATCGTGACGCGTCCGATCGCTGACGCGCCACGGGTTGCGTTGAGCAACTCCAGCGGCTTCGGCGGTTCCAACGTCTGCCTCGCGCTCCGGCGTTGGGAACATGGAGAGTAAACGTCCGCCAACCGTTTTGCTGACCGGCGCCAGTTCCGGCATCGGGTTGGAAATCGCACGCCTGCTCACCGCGCGCGGCTGCGAAGTTTGGGGCACATCGCGCGACACGGCCAAGCTGCCGCAGCTTCCGCATTTTCATCCCGTGCGCATGGATTTGGCCACCGACGCATCAATTCGTGAAGGTTTCGCGCAGGCACAGCGCGCGGCGGGTGGGTTTGACGTGCTGATCAACAACGCCGGTTCTGGCGTTTTTGGTCCAACCGTGTTTGTGCCGGTTGAGCTGGAGCGCGAGCAATTCCAACTGCTCCTGCACGGCCCGCTCGAACTGGCCCGCCTCGCGTTGCCGGCCATGTGCCAGCGTGGTTGCGGCGTCATCATTAATATCACGTCGCTGGCTGGCGCGTTTCCGATTCCCTATATGGCCGCCTACAGCGCCGCCAAGGCCGCACTCAGCGCGTGCAGCCAGTGCCTGCGCCTCGAACTCGCCGGGATGCCGGTCCGCGTGGTGGACGTGCAACCCGGCGATATCAACACGGCGTTTCATACGGCCACGCGCCGCGTCGCTGCCGACACCGACCGCGCGCGCCAGGAAGCGGTCTGGGAAGTCCAGCGGCGCGAGATGGCCGCCGCGCCGCCGCCGCGGTGCGTGGCCGAGACGGTCTGGAGTGTCATTAATACCCCGAACCCGCCGCCGGTGGTCACGGTAGGCAGCTTCTTTCAGGCGAAGCTCGGACCATGGGCAGCCCGGTTTCTGCCAGCGCGATGGCTGGATTGGTTCTTGCGCCGATACTATGGGATTCAAGACGGGAGTCGTGGATCGTGAACGCATTGCTCGTTAATCCAGAATTGCCGCTTTCGTTTTGGAGTCTTCGACAGACATGCGCGACCATGGAGGCGAAGGCAGTGGTCGCTCCACTGGGACTCGCCACCGTGGCCGCGCTGCTGCCGCGCCAATGGAACTTGCGCATTGTGGACCTCAACGTCCGGCCCATCGAAGAAGACGATTGGAGCTGGACGGAGATGGTCATTGTTTCGGGGATGATCGTCCAGAAGGACAGCCTGTTAAGCGTCGTGCGGGAGGCCAAGGCCAGAGGCAAGACCGTGGTGGCCGGCGGGCCTTATGCCACGTCCGTTCCGGAACCGGTCCTCGAAGCCGGCGCGGACTACGTTATTCGCGGCGAAGGCGAAAACATCGTGCCAGAATTTCTGGAAGCCCTCAAAACCGGCAACGCGCGGCGGGTTTTTGAGTCCTCCGAAAAGCCCCAGATGGGAGCATCACCCGTGCCGCGTTTCGACCTGTTGCACGCTGGCGATTACGTGACCATGGCAATCCAGACTTCGCGCGGTTGTCCGTATGACTGCGAGTTCTGCGACATCATCAGCCTCTTTGGCCGCAAGATGCGATGCAAGACAGCCGATCAAGTCATCGAAGAACTGGAGACGCTCTACCGGACCGGATGGCGCGGACTGGTCTTTGTCAGCGACGACAATTTCATCGGCAACAAGACCCACGCGCGCGCCATCCTCGGCAAACTGATCCCATGGATGGAGAGCCGGGGCCATCCCTTCGGTTTCTGGACACAGGCGTCCGTGGATCTGGGCGGCGACTTGGAGATGATAGACCTCATGACGGCGGCCAACTTCTCCCACGTCTTCATTGGCGTGGAGTCGCCGGACGAGGCTGTGCTTGAACTCAACCACAAGCATCAGAACATCCGCCATCCGCTTCTGGAATCGTTGCGCGCCATCAACAAGAACGGACTCTCCGTCATCGCCAGCTTCGTGCTCGGCTTTGACAACGAACGCCCCGGCGCGGGCCGTCGCATCTGCGAGTTCGTCCAGACGGCGGGCGTGCCGGTGGTGGCGCTCAACGTCCTCCAAGTGCTGCCGAACACCAGGCTCTGGAACCGCCTGAAGCAAGAGGGCCGACTGCTCAAGGAGCGAACCAGCGGACAAACAACGGGCGGCCGGTTGAACTACGTCCCGACCCGGCCCGAATCGGAAATCATGCAAGAGTTTGCGGACGCGTGGGACTATCTCTACGAACCTTCCCGCTACCTCGCCCGCGCCTGCCGCTCCTGTTTGGAGATGCGCCCCACGCGTCGCGCCATGGCCGCCGCTCGCGGCGAGCGATTGCCTCTTCAGACGGTGGCGGCCAGGGTAACGTGGACTGGCAAACTCCGGGCGCTGCGTCAGTTCTTGAGATTGATGGTGGCGCAGGGAATTGTGCCGCCGCTTTCGTTCCACTTCTGGAGCCGGTTGGCCGAGATGCGACGGCGGAATCCCAGCCGCCTTGTCAGATACCTCGGCCAATGCGATTTGGGCGGGAGCATGTTCGGTCTCAGAAGCGAGATAGCCAAAAGAGCCGCTGCGGCCGCCGAAGTGGAAGATGGGCGGAAACCATCGGAGATGAGATGAGCGAGGATGTTTCAACATACGAGACGGGGCGGCCGGGGGCGGGATGGTCGCCGCGGAATTTCCGTTTCGACGAACTGGACCGGGATTCGGCCTGCATTCCCTACGGGATGGCGGACGTGGAATTGCCGGTGGGCCTGTGGGGCAAGACGATTCGTGTGGAGGGCAAGCTCATTGCGCCGAATCTCCCTTACAAGGCGCGATGGGAAGCGCCGGCCCGGGTGCATGCTTTCGAGAAAGGCTGGCAGAAGTTCTTTCACGCCGCAGGGATCGTGCGATTGAGGGAACGTTGGGAAGGATGGATTGCCGCATGGCCGCGTGTCTCCAAACCTCCGGCCTTGGAGGTGTCGCTCGACAGCACCCCGCTGTTTTGCCATACGCCCGCGCAAAGCGAGTTTGTCATCGAGGGCGTGCTTCCGCCACGACCCGACGACCGGCAGGGTTTTCGACTCGGTTTCCGGTTGAGGAACGTGACGGTGGCGGAGGTTCTTGCCGGGATTGCATGGAGTTTACTGGCGATGCCAATGCCCTTGGCGCTCTGGAAGCGGATGCGTGACTGGCAGTTTCGCACTCTTCAACATCGCCGGTTGCGGTTGGTCACGGTCTCGGTGGACGGGGAGTTGGTTGTGGATTTTCGCGGACACGCCGCCGCCCCGGGGCCGGTCTTGAGGAAAGAGGTCCGTCCGGGCTTAAACATCGTGGGGCATTTTTTGTCGGAGCACAGCATGGGTGACGCGGCGCGTTGCTCGGTGCGCGCGGCGGACGCAGCCGCTGTTCCTACTTGTTTGGTGCGCTTGCGCATTCCGCTGACGAGTCCCCAAGGCGATGAGATGGTGAAGGCGCGGCTGTCGGAAGTGATGACGCAGCCCGTGAGCCTGTATCACATCAACGTGCGGGAAGCGGAGGAGATCGAGCAATACCACGGCGCCGGCTGGATGAGCGGGCGTTACAACATTGCCTACTGGGCGTGGGAGACGCGCGAGTTCCCCGAAGACTGGGTGCGGCACGCGCGGTGTTTCGACGAAATCTGGTGTCCATCGCGTTTTGCGGCGGAAGCCATCCAGATGCGCGTGCCGGTGCCGGTGTTGACCATGCCGCACGTGATCGAGTTTTCGCCGCCGGCCGGGACGGATTTCCGGGCGAAGTTTGGATTGCCGGAGCGGCTCTTCCTGTTTCTGTTTGTGTTTGATTTAAACTCGCTGGCTGCGCGCAAGAATCCCGAGGCGGTGGTGGAAGCCTTCCGCCGGGTCGTCTCGAAAAATCCGGCGACAGGGTTGGTGCTCAAGACGCACAACGCATCGCGAAACGCCGCCGACATGCAGCGGTTGCGCGAACAGCTTGCTGGGTTGCCTAATGTGTTCCTGATAGACCGCACGCTAGCCCGGCATGAGGTTTATGAGTTGATGGCCTGCTGCGACACATTTGTGTCGCTTCATCATGCGGAAGGTTTTGGCCTGTGCGTGGCGGAGGCGATGTTCCTAGGCAAGCCGGTGATCAGCACCGACTGGTCAGCGACGGCTGAGTATGTGACGCCGCAGAACGGTTTCCCGGTTCGCTATCATCTCACGCGCTTGGAACATCATATTGATGAATACATCAGGGGCACCGAGTGGGCCGAGCCGGATGTGGACCATGCCGCGGCGTGTATGGAGAAACTTGCCGCCGACCTGCAGTTGTGCGCCGCGCTCGGCGCGCAGGCCGCCCGCGATGTGCGGGAACGCTTCAGCGCCGAAGCGGTGGGCCGCCGCTACGCGCGACGGTTGGAGAGCATTCTGTTTTGGTGACCTGAAAAAGCTGCCGATTGACCTATGCCTGCTGTTTCCATGGTGGTTTGCCTGTATCGGGAGCGGGATTTCCTCTCGCGCCTGCTGGCTCATGCGGAAGGCTGTTACGACGATCTCGTCGTGGTCCACGACGGGCCGGACCTTGACGATGTCCGCTCGCTTGTGGAAGCGCATGGCGGACGTTTCTTCGAGAGGCCGCGCCGGTTTGCGCATGAGTCACACTTCATCTTCGCGTGGAAACAGTGCCGTCACGACTGGATCTTCCGCCCCGACGCCGACGAGTTTCCAAGCCTTCAACTGGTGGAATGGTTCCGGAATTTCCGGGCTGCGCCGGAGCCGGCGGCTGACACCAGCGGCTTTGAGTTCATCTTCCCGCTCTGGAATGGCTCGTCGCAGGCAACCTCGCGCTGGCCGTATCGTCAGGCTCTTTTCAACCGCCAGCGCATCCGCTTCGTCGGCCTGAGCGAGCAATGGTTTGTCGCCGACGGCAAATGGGAGCGTGTCGCGCGCATTCTCTGCCACGAGCCGGGCAACAAGAACTACGGCATGGATTATCTGTTGCGCATGGCCAAGCGCAAACGCTGGCTGTATGCGACCGTGCTGGGCTTGATGCGCCCGCCCGCCGCGCTGGATTGCTGGCGCTGGGAAGACGCCGGCTGGCCGAAGAAGTGGGAGGCGGTCCGCCGGCATCCGTTGCGGACGGCGGTGACACGGCTCTTCAGTTCCTTCTGGGGGAATGCCTGCGAGATGATACAGAGCGGCGAGCCTTTCAAGCCGCTGCTGTTGACACACTATCCGCTCCATCACTGGATCACCTGCACGACCTTCCGCGCCGTGCAAGAGGAATGGGCGCGCGTGCAATCGCTCGGCTTGGAGCCGGGCGGCATGGGGGAGCGAGGTGTTAGTCCGCAACGGGTGTTCATCCTCGACGGGCCGGACGCTGACTCGAAATGGGAAGCGGCGAGGTGTTCAGGCGACGGTTGTTGGATTGTCTCGAAGCACGTGCCAAGAAAGGACGCGGCGCGGATCAGCGAGCTGCGGGCGCGCGTGCTGATGCGGCTGGATGATCTCCTGGTTCACTCCGCCGACCAGACCGCATGGGCGGAGGAGTTTCTGTGCCGAAACCGCGTCTGTGGCGACACGACGTCTACCGGCTAGAAGCGAGCGCGGCGATTCTCTGAAGAATCTCGCGCGGGCCAGTGCGCGGACAGACGGCATTCATCCGCTCGCGGATGCCGGCTGGCAGGGCCGGGTTTGCCTTCCATGCAGCCACCAGCCGCGCCAGGTCGTCCGTCCGGCGAACGGTTTCCGCCAGTCCGTGCTTGCGGCAGAACTTCACGTTGATGAGTTCCTGCGGCATCAGCCCGCCGAGGCAGTTGAGCAGCAGCGGGCAACGGCTGACGATGGCTTCGCTGCACACGCCCGCGCCGGGCCGCGCCACAACGGCTGAAACCGAGCGCATCAGTTGTCCGATGTTCGTGTTGTGCGGCAATACCCGCACGGACAACGACGGATTCGCGGTGGCCCATGCGGCGACCGCTCGCGCCGCCTCTGCCGATGCGCCGCAGAGCGCTACGACCCTCGCTTCCATGCGCTGCCGTTTCAGCGATTCCAGAAAACCAATGTGGTTCTGCGCGCCGTGACCCGAAGCCATCAACAGGAGGACGAACTCCTGTGGCTCGCGCGGCTCTGGCTCAACAGGGTTGCAGAAGAACCGTCGTGTCATGAAGCCGCCGACGAAGGTCTTCTCTGGTGCCATACCCCAGCGGATGGCCGCTGCGCAGGTTTCCGGCGCCACGCCGATGAACAGGTCCACCGCCGGGTTGACCCAGTGCCGGCTGAAACCGTAGCCGCCGTGCAACTCGTCGCAGTAGGTCACGCAGCGCACATGGTTCCGGCCGAGCACCGCGCGCGCGAAATCGAAAAAAGTGTGGTTGAGCGAGTCATGGACGCTGAGCACCACGTCCGGCCGCACCCACTCCAACACGGCGCGGAAGCGATCTGCGCCGAGCGGTGTCGCCGTGCGAATGACGGAGGCGGCTTCGAGAAAGTTGAAGTAGGCGTGATGGAGCAGGGGGGCGGTGCGTTGAATCCGGTTGTAGAGTCCGACGCCGAACGCGTAGAGCCAATGCGAGTCCTCCAGCGGGTGGTGCGATTCGACGGCAATGCCAAGTTGCGGCTCAGCTTGCGCCCATTCGGCGAACGCGCGCGCCCGCATGTCGTGGCAGCCGCCAGTGCTGGAGGTTAGAATCAGGATGCGCATGGCAGCGTTTTCTTCTCGATGAAAGCGTCGAGCAGGCCGAAGATCTCGGTGTTGCCGCAGAAATTCTCCGCCCGGATATTCTTCCGGTATTGGCCCAGGTTCGACTCGATCTCTGGAATGAGGCTGACCGGCGGCGCCAGGCCCTCGTGACAACGGCCGTAGCCGAGCGTCTCGATGTAGTGACCATTGAGGAATTCCTCGAACGCGCCGCTGACCGGGATGACCAGCGGTGGTTTGCCGAAATAGAGCGCCTCGGAGATGATCGTGTGCCCGCTGCTGCAAATGATATAAGCGCACGAGGCTAGGTCGGTGAGCAGGCCGTCCTCGGAGCGCGGTCGGAACTGGAGGTTGCCGTCGCTGCCGGTGCGGTTTGATCCATAGACTTTTACGGGCCGTGGGATGGCGTGGAGGAAGTCGTAGAAGCCCGGCGAGGTCGCGTAGGCGTGATACGCCAGCACATGTTCGCCGTCACTGGGACCGAGGCGGAAGAGGTTTTCCCTGAGGATGGGCGGCACGACTCTGGCTTTGGCATTGGGCCGCAGCGGTGGGTGGAAGAACGAGATGACTAGGTAAGCGGACGCCGTGCTGAACAGACCACGGATGGCCACGGTCGTGGCGATGTAGCTGGCCAGTTGATGCGGCGGCACGTTGTGTCGCGAGCAGGTGACGATGTGTTGATGATCCACCGACAAACACGGCAGACCGGCGGCTCGACAAGCGCGTGGAACGAAGTATTCGTAATCTGTGATGGCCACGTCGGGCTGAAACCGCTCAATTTCGCGGAGCAGCATCCGGGTCAGGATGGGCTGCCGGCCCCATGTTCGCAACATGCTCATCGCTGCGGCGGGCGCGTTTACACGGTGGGCTACCACCGGCGTCTCGGGGTTGTAGCACTCGATGAGTGGATACTCGCGCTTCAGTAGTTCCGCGCCGTGACTGTGGCTGATGAAGAGGAACTGATGTTGCGGGTAATGGCGCGCAACTGTCAGTGCCCGCACGGCGTGTCCATGTCCGGTGCCGTGAACTCCGTAAAGTATTCTGGCCATAGGCAATATGGGCGCTTGTTTGAACGTCTGATGCGGCTATGATAACCAACCTGCCGGCGCAAGGACAGGAGTTTCAGCGACGGCATCATCATTATGGCTAAACGGAGCAGCGTCGCAGTTGGAGTCGTGGCGAAGAACTTTCGCCGCGTGGTGCCGCATTTTTGGATCGGCCGCAAGCTGGCAGCGTTGGAGTTTGATAAACGGCTCTTCAATCTTTCCCGGCCCTTCCGCCGCAACGGCCAGGCGGGGAAGATTCGCCAGGTCAGCTTCCGGATCACAGATGTTTGCAACCTGCGCTGCCACACCTGCGGCCAGTGGGGCGACCGCGGCTATCTTCGAGACGAAAGCCTGACACAACTCAGGGACAGGGAGGTTTCGACCGAACGCTATCTGGAGTTGATGAAAGACCTGGTGCAACACGGTCATCGTCCGGTGGTCTATTTCTGGGGCGGCGAGCCGATGCTCTACAAAGGTATCCTCGACTTGATTGCCGGCGCGTCGGCGATGGGCTTGCCGACGGCCATTGCCACCAACGGCTCGCGCGTGGCTGCCTCGGCGCATCAGCTTGTCGAGGCGCCGCTGTTTCTCTTGCAGGTCTCGATTGACGGTCATTGCGCTGAACTGCACAACCGGATGCGCCCTTCGCCGGGCAGCGGCGACAACTTCCGCGACATTGTGCGCGGCCTCGATGCGGTGCGCGAAGCGAGAGGCAGGAACGGTCGTGGCCTGCCCGTGATCGCTTCGCTGACAACGATCTCGGAGGGCAACCTCAAACATCTCGGCGACATTTACGACGCGTTCCGGGACAAGGTGGACCTGTTCGTGTTTTACCTCTCGTGGTGGATAGACAAGGAAAGCGCGGCGGCGCACGAGCAGGATTTCCTGCGGCGGTTTGGTTTCGTGCCGACGCGGCATCGCGGCTGGGATGGTGACTGGAAGTCGGCGGACCACGATGAGTTGGATCGCCAGATCGAGGGGCTGCTTGCCAAATCGCGGCCGTGGTCGGCGCCGCCGGTGAGCATCATTCCGCCGATCACGGGGCGGGAGAACTTGAAGGCTTACTACACGGATCATGCCGCACGGTTTGGTTACAACCAGTGCGTTTCGATCTACCAAGTCGTCGAGGTTAACAGCAACGGGGACATTTCCCCGTGCCGCGACTACCACGACTACGTGGTTGGCAACGTCAAGAATGCCACCATCACCGAGCTGTGGAACTCGGAGGCTTACCGGAAATTCCGATGCAGTGTCAGTCGGGACGGTCTGATGCCGGTTTGCACGCGTTGTTGCGGGTTGATGGGCTATTGAGTTGGGGCGGACTTAACATGGACAATCGCTTCGAGGCCGTGAATCCCCACTATGCGCCGTCGTGGTTCTGGCGGCGCTTCGTGCATTCGCGGGCGGTGCAGCGCCTGTTTCTGTGGACGTTCAAGCGGTTGTTTGGACTCCGTGTCCGAAACGCTGAATTGGTGCCGCTCCCCGCGGCCTACATACTTGCCGCAAACCATGGCTCGCATTACGACCTGTTCCTTGGGCTGGCAGCGTTTTATGAGGTTACAGGCGAGTTGCCGGTTCCTGCGGCTTGGGAAGGTCTGTTTGGCATGCCGATCATTGGCGGTATTGTGAAAGCTATTCCCTGTGTAGCGATAGACAATCGCGTTGAAAAGGATACCCGCCGCGTTGCGGCGATCCGCGAACTGGTCGGGCATTTGCGGGCGGGACGCTGCATTGTCATCGCTTGTGAAGGAGAACGTCACGACCAGTTGGGCGATTTCAAGCACGGCGCCGCGTTCATCTCACTGCTCACCGGCGTGCCGGTGCTGCCGATCAGCCTGCGCGGCGTGCAGAGTTTGTTCAAGAGTCTCTCATGGCCAGACCGCTATCGGGGAAAGGTGGAAGCGATTCTGCACACGCCACTCCATCCGGCACAATTCGAGGCGACCGGTGGCACACGTGCTGAGATCATCGAACGGTTCACGCTGGCGATTCGCGAACAAGTAGCCGCGGATTTGGATTACCCTCCTAACGACGTGGCCGCCAAGTCCCAGCCGTAACGCCGCGGTTAAGCCTTTGGTTGAACGCCCGCGCGTTTCATGGCCACCTTCAGTGCGTCGCCGAAGCGATCGAGTTGTTCGGTGGTGTGCATTGAAGTGACGGCGCAGCGAAGCATGTCTTTGCCGGGCGGCACGCCCGGCGGCAACGACATCACCGTGAAAAATCCCTGGTCCCACAGGGATTTCCATAGTTCGTAACATTTCATCTTGTCGCCAACCACGATCGGCAACGCCGGCGTCGAGCTATTCCAGAAATCCAAACCGAGCCCTTCCAGAATCGCCTTCAGATGCCGGTAGTTTACCCAGAGCCGCTCGTAATGATCCGGTTCGCTCTGCATGACGTGCAATGCCGCGCGGGCGCTCGCCGCGGCGGCGGGGCTGATCGCGGCGCTGAAGATGATCTGCCGCGAATTAGTGCGCAGATACTCGATCAGCGCTCGGCTGCCCGCCACGAATCCGCCCGTGCTTGCCAGCGCCTTCGAGAAACTGCCGCAAATCAGTTCGACCCGCTCGGTCACGCCAAACTGGTCACACACGCCGCGGCCATTCCGGCCGAGGACTCCAATGCTGTGCGCCTCGTCCACCACCACGACCGCCTGGTGTTGCTCGGCCAGTTCCACCAGCCGTGGCATGGGTGCGATATGCCCTTCCATTGAATACACACCGTCCACCACGATCACCTTGGCCTGTTTGGGATCGAGTTCCGCCAGCAGCTTCGCCAGCGAGTCCATGTCGTTATGCGCGAACCGCTCGATTTTCGCGCCGCTCAGGAGCGCTCCGTCCCAGAGCGACGAGTGAATGTTCGGATCCACGATCAGCGCGTCGCCACGTTGTGCCAGCGAACTGATACTGCATGTGCATGCCAGGTAGCCCGCCGCCGTGACGTGGCAGGCTTCCTTGCCGAGAAACGCCGCGAGTGCTTCCTCCAGTTCAGCGTGGTAGGCGCGGCTGCCATTGGCCAGACGCGAGCCGCACGCACTGGCGCCCCATCGGTCAATTGCGCGTTTCGCCGCCTCGATCACCTTGGGATGGCGGCTCAGGCCGAGATACTCGTTGCTGGACATCAGTAGCATCGGCCGTCCGTCCACGGTCAGGTTGATACCGTCAGCCGATTCCGCGGCGCGGTAATAGGGCGCATACTTCAATCGCAACCGCGTGTTCAGGTCGCTCTCACAACGTTCAAGGATAGGTTTTTGTTTCTTGAAAAACACCGGGCGAAATTCCTTTGTTATCGCATTGGAGACTAATGTTCCCGCGCCTGCCATTCAAGGTTGCTGTTTGCAGATCCGCGAAAAGTCATTGGCAACGCGCGAGGCTTTGATACACTCCCGTCGCTTTGTTCCCGAGAGTAACAATCTGCTGGCTATGTCTGGTGGTTGCCGCGCCTCTGACGATGTGGGGCGGCGAGCAGCCTGCGACGCTTTCGACCACACCGCTTCCTGCCAGGTCATCGCGGCTGACCCTCGCCGAGTGCATCAACCGTGCTCTGGACCGAAACCCCGACGTGTTGGTCGCGAAGAAGAAACTGGAAGAGGCAGCCGGCGGGATCGTTGAGGCGCGCGCGGGATACTTGCCGAGTCTGACCACTTCCGGCAGCTATATGCGGGTGGAGAAAGGCTACATGACGGCGGAGGGCGCGCTGCCGGGCCGGCGTCCGGAGTTGTGGAACGTGGCCGTTCGCCTGACGGAAACCATCTACTCCGGCGGCGCGGTGGGCGGGAAGATGCAGATTGCCCGGCTCAACCGCCAGGCGCGGTTGCTCGAATACGAGGCCATGCTGGATCGCGTCATCATGGATACGCGGGTGGTGTTCTACGAGATCCTGCAAAACAAGGCGCAGATCGCCGTGCATGAGCAGGCGGTCGTCTTTCTGGAGAGCGAGTTGCAGAACCAGCGCCACCGGCAGCAAGTGGGTAACGCCGACCGCTTGCATGCTTTGCGCGCCGAGGTAAGCCTGTCGCTGGAGCGCGCCACATTGTTGGAGGCGAAGAACCGGCTGCTGAACTCGCACGCACGGCTCGCCGAACTGCTCGCCATTTCGGCGTCACCCGTTCGCCCCAAGCGCGACTACAAACAAATCGTTCCCAGCGACGCGCTCGTTGTGCCGCGCTCGACCATTGATGACGTTGCGTCGTTCGAGGTGGAGGGGGAGCTGACATATACCAAGCGATCATTAGACCTGAGCACGTGTCTGGTCCAGGCGTTGGCGCAACGTCCTGAGGTCAAGGTTCGTGAGAAGGAAATCGCTGTCCAAAAACAGCAGTTGATTGTGGACCGCAGCGCGTCCCGGCCGAAGGTGGACTTGTTCGTAGGTTACGATGTTGTCAATGAGCCTAATTCTGTGGCGACGCGCAGCTATTATAGTGGATATCTTGGCGGCGTGGCTGTGAGTTGGCAGTTGTTCGATGGTTTTCTTGCGCGGGGCAAGGCGGCGGCCACGCGCGCACGGGTCACGCAGGCCGAACTGGCGCAGGAGGCCACGGAACACGCCATTCAAACCGAAGTGGTGCAAGCCTTCCACGATCTGAAGCAGGCCGAGGAAACCATCCAGACCCAGCAGCAGAACGTCAAACTGGCTGAGGAATCGCTCCATCTGGCGCAGTCCAACGTCGCGTTGGGATTGAGCACGCAACTGGAACTGCTCCAAGCCCGCGTGGACCTGACGCGCGCACAAACCACCGAACTTTCCGCGCGGTTCACCTACAATGCCGCGCTGGCCCGCCTCCAACGCGCCATCTCCAGCCACTTCACGATTCTGGAGGAGCCGTCGCGTCCGGCGGCGGGTTCCCCGCCTCCAGCGACGGAGCGACGCCCGTGAAAACGCCCGGCTACGTTCTGTTGAGCCTGCTGCTGTCTGTGTCCGCGCGCGCCGCGGATGCGACGGGCGGCATTTCGGTTTCGGCTGAACACAACACGGTGACGCTGGCGGAGTGCTATGCCCAGACACTGGAGCAGAATCTCGACATACGGCGGCAACGCGCGGGCGTCGAACAGGCTGCAGGCGTCAAGACGGTGTTTACGGCTCGTGCGCTGCCCCGGGCTTCTGTGTCCGGCTCGGCGGGGTATAGTGGCGGTTCGCTTTACGGCCCGGGCGGTCCTTATGCGATGGTCCAGACGGATGTGTCGCAGCCGTTGTTTGACATGGGCATCCCTGCCTCGCTGCGGCGTGGCAGGCTGGAGGTGATCATCGCCCAGCAGACGTTGAATCGTGCTGTAACCGCGCAACTCCACGCCACGCGGCTGGCATTTGTGCGAGCGTTGGCGGCGCGGCGCTTGTTTGAGCTTCACCGGCAGATTGAGACGCACTTGCAGTCCAATGTCCGTAGCGCGCAACAGCGGTTCGATGCTGGCATGGCCAGCCGCCAAAACGTTCGGCAGGCTGAGATTCAACTTCTGAGCCTGAAACCCGCTCTGTCCAAAGCCCAGCGCGACTATGTCAACGCCGTGACGGAACTGGATGAGCGCAGGGGAACCAAACCGGCTGTGAACGGCCCGCTGCAACTGCCGGAGCCGACAGGCAACCTGGAGTATGCAGTGCTGAAGATTGATCTGGAGAAAGAGACGGTTCAGACCATCCAGCGGCGGCCGGACATGGCGCTTCTGCGCGAGTTGATCAAGGCGGCGGCCGAGGAGAAACGGATGGTTCAGGCCGGCTATTATCCTTTCGTGGCCATGGCAGCGTTTTCCCAGTATTTCCCGGAGCCGGGTGTGTTTGGTGTTCGCCCGGAAATCGTGTCCGGGCAGGACGCGCGTCAGAGCGAAACCCGCTACGGCGCGACGTTTACGTGGCAGGTGATGGACGCCGGCAAGGTCCGCGGCGCCAGCAGCCAGATTGAGAGCGGACGACAGGCGATGGAGATTACCCTGCAACGCCTCGAAGAAAACGTGCCGCGCGAACTGCGGGTGTTGGCCCGCACGCTCGAAACCATTGACGCCCGGCTCACCGCCCTCAAGCAGTCCGCCACCGAAGCGGAGGAAATGCTGAGGCTGGTGGAGGCCCGCGTGAAACTGGGCGAGGCCACGCAACTGGATTTTCTCAACGCCCAGACCAATCTGCTCTCCACGCAGCGGGGCATCCTTCTCGCCGTGTTCGAGAACGAGGCCGCTCGCGCCGAGTTTGATCGCGTCACCGGCCGCTACCTCGACTTCAGCGACCGTCCCGCCAAGTGACGGCGGCGGTTGTGTTCACGGGGAAATACGGCTATTATCAGCGCGCGATTTTTCAGGCACCATGAAGAAAACAACGATTGTTATCGCGGTGGTCATGCTTGTGGTTGCGGGCTGCGCGGGTTACGTGTGGCTGGGGCGACCTGTGGCGGAGGTGTTTGCGGTGCAGCGCGGCCCGGCGGTGTCGGCGGTGTATGGGACGGTGAAGGTGCAGCCGGCCGTGCGTATGATGGTGCGCTCTCGCAACGCGGGGACGGTGCGGTTGTCGCAGAAGAACACGGGGACGGAAATTGTTGCAGGCATGGACGTGAAGGAGGGCTGGACACTGGCGCGGATCGACAATCCCGAATTGGACCGTGAACTAGTGAAGGTGGAGGCAGACTTGAAGGCGGGCGAAGAGAAAGGACGGCTGGGGCCGCCGTCGTTGCAGTTGCTCAAGACAGCGGAGGCGGCGTTGGGGCGGTTGGAGAAGCTGGCGCAGTTGAGCAACGCGCCGGCGAGCGAGGTGGAGAGGGCGCGCAACGAAGCGAAGGCACTGCAAGAACGCGTGAGGTCGGAGCAGGTGGATATCGATCGAGGATTGACCGTGCTGCGGGAGCAGGCTGGAGGGTTGCAGGACCGCAAGGTGCGTTGCGACGTGAAGGCGCCGATGGAGGGTGTGCTTGCGGCGATCAATGTGGTCAGCGGCGATCTCGTGGCAGAAAACACGCCGTTGTTTCTCATCTGCACTCGGAATTATTTTCTGGAAGGGCTGGTGAACGAGGAGGATGTCGGCTCGTTGAAGAAGCAGATGAAGGCGCAGGTGCGGCTCTATTCCTATCCACAGAAGGATTTCAGCGCGGTGCTTACGGACATCATTCCGGCCGGCGAGAACCAGCGTTACGCGGTGCGACTGAGTTTCGAGACGCCGCCGGACAATTTGATGGCGGGCATGACAGGGGAGATGAACATCATTCTCGGCCGGCGTGAAGGGTCGTTGGTGATCCCGACGCGCGCGTTGATGTCGAGCCGGGTGTTTGTGGTGGACGGGGGCGTGGTCAAGCCACGCGCCGTGAAGACGGGGCTGCGCAGCCTGGAGCGGGTGGAGGTTCTGGAAGGGTTGAAGGAGGGCGAACAGGTGGTGGTGGCGGACCAGGATGCGCTCCACGTGGGCCAGTGGGTGCGGCCAGTCTTGGTAAACCGTTGACCCGGAACGACAATGCCTCCGCCGCTGTATATCGCCATGCGGTTTATCGGTTATCGCAAGAAGGCGATTTTGCTGAGCTTGACGGGCGTGATTCTGGGCGTGGCTTTTTATATTTGCTCGCAGGCACAGACGCAGGGGTTTGAGCGGTTTTTTATCAAGGGGGCGCTGGGCACGTCGGGGGCAATTGTGATCGGCAACCGGTTCCAGTCACTGCACACGGGCATTCTTGACCGCGGTGCGCCGGGGATGTTGAACGTCAGCCACGAGAAACCGCGGAAGTTTTACGAAGGCATCAACGACCCGGAGCGGATCATGCGGGTGGTGAACGAGTTTTCCAACGTGGCGGCATGCGCGCCCGTGCTGGAAGGCAGCGCGGCGCTGGCGACAGATTTTCGGCAGGAGGTGTTCCGGGTGCAGGGGATAGACATGACGCTGCACTTGAAGGCCTCGACGTTGCGGGAGCAGATTGTGGACGGCAGCATCGAGGATTTTCAAGTGAAGCCGCTCGGCTTGATTCTCGGCTATGAGCTGGCCGACAAGATGCGGACGCGCGTGGGCCAGGATGTCGGGCTGATCGGGTTGGATGGGGAGCATCGAACGTTTCGGGTGTGCGCGGTGTTTCAGACGGGCAATCTGTTCATTGACGAAAAGTATGGGTATATCCACCTGAAAGCCGCGCAGAGTTTGCTGCAAAGGCCCTACGGCGTGTCGCACTTGATGGTGAAACTGCGCGACCCGTCGCGCGCGCCGGCACTCGCCACACACTTGGAGCAGTTGTTCCAGCACCGGGCGCGGAGCTGGCAGGACCGTGAGCGAGGCAGTCTGCAAATCTTCAGTCTGATCCGCATTTCCGCCGCGATCACCGTCTCCACGATCATCCTGCTGGCGGGCTTCGGGATTTTCAACATCCTGACATTGATGGTGATGGACAAGGTGCGCGAGATCGCGGTGCTGCGCTCGATGGGCTACCGGCGCGCGGACATCAGCGCGATCTTCCTGTGGCAGGGCTTTCTGGTGGCGTTGATCGGTTCGGTGTTGGGCTGCGTGCTGGGGGCGGCGTTGACGTATGGCGTGTCGCAGATTCCAGTGGACATCAAGGGCTTCCTGAGCACGAAGCGGTTCCTTGTGCATTGGAGCGGAACAGATTATCTGACCGCGACGGCCATTGCTTTCGTGGCGATCTTCTTGGCCAGCTACTTTCCGTCGCGGCGGGCCGCGCGGCTGGCGCCGGTGGACATTCTTCGGGGGTCGGGCCAATGAGCATGAATGTCGCCGCAAGCGTTTCCTCGGCCGACGTTCCGTTGCAGTGCAACGACATCCAACGCCATCTCGGCGAGGCAGAGTCACGCGTGCATGTGTTGCGCGGCGTGTCGCTGCAACTCCAGTCGGGTTGTGTCCATGCCATTGTGGGGCCGTCAGGTTGCGGCAAGAGCAGCCTGCTTTACGTGATGGGGTTGTTGGACCGACCCGATGGCGGACGCATCACCCTTGGCAACGAAGCAGTCGAGGGCTTGACTGACGACCAAGTGTCGCACCGGCGCAATGAGCATATTGGGTTCGTTTTCCAGTTCCATTTCCTGATGCACGAATTCACAGCGCAGGAGAACGTCATGATCCCGATGCGGCGGCTGGGCAGGCTCAACCTGCGCGAGATGCAGGAGCGCGCGGCGATGTTGCTGGAGATGGTGGGACTCGGCGACAAGGTCCGCCGCAACAGCCAGCATCTTTCCGGCGGCGAGCAACAGCGCGTGGCCATCGCCCGCTCACTGGCCAACGACCCGCGGGTTCTCCTCGCCGACGAGCCGACGGGCAATCTCGACACCGCCAATTCCGAGCGCGTGTTTCATTTGCTGACAGAGCTGGTGCGGCGGCAGCGGAAGGCGTTGCTGCTGGTGACGCACAATTCGCAGGTGGCTGAGGCCAGCGACTGGATTCACGAAATGAAGGACGGCAGGCTGATCGGGTGCAGCGCCGGACATCTCCGGTAAGGCCGCTGCCACAGGTTACATCACGTCAGCGAACGCGCGTTTGGTGCGCATGAAGAAGGCGTAGCCACCCGACAGCGTGACCAGGCCGATGGCCAGCATCAGCAGATAGCGTGGCCATGAGGGGGCGATGCCGTAGAGCACCGCGTTGCGCGCTTGGTCCACGGCGACGGCGAGAGGGTTCAGCAGGAACAGGGGCAGGAACTCCGGCGGCACCTTGCTGAGGGAGTAGAAGATGGCGCTGGCGAACATCATGATGGTCAGGACGACGGGCACAATGGTGTTGATGTCGCGGACAAAGACGCCAAGGCTCGCCAGAAACCAGCCTGCTCCGAGACAGATGAGGATCATCGGCAGCAGGATGGCCGGCAGGAGAAGGGCGGTGAGCGGGATGGCGCCATGGGCGAGCAGCAGGCCGCCCAGGAGCGGAATGAGGCTGATGACCAGTTGCGCCAGCGCAGCGCCGACGGCTGACACGCAAAGGATTTCCAGCGGGAACACGACCTTGGTAACGTAGTTGGGGTTGGCGAGCACGAGCGTCGGCCCCCGCGCGATGCACTCGGCCACGAAATCATAGACGATCAGCCCGCAAAACAAGGCGAGGGCAAAGTCGAGTTTAGATTCGTGAACGCCGTTGCCAAGCTTGGACTCGAACACCCAGCCGAAGACGACGGCATAGACCGCAAACATCGAGATGGGGCGGACAAGGGAACCGAGGAGGCCCAGATACGAGCCGCGGTAGCGGGCCAGCACGTCGCGCTTGGTGACCTGTTGGATCAACGGCCCGTGCTGGCACAAGTGACGCGCGATCTCCCAAGGCGGCAGAAGCCGCGAGAGAGGAATTCGCTTGCTCGATTTTTGCGCTACAGGCAGCATGGTTTTTGATCTCGCCGTTATCATCTGGCAGAGCAGTGGCAGAATTCAACGGGAAAAGCGAGAACGCATCTTGAGTTCCGAAGCTGTCATCAAAGTCGAGAAGCTGTCCAAGGCCTACACGATATGGGCCTCGCCGGCGGCGCGCCTGCACGGGCCGGTGTTTGGACAGGTTGGCCAGTGGCCATTTCTGCCGGCGGCAACGCGGCAATTGTGCCGGCGGCTTTCACATGAGTCCTTCAAGAATTTCTACGCGCTGAGCGATGTTTCCTTCGAGGTCCAGAAGGGTGAGAGCGTGGGCATCATCGGCCTGAACGGTTCCGGCAAGAGCACGTTGCTGCAAATCCTCGCTGGGACGCTGGAGCCGACGGAGGGTGCCGTGGAGGTCAATGGCCGCGTGGCGGCGCTGCTGGAGCTTGGCAGCGGTTTCAATCCGGAGTTCACGGGGCGTGAGAACGTGATATTGAACGCGACGATCCTCGGTTTGAAGCCAGCCGAGATCGAGGAGCGGTTCCCGAAGATTGCGGAGTTTGCGGACATCGGCGAGTTTATCGAGCAGCCGGTGAAGACCTACTCCAGTGGGATGGTGGTGCGGCTGGCGTTCGCGGTGCTGACGCAGGTCGAGCCGGACATTCTGATCATTGACGAGGCGCTGGCCGTTGGTGACGTGTATTTTCAGCACAAGTGCTTTGCGCAAATCCGGAGGTTTCGGGAACAGGGCACGACGCTGCTTTTTGTTTCCCACGACCCGGGTGCGGTGAAGTCGCTGTGCAACCGGGCAATCCTGCTGGATGCCGGCTCTTCGCTTCGCGACGATACCCCGGACGCGGTTCTGGACTACTACAACGCGGTCATTGCCAAGCAGGAGGCGGATTATGCCATCCAACAGACTGAAGCGGACTTCGGCAAGAAAGCGACACGGTCCGGGAACAAAAAAGCGTCGGTCACCTCGGTGGATCTGCTGGCTAACGGCAAGAGCGTGCATGTGCTCGCGGTTGGATCTAAGGCTACGTTCCGCATCGGCGTGACGGCCAGCCAGCCGCTGGAGCAACTCACCGTAGGTATTATGTTGCGCGATCGGCTCGGTAACGATGTCTTCGGCACCAACACCCACCACATGGGCCTGCGCTTGAAGGCCGAACCGACGCGATCGTTGACGGTGGATTTTGACGTGTTGGCGCTGAACCTCGGCGTTGGCCATTACAGCGTGTCGGTGGCACTGCACTCCGGCGCCGCGCACGCAGAGAATAGTTACGACTGGTGGGACCGGGCGCTGGTGTTTCAAGTCGTGCATGGATCCATGCCATCGTTTGTTGGTCTGTGCTGTCTGCCGGTTGAAGTAAAGTGGCGTTAACCACCTTGCGAGTGGACCCATGACACGAGAAGCATTTGCATTTGGCGTGAGCGGACCGGTTTCTGCAAGTTGCGGCCGCGTCGGACGGGAAGCCGGTCTGCCGCTGTGCCGTGTTCCAGAAGGTCGGTGAGGGCACGCGCTTCTGAAAGGACGACACACATCGGCCGTTTCGATGCACTGTGGCAATGATCGCCGAGTTTGGGAGCGGCTCGATGTTTCAGCGCGTGGCTGTCACCTGTTGCTTGATCCAAGGGTAGGTGTGTTGGATGCCCGCCTTGAGGTCGAAGCGGGAGCGCCAGCCGATCGAATAAATCCGCTCGTTGGAGAAATTGCGTGATTGCACGCCGACTGGACCGGGCACCGATTTGGCGTGGATTTTTTTGCCCGCGACTTCAGCCACCGCATCTACCAGTTCCTTGACCGTGACATACTGAGGACACCCGATGTTGACAGCGCCGTGCAAATCCGAATGCATCAGCAGGAAGATGCCATCCACCATGTCGTCCACGTAAGTGTAGGAACGCACGGCGGAGCCATCCCCCCAGATTTCAATCGTGCCGCCGTCGGCTGCCGCGGCGACCTTCCGGCAAATGGCCGCCGGGGCTTTTTCGCGGCCTCCACGCCAAGTCCCTTCCGGCCCGTAGCAATTTTGGAAACGGGCAATGCGCACCTGCATCCCAAAGCGTCTTTCGTAGGCCATGGCCATGCGTTCGGAGTAAAGTTTCTCCCAGCCGTATTCGTTGTCGGGATGCGCGGGGACGGCCTCGTCTTCGCGCATTTCCGGTTCACCCGGCTTCATGTCCCGGTAAACGCAAACCGAGGAGGAGTAGAAATACCGCTTCACGCCCGCCGTGGCAGCCGCGTGAGTCATGTGAACATTGATCAGCACGCTGTTGTGCATGATCTCGCATTCGGCAGAGTGGATGAATCCCATCCCTCCCATGTCGGCGGCCAGTTGATAGACTTCGTCGGGCTGGCCGCCGGGCAAACGAAGAGCCTCCTGACAGCTCTTTGCCTCTCGGAGATCCAGCAGACAGAAATCATCCGCCGCACTCGTGGCAAAATCGTGTTTTTTGATATCCACTCCCCGGACCCAATAGCCCTCGCGTTTGAGCCGCTTGACCAAATGACCTCCGATAAACCCACCTGCGCCACAAACAATTGCTGTTTTCATTCGTCTTTCCGCTCTTTCAATCCATGTCTTAGATACGGGTTGTCTATAAAGTATGAGAGAACCTGCTGTCCATCCTATAGTGGGATTCAGGCCATTTTCTACGGTTTCTTCTTCCCAACGGCACTCGATTCCGAGGAGGTCTTGTGGACGGGTTTACGAGAAAGACAGTTTACGAGAAAGAGATTGAGCCTGCCGCCAACAATGTGAGATGAATGCAACGCGCGGAATTGACCGCTTAGAGGTTGAGTCATGTTGGAATCCAGGAATCCGGAAATTGACGTTCAGCAGGTGATGGCCCAAGTGCGTGTTGAAGTGCAGCGGCGCGAAGCCGCTGGCACGTTGCCGCCCGTCCCGCCCGTCCCGCCGCCGTCTCCGCTCAGTATTCTGGAGGCTCAGGTTGCAGAGGAGATCCGTCAGGCACGGCAAAAGCACAAGGTGGACGCGCGTCTTCCCAAGTTTGTTCACCGGCTGTTTCGAGAACAAGGCGGCGTCAACATCAGGTTGATTCATGTGGTGGAAATGCTGGTGAAGCAGTTGGCTGTCTTGCGGGTCGCGCAGTCAGATGCGCTGGAGAAGTTGGAAAACGAAATTGCGGCTCTCAAGGGCGAAACTTCCTTGCAGCGGCTGGCCTTGACGCGCTTGCTCGACGAATTGAAACGGCAACAGGCCGCGCCGGATTCTGCGGCAGTTGCGGCCAAGGCATCGGAGGTGCAGTCACACAGTTTGGATGCTTTCTACTTGGAGTTCGAGAACCGGCATCGCGGGTCGCGCGAGGAAATCAGGAGACGACTGAGTGTCTATCTGCCGTATGTGGCCGAGGCAGGCGTGGGCACGACGGCGAGGCCGATCTTGGATTTGGGGTGCGGCCGGGGTGAGTGGCTGGAGTTGCTGAAGGAGAACGGTTACACGGCCCGGGGAGTGGACATGAACATCTCCATGCTGTCGGCTTGCAGCGAGCTTGGGCTTGAAGTGGTTGAGTCGGACGCCATCGCATACTTGCGGTCGCTGCCAGTCCGGAGTCTTGGGATGGTCACGGGCTTTCATATCATCGAGCACCTCCCGTTTCCGATGTTACTGGAGTTGATGTCCGAGCTTTACCGCGTCTTGCAGGATGGCGGGTTGGTGGTGATGGAGACACCCAATCCCGGCAACATCCAAGTTGGCGGCTGCCATTTCTATACCGATCCGACGCATCGTCGCCCGCTGCCCAGCGCGCTGACTGAGTTTCTCGTCGAGCATGCCGGCTTCACGAACCTCCGCACTCTCTTCCTGCAACCTGGCGTAGCCCCATTCCCTGTTGGGCCATCTGAAAGCCCGATGGTGCGATGTTTTAACGAGCATTTCTTTGGCGCGCAGGATTACTCGGTAATCGGGACAAAGCCCGCAATGGTCGCGGCTGGCCAGGGTGCGGATCATGCCCGAGCCGGCGCATGAGTCCCAACATTTCATGAAGCCGCTTGCCATCGTCATTCCGTGGTTTGGCCGTGACCTCAAGGGCGGGGCTGAGACACACGCTTGGCAGATTGCGTCGCGGCTCGCGGCTCGCGGGCACGCGGTTGAAGTGATCACGACTTGTTGCCGCTCGCATCATGATGACTGGGCCGGCAATCATCTTCCTGCAGGTGTGACCCAAGAGCCGGAGGGATTCAGCGTGCGGCGGTTTGCTGTCAGACGGCGCAAGCGAAAACAGTTCGACCGCGTGTGCGGCCACCTGTTAGGTCTGCCGAAAACGGCGCTGAAGCCTGACGTCAGCCCGGTCAGCACGGTGGACGCGGCGATCTTCCGCGACGAGTTGATCAGTTCGCCGGCATTGCTCAGTCACTTGGAGCAGAACACCAACGACTACCATGCCTTCATCTTCATCCCTTACCTCTACGGGCCGATTCTCAACGGCTTGCCGCTCGTGGCTTCGAAGGCTTGGCTCCTGCCATGCCTCCATGATGAGTCTTACGCCTACCTGCTGCCGGTTGCTGACATCTTCCGACAGGCCCGCGGCATTCTTTTCAACAGCGAAGGCGAGTTGGAATTGGCCTTGCGTCTTTTCGGACCAGGCATCATTCCCAAGTCCGTCGTCATGGGTGGTGGGGTCGAAGTGCCCGATGTAGCCGAAGCCGCCGCCCCGGTAGGCACTCTTTTTCCGTTTGGCAACGCCCCCTATGTTCTCTGCCTGGGACGGAAAGGCCCGGGGAAGAACTCTCTCCTGCTGCTGAGCGCTTTCCGTGCTTTCAAGGCGGCTTGTCCCGATTCCCGGCTGAAACTGGTTTACGCCGGCATTGGTTCCATCGCGCTGGATGGCCTCGAAGGTCAGGTGTTTGACCTTGGCATGGTGTCGGAGCAGGACAAGGTGGCATTGCTGGACGGCTGCCGCGCATTGTTCCAGCCGAGCGAGAACGAGAGTTTATCACGCGTGATCATGGAGGCATGGCGGCGCGGACGCCCCGTGGCTGTCCACCGCAAGTGTCTGGCCACCGCGACTGCCGTGCGCCACGGCGGCGGATGGTTGGCGGCGGATGAGCGCGAATGGAGTGCGTTGCTGGCGATGCTGGAGCGTGCGTCAGATGATGAACTGGCCGCCAAAGGCGCCGCGGGTCGAGAGCATGCGCGAGAGGTTGCCGATTGGCGGAATGTGATGGACCGCTACGAGAAAGTGTTGTTTGGCACGGATGCATCTGTCTCTGTTTCCAGCATCCGCGTTACTTCGGAGGAGAACCGGGCTGTCCATCAGGTGCTGCCAAACCTTGCGTATGGCGATGCCATTTCCAATTTCGTTTGCTGGATCCGGCGCACGCTGCGATCCGAAGGCATTGCCTCTGAAATCTTTGTTCGCCACATAGATCCAAAGGTGGCGGACGAGTGTCGCCCCTTTGCACCCGGATGTGTTGCTCCGGAGGACGTGTTGCTCTATCACCATTCCGTCGGCAGCGATCTGACGCCGCATGTCGTCGGTCATCCTGGCCCGAAATGCCTTATCTACCACAACATCACCCCTGCGAAGTATTTCGAGCCTTTCTGTCCAGATGTTGTCCGGCTGTTGCGGCAAGGGCGCGAGGAATTGCGACTGTTGGCGAGGGCATTTCCGATGTCGGTTGGCGGCTCGGAGTATAACGCCTGCGAATTGCGCGACGTGGGATTCGCGGATCCCGGCGTCCTACCCTACGTCATTGATCCAGCCCAGTGGGATGTCCAACCTGATGCCCGGTTGATGGAACAGCTCCAAGACGGCCACACGAACCTGCTTTTTGTGGGGCGGCTGGCGCCCAACAAGAAGCAGGACGACCTGATCCGTTTGTTCCGGCACTACCTCCGGTTTGATCCGGACGCCGTCCTCCACCTCGTGGGCGGTGCCGCCTTCGACGATCCCTATCAGGCGCATCTGAAGATTCAGGTTGAGATGCTTGATCTGGGGCAGCACGTCAAATTCGTTGGCGGCATCACCAACCAGCAGTTGGCGGCCTACTACCGCACTGCGCACCTGTTCTGGTCCATGTCGGAACACGAGGGTTTTTGCGTGCCGCTTATCGAGGCGATGTGGTTCGATGTGCCCGTGCTGGCCTTCAAAAGCTCGGCCATACCCGGAACGCTTGATGATGCGGGCCTGATGTTTACCACCAAACAACGTGAAGACGAGCTGGCGGCGTTGGCTTGGTTGATGGTCCACGATGACGACTTGCGCCGCAAAGTGACCGCAGCCCAACGGCGGCGCCGGACCCGTTTCCTGCCGTCTGCCGTGGCGCCGCAACTCCTGTCTTTGGTTGACAACCTCGTTAACCCGACCGGTTAGACGCCACAGTCCAGTGTATTGCCTTCGGGTGCCTGAAATCACAATGACTCAGCTTTATCTGGAATCCAAAGGAGGTTCGTGCGTGTGCCGTTTGTGTGGCGAGGCACGCTTGCGGACGTTTTCGGTGAAGCTCTTGGAATGCCCGCATTGCGGCGTGCTCGTCAGCACCGAGCAACCGCGAGACTTGCAGGCGCACTACTCAAAGGATTTTTATACCGAGGAACAGGGCGAGCGGTTTCGTTTCGGCTTGGAATTGCCGGTTAGGTGTTTCCGATGGGTGCGGTTCCGGCGGTTGATGAGGCGGGGGCCATACCCTCGTGTGCTCGATGTTGGCACTGACCGAGGATGGTTTCTGAAGTGTTTCCAAGATGCAGGTGCTGAAGTGTTTGGCACGCAGTTGAGCAAGTCAGCGGCGCGTGTCGCGAGCCAGCGACTGGGGCGCGAGGTGTTTCTCGGCGAGTTGTCCGACGCGCATTTCCCAGAGGCCGGCATGGACCTTGTTTGTCTCTACCATGTGTTGGAACATGTCCGCGAGCCGCAGGAGTATTTGCGGGAGATTCACCGCATTCTTCGCCCCGGCGGTGCGTTGGTGATCGAGGTGCCCAATGCGCATTGCCTGACGGCGCGGTTGTTCGGACGACACTGGCTGGGTTGGGATTTCCCAAATCACATTCATCACTTCGGCCCCGCCAGTCTGCGCGCGCTGCTGGAGCGGCACGGCTTTAAGGTGCTGGAGGAGAGCCACTGGTCGGTTGAGTTTGGTCCGTTTCACATCCTGCAAACGATTCTCAATGCGCTCGGTTTTTCGCATAACCAACTCTACAGTCTGATTCAGCGCGAGGAGCTGCACGCCGACCGCCGCGCGTCCGCGGCAAGTCAGATAACGATGTTGGCTTTAGCGGTGCTGCTGTTGGTGCCGTGCGGTTTGTTGTCGGTGCTGTTCTCGTTGTGCCAGCAAGGTGAGGTTTTTCGATTTTACAGTATCAAAGGCGGAAAGGTAGTCTGATGGTGTCAACTGTTTGACACACACGCCCGCTTAAGTCGGGCTTCAGCCAAGGCAATAGGCATGACCGAGTTGCGGAAGATAACATGAGTATGGCTACGACTTCGTTGACCTCACTGTGGAAACGCCCGCTGTTCTGGCTCACTGTTCTCGCCGTTGTCAGTGTTACCGGCTTGTTCTTTTACCATTGGCGCATTGGGTATACTTCTGATTCTGCGATGATCGGTCTTATGGCCAAGAGCATCTTGGAGCGTGGCGAGCGGCCAATCTTCGTTTGGAGCGTGGGCTATCAGGGGATGTTGCTGGAAGGTTATGCGGTGGCCTTGTGTTTCAAGCTTTTCGGCATCAACCCGTGGTCCCTTAACGTCTGGAACACGGTTTGTCTTTGGTTGGTGTTTGTCCTTTTCTATCGGTGCGTGAAGCGGTTCACGGATATATCCACTGCGTTGCTGTCGGTGTTGTTGCTTGCCGTGAGTGCGCCTCCATTCTACATCCATGCAATGCGGACCCTGCCCAACTACACCGAAACCTACCTCTTCGGTCTTGTCCTGATTGCGCTGAGCCAGATGCTCCTGCGGCGTTTCTACATTGAGGGAGCCATGTCTGATCGCCGGACGGTGCTCCAGGCGTTGGCGTTCGGGTTGGTGGGCGGGTTCGGTGCTTACACCTACGGGCAAATCTACTATTTCTTCGCTGCAATCGGTTTGCAGTGGCTGTTGATCTATGTTCGCGAAGTCTGGCATGCCAGAAATGAAGCTTGGGCAGTCATGCGCCGGCATCCCATGCATCGTCGGACAGTGTGGTTCTTTGTTGCGCTGGTCGGATTGGGCCTCCTGAGCTGGATTGTGGGTTTTCACTGCCTCACCGTGGCCGGTGTTCGTTTGCATTGGAGGGCGATGAATTTGGTGGCACTGAGCGCCATGGTTCTTGGACTTTATGCGGCCAACGATTTGTGGGTGCGTCATGAGAACCGGCTTCGCGGGCTCTGGCGCGAAGCGGTGGCCATTACTGCGGGTTTCGTGGCGGGCTACCTGCCGGCCTTGGTGTATGTCTGGGTCTTGCGTGGGCCGCAGGTGCCGCGCATGGGCATTACCGAGAAGCTTGAGTTCTCCAAGAACATGGAGATTACGCTTTATGGTGCGAAGTGGTTCTTGAACCTCTCGACGGATTCGGTCATGGGCTGGCTGTTGTTGTTGGCCATATCGGTTGCTCTCATCAGCTTCACTTTTTGGATTTGCCGCCAAACGGTTGCGTTTGTGCGGGGCCGGAACGCCGAGGACGTCATCTTGAGGCTGAATCCTTTGGTGTTCCTGCCCTGGGTGGTGCTGCCAATGTTCTGGGTTGCGGAAGCGGTTTATAACATCATGTCATCGCGTTATGTGATGGTGTTGATGTTTTACTCGGCTGTGGCGATGAGCGTCGTTGCGCTGTGGTTGCTGCGACGGAAAGGCGCGCCGCGGATGTTTGGGGCGCTATTTCTAGTCGCGTTTCTGTCCAACAACGCGATTTCATTAGGTAACGCGATCCAAACCAGCCGGCGCGAGAAGTTTGCAGGTGAATGCGTCATCCCAATTCTCAAGGAATTCAATCTTAAGTATGGCTACGCTGACTACTGGCACGCCTATTCGGTCATGTTTTTCACCAACGAAGATTTCATTCTTGAGCCGATTTACTGCAACTACTCGCCTCACTACGGTCCGCTCGTCAAGGCACAGAGGCGAGTGGTGTATCTCGACAGGGATCCGCCGCGGTTTGTGCCGACCTCTGATGGAATAATCGAGATTTACGGCATTTCGTATCGGGTGGTCAACAGCCGGCGAAGCGAAGGATTGGTCGTTTATGTAATCGAGAAGCTCGTTGACGGCGCCTGACGCATGTCGAGTTTTCGACCGGTTTCAAGGTCGAAAATTGGGAACTTACGGACACCCCGCTTGTGCAAAACAAATTGCATCGTTGTCTTCAGCACGCCCCAACCGTAAACGCAACTGCGCCAGAAGTTAATAGAAGACGCACCCTCAAAGTAACGTGCCGGACAGGTGATCTCCCCAATGGTCAGGCCTGCCATCGCGACCTGCGCCAGCATTTGGTTGTCAAAAACGAAATCATCGGAGTTTTCCTCGATCGGGATACATCGCAACACCTCCGCAGAGAAAGCGCGGTAACCGGTATGATACTCGGCAAGTTTCTGTCCCATCAGAAGATTCTGGAAGGCCGTCAGCAGGCGGTTGGCTGCATACTTGTAAAATGGCATTCCTCCTTCGAGCGCCCCCTTGCCCAAGATGCGCGATCCCAGCACGACAGGAAACAGCCCGTGCGCGATCAAGTAGCACATCGAGTGAATAAGCCGCGGGGTGTATTGATAATCTGGATGCAACATCACCACGATGTCGGCACCCGCGTTTAGGGCGGCTCGATAACAGGTTTTCTGATTGCCGCCGTAACCGCGATTCTTTGGGTGGCGTATCACGGTGGCAATACCGAGAGTCTTGGCTTGGTTGCTTGTCCCGTCTTCCGAGTGGTCATCAACGAGAATCACATCATCCACAATGTCGAACGGAATTTCAGCGTGAGTCCGCGCCAGAGTGTTCTCTGCGTTGTAGGCGGGCAGCACGACAACGACCTTTTTTCCCAAGACCATGAACCAATATCTCAGTGTTTTACGGTTTCCAGTCAAGCCCTTTCACTGAACGCGTGGGCGCACATAGGAAACTGCGCAGCAGTGCCAAAGCGACCTCTCATTACACAGTAGCGCGTTACGGCTACTCTGAAATACCGGCAGCCGTGGTTTGTTCCGATTGGGTTGGAAACGGCGAAGACAGTTGATCACCGTGTCGTGACCGTTGCGTGCCAGAGGAACTTGGTGGCGTCAGCTTTGCTGCGTTGTGGCAGACGGAAGCGGATGATGCGGCCGGTTGCTTGCACGGGCACAGCCGGTGCGCCGTCAAATGCCAGCGTCAGTTTGCCAGTCGGGCGCGCCGGCAACTCCACCGCCACGTCGCTTTCCGGCGCAGCGTAAACCCACACGTCAGCGCGGTGCGCATTGCCTTCGGTTACAAAAGATGTGCCGTTGTCTTGCAGGTTGGCTGCGACGACGCTCGGTGTGGTCGCGCGAAAACCGAACGCTGGTAACGCGTGCCCGGCGACGATACGCCGCTGCGGACCAAGGTTGGCGATGATTTCGACCGGGCCGTAAGTGACACGGATGACGCCGTCGTCATCTCGCGTTGGTTGTGGGCCGCGTTCATGAACGAAGTTCTTCATCGGCTCTCCGACGTAGCAGGCGACGACGGACTTCTGCAGCCGGTCGAGCCAGCGTAGCCACTCGCGAGGGCCGTCGCGCTCTAGCGCAGGTGCGGCGATGCGATAGCTCAGGCCGTAGCCGAACGCAAGCGTCCACGCGAGCGTCTCACGGTTGGTGACGAACTGGCCGAGGTCGTGGTGGACGAACGAACACTTGTCGTGGGCGATGATCTGCGCGAGCGGGAAGATGTCCCACGTCCTCGGCGCGTAGTCATATGTTGTCAAGCGGACCCACGATGGTGTGTGCTCGGTTGGCACGATGCCCCACGTCATGCCGCAAAGCTGCGATTCGAAGTTTACCACGCGGTCGCAGCCCGACTCGGTGGAAAGCGGCTTCTTTCGGCAATCCTCGGCCGCTTGCGAGATCAGCCCGTCGGCGTAGGCAAACGGCGTCGGCGACACTGGATTGGTGTCGTAGTGCCACGTCCGCGCGCCGCACTGGTCCTGGAACAGCACGTCCACCGGGTAGTCTTCGCTGAACTGTCGCACCGTCTCGTGGTTGGCGCGCTGCACTGCCGGATGCCAGTGGCAGATCGTCCAGCCGTCGTTGCCGGGGTTGCCGTAGCGCTCGTAGCTGAGCTTCCCATCGAGGCCGCGCAGCAACGGCGCGTCGCCTTCGCGCTCGAACGTTGGCCCCTTTGGATGATCACACCACCACGTCGGGTTTGTGTAGGGCATCACGAGATGGCCGTGCGCGTGGCAGCGGTCGAAGAACTCCCGGAACTGAGCCGGCGTGCCGAACTCCGCGCGCGGCGGCAGGTGGTCGGGATACTCTTTGTCGAAGCCGCCCTTGAGGTAGTCGGCGAAGTGAATGAGCGCCGGAGCTGGCAGCTTGTCGAGGTGCGCGAGTTTCTCGGCGCAGTTGCCGGCGTAGTAAACGAGCACCGACTGCTTGAACTTTGCCAGCACGACGGGCGTCATCTTCTCATCGAGCCGGCGGTTGATCTGGTTCGCGTCGCAGTAATCGCGCAGCGAGTTCTCGACCTCCTTGCCGACGGCGAGCCGCACGACGGGCGTGCGCCAGCTTCTGCCTGCTTCGACGAACGTGCCAAACGAGCGCTCGCACCATCCGCCGCGCTCATCGCCGCCGCAACCGAGCTTGCCGGGAACGAAAATGGCGTCTCGGTCCTTCGCGCCAGCCCACGGCGGCCACTTCTGCGGTTGGACGCCGTAGAGCGCGGCCGAGCCGGCGCGTGTGTCGAGCTGCATGAAGTCCGCGAACGCCGGCGGATACGGCGTGCTGAAGCTCATCCAACGCACCGGTCGCAACGCGGCGTGGAACGGATGACCTCCGACTTCGAACCAGTTGCCGCCAGCGCGGACGAACCTGCCGACCGCCGCCACCGCCGCGGGCAAGCCATCGTCGCTGGCGGCGGGCAGAAACTCGCCGTAGGGGTTGACGACGGCGAGGAACTCGCGCGAATCGAGCGCGGCGAGCATCTCGCGCGGCGAGCGCAACTCAACGAGCGTCAGTTTGTTTTCAACGACGGGTTTTGACCCGTGCAGCGCCGCGAGCAGGTCGCGGATGGTGATTGCAACACCACCGCCTTGTTGCGGGCCGGAGGCGAGCGAGAGGAAGCCGAGTTTGGCGCGGTTCCCGGCGGATTTCGTAGCGAGCTTTTCAACCGTGGTTTTCACCATCGCGATGACGAGCCGCTGTTCCTTATCGCTGACGAAGCCGCCGACTCGCCAGAGCAAGCCCGTGCCGCCGAGATGGCTGGCGGAGAAGTAGGCGCCGTTGTTTGAGTCGGCGAGCACAAGGTCGGCCTGGCCTTTGGCCGGCGCGCGGTTGACGGTGGCCTGCGCTCTCTCGATGCGCCGGGCAAGCCCCGCGCCGAACCAGTCACGGCCTTCGGGCGTGACGTTCAGCGTAACCGGGGCGTCATGGACATCCCGCATCCGCAGTGATCCGCCATAGAGGCTGGCGTAGCCGCGCGCGCCAGCGGTGACGTGTCTCCAACCGGCCGGCTCGTCTTCGGACTGGAGCTTGAAGAACGCGGGTCGTAGCGCCATGCCGACGCCGTTGTTGCCGTTGGAGGGGCAGATAAAACGGTCGAGCGCGTTGGGGTCGAATCGCAGCCTGGCCGGCAAATCGAAGCCGAGAATGGTTTTCTTCGCGGGACGAACCTCGCCGGTGAACTCGATGCCGTTGTCGTTGACGGCGGCGGTCACACGGACTTCGATCTCGGCACAGCGATAGTTTAACTGCAGCGCGTTCGCTTTGGCGTCAGGCTCGCACAAGAAGGCGCAGTTGGTGGCGCAGACTTCGCTGCCGTCCTGGAAACGCACGCGCCACAGGCCGTGTTCGCCGCTGGAGCAGATGAAATCGGGCTTGCCGCGCTGGTTGACGGCGAGAATGGAGCCGTTGGCGGCGTTGAAGGTGATGGAGCACGTCTTGTCCGAAAGCACGACGCCGTTGTCGCGCTGCGCGACGGACGCGGCCGAGTTCATGCAGCCGCCCGCCAGCAGGAGCGCGACGACGAGGTTGGTAGACCGACGCTGGAAAATCATCTGCTGCTCTTACCAGATTCACTCCAACAGGCGCAACGAGAAGCCGGCCCAGTTGAAGTTCACGTTGAAGAAGTTGGTCAGTTGCACGACGACTTCGTTGTCGCCAGCCTTCAGTTTCACCGGGAAACGATGGGTGACGAAGCCATTGCTGCCGTCACCGTGATAAACCTCGCGGCCGTTGACGAGCACGCGCAACGGGTCGTCGTGGCTGATCTGGAAGGTGACGCGGCGCGCCTTTGGCGAGGCGATGACGCGGCGGGCGAGGAAGGCGTGGCCCATGCCGCCGAGTTCGACTTCGCCTTTGATCTTCGTGCCGTGGCGCGCGAGGTAGGTCAGGTCGAGCATCGGGCCGATGCTGCGCTGTTTCATCCAGCCGCTGACGAACGATTCGCTGACGCAGCGGCACTCGAATTGTTTGCCTGCGTCGAGGTCGGCGACGCTCGGCAGGACGGCGTATGGATCACCGGCGGGCCGGTGGTTCTTGTCGAGCGGCAGCGGCACAGGGCCGAAGCAATCCCAGTCGGCGTTCAGCGGATTGCCGGCGTCGGTGACGGTCGTGTCCTCCGGCGAATCCTGATACCAGTAGGCGACGCTGCGCGGCGCGAGGTCGGGATACGTGCCCCAGTAGAGGCTGAAGCTCTTCTGGAACGGGTAGGGGTTCTCGAAGTGATGACGGTAACGGCCAGCTTCGTTGCTGTGCGCGACGGCGAACGGATGGTGCGCGCCGCGGCCGAACCACGCGAAGGTGAAGTAATCCTCGCCGTTGATGCCGTGCAGGAACGCCGGGCTGTCGCCTTCGCCGTCAATCACCGCGAAATCGCCGCCGCCGTGATCGTGACCGGTGCCGTAGAGCGCCATGCCAAGCCAGTGGCCGCGCCCGCGCAGGTAGAGCACCTGGTGCTGGCGGTAGCCGGTGGTGCGCGGCGTCTGCTGCCAGAGCGCGTGGAAGTAGCCCCAGTGGTCGCTCCACTTCCTGACCGGCTCGATGTCGGCGTCGAACGTGACCGTGACCGGATGCGGCAGATCGTTCGCGAGCGTGAACGTGGCGTTGCGGCGGAACGGCATCGGCAGATGGCAGACGCGCGCGGCGGTGTTCGTGTCGGTCTCGAAGCTGACGCCGCGGAACGGGCCGAAGAAGTCGGCGAGATTGGATCGCACTGCCGGCGTGGCTGCGGCGTCGTAGCGGGCTTCGAGCCGGAGCAGGTTATGGGCGTTGACGTTGACGTCGGTCTTCATTTGCCACCGCCGCACAATGGCGGGGCCGGCGAGTGTGGCGATATCGGCTTTGCCGTTGGCGGGAATGGTGACGGAGTTGTGGACGGTCTGTGTTTGCAGCTTGCTGCGCGCTGGAGCGGGACTGGTTTTGTCCCCGGTGCGGTAGTCAATTTGGTAGAAGATCAGCCACGCCGGCTCCAGCGTTTCCATCTCGATCCGCATGTGGCGCTTGAACGGCACGGGCAGAAAGAGATTCCGCGCGCCTTTGTTGCCGATGAAACCAGACACGGGCGGTGATGGCGCGCGTTGCGTGGCGGCGATGAGTTCGTCCAGCGTCCCGACGAGCGCCGGTTTCTTTGCGCCGTCCGCGAAAAACTCCAGCCGGTGGTTGCCATGGTTCTCGCGCCAAGTGGACCAGATGTGGCGGACGCTGCCGGAGCCGGCGATATCGAGCAACGTCAGCCGCTGTCCCGGTGCGCGGTAGCAGCCGAGTCGGCGGTCGGGGCCTTCGACGAAGCTGTTCTTGCCGGGCCGGTAGCTGCGCAGCTCATGAATGCCACTCAGGTAGAACTGCCGCAGATCGTCGAGAGTTGGTTTCATGGACGAGCTTCCGCCTTGCGGCTCGGCAGCGCTGGCTGCGCACGCGATGAACGAAGCCAACCAGATTACGTGCAACATTCGATGCCACGTTATTGTTTCACGAGTCACAAGCCAACCGAATTAAAACGCAACCGCTGGCAATGCAACAGAATAAACTGAACGCCAAAGAACCGACTGGCACAAGGCGGTGCGTTGGGCGTAGAACAGTGAGACAGAAGCGCGGGTCGCGTTCAAGCGAACGACGCGCGCCTGAAAGGATATCATCATGAGCGAATCACCCGTCGTTACCACGCCAGCGTTCAAAGATCGCCGCGCCGGTCTCATTGTGTTTGGCGTGCTGGAAATCCTCATCGGCTGTTTTTGCACGCTGATGATCCCGCTGATGTTATGGGGACAGGCGATACAAGCGCAGATGACCAAAGCGCCGCCAGACTACTCGATGTTAGTTCCCGCGGCGCTGATCTATGCCACCCTCGGCGTGGCGTTCATCTGGCTCGGCATCGGTTCCATCCTGTGCCGACGCTGGGCGCGTGCGTTGTTGCTGATCCTGTCGTGGAGCTGGTTGCTGGTGGGGGTCATCGCCGTGGGGGCTAACGCGTTTCTGATGCCACGCATTTTGGAAACACTGCCTACTGGTCCAGGAAAAACGATAGTCTTAATCACCATGCTGGTTACGTTCACCGTCATCATGGTTATCGTTCCGGGCGTAATGGTTCTTTTCTATCGTGGCAAGAACGTGAAGGCGACGTGCGAGGCCCGCGATCCGGTGACGCGTTGGACCGACGCGTGTCCGCTGCCAGTGCTGGCGGCGTCGCTGTGGCTTGGTTTTGGCGCTTTGTCCATGCTTTCAATGCCGTTGGGCTACAAGAGCGTCATGCCATTCTTTGGCACCCTGCTCACCGGATTCCCAGCGACGTTGTTTTTTGTGATTTGGGCCGTTGGGTCGGTTTGGCTGGCGTGGGCGTTTTATCGCTTGAAGCCGGCTGCTTGGTGGATCGTTGTGGCTGCGTTCGTGTTGATCAGCGTTTCCAGCACCATCACCTTTGCGCGGGTTGACCTGATGGAGATGTATCGGCAAATGGGCTACCCACAACAACAAATCGAGCAGATTCAGAAATACAGTTTCTTCTCCGGCAGAAGCATGGCCGTATGGATGGTGTGTTGTATGGTGCCTTGGCTTGGCTACCTGCTGTGGATCAAGAAATTCTTCTGCCGTTCTGCTTGAACCGGCGCAACTCGACACACGCGCCCGACATGTTGCTAGGATGAGCTTCAAGAATCTCTCGCGAATCGTTTCAGGATGCACGGCCTTGTGTGTGGCTGCCACCGTCATTGGCCAAGAAGTGAGGACCACGTCCGGCGACGCGCTGGCCTTTACGGCAGACGGGGCGTGGAAATCGGCGACGGTGAACGGGCAGCGACTGCCGCTCGCCGCCGGCGCGCCGGTGTTGAGCGTTTGCGATGTCGAGCGGGGCGGCAAATACTTGCCGATGTCGGGCACGGCTCGCGTAGAGGAGGGCGCGGTGGTCATGGCGCTTGGCTCGGAGGCGCTGGCGTTGAAGGCTGCGCTGCGAATCGAGGGCGATGGCGTGGCGTTCAAGTTCAAGCTTCGCATTGAGGACGCGACAGGCAGGGATCGCGGTCTGCTGGTGCGGTTAGGCGTGCCGGTGAACACGACGGGTTGGAAATGGTGGGATGACATGGACCGGCGGCGCGTGATCGAGCCGGGCAAGCTGTATGAGAACGCGAAGCCGCTCCGGGCGTTCGCGGCGTTGCCGGAATGGAAGGACAAGCCGGATTTGCGAATGGGCTACAACACCGAGAATTTCTGCTCGGTGATCACCGGCGCAGCGGGGCTGTGTCTCGCGGTGCCGCTGGATCAGCCGCGCATCTTCCGCACGAGTTGCGACGCACGGCAGGGTTTGTTCGGCATCACTTACGACGTGGCGTTGTGCAAGGAGACCGCGCCACCGTCACGGGCGGCGTTTGAGTTTGAGTTGTTCGCGTGCGACTCGCAGTGGGGCATGCGCAGCGCGCTCGACACATACTATCGGCGGCATCCCGGATTCTTCACAAAGAACCTCAAGGACGAAGGGATGTGGATTGCCTTCACGCACCTCGATACGATGGACAACACGCCGGAGTTCGGCGCCGGCATCCAGGAAGGCGCGGGGTCAGCCGGGTATGACGACAAGATTGGCGTGAAGAGTTTCAGCTACTACACGCACGCCGGGATGTATGCCGACGTGCCGAACCATAAGCGTGGCGTGGACCCGACGCCATCGTTGGAGCGGCGCATCGCGGCCGTGGAAGCGACGTTCAAGCGGGGCACGGGCCGCGACGGCAGTTATGCCGAGTGCGGCCTGCACGACGCGGCGGGCAGGTTGTCGGCCGAGCCGGGCACGGTCTATGGCGATGTGCTCGCGCAGTTTTGTCTGGAGCCGGAGATGTTTTACGGGCGGTGGCTGCTGGACCGCATCGAGAAGTTCTTCGCCGACTTTCGCAAGCGCGGCGAACTGGACGGGTTTTACTACGACGGCCTCACCACCGGCATCAACTACCGCCGCGAGCATTTCCGCCACGCGGGCTATCCGCCGTCGTGGGACCCAGTCGCGAAGAAGCCGTATCTCTACAACTACTTCTCGTCGGTGGAATGGGCGCGATTGGTGGCGGAGAAGCTCCACGGGATGGGGAAGTTTACGATGATGAACGGGACGATGGGCGCGAGTCCGTTTTGCGCGCCGTATCTCGACGTGATGGGTGCCGAGACTGGCCTGAACATCTCGCGCAGCAACTACAGTTTTGTAAAGACGATCTGCCATCACAAGACGTTCGCCACGCTGCTGAAAGGCAACTATGCGAAGCTGACTGGCGCGGAGATCGAGCTGTTCATGAAGCGCTGTCTGGCTTACGGCGTATTCCCCGGTTTCTTCGACTGGCCGCCAAGCGGACTCGGCCCCGGCGGCACTTACTGGGACCACCCGGAGTATTACGATCGCGACCGGTTGATGTTCCGCAAATATCAGCCGCTAGTCAAAACCATTGCCGCTGCTGGTTGGGAGCCGCAGACGTTCGCGAGCGCGGCAGACGCCGCGTTGCAGGTGGAGCGGTTTGGTGTGATCGAGCGCGTGCGTGTGTTCTTTACAGTGCTGAACGATTCGACGGAGCCGGTGCGAAGTTCGCTGACGGTTGAGGCGGATAAACTTGGGTTGCCAAAGAAGGAGTTAGTTGTGTTTGACGAAGTGGCGCAGCGGCGGCTTGGTTGCAAAGCATCGGGAGACGCGCTCACGATACCGCTGGATTTGCCGCCGCAGTCCGTGGTGCTCGTTCACATTGCGAAGGCGGCGGATTTCGTCGCACATCATCTGGAGGCCGCCGCGAAGGTGTTCGATGTGGCAGAGGTGCAGCGGAAAGCCGACGAAGGCCGCCCGCCGCGGCCATGCTACTGGCGCGTGACGGAGGAGCGATGCTTCCGCGACGACGGGACGCTCTTGCTGCGTAACGACAGCGACCAGCAGTTCGCGACGGCCTCACAGTGGGTGATGTTGTTCCAAGAGAAGGCGCGCCCCATCACCATCCGCGCGCGGGTCAGGACGCGGGATGTTACGACCGGGAAGGGCGACGGCTTCGCGCTGCACGCGGTGGTCTGTTATGTGGACAAGCAGTTCACCACGCGCGACCCGCGCGTGTTGCCACTGGAGCCGGGCACGAGCGAGTGGCGGAATGTAGAATGGACCATCGAGCCGCCGCGGCCGGTGCGCAGCATTCAACTCACCCTGCGGCTTAACGGTCGGCGCGGCAGTGTGTGGTTCGATACTGTTTCTGTTCACTCCGCCGATGCGCCTGACAAGGAGTGTGTGGTGGATGGCGGGTTCGACGCGTGGTATGAGCGGCTGACGCCGGAGCAAGCGGGCTTGCTCGCACCGAAGCTTGCCGCTGCGCGTTCCGCGTTATCCGTCGGAAGCGCGCCACCGGCCAAACGGTTGACTGCGGCGCTTGGCGCGGTCCAAGCCGCTTCCACGACGATCGTGGAACAGCATCTCGAAAATCCCGCTCGCCGCGAGCGGCGTGATCTCGACGCGGCGCGGGAACATCTGACAGCGTGCTGCTCAACGGTGTTTGGCGTCGAGGGTTTGGAACTAACCGCGCCGGACAAAACCGTGCCGGGAGAGACGATCAAGGTCGTGGCGAAAGTTCTCTCGCCAAAGAAGACCGTGCGCCGCGTGAAACTCTCGCTGAGGTCGGAGAGTAAGCTGAAGATCACCAACAAACGCAGCGGCTCCGAGTATGAGGTTGCCATTCCTGCCAGCGCAAAGCCCGGCGATGTCGTTGTATTGCATGGCGAGGCGACGGCAGAATTGGCGGACGGTGGCAGCCTGCCGTTGCGCGCGAGGCGGGACATCGCCATCGTTGCGCCGTTCGATGCGGAAGCTGTGTTGGAAGGCGTGGATGCCAATGCCAACCAGACTGTTGCATTACGACTGATGAACAATCGCTCGCGTTCGCAGAGTTTCAAGATCGCGGTCAACGCGTCTGCCGGTTGGACGATGAAGGGCGCGCAGCAGGAGCAGATGGTCGCGGCGCAAGCGGGCGCGCTTATGAGATTCGTTCTCGCGCCAGATGTGGCGACGAAACCTGGACGATATGCAGCGGATGTGACGGTGCGGTGCGACGGCGAGCCGAAGTTGTTCCGTCTGGAACTGAGCCACGTGCCGGCAACGGCAAATCGGTTGAGGAATGCGGATTTCGAATCGGGCGGCGGCGCTGATCTGAAAGGTTGGGCGAGATGGATTGGTGGCTACGCAGCCGACACAAGCGTCGCCCACTCCGGTCGCCAGAGTCTGCGCTTGCAGACGGACACGACAAACGCACACGTCGGCGCAAACCAATCCATTGCGTTGAACCAAACATCTGTCGTGCCGCTGGTCGTGCGCGGCTGGTGCAAGACGGAGAAGGTCAGCGGCGACCGCTCCGGTTGCTGTCTCTACGTGGATGTTTACTACACCGACGGAACGAAGCTTTACGGCCAAAAGGTCGTGTTCGACCACGGCACGCATGACTGGCAGTTCTGGGAGATGCGTATCCCGACGACGAAGCCGGCCCGCAGCGTCAGTGTTTACACCATGTTGCGTGGCGCAACCGGCACGGCGTGGTTTGACGATGTGGTTCTCGCAGAGGACTCAGAGTAGGACAGGCGTCTCGCCTGTCCAGTCGGAATGAGGCGCCGCTTCCTGTCAGCAGGATGGTTGTCTCAATGAATGGACAGGCGAGACGCCTGTCCTACTTTGGCGGCGCGTTTTATGCCGGGTCGAAGCTGGGGATCTTCATTTGCTGACCGCCTTTGAGCGCGGACTGGTGGGCGACGATGCCGGGCACGGTGTAGGCGAGAGCTTCGTAAACGTTCACAGTGGGCTTGCGATTGTGGACGAGAGCGTCAATGAACTCATGCGTCAGGAACGTGTGCGAGCCGTGGTGGCCGCTGTCATGGCGCAACGGCTCCGGCAGCATGTCGGTCTTCCACCATTCCGGCTGCTTGTATTGCTCGAACGCCGCGAGTTGCCGCTCGAAACCGCCCGCGTCCTTCTCCTTCTGGCCGCTGGTGCGGACGATGATGGGGCCGAGGCCGTTGGGGTGCGGGAAGAAGAAGCTCATCTTGTCGCCATACCACTGGGCGCGCTCGCCGCCGCGGTGCGCGCCTTTCCAGTAAACCGCGACACGGAACGGATGGCCTTTGCTGGTCTTGAAGAACGCCGTCTCGTTCCAGAACGGGTTGTTGTAAGGATTGCCCTTGATCTGAGGATCGTCGTCGCCCCAGCCGAGACACGACACTTCGGTGAGTCGCTCTCCAGTGACGCCTACCAAGTGTGCTGTGCAATGCGTCGGATAATTCATCGGCGCAAGGCCGTGCCGCCAAGTGGGCTTGCCTTTCTCCCACCACAGCGTTTCCAGCCCGGCGTGGTGATACTCGGACTCGCAGTAGAAGATTTGGCCGAATTTCTTCTCCTGCCAGAACTTTCGAGCCGAGATGGTGGGCTGTTGGTAATAGCTCGTCTCGGCCATCATGTAGGTGAGGCCGGTTTGCTTCACCGTGTCCACGAGCAAGCGGCACTCTTCCAATGTCATGGCCGCCGGCACGGCGCAGAGGACGTGCTTCCCGGCTTTCAGAGCCGCGACACAATGCCGCACGTGACTGGGCGCGGGCGTGAAGATGCCAACAGCCTCGATATTCTTGTCGAGGATCAGTTTCTCCAGCGACTCGTAGGTTTTGTCGCAACGATAGGTCTTCTGGAGCGCGGCGCGGCGTTCGGGGCGGAGGTCGCTGACGGCCTCGACGATGCAGTTGGGATGCTCGTGGAACTGAAAGCCGAGGCCAAATCGTCCGCCGACGATGCCGACGCGAATCTTGCGCGACGACGGCTCAGCCGCGAAGGCGAACCGTGGCGCGAGCGCCGCGCCGGCAATAGCTGCGGCATGGGCAAGGAACTCGCGGCGGGATGGATGAGCGGTGGCGGAGTCAGATAGAGGTTGGTTCGATTTCATGCTGAACATTCCTTCGTGCGCAGCTTAGCGCAGCCCGGCGGCGATGTCACGAAGGTCGTCGCGCTGTTTCTGCCGTGTGCGCAAAACTACATTGGATCGCAACAGCGCTTCCGGAACAGTTCCTCAGGCAACCTTGAACCGTCGGATCTGTTCTGTCAGGACGGATGCCGCGCAACCGGGACGGTCAAGCAATATCACTTCTTGCCGCCGAACAGGTTGCCGAGTGCCTTGGTGGCTTCCGACGTGGCTTGACTGGCTGCCTGGTTGGCGGCTTGGGTCGCCATCGCTTGCTGCGCCTGCTTGATCAAGTCATCCACCATCGCCTTGGTCTCCGGCGACAGGCTTTGGCCGGCGAGCGACTGCAAAGAGCTGATGACGTCGGCATACTTCTTGTCGGCCAAGAGCACTTGCGCTTTTGCGATTACGCTCTTGGCCATGTCGGTCGCCTGGGCGGTCATGCTCTGCGCTTGCGGCGCGGGCGCGATGACAGCTTCTTTATTGCTGCCGAGCAGATTGCCAATCACCGTCGAGGCTTGTGACGAGGCTTGACCGGTCATTTGGCTGACAGTCTGGGCGGCTATCGCCTGCTGGGCCTGTTTGATGAGGCCGTCCACCAATGTTTTGCTCTCCACTGACAAACTCTGGCCGGCGAGCGACTGCAACGAGCTAAGCGCATCGGCATACTTCTTGTCAGCCATGAGCGCCTGCGCTTTCTCGATTACGCCCTTGGTAATGTCGGTCGCTTGGGTGGTCATGCTTTGCGCCTGAGTGGTGACGGCTTGCTGCACGGTTGCTGCCTGGGTTTCAACCGCCTTTTGCACCTCGACAGCCGGAGCGACGACGGCCTTGGTTTCAACCGGTTTCTGCGCCTCGACGGCAGGGGCGGTGACGGATTTGGGAGCCTCGCTCTGTGTGGGCGGCGCGGCTTCTTCCTTCTTGCCGCACGAGATGGCGAGAGCGATCGCTGCACAGACTGCGAATCCTAAGACGCACTTGCTGTTCATGGCTTTTCTCCTTTGTTGTCGATCAAACTTGATTGCCCGCAATGCCGCCAAAGCTATCGCATCGCCCCAATCCGCGCAAGCAATGTGAACTCACGCTGGTTCGCGGGATGGCGGCGTTTTTCTTTGCCTTTGCGTCGAGCGATGCGCTAGACGTGAAACGCCATGATGAAACGTCTCCTTCTCCTTTTCGCCATGTCGCTGTCGTGCGTTGTTGCGGTTCGCGGCGCGTCAACCGCCGCGCCGTGGCTCGACACGCGCTATCTCGCGGGCGGCGGCTGGTGGTCGTTGCGCGTGCCGGTCGCCATCGAGAATCCTGGCGAAGCGGCGGTGGCGGGCGAGCCGGTGACAGTGAGCGCGGTGGTGCTGGCGGGACAGCGCGTCGAGTCGTTGCGCGCCTGCAACGCGGCTGGGCAGGAGTTGCTGTTCGACGTGAGCGACAGCGGCGGCAGCCCGAAGCGGAGCGGCGTGTTGGCGGCGGACGACCGCATTACCGTTCCGGCCGAGTGTTCGGCGAAAGGCTTGGCGACCGTTTATCTCTACGCGGGCAACGATGCGGCGTGGCCGGTGCCGGAGTTTCTGCGGGCCGGCTTCGTGAACGGCGGCTTTGAGTCGGGCAACGACAAGCTGGTCGGATGGAGCACTGGCAGCACGGACGAACATCATCGCGCGACGTGGGAGAAGACCGGCGGACGCAGCGGGCGGTGCGTGAAGGTGGACGTGGACGCGGGCGCGGAGCCGACCTGGGTGCAGTGGAGCCAGCACAACATCCCGGTGACGCCGGGCCGCGCCTACAAGGTCAGCGGTTGGATGCGCGCCGAGAACGTCGCTGGCCACGCCGGTTGGTTTCTCCACGTGCATGGCGAGAAGCCGCAGCTCATTAACAAGACCCTTAGCGTCGGCGCTGGCACGTTCGGCTGGAAGGAAGTGAGCGTCACATTCAGTGCGCCGCCGACGGCGGCATCCGCGACCATCGGCACGTTGCTGCACGGCACTGGCCGCGCGTGGTTCGATGACGCGCGGTTCGAGGAAGTGGATGGAGGAAACCGTCTGCGTGCAAACGTCGGAAACGTCGAGCGGTTGGCGTTGGCGAAGGCGGAACGGAAGAAGCTGGAGTTCTCGCGCCAGTGGCCGTGCTGCGCCATCGTGCGCGTGTTCAACCTCGCCGAGGAGCCGGTTTCCGGCGCGCTGGTTCACGCGGACTTGCGACCAGCGATGGCGAAGTTGCGCTCGGTGCCGACAAACGCTGTGCTGCGCATTGTGGACGCGGCAACCGGCGCGGTGGCGGCGAATTGTGTGCGGCGCGGCAGCACGGTGATGTTCGACGCGGCGCTGCCGGCGAAGTCGGAGCGTGAGTTTGCGATCTACTTCAGCGCGACGCAGCGCGAGGCGACGAACGCTTTTGCGTCGGCCTATGGGCAACTGCTCAGCAGTCCGCTGAATCTGGCAGCGAACGGGAACTTCGAGTCAGGCGCGGACTCGCCGGAGGGATGGGAAGCGACGGGCAAGGGCGGCGGCCTCGGCGCGGATGCGATGTTCGGCAAGCGCAGTGCGGCGTTCACGTTGCTTCCAGATGCCAAGAACCTGTGGGTCGGCTGGCGGTCGCAACCGATTCCCGTGCAGGCTGGCGCGAGTTATTTCTACGGCGGATTTCTGAAGGGTAGGGGACTGTCCGGCTCGGCGACGCTGCACGCGCACCAACTGGGCCGCGACGGAAAAGTTGTCGGAAGCGGTGGCTACGTCAGCACACAACCGGCGGTCGGTAGCGACGCGGGCTGGACGTTTAGTTCCACCGTGATTCATGCGCCGCCGGACGCCACGACGATTCAACTGCACCTGACCACGAACGCCCGCGTTGCGCCTCCGCAAGGCGGCGTGGTGTTGTCGGATGCCGCGACGCTTCAATCGCACATGACCGCAGGCGGACGCGGCAGGCTTCAGCACGACGGTGTGTTGCTGTGCCGCGTCGTGGCGGGCGAGGTTATCGGATTTGAGAGTGGGGAGACGGCCGGCGGTCAGAGACCGGCGCTACAGGTTTGGGAAATGAATCCGCTCGTGAAGGTCTTCCGCGACTCGCTACCGGGCCGGCAGACGAAGTCGGTGGCCGTGGAGTGCGCGCGCAACGAATACGAGCCGTTCCAGCTTGTGCTGCGTAGCGCGGATGGGTTGGGATGCGCGGAGGTAGTCATATCGCCGCTCAAGAACAACAAGGGCGCGACGTTGCCGGCGGTGAGAGTGGAGCGCGTTGGCTTTGTGCCGATTGACTGGCCAAGCGGCTATTTTCAGACGGACGTGCCAGTGTGGCACCGGCGCGTGCCGCGCGGCCACGGCTCCACTGACGGCTGGGCGGACTGGTGGCCCGACCCGCTGGAGCCAAACGCGCCGTTCTATGCCCTCGAGAATCAAGCGCAGCCGTTTTGGTTTACTGTCTGCGTGCCGCAGAATGCGGCGCCGGGCGAATATCGCGGCACCGTCACCATTCGCGACTGGGATCAGGTGCTGGCGACAGTGGTCGTGCGCGTGAAGGTGCTGCCGTTCGCGCTACCGGAGCGGACACGGCTGAAAGCCATCTTCGATTTCCGCAGCGGGCCGGGCGGCGAGATGGGCGCGGGCATCAAGTCGCCAGAGGGACAACGACGCTGGCTGCGGTTCATGGCGGAGCACCGGCTCGGCACCGACCACATTCCTGCGCAACCGAAGTTTGAATACAAGGACGGTCGCGTGACGATGGATGCAGCGGAGTTTGATGTCATGGCGCGGTATTGCTTCGACGAACTCGGCATGAACGTCAGCTACACGCCGCCGTTCTTCTATGCGTTCGGATGGGCTTATCCGCCGAAGAAGATCTTCGGGCTGGAACCGTTCACGCCAGCCTACAACGACGCGCTCAAGCAGGCATATCGGCTTTTCACCAGCCACCTGAAAGAGAAAGGCTGGCACGACAGGTTCATCTACTACATTTCCGACGAGCCGCACTTCGATCATCCGTTCGTCGTCGAGCAGATGAAGAAACTTTGTGCGTTGCTCCATGAGGTGGACCCGGCGATTCCGATCTACTCCAGCACGTGGCGGCATTGCGCGGCGTGGGACGAGTCGCTCGACTTGTGGGGCGTCGGCCAATACGGCTGCTTCCCGATGCCGGAGATCGAGCGGCTGCTGAAAGCGGGCAAACATTTTCTGTTCACCTGCGACGGGCAGATGGCGACGGACACGCCGCTGCTGGCGACGGAGCGGATGCTGCCTTACTACTGCCTGAAATACGGCGGCAGCGGCTTCGAGTTCTGGGGGCTGTCGTGGTGGACGTTCGACCCGTGGCAGTTTGGCTGGCACAAGTTCATCAACCAGAGCGACGACGGCAAGCGCCACTACTGGGTCCGCTATCCGAACGGCGACGGTTTCCTGACGTATCCCGGCGTGGACGGGTCGGTGAGCACGATCCGGCTGGAGCAGGTCCGCGAAGGTTTGGAGGACTACGAGGCGATGGCGATGCTGGCGGAGTTGGTGAAGAAGGCGAAGGAGCAGGGAAAGCCAACCGCCGCCGCTGAACGCGCGCTGGCGATGGCGCGGGAGTTGGTGACGATCCCGAACGCGGGTGGTTTGCGCTCGACAGAGATCTTACCTGATCCCGACCGCATCCCAGCAATCCGCAAGGCGGTGAACGCGGCTATCGTGCAACTCGGTGGGAAGTAGCCTACGCCTCTTTCGGAAAGATACCGCGTAAGAACCTCAGGTTGGCCTTGTAGCTGTCCATCATCTTCCCGCCCTTCGGCACGGCGCCTTCGATTTGCATCCAGCCGCGGTAGCCGATGTCGTCCATCGCGTTGCGGACTTTCTGGAAGTCCACCTTGCCCTGGCCGAGCAACGCGCCGTTCTCCTTTGCGTGGAACTCGCAGATGTGCTTCGTGCCGAGCCAGCGGATTTCCTTGTAGATGTCGTAGCCACGATCAATGGAGTTGCAGACGTCATAATAGACCTGCACCGCCGGCGAACCGACGCGCTGGATGATGTCCATGTGCGCCTCGGCGCTGAGCCAGCTCTCGATGCCGAGAATGACGCCTGCTTTCTCGGCCTTGGTTGCGACCGCCTTGAGCCGCTTCACCACCTCATCGGTGCCGGGCTTGTCATCGCGGAGGTCACCTTTGCTGAAGAACGCCAGCAGGACCACCTTCACGCCGAGCGCCTTCATCACGTCCACGGAATCGTTGACCCACTCGATGGGGCGCGGGTCGCTCTTGTAGGGAATGCTGTTCATCTCGCCGATGGCCAGCGAGGCGATCTCAACGCCGGTTGCCTTGACGGCGTCCTTGTATTGCCGCTGCACCTCCGGCTGGCGCAGGTGCATGTTGTTCGCGAGACTACCGAGGCTCACCTGCACGCCATCAAGGCCGATCTCTTTGGCAACCGTCATGGCTTCGGGTGTGCCCATCTTGCCGATGGACCAGTCGCACGCGCCGATCTTGAACTGGCGCTTCTCCGGCGCGGCGAAAAGCGGCACGAGCGGCGAGGCGACCGCAAGCGCGGCAGCGCGGGTGAGCAGTTCACGGCGGGTGAGGCGGAGCGAGGTTGAGTTCATGGCGCTTTATTCGCATGATTTGCACCCCGACGGAAAGCCGAAAATGTGACGCGAGCTTCGAGCTTGCACCACCGTTCATGCTCTCGCCTTGAGAAACTTCTCGATCTCTTTGCGCGTCGGCGCGGACGGCTGCGCGCCGAGCTTGGTGACGGAGAGCGCGGCGGCGGCATTGGCGAAGCGGACGGCGGCAGGCAGCGGTTTGTCCTCAGCGAGCGCGACGGCCAGCGAGCCGTTGAAGATGTCGCCCGCGGCGGTCGTGTCCACGGCTTTCACCTTGAAACCGGGCACGAGTTGCTTGCCGGCAGCGTCGGCGATGAACGCACCACGCGGACCGAGCGTGAGGATGACGGTTTGCACGCCGCGCGAGCGCAGCTTGTCGGCGGCCTTCGCGGCGGCTGCTTCGTCGGTGACTTTGATGCCGGTGAGCAGCTCCGCTTCCGTTTCGTTCGGCGTGAGGATGGAGACGAGCCGGAGCAGCTTGTCGGGCAACGGACGCGCGGGGGCGGGATTTAGGATGACGCGCACGCCGGCTTTTGCGGCGATCTCGGCGGCGGCATGCACGGTTTCCAGCGGCGTTTCGAGCTGCGCCACGAGCACGGCGGCGGAGCGGATGGCTTTCGCGGCTTTCTTCACGTCGGCAGGCGCGAGCTTGGCGTTTGCGCCGCCGGCGACGGCAATGCTGTTCTCGCCGTCCTTGGCGACAAAGATGAGCGCGACGCCCGACGGCGCGGCTTTGTCGCGGAAGACGTGGTCCACGCAGATGCCGTCGCACTTGAAGCCAGCGACGGCTTGGTCGCCGAACATGTCCTGACCGACGCGCGCGACCAACGTGACGTTGCCGCCTGCGCGTGCCGCGCCGACGGCTTGGTTGGCGCCTTTGCCACCGGCGGCGATGGAGAACTCGCCGCCGAGGATGGTTTCACCCGGCCGCGGAATGCGGTCGAGTTGGATGATCATGTCGGTGTTGGAACTGCCGACGACAACGATGGAGGAGGGCATGGCGAGTTAAGAGTTAAGAGTTGAGAGTGAAGAGTTAGAACTTAGAAGCGATCAGGACGGCGAGGCCGATGAGGTAGAAGAGGAACATCGCGGCGAGCAGTTTGCCGGTGCCGGCAGGCGCGCCTTTGAATTCCTTCCAGATGAACACGCCCCAGAACGCACCGACCATCGTCGCGCCCTGGCCGAGTCCGTAGGAAAGCGCCGGGCCGGCGGTGGTGCTGGCGATGATGCTGAACGACATGCCGACGTTCCAGATGATGCCGCCAAGGATGCCGATGAGGTGGAGGCGCGCGTTGCCTTTGGTGAAATAGTCGCGGTAGGTCACCGGCTCGCCGCTGAACGGCTTGGCCATGACGATGCTGTTCCAGATGAAGTTTGACGCGAGCAGGCCGGCGCTGAAAAGCACGATTGCGGTGTAAGGGCTGAGCTTGCCGGCTTCGAGGACCTTTGTGGCTGGATCAATCGCGCCCATCGCCTGTGCGACGAAGCTGTAGAACCAGCCCATCAGCACGCCCGCGACGACGGAGAGCACGATGCCTTTCACCGGCGTCTTCTTGCCCGCCGAGGCGAGATTCTTGTAGGCGAGCGCGTCGAGCACGATGGCAATCATTACCGCCGCCACACCCGCCGCGAGCATCGGCACGTTGCCTTCGGGCTTGGCGACGTAGGTGGTGATGACGCCGAGCACGAGCGCGAGGCCGACGCCGACAGGAAACGCCACCGCAAGACCCGCGATGTCAATCGCCGCCACGAGCAGGATGTTCGACAGATTGAAAATGACGCCGCCGAGGAACGCCGAGCCGAGCCATTTGCCATCGGTCTGCGCGAGGTCGGCGCAGAAGCCGCGCCCGCCGCTGCCGAAGCTGCCCATCGTGAACGCGAGGATCAGTGAGAGCAGGAACACGCCGATGGCGTAGTCCCAGTAGAACAGTTGGAAGCGCCATTCCTTGCTGGCGAGCTTCTGCGTGTTGGCCCACGAACCCCAGCACAGCATCGTCACGACGCACATCGCGACGGCGATTGGATACGATTCAACGATGACCATGATTTTCTCCTTTGCGGAATTTGAACATCATTCGGCGAACGCCTGCAACTCCGCGCACGACGAAAACGCCTGAGACGGCTTGTTGCCGCAGGCGGGTTTGCCGATGACGCGGACTGCGACAGTCTTGACCGGTTCCGGCAGAGGCAGCGTGAACTTCTGGCCGGGCTGCAGGTTCTTGTTGTCGCTCGCAGTCGTGGCGGGATAGTCGGCCAGTTCGCCCACCGTCTCCCACGGGCCGCCCTTGCTGCGCTGCACTTGCACGCGCGGCTTGCCGGCGCTGGCATCGAACCAGCCGCCGTCGGAGAAGTTCTTGCCGTGGGCGAAGACGACGCGACGGATGTTCATGGGCTTGCTCAGCGGGATGCAATACCAGTCTTCTTTTGCGGGCTTGCCGTTGAAGGTGACGACGAAGCTGTTGAAGTTGCCGTCGCAGATCGAGCCGCTCTGATTGCCTTCGCGCGAGCGGCTTTCGTTGATCTTGACCTGAATCTGCGCCATTTCCTCGGGCGTGAACTTCACGTTGGCGGCGGGGCCGGGTTCCCAGCTTCGCTCCAACGCGCTCGGCTTCGGCGTCTGGACGGGGATGAGGAGGACTTCCTCGCCGCTGGCGTCCTTCTCGATGCGGCCGCTAGCACGCGCGACGGCTTGGCGGGCGAGTTTCTCGCTGACCTCGTAGACCTGTGGCAGCGCGTAGTCGGTGAAGCTGAACTTGCGGGTGAGGTCGAGCTTTTCGGTGAAGCGTGCGGGGATCTTCGACGCGCCCATCGCGGCGAAGAGGACGCCGGCGGCGTTGGCGGGGTTGCAGTCGCTGTCCTGGCCGCCACGGCAGGAGATGATGATGGTCTTGTCGGGGTCGCACGCGCCGTAGAGCAGGCCCATGATGATGTAGGCGCCGTTGAGCTTGGCATCAATGCTGAACTCGCCTTTGCCGCCGGGCTTTGAGCAGAACGGGTGAGTGTATTGCGGGTCCTTGTGATACTTCGCTTCGACGAGTTGCCACGTCTTGGTCCAGTCGCTGTTCTCGCGGCACCACTTGAGCAGGTCGCGGATCATTTCGGCGTATTGGCTGTCGGGCGGGACGCATTTGAGGCCGGCGACGACAAGTTTCCACGGGTCGGACTCGAAATACGCCTCGGCATACATGCCTCCGACGAACTGGCCGGCGTAGAGTCCGTCGCCGTAGTTCATCAGCCGGCCGAACTTCTCGCCGAGCGCAATGGCGAGGTTCGGCAGGCCCGGCGCGATGATGCCGGAGAAGTCCGCCTCGATCTGGTAGTCAATGTCGTCGGCGTGGGCGTTGAACTTCGGGTGGCCGCTGTCGGGCGGGGCGATGCCAGCGCGGAGGTTGTCGCGGCCGGCCTTGTTGGCGTGCCAGAGCTTGTAGCCGCTGTTGGCGAAATCAATGCCCGCCTGCCGGATGGAAGCGTCGAAGCCGTGCAGTTCCAGCGTGCGCAGGAAGGTCATCTCAACGTAGCAGTCGTCGTTGCCATGTTGGTTGACCATCTCCGGCTTCCACGGAGGCATCTGGGCTTCGGGGATGATGTCGCCTTTGACCTTGAACTCGGTGGGTGCGCCCCAGCCGACGCCGATCATCTGGCCGAGCCACGCACCTTTCATTTTGTCGCGGAACTCCTTCACCGGCAGCCGGCGGAATTGCGTGTCGGCGGCAAAGGTTGGGATTGAGGTTGCGACGACGAAAGCAAGAAGAAGGAGTCGCTTCATGGCGACATACTATTGGAGAGCTTGAGGTTGTCGAGATAGAAGACGGTCTTCGCGTTGGCCGTGCTGCAGAAGCCGAACCAGCGGAGCGTCTTCCAGTCGGGGCTGCCGTTTTTCAGTCCGGCGAAGCGGTGCGGCGGCTCACCGGGCAGGGTTACGGCGAGGTCCCATGTGCTGGTGGATTGCGAGCCGAGGCCGGCGCTGATCTCGAAGTGAACCCACTTGCCGGCGGGCATCGCCAGCAATTCCTTGCCGTGGACGCGCAGCTTGCTGTCGCCAATCCAGATGTTCGGCCCGACGAGATAGGGATGGCCTTCGCCGCGCCATTCGTGGAACAGCACTGCACCCGGTTCGATGCGGATGTCGAAGCTGAATCGCGTGACGCCGTTGGTGTGGCGTGGGTCATAGAAGAAGTGCGGGTTGTAAACGTGCTGCAACCCGGGCACGTCTGTGATCTTGAGGCTGCGCTTGCCGCCCGCGGCGGTTTCCTCGGTGACGGTAACGGAATCGCCTTTCTTCTCGACGTAGATGTGAGCGTCGGCCAGCGGCGCGCCAACGGGCATGGACTCGAAGTCTTCGTTGAGGGACAGCGGCGGCACGGGAGGCGGCGCGGGCGGACGCTCAGCGGTCGGGAACTTCGCGTTGCGGGCGAGTTTCATCCACGCGCGGTCGCCATAAACGCCGGCCTTTGTGTAATCGAACGGCTTGAAAGCGACCTTCGCGGCGGGCGAGCCGGACCTGAGCCGGAAGTCGCCGCGCGCGGCGTTGACGAACTTCGGGTCGGCGATGAGTGAGCCGGCGTCCTTGCCGCTGCGCTGCCATTCCTCAAACGACTGGCCCGCGAAGGTCGTGGCGTTGGTGCCGGCGTTCCAGTAGAGATTGCTGCGCAGGATGACGTTAGTGTCTTTCCACTGGCTGGCGAGCAGCGTGCCTTCTTTCCAGAGAACGATGTTGTTCTCGAACGTGAACGACAAGTGCTGCTCGACGCGGCTGCGCTGGAGTTGGCCTTCGAGGCTGAACGCGAAGATGTTGTTGCGGATGACGTTTTCCTTGCCGTAGTGCTGGTGAAAGCCGCCGGTCTTGGTGTTATAGACCAGGTTGTTCTCCATCGTGATGCCGGTGCTGCCTTCGTCGGTGTAGAGGCCCCAGCCGCCGTAGCTGTAGGCGTAGATGTCGTGGCAGAGGTTGTTGCTGACCACGGTGCCTTCCGACGGGCCGAGCGTATAGACCGCGCCCATGTCGCTCATGATCCAATGGCCGAGGTGATGGAGATGGTTGAACTCGACGCGATTGCGCTTGGCGCGGCTCTCGGCGTAGCCCCAACGCCAGCCGACCGACACGGCGGTGTAGGGAACATCCGCGATGTCGTTGTGCGTGACCACGTTGTCGGGACTGTGGCCGATCCAGACGCCGACGGTGCCGGCGTCAATCCGCCCGCAGCCGTGGATGATGTTGTTGTCCACCGTGATGTGGCTGGTGAGGTCAACATCGTTCGGGTTGTCTTTGTCCCAGCCGTGGCCGATGCGCACGCCGCCCGCGCCGAGGTCGTGCAGGTAACAATGCTCTACGCGGCAATCGCGGCAACCGCGCCGGAACCAGACCGCGTAGGTGCCGATGTGCGCGACCTCGCAATCACTGAGCGTCACGTGCCGCGCGCCGTCGGCAAGGACCATGCCGGTCATGCTCACGGCCGCCTGGCCGTCGCTTTGGCCCTTGTCGGGCAGGATGAACTGGCCGTGGCGAAACGCCAGCCCGCGCAGCGCGATGTGCTTGACGAACTTCCCCGCCGCCGGATCGCCCGCAAACTCCACGAACCTCTCGACGACCGGGGCGACGACCTCCGCGCGCGCCATGTTCTCGCCGGGCAGCGGGATGTAGGAGAGCGTGCCGTTGCGGTCGAGGAACCACTCGCCCGGCGCGTCGAGCGCCTCGCGGAAGTTTTCGATGTGATACCGCTGCTGCGTTTCCCAGCGGCCAAACTCCCACACCGCGCTGCCCGTCATGACGAGCAGCATTTTCTTCGCGTCCACCGCTGCGAGCCGATGGCGCGAGAGTTCCCACGAGTGATACGCCACCACCGTCGCGTCGTGCAGTTCGGCGGCGGATTTGCCGAGCAACGGCTTGATGTCGTCGCCGCGCGCGATGAAAGCGCGGTTGGCGAGATTGGTTTCCTTGCCAGTGATCGGGTCGAGGCCGTAGCCGGCTTTCTTCGCCATGCGATAGTAGAACTTGTTCGGCGACCGCGCCCGCGTCGCGCGCTTGCCGTTGACCCAAAGTTGCTCGAAATACCACTGGTCCGCCTTCACCTCTGACACTTGCGTCGTCCAGACGCCGTCCGCGCCGCGCTGCCAGCCAGTGATGCGCCGTCCGCCGCTGAAGACCGGCTTCGCGCCGCGCGCCGCCTCGTAGCTGACCGGGCACTCCTCCGTGCCGCTGTCCTCCGGCGTGAACACCACCGGCGTGGTAAGCGCATAGTCGCCGCTGGCGACGACAACGCGCACCGGCTCGCTGAGCGGGCCGGCCGCCTTTAGCTTCCGCACCGCGTCGCGCGCGCCCTGGAGCGACGCGAGCGGTCCGTCGCTGCGGTCGCGGTTGGGTCGCGCAAGCTTGCCGGACCACGCGTCGTTACCGCCGGGCGCGACGTGGAGCGTGGCCGCATGCGCGGTGGTGGCAAGAGTCAGCGCGATAAGCATGGCGGGAAAGCTTGTCTTACGAGCGAGTTTCAAACGTAGCATGTTGGTCTCCTTGAGCATTGCGGTTGCGCAGACACTTGCGCTTTACGTTGACGCGAAAAGTGATACCGTAGCCGCAGAGGATAGCAACTATGAAAACACTGCTTCGCTTGATTGTCGTTCTTATCGTTCTCGCCGCCGGGTTATACCTCGGCCGCAACTTCATCGCCCGCCATTCAATTGAGGTCGGCGTCACGGAGATGACCGGCTTCCCGCTGAAGATCGGCTCGCTGGACTTGGCGCTCGCTCAGAGCCGGATAGCGGTGCGTGACCTCTCGCTACTCAATCCGTCGGAGTTCAAGGAGCCGGTCTTTGTCGAGATGCCGGAGCTGACGGTGGATTACGATGCGGGTTCCATGCTCGGCGGCACGCCGCATCTGACAAGCCTCATCGTGGACCTCAAGCGCATCGTCATCGTCCGGACGAAAGATGGCGGCTCCAACGCGATGAAACTCAAGGGCATGCTCGGCGGCGGTGGTGGAGGCAAGAGCCATTACAAGGTGGACACGCTCCGCCTGAAACTTGGCACGGTGGAACTGTATGATTACAAGATGGGCAACCCGATGAAGAAAAGCATCCCGCTCAACCTCGACGAGACCTACCGCAACTTCACCGACGCCACCGACATCAACCGTCTTGTGCTGCTCACCGTCCTCAGAAAAGCGGGTCTGCCGGATATCGGTATTGACATGGGCCAACTGGCCGGTTCCCTTGGGAACATCACCAACGCCGCGGGTGAAACCGTCAAGAACCTCACGGACACACTCAGCAAATCAGGCGCGGGCGCGGCGGACACCCTGAAGAAGACCGGCAAGGGATTGTTCGACTCGATCAAGGCGATGGTGCCGCCTGTGCCTTCCAAGTAGCAGTCGGCTCCGCCAAAGCACGCGTTGGCCCGTCCTGCGTGTTCGAAAGAGTGCGTTTCCATTTTTCGAGTGCGTTGGTCTTTGACGCGGTCTTGTGTTTTGCAGAGGGACGGCTATGCTTTGCAGCGTCGCCGAATTATCAAGGAATCTGAGAAATCGATGCCAAAGTATCATGCCAATGAGTGGGAGCGCATCCAACGGGCCGCCGAGAAGTCATTGATGGAGCCGTTTGGCGAGGGCCGGTCGGGCGAGGCTGCTGGCGCGCATCAGTGGATTCCGAGCGCAGATGTCTATGAGACGCTGGAGCGGTGGGTGGTAAAGATGGAGGTGGCTGGCATTAACAGGGAGGATGTGGAGATCACGCTGGATGACCGAACGTTGGTGGTGCGCGGTCACCGGCCTGATCCGTGCCGAACCGGCCAGTGCAAATTCCGGCAGGTGGAGATTGATTACGGTCAGTTCGAGCGGCGGTTCATCATCCCGAAGTCGGTGGACGCGGAGCGGGTGACGGCGAGCTATCGGAATGGATTTCTGGTGATCGAGCTGCCGAAGTCGGAAAAAGCCGAACACGCGACTGTGACGGTCATTGTGGAGCAGGCGTAGTGATGAAGGTTTAAGAAGTGACATCGTCCGAAACAAGTCATGACTGACAAACCCGAACAACCTGTCCCGCCCGTCGCGGCTCCGGCTGTGTTGCCGGCGCAGTTGCCGATCCTGCCGTTGAGCGATCTGGTGGTGTTCCCGCACATGGTGGCGTCGCTGGTGGTCACGAGCGCGTCGAGCATTCATCTGGTGGATGATGTGGTGGCTGGCTCGCGGTTGCTGGGGCTGGTGTTGCAGCGGGATCCGCACGTGGAGAACCCTCATGCCGACGATTTGCACGAGTATGGTTGCGCCGGGCGCGTGTTGCGGATGTTGAAGTTTCCGGACGAGAGCGTGCGGGTGCTGGTGCAGGGTGTGCAGCGCATCCGCGTGGTGAAGGTCGAGAAGGATGATCCGTATATCGTCGCGCGCATCGCGCTGTTGAAGGAAGAGGCGGACAGCTCCATCGAGTTGAGCGCGCTCGCGAGCAACGCCGGCAAGCAGTTTCAGAAGATCATCAGCCTCTCGCCCGCGATGCCCGACGAGTTGAAGGTAGCGGCGCTCAATGCGCAGGACCCCGCCCGGCTCACGGACTTGATTGCGTCGAACTTGAACATCGCGCTGGAGGAGCGGCAGCGGTTGCTGGAAACCTACAGCGTCAAGTCGCGGCTGGTGCGATTGACGGATTTGCTGAACCGCGAGCTGGAGGTGCTGGAGCTTGGCAGCGAGATCCAGAGCAAGGTCGCCTCCACGTTGTCGAAGGGACAGCGCGACTATTTCCTGCGCGAGCAGCTCAAGCAGATTCAAAAGGAACTGGGCGAAGAGGGTGAGCACGGTCTCGAAGTCAAAGAGCTGCGCGAGAAGATAGACAAGGCGCAGATGCCGGAAGAACCGAAAAAGGCCGCCATGCGTGAACTGGAGCGGCTCGCGGTCATCCCCAGCGCGTCGGCCGAATACACGGTCGTGCGCAGTTACCTCGACTGGCTCGTGACGTTGCCGTGGTCGAAGTGCACGCAGGACAAACTCGACATTACTCGCGCGCGGCGCGTGCTCGACGAGGACCATTTCGATTTGAAGCGCGTGAAGGAGCGCATTCTGGAATACCTCAGCGTGCGCAAGCTCAAGAAGGACATGAAAGGGCCGATCCTTTGCTTCGTCGGCCCGCCCGGTGTCGGCAAGACTTCGCTTGGCATGAGCATCGCCCGCGCGCTCGGCCGGAAATTCATCCGCATCTCGCTCGGCGGCGTCCGCGATGAGGCGGAGATTCGCGGCCATCGCCGGACCTACATCGGCGCGCTGCCGGGCCGCGTCATCCAGGGCATCCGCAAAGCAGAGAGCGCGAATCCGGTGTTCATGCTCGACGAGATAGACAAAGTCGGCACGGATTTCCGCGGCGATCCGAGCGCGGCGCTGCTCGAACTGCTGGACCCGCAGCAAAACCACAGTTTTTCCGACCACTATCTGGAAGTGCCGTTCGACCTGTCGAAGGTGTTGTTCATCACCACGGCCAACGTGCTTGACACGGTGATTCCGGCGTTGCGCGACCGCATGGAGGTGCTGGAGCTGCCTGGTTACACCGAGGAGGAGAAACTACAGATCGCCACGAAATACGTTGTGCCGCGCCAGCTCAACGAACACGGCTTGAAACGCGGCCAGCTTCGCTTTGATCGCCAGGCGTTGCGTGCGATTGTTGCCAGTTACACGCGCGAGGCGGGCGTGCGTAATCTGGAGCGCGAGATCGCGTCGGTGTGCCGTAAGATTGCGCGTCGCATTGTTGAAGGCGATTTGAAAAAGTTCCGCATCACGAAGCACGTGCTGTCGGACTTGCTTGGTCCGGCGAGGTTTGTTGCCGAGGTTGCGGAGCGCAAAGGCGAGCCGGGCGTTGTCACTGGTTTGGCGTGGACTCCCACAGGCGGTGACATTCTTTTCATCGAAGCGACGCGCATGGCTGGCAAGGGCAGTCTGTTGCTGACCGGATCGCTGGGTGACGTGATGAAAGAATCCGGGACGGCGGCGCTCAGCTTCGTGCGCTCGCATTGCCCGCAGCTTGGCATTGATAGCGATGAGTTTGGCAAGTCTGATATTCACATTCACGTTCCCTCCGGTGCGATTCCAAAGGACGGCCCGTCGGCGGGCGTTGCGATGGCTGTCGCGCTCGCGTCGTTGATGAGCGATCACATCGTGCGACCCGACGTGGCGATGACCGGCGAGATTACATTACGCGGCAAGGTGTTGGCTGTCGGCGGCATCAAAGAGAAAGTGCTCGCTGCAGCCCGTTCCCGCATTCGCACGATGATCTTGCCAGAGCGCAATCGTAAAGACCTGGCTGATGTGCCTGCAGAGGTTCGGCGGCAACTCCGATTCGTTTTCGTGGACGATGTGGGCGAAGCGTTGAAAACAGCGCTCACGAACAACAGGGGGCGTTCAACGCGTGGTTGATGTAGGTGTGCAGGTTGTTGTAATTCCATAACTGGGGCTGGAAAGGGGAAAAGAATCTTTTTTTGGGTATTGACATGGATGGCTTGGGGATGATAGTGGAGAGATGTGGAGAACGGAAGCGATCAAGCCCATTCTAGTGCCAGTCTGAAGCCCTCAAAGAGGGCTTTCGGGGAGCAAGAACGTTCTGTGGACGGGAAGAATCGCTTCATCGTTCCCACCGACTACCGCCCACCCGCAGGTGCCACAGAGTTGATTATTGTTCGCCACCCCAATGAGTATTTGGTGGCGTTGACTGGTGATCAATATGACGAGGTTCATCGCATCAGCCTCGAGAAAATTCAGGATCTCGCCGAACGACGCGATTTCACTTCTCTGATGAGCCACATCGTGCGGAAGGTTCCGATTGACAGACAATTTCGGATAACACTCACACCACAGGAGATCGAACACATGGGAGGTTCTGATCGTTCGATCGTCGTCAAGACGGGCAGTGAGTTGTCGCTCTTTGAAGTGTGGAGCGCGAAACGTCACCAAGAATCAATCAGTGCGCTCATGCGGGAGAAGGGCAAACAGATGGTTTCCAAGATTGGCATATGAAGCTGTCGAACATCAACAAGCGCAGCAGCGCAGGAGGTGCACAATGAGTGGCTCGACAATGATGAAGTTTCTGAAAGTCAACCACAGCGTTCGTCTGATGAAGGAGAACGACCGGCGGTTTTTGTTGCCCCGAGGCCCGATGTTTCCCCAGTTTGGCGGAGCGACTGTGGCGTCGAAGCCGATGCTGACGCATGAGATGGCTCCGGCGGGCGGCGCGAGACTCTGCCGGGTCAGGCGCGAGCCGGACATTCTGGACGACGAATACCGGTTTCCGGTGGAACATCATGACCACGGTTTGGGGCACTGGGGCGAGGTGCTGCGGCGCGTTTTTGGCGGCGCGCCACGGGAGTGAGCGCGTTGGGTTGGCTTGCGATGGGCGAGCAAAACGTTGCGCGGTTTGTCGGGTCGAAGTGACGAAGAATCTGGACTGAAAGTGCGAGCGTGAGAGATGACACCTACCACTTTCCATACACCGGTGATGCTCGATCGGGTCATCGAGGTTTTGCGGCCGGCTCCGGGAGAAACTTTCCTCGACGGCACTGTGGGTGGTGGTGGGCATGCCGAGGCTTTATTGGAACAGACCGCGCCGGACGGCCGGTTGATCGGCCTAGATGTTGATGATGAATCGCTGGCGGAAGCTGGCGAACGGCTGGCGCGGTTTGGTGATCGGGTGCGGTTGGTGCAGATGAATTTTGCGGACATGAAGGCGGCGAGTGAGAGCGCGGGCATTGCGGCGGTGGACGGGGTGCTGTTGGACCTCGGAGGATCGTCGCATCAATTCGACACGCCGGAGCGTGGTTTCAGTTTCCGAGAAGACGGTCCGTTGGACATGCGGCAAGACCGGCGACTTGACCGGACGGCGGCGGACATCCTCGCGGATTCGAGTGAGGAAGAACTGACGCGGATTCTTCGGACTTACGGCGAGGAGCCGCTAGCCAAACGATTGGCGGTGGCTGTCGTGCAGGAACGTGCGTGGCAGCCGATCACACGCACCGTCCAGTTGGCCGATCTGGTAAGGCGGGTCAAGCGTGGCAGTCACCGCAGCATCCATCCGGCGACGTTGGTCTTTCAGGCGCTGCGGATCGCCGTGAACGACGAACTGAATCAACTCAAGCGCGGCTTGGAGGCGGCGGTGAACTTGTGCCGTCCGGGCGGTCGCATCGCGGTGATCGCGTTTCACTCGCTGGAAGACCGGATTGTAAAAGATTTCATGCGGCGAATGTCGTCGCCGTGCGTTTGTCCGCCGGGCCTGCCGGTATGCCGGTGCGGGCTGCTGCGGCGGCTGCGATTGGTGCAGCGAAAAGCATTTCAACCAACCGAGGCGGAAGTGGCGGCAAACCCTCGCGCCCGGAGCGCGCGGTTGCGTGCGGCAGAGAAAATCATCGAGGAATAAAAATCAAGATCGCGCAGATGCAAGACGACCGGCGTCAAGCGGCGTGATCAGGAGAACAAGACAATGAACGTGGAAATCTTAAATACAATCCGTGGCCGGATCGCAGCTCATCTGATCTGTCTTGGCCGCAGCTTGTGGCAGGGACGTTTCGGCTCCATGGGTTTCTTTTGCGCGGGTATTTGGCGCGGGCTGCAAGAGATGCTGAAAGGAACATGGCATCTAGACGCGACCACGGTTGCCACCGGCTCGCGCGTCAGTGGTGTGCGATGGTGAATGGCAGAAAGAACCGAGGAACAACGATCATGGCTCATTGGATGAGAAACAATCGGCGACGTGAGAGCGGCGTGGTGAATCTTTGGCCGGTGATGAAGTGGATTGGCGTGGCTGCGCTGCTGGCGTCGGGCGCGATGCTGGTGGTCTGGCAGCAGACGCAGAACGCGGCGCTGGCCCGCAGCATCGAAGAGTGCCGGCTACGCGCGGAGAAGACGCGTCGAGACAACGTTCAGCTCGGTTTGCAGATCGCGCAGTTGGAGCGACCGGAAGTGCTGGAATGGAAGAACCAGGTCTGGCGTCTCGGCTTGGTGGCGCCTTCCGAAAGTCAGATTGTCCGGATGGGATCGAGCGACCGGCTCGCGCCGTTGCCGCGGCCCGGTGGGCGCACGGTCCGCCATCCCGGCGCGGTGGCCTTGCGACATTGATCGAACACGACCGTCATGACTCACGACCGATACCGCTGGCAAGGCTGGATAGTGGGCATCGTCCTACTTGTGGGATTTCTGCCTGTTGGCCGTCAGCTTGTCCAGTGGCAGGTGATTCATCGCGAGGAGTTGATGCCGAAAGCATCTTGCAACCATCCGAAGAAACAAGTGTTGGAGGGTTATCGCGGCAACATCCTTGACGCGAACGGCGAGATCTTGGTGACGAGCGTGCTCAAGAAGAAGGTGGTTGCTGATGCGGCCTTGTTGAGCAGTCTCGACCTGCCGGCGAACGTGGCGCCGATGATCGTGCGCAAGACTGCCGAGGTGCTTGGCGTGTCGGAGCGGCACGTTTGGGATCGGCTCGGTCGCAACAGCCAATACGTCATCATCGAACCCCGGGTGGACGAAGCGGTGTTCAACCGGTTGACCAACGAGATTTCCCGGCTTGACTTCGGCGTGGACCCGAAGCAGTTCCAGTCCAAGCAGCGCGTTGCATTGCGGCAGGCGCGGCAGATCGCCATCTACGCCGATGAAAAGGACGAGCCTGTGCGCTCCTATTCCGAGGAACGTTGCAGCCAGGTGCTCGGCTATGTGGACAACAACCACAAAGGTGTGGCTGGCATTGAACTTCAGTTCGACAGCCTGTTGCGGGCCTACGACGGCGTCCGCACGACCGAGCGAAACGCATTCGGCGAGGCGCTGCATATTTACACCAAGGACGAAGTCCTGCCGCACGACGGCTTGGACGTGCAGACGACGATTGTTCGCTCCGTCCAGAGGGTGCTGGAGGAGGAGTTGAAGAAGGCATTCGTCGAACGCCAGCCCGACAACGCAGTGGGCATTGTCATGCGTCCGCGCACGGGCGAGATACTCGCGATGGCCGCCTACCCGACGTTCAATCCGATCGAGCCGGGTAAGAGGCTCCCCGGCGAGACGGACATGGCCGCGATGGATCGGTTGCGCAACCGCTGCATCATTGATATGGCCGAGCCGGGCTCCACGTTCAAAATCGTCACGGTTGCCGGCGCGCTCGACAAGGGTGTGGTGACGCTAAACGACGCGTTCGACTGTCACATGCCGTGGTTTTTCTGCGGCGTGCCGCTGCGCGATTCGCATCCCTACGGCAGCCTGACGGTGCGGGAGATCATCACCAAGTCGAGCAACATCGGCGCGGGCAAGATTGCGGCAATGCGGTTGGGTCAGGACGGACTCTATCGTTACATGAAAGCGTTCGGCTTTGGCGAGCGCACGGGCATTCAGTTGCCGGGCGAGGCGGCGGGCATTGTGCATCCGCCGAAAGAATGGTCCCCCATCAGCGTTGCCCACATCCCGATGGGCCATGAAGTCGCGGTGACGCCGCTGCAAATGGTCGCCGCAATGAGCGCCATCGGCAACGGCGGTCTTCGGATGCAGCCGATGATCGTGAGTTGCGTCCGCGATCGTTCCGGCCAGGTTGTCGGTCGCTTCAATCCCAAACCGGTCTGCCAGGTCATCCGCAAACAGACGGCGGACTTGATGGTGGAGGCGCTCACGACGGTGACGGAAAAGGGCGGCACCGGCACGAAGGGGGCCGTGCGCGGGTTCGACGTGGCTGGCAAGACGGGCACTGCACAAAAAATTGAAGGCAGCGGGTCTTATGAGTTTCAGCCGCTTGAATTCACCGGGCAATTCACGACACGCGCCCTGCTGGACACTCTCGTGACGGACGGCTTTACGGTCCAGAAGGCGTCGTTGGAAATCGAATCGCTTAACTTGTTATTGAAGAGCGACAGCGTGCACCAACGGTTCAAGGGGATGGTCATGCCCAAGAACGTGGTGTCTCTCACGCGGAATGTATTGAGTCTGAAGCCGCGCGATCTCATCAAACTAAACCGGGTTATTCTTGAGACTGCATACCCGCACAAGTGCCCGAAGCACCAGGATGGTCATTACGTGCAGAAGTATTACTCATCGTTCGTTGGTTTCTTCCCGGCGCGACAGCCGGAGGTTTGCATCTTGATTTCGTTGGACAACCCGCACGATCCACGCGGCGAATACTACGGTGGCGCGATTGCTGCGCCAGTGTTTCAAGCCGTGGCGGAGCGGGTGGCGAAGACTTTAGGCATCCGGCCGGACCGGTCCGAGGAAGAGATCGCGACGCAAACCGGCAGGTCCAAAGGCCGTTTGAACACAGCACAGCATCATGCAAATTAAAAAACTTATTGAGGTCTTGAGTGGTGCCGAAGTAGATGGACCGGTGGATCGGGACATTCTTGCGATTCATTACGATTCGCGGCGTGTGACGCCGGAGAGTTTGTTCGTAGCGTTGCCGGGGCTAAAAACCGATGGCCACAAGTTCATCGAGCACGCCGTCAAGCGCGGCGCGGCGGCCATCCTTGTAGAAAAGCCGGTCACCGCTGTCCGGCGCGCGACGGTCATCTGTGTGCCCAATGCGCGCGAAGCGATGGCCCGGTTGGCGGCGCAGTTTTACGGCCATCCGTATCGCAAGATGAAGGTGATCGGCATCACCGGCACCAACGGCAAGACAACGACCGCGTTCATGATCCAGCGTATCCTGAAGGAAGCCGGCATCAAGACCGGCCTCATCGGCACCGTCCGCTATGAGATCGGCGAGCGCGTCATTCCTGCGGCGCGCACGACGCCGGAGGCGGTCGAGTTGCACGAGATGATGGCGCAGATGGTGCGGCAGAACTGCGGCGCGGTAGTGATGGAGGTCAGCAGCCACTCGCTCGACCAGAAACGCGTGCTGGGCATTGACTTCGACGTGGCGGTGTTCACCAACCTGACACAGGACCATCTCGATTACCACAAGACGATGGACGGTTACTTCGATGCGAAGAGCATCCTTTTCAAGTCACTCTCTACCAATGGCAAGATTGGCATCGCAGTCATCAACGTGGACGACCCGCGCGGCCGCGAACTAACGGCGATGCCATTGAAGGCAGCCAAGCTCACTTACGGCATTGAAAACGAGGCGATGGTTTGCGGCAAGACGCTGGCGGTGAACTGCGTCGGCCTGAAATTCGAAGTCGCCACGCCGAAGGGCGAAGAGAGGATTTCCCTGCCGCTGTTCGGACGCTACAACGTCTCCAACGCGCTCGGCGCGCTTGGTGCGTGCATGGCGCTGGGTGTGAAGCTGCCGACGATGGCGCGCGCGTTGAAGTCGCTGCCAGCGGTGCCGGGGCGGTTGGAGCGGGTGGATTGCGGCCAGCCATTCCAGGTGTTTGTGGACTACGCGCACACTGACGACGCGCTAAAGAACATGTTGGGAACGCTGCGCGAATCCACGGCGAAGCGGCTGCTGGTATGTTTCGGCTGCGGTGGCAACCGCGATACGCGCAAACGCGCGCTTATGGGCCGCGTCGCGGCCGAGCTTGCGGATTTCAGCGTGCTGACTTCCGACAACCCGCGCAAGGAAGAGCCGCGCGCGATCATCGCGCAGATCGAGGAAGGGTTTTCAGGCTCTGGCAGCGAAGCGGCGAAATACGAAGTCGTCGAAGACCGACGCGAGGCGATCAACCGCGTGTTGGCGATGGCGGGGGCCGGCGACGTGGTAGTGATTGCGGGCAAAGGCCACGAAACCTACCAGGAGTTCGCCGATACCGTGATTTCGTTTGACGACCGCGAAGTCGCACGGGAGTATCTGACGCAATGCTGGAAAAAACGTCCCTCGGATACGCCGCCCGCGCCTGCGGGGGCCAACTGAAAGACGCCATGGTCGAAACACTCTTCCAAGGCGTTTCGAGCGACTCGCGCCGGATTCAGCCCGGCGAGATTTTTGTGGCACTGCGCGGCGACCGGTTTGACGGGCACGATTACCTCCGGCAGGTGGCCGAGCGTGGCGCAGCGGCGGTCATCGTATCCGACCCGCGCAAAGTGCCGGGTGAATTCACGCTGCCGGTCATCGAGGTGGGCGACACGCTGCGGGCGCTGCAACAGTTCGCCGCAAATTACCGGCAGGCGATGCTGTTACGCACAGTGGCCGTGACTGGCTCCAACGGCAAGACCAGCACCAAGGACATGCTGGCGACGCTGCTCGCGGAGCGGTTCTCCACGATCAAGACGGAAGGCAATCTCAACAACCACATCGGCGTGCCGCTGAGCCTGCTGCAAATCCGGCGGTCACACGAAGTCGGCGTCTTTGAGATGGGCATGAACCATCCGGGCGAACTTGCGCCGTTGGCGGAGATGGTCGCGCCGGCGGTGTCCATCATCACCAACGTTGGCCCGGCGCACCTCGAAGGCATGGGCGACGAGCAGGCCGTGGCGCGCGAAAAAGCCGCCGCCATTCTCGCGCTTCCGCCCGACGGCGTCGCGATCCTCAATGCCGACAATCGTTGGACATCGTTTTTGCGCCGCCGAGCCGTGTCGCGGGTTGTTACGGCGGGATTCGTGGCGGGCGCCAGCGTGCGTGCCGAGAACGTGCAGCGTTCGTCGGGCGGCGTGGAGTTCGATTTAATTCTGCCGCCGCTGGACTTGCCGAACTGGCCGCGCGTGGTTCCGCCGCGCGGGTCGGTGAACGAAAGCGCGTCGCCCGTTCGTGTGAAGCTCGCGGCGATTGGAGACCACTGGATCTCCAACGCGCTGCTTGCGGCGGCTGCCGCGCGCGTGTTCGGGCTGACGACGGACGAGATCGCCGCTGGTTTCACGAAGATCTCGTTGCCGGCGATGCGCATGCAGTCGAGCGAGGTCCAGAGTGTGCACTGGATTAACGACGCTTACAACGCCAACCCCGACTCGATGCGCGCGGCGTTGCAGGCGCTGGCGGCGTGGCCGAGCCAAGGCCGGCGCGTGGCCGTGCTGGGCGACATGCTGGAGTTGGGCGACGAGAGTGAACGTTTGCACCGCCAGCTTGGCGTCGAAGTGGCGCGACTAAAACTGGATTTGCTTATTGCCGTCGGTCAGATGGCCGGATTCATTGCCGGAGAGGCGCGCGCCAACGGAATGCAAGCCGGGGACATTGTGATTTGCGATGCCGTGGCGCAAGCGGCGACGGCGCTGCGGGCGCGCGTCCAAGCGGGCGATTGCGTGCTCGTGAAAGGTTCGCGCGGCATGAAGATGGAGCCGCTGGTTCCCCGGCCGCAGCCGGCGGGCTGGGAGTAAAATGTTTTACTTCCTCCATTACCTCACGCGTTTCAGCGAGGAGTTGGGGCTGCTGAACGTTTTCCGCTACGTCAACTTCCGCGCGGTGATGGCGGCGGTGACGGCGATGCTGGTGAGCGTCTGGATCGGCCCGCGGGTGATCGCGTGGTTGCGGCGCCAGAAAGCCGGCGAGGAGGTGGGCGGCGACGAGAGTCTCGCGAAACTGGCCGAGCTGCGCAAAGGCAAGGGCACCACACCTTCGAGCGGCGGCGTCTTGATCATCATTGCGCTGGTCGTCTCGACGCTGCTCTGGGCCAATCCCTCCGTGAGGTTCATTTGGCTGACGCTGTTCTGCCTAGTTTGGCTTGCTGCGCTTGGCTGGCTAGACGACACCATGAAGGCCCGCAAGAGGGCCCGCCAAGGACTCGGTGGCTGGCAGAAACTTAGCGGCCAGGTTGCGTTGGGGTTGGTCGTCGGCGCGTGGCTTTGGCTCGACCCGGACACGTCGAGGCAGGTGCGCGAACTGTGGCTGCCGTTCTCGAAGAAGCCGGTGATCGCAGACATCGGGTTGTGGGCGATTGTGTGGATTGAACTCATCATCATCGCCAGTTCCAACGCGGTGAATCTGACCGACGGCATGGACGGGCTGGCGATCGGCTGCACGATCAGCGCGGCGGCGGCGCTCGGTGTGCTGGCTTACGTGGCGGACCAGCCGAAGTTGGCGGCGTATCTGCATATCCCGCAACTGAAGAACGCTGGTGAACTGACGGTGTTCTGCGCGGCGCTGTTCGGCGCGGGCATCGGGTTTCTTTGGTTCAACTGCCACCCGGCACAGGTGTTCATGGGTGACACTGGCTCGCTGGCTATCGGCGGCGTGCTCGGTGTCGTGGCGGTGGTGATCCAGCAACCATTCACCCTGATCATCATTGGCGGCATCTTTGTCGTCGAAGCTGTGAGCGTCATCATCCAGGTCAGCTACTTCAAGTGGACCAAGAGCCGCTACGGCGAAGGCCGGCGCGTGTTCCTGATGACGCCGCTGCATCATCATTTCCAGTTGAAAGGTTGGAGCGAAACACAGGTCGTCGTGCGGTTCTGGATTCTGGCGTTGCTGTTCGCGCTGGTCGGCCTCGGGACGCTCAAATTGCGATGAGCTTGGATGTGCAAAAGAAGACGGTGCTGGTGCTCGGTTTAGGCCGCAGCGGCGTGGCGGCGGCGCGGTTGCTGGCCGAGCGCGGCGCGCGAGTTATCGGTGTTGACAACGCCGACAACGAAGCCCTACAAACGTTGGCGAAGACGTTGCAGGCGCAAGGCGTTGAAACGCGGTTGGGCACCGGACAATTAGGGCGGGTGACCGCGGATTTGGCGGTGTTAAGCCCCGGTTTTCCGCCTGAAAATACGCTGCTTCGCGCCGTGGAGAGTGCCGGTGTGCCGGTGATCAGCGAGCTGGAACTCGGGTTTCGTTTCTGCCCTTGTCCAGTCGTCGCGATCACAGGCACCAACGGCAAGACGACCACGACGGAATTGTGTGCCGCCGCGTTGCAGGCCGGCGGAATCGCCACGGCGGCGGCTGGAAACATCGGCCGCGCATTTTGTGACCTGCTGCGTCGCGGCGACGCCAAGAATGCGGAAGCGGAGCGGATTGACGTAGCGGTGTTGGAAGTCAGTTCTTTTCAATTGGAACGGATCGAGCGGTTTCGGCCGCGGGTCAGCGTGATGTTGAACGTGACGCCTGACCATCTGGACCGTTACTCTTCGATGCGCGATTACGCGGCGGCGAAGGAGCGGGTGTTCATGAACCAGCAGTCGGACGACCTTGCGGTGGTGAACGCCGACTGCGCGAACGATTTCACCTCGCTGCGGCGAGCGGACGCGCCCCGGCAGATCGTGTTCAGCGCGCGCGGGCGGCGCGAAGGTTGCGCGATGTGGTTGGAAGGCACGAAACTTTGCAGCGCGCAAGCCGGCGAGCTGCTCGACATGGCGGCCACGCATCTGCGCGGGCCACACAACGCCGAGAACATCATGTCGGCGCTGGCGGTCGGCGAGGCGTTCAAGATGCCGCTGGAAGTGGCCAATCAGGCGATTGCCACGTATCGGCCGCTGCCGCACCGGTGCGAGTTTGTCACGGAGATTGATGGTGTTAGTTACGTCAACGACTCGAAGGCGACCAACACCGATGCGGTGGAGAAGGCGCTGGCCGGGTTCGACCGGCCCGTGGTCCTGATCGCCGGCGGTAAGGACAAAGGCTTTGATTTTGCCACGCTGAATGAGACACTGCGGCGGAAGGTGAAGCTGGCGGTGTTGATTGGTGAGACGCGCGAGAAGCTCATGGCGAGCTGGTCGCCCTCGGTGCGTTGCGTCAAAGCCGACACGCTGGAAGCCGCGGTGCGGTCAGCGCGGCAGAATGCGCAGCGCGGCGACGTTGTTCTTTTGTCGCCAGCGTGCTCAAGCTTTGATATGTTTAAAAGCTACGAAGACCGAGGAAAACAATTTAAGCAGATCGTCCGGACACTCGCGTCCGGCCAAGAAATTTCGCGAGCCAAACATTAACCCAAACCAGTAGGAAGTAACGCAGAGAGGACCGGAGGAAAAAGTAAACATGAACTCGAAGACGTCGAAGATAATGCTGATTGCCGGAATGCATGTTGCGGTGATCGGAGGGCTGTTGTTGTTCGAAAGCTGCAAGCCGACACACAAGACTCGTTCGGCCGTTGTGACGCCTCCGCCCGGCGCGCCCGCTGCCGCGGTGGTGCCGACAGAAGTGACACCTCCGCCGCCCGTGCCGGTGACGCCGGTCATGACCGCGCCGGCAATCGAAACGAAGCCCGCGATTGCGATGGGGCCTGTGACCAAGGCTACGTCGAGCTACACGGTCGTCAAGGGCGACACGCTCTCCGGCATCGCGCACAAGAACGGCACTACCGTTACCGCGCTGAAGCAGGCCAATAATCTGAGCAGCGACACCATTCGCATTGGCCAGAAGCTGACGGTTCCGTCGCCGCAGGAAAGCGGACAAAAGGTGGCCGCGCCGCACAAGACGGTTCACAAGAAGACCGGCAAGGCCGCGCCGAAGAAGGCGAGTGCCGAAGCTGCTGCTGCCGCTGTGGGTGGCCAGTATGTTGTTGAGAAGGGCGACCAGCCGGTGTCGATTGCCAAGAAACTTGGCATCAAGACCCAGGAACTGCTCGACGCAAATCCGGGCCTCGATCCAAAAAAACTCCAGATCGGCCAGAAGCTGAACGTGCCCGGCGCTGCCGCGGCTGCTGCTCCTGCCGGTGGCATTCCTGCGCCTGCCGCAGCCGGCGCGCCAGTGCCTGCCCCGACCGTGCCGTCGCCGTCGCTTCCGGAGCCGCCTCCGGCCGCGCCGTCCATTCCTGCGCCGCCGCCTTCGGCGCCAAGCACTCCGGCTCCAGGACAGATGTAAACTGACAACCCTTACGAGTTCATGAAATCGCGGGAGACTTCCCCAGACCAGATCGGCGGCTGGGGAGGTCTCCCGACAACAGTGAAACCCAAACTAGGTGAAGAAAAGTTTTGCGGCGATTCTAGTTAGTGTTTTGTTCCTGCTGGGTCTCGGGTTGGTGATGCTTTACAGCGCCAGTTACCCGTATGCCCAAAAAGCCTCCCTCTGTCACGGCGACCTCTACTGGTTCGTCAAACGGCAAGCCGTCTGGTGCGTCATCGGTATCATCGGTTTGTTGATTGCCACCAAGCTTGACTACAGTATCTGGGTCAAGGCCGCGTGGGTGTTTTGGATCGTCGCGTTCATCATGTTGGTGCTCGTGCTGGTGCCTGGCTTCGGCATGAGGATCAACGGCGCGCGCCGCTGGCTGAAGCCGGGATTTCAGCCATCCGAGTTCGGCAAGATCGCTGCCATTTTCACTCTGGCGTGGTGCCTCGACCGCTACCGAGGATCCATCCAAAACGTCCGCTTCTGGGATTGCATCCGTTTCAAACAGAAGTTTTCCGACTTCGCCAAAGGCTTCCTGCTGCCGATGTGCGCGACGGGATTGATCGTGATGCCGATCATGTGCGAAACCGACGTGGGCACCAGCGTGCTCATTGGCATGGTCGGTCTCTGCATGATGTTGCTCGGCGGTGTTCGCTGGTGGCTGGTGTTGCCCAGCTACGGCATGGCGGGTTTGGGGGTGTTCGAATACCTGCACCACGACCCGGTCCGCTGGGCGCGAATTACCAACATTGGCTTGGACATCCAACAGATGCAGGCCAAGGCGGCCTTCGCGCTCGGCGGTATCAAAGGCGTCGGGCTTGGCCTCAGCCGCATCAAGGAACACTATTTGCCGCTGGCCTTCAGCGATTTCATCGCGCCGATCATCGGCGAGGAACTGGGTGTGGGTTGGATGATTGCGATGCTGCTGGCGTTCATGATGTTGATCGCGGCCGGTGTTTACGCCAGCTCCCGCGCGCGCGAACACGCCGGCTATCTGATGGGCATGGGTTTGGTGACGCTCATCGGACTTCAGGCGCTCATCAACCTTGCGGTGGTAACGAGCTGCATTCCGAACAAGGGCATACCGTTACCCTTTATCAGTTACGGCGGCACCGACTTGTGCGTGCTGCTGGTTTGCGTCGGCGTGCTTTTGAGCATCGCCCGTCACGCGGACACCTCCGCACCGGCCCTTGCGCCGGCGCGGCGCGCGACAAATCCGTTCAAAGCCAGGACGCTGCACGGATGAATGTAGCTATTGCCTGTGGTGGTTCGGGTGGACATCTCTTTCCGGGAGTGGCCGTCGCCGAAACGCTCCGTCTTCGCGGCCATCGCGTGATGCTCCTGGTTTCTGGCAAGGAGATTGACCGCCAGGCCGCCGCGACCACGACCGGCTTCGAAGTGCGCACGATTCCCGCCATCGCGATGCCGCCGCTGCTTTCGCTGCGGTTGCTGACGTTCGCGGTGCGGTTCTTTCAGTCCGCCCACCAGTGCTCGCGGCTGTTTGACGAGTTCAAACCCGCGGTCGTTCTCGGCACGGGCGGTTTTACCTCTGTGCCGGCGGCGTTGGCGGCGTGGCAGCGGCGCGTGCCATTTGTCACACATGAGTCCAACGCCATTCCGGGCCGCGCCACGCGGTTGCTCGCCCGCTTCGCCGCGGCGGTCGCCGTCGGCATGGAGGAATGCGCCGCGTATTTCCCTAGCCGTCGCGTCGTCAACACCGGCACGCCAGTTCGCGGCGCATTGCGCAGACTGCCTGCGGGCGAGGCGCGCTGGCAGTTGGGTCTCGACGAGCAACGCCGCACCGTGCTCATCGCGGGCGGCAGCCAGGGCGCGCGCGGCCTCAACAGCCTTGTCATTGAGGCGCTGCCCGGCTTGCGTCATCTTGGCCGCCAGGTCCAGTTCATCCATCTTACCGGCGAGGCCGACTTCGAGCGCGTGCGCGCCGCCTATGAAGCCAATAGCCTCAAAGCGGTGGTGCGGCCGTTCCTCAAGGAAATGGAATTGGCCTACAGCGCGTCTGTGCTGGCCGTCTCGCGCTCCGGCGCGGCGGCGTTGTCGGAACTGGCGTGGTTCGGCCTGCCGTCGGTGCTCGTGCCGTTTCCGGTGGCGGCGGACAATCATCAATTCTTCAACGCCGATTCCGCCGCCAAGCGTGGTGGCGCGCGCGTGATGACCGAGACCGCGACGACCGGAGCGATGCTGGCGGCGACGATAGATGAACTGCTGCGTGGCGCGGAGCGGCGCACGATGGCGGAGAAAATGGCGGAGTTGCGCCGGGCCGACGCGGCGTCGGCGCTGGCGTCGTTGCTCGCTGAAGTGGGCGGCATTGTCGAGCCGGTAGTGGTGCCGCGCGAGTTGCAGAAAAACGAAATCGTCCGCTTGCTGGGCGATCGCGCGTGCGCCGTGCATCTCGTCGGTGTGGCCGGCTGCGGCATGAGCGGCATCGCGCGGTTGCTGCTGGCACGCGGCCATCGCGTGAGCGGCTCCGACACGGGCGGCGCGAACGAACTGGATGCGTTGCGCGGACGCGGTGCGACGGTGTTTGCGGAGCATGCCGCCGGGAACATCGGGAAGGCTGACCTCGTTGTCTATTCCAATGCCATCGCCAAAGACAATCCGGAGATTCTCGCCGCAAAGGGCGCGGGCATTCCGATCGTCCGCCGCGCGCGGATACTGGCGGCGGTGATGCAGACGCCGTTCCTGACCGGCAAGCCGGCGCCGGCGTCGGTTTGCGTCGCGGGCATCCACGGCAAAACCACCACCAGCGCGATGGTCGCGCACGTCTTGAAAGCCGGCGGTCGCGACCCGTCGTTCTGCATCGGTGGCTACATCGGCTCGCTCGGCGGCAATGCGGGCGAGGGCGCAGGCGAGTTCTTCGTCGCCGAGAGTGACGAGAGCGACGGCACGTTGGTGGAATACGCGCCGACGCACAGTGTTGTGATGAACGTCGAGGAGGAGCACCTCGACTATTACCGCGACCTCCAGGCGATCCTCGACACGTTTGCGCAGTTCGTCGAGAACACACGCGACCGCGTTTTCTTTTGCGCTGACGACGCGAATGCCGCGCGGCTTTGTTCCGGCCATCCGCGCGCCGTCTCGTTTGGCTTTGCGGCCGACGCAACCTACCGCGCCAGCGATGTGCGGCAGGATGCGGGCGGCACTCGCTTTGTCGTCAAGCGCGCAGGCCACGCGTTGGGCGAGATAGCGCTCGCCGTGCCGGGCCAGCATAACGTATCGAACGCGACCGCCGCCGCCGCCGTTGGGATGACGCTCGGCTTGACGTTCGAGCAGGTCGCTGCGGCGCTCGCGGCGTTCCGCGGCGCAGACCGGCGGCTGGAGGTGAAGTTCGAGGACAAGAACTACCTCGTCGTGGATGACTATGCGCATCATCCGACCGAGCTGCGCGCGACGCTGGAGGCGCTGCGCTCGCTGGGCCGGCGGCGCGTCATCGTGGCGTTCCAACCGCACCGCTACACGCGCACAAAACTCCTCAGCGCGCAGTTCGGCAAGGCGTTCGACGGCGCGGACAAACTGGTGCTGACGGACGTTTACGCCGCGAGCGAGCCGGTGATCGAGGGCATCAGCGGGCGGACGATCTTCGAGGCGGTGAAAGCGAACGGGCATCACGGCGTGGAGTTCGAGCCGGAGCTGGCACGCGTGGCGGATCGGTTGCTCGCGGCGGCGCAGCCCGGCGACATTATCGCCATCCTCGGCGCGGGCGACATCTACAAAGTGGCCGAGGAAGTTGCGCGGCGCGTGCGCGCGGGCCAGGTCGGCGCGAGGGCGAACACGGTCATGAAGACCGAAGACGATATTTACGCGGAGCTGCGCTCGCTGCTCGGTTTGGAGACGGTCCTGTTGAGAAACGAGCCGATGGCGAAGAAGACGACGTTCCAGATCGGCGGCAACGCCCAGTTCTGGTGCGAGCCGGCGACCGAAAGCGATCTCGGCAAAGTGCTCGGTTACTGCGCGGCGCATCGTTTGCCGTTCTTCCTGATCGGCCGCGGTTCGAACCTGCTGGTGCGCGACAGCGGCATCAAGGGTGTCGTCATCCGCCTCTCGCACGCGGCGATGAGCCGTGTGGAGGTGAGTGGCGGGCGGATCGTGGCCGGCGCGGGCGCGAAGGTGCGCGACGTGGTCATGGCCGCCAAACATGCGAATCTCGCCGGGCTGGAATTCCTCGAAGGCATTCCCGGCTCCGTCGGCGGCGCGCTGCGGATGAATGCGGGTGCGATGGGGCAGTGGACCTTCGAGATGGTGGAAAGCGTGCGGTTCATGGATTACGCCGGCAACGTATATGAGAAGCCGGCGGGCGAGATACACTACGAGTATCGCGGCTGCCCGCTGTTCCGCGACCACATCGCTCTGTCGGCGGTGTTCAAAGGCACGCTGGCGGCGCACGAAGCAATCGCGAACCGGCTGAAGAGCTTCCAACAGAAACGTTGGAGCAGCCAGCCGCGCGAATCGTCGGCGGGCTGCATTTTCAAAAACCCGAAGCAGATACCGGCTGGCAAGCTGATTGACGAACTGGGCTTGAAGGGCAAGACGATGGGCAAGGCGCGGGTGAGCGAGGTCCACGGCAATTTTATCGTCAACGATGGCGGCGCGACCGCCGCCGACGTGTTGCAACTGATCGAGTTCATCAAGAAGCGCGCCCAGGAAGAGCGCGGGATCGAGCTGGAGACCGAGGTCATGATCCTCGGTGAGTAAGGCGCGACAACGCTGGAGCGAGTGACTGTGAAAACTCAAAACGAAAAAGTTGCGGTGTTGATGGGCGGGCCGAGCGCGGAGCGCGAGGTGTCGCTGCGCTCGGGCGCGGCAGTCTCGGCGGGGTTGCGGCGCGCAGGCTGGCGCGTGTGCGACGTGGACGTGCGCGGGCCGGACTTCGTGCTGGAACCGGACACGGCGGTGGCGTTCCTGGCATTGCACGGGACGTTCGGCGAGGACGGGACGCTCCAGCGGTTGCTGGAGGAACGCGGCGTCGCCTACACGGGCTGCGGTGTGCAGGCCAGCCACGATTGTTTCGACAAGGCGATCTCCAAGAGAATTTTCGAAGCGGCGGGCGTGCCGTCGGCGCGATACGAAGTGCTGACCGCGAACGGGCCGCGCCATGTGACGTTGCCGCTGCCGGTGGTGGTGAAGGCGGCGTGCCAGGGATCGAGCGTCGGCGTGATCATTGTGCGCGATGCGGGCGCGCTGGACTCGGCGTTGGCGGAGGCGTTTCGATACGGCGACCACGTGGTGGTTGAGGAGTTTGTGGCGGGCCGTGAGATGACGGTCGGCATTCTGGGCGAGACAGTGTTGCCGGTGGTGGAGGTGCGGCCGAAGACCGGCGTTTACGATTACGCGAGCAAATACACCACGGGCGCGACGGAATACGAAGTGCCGGCGCGCTTGTCCGAAACGACGGCGCGCGCGATGCAGGCGGTGGCGCTGAAGGCGTTCCACGCTGCGGGCTGCCGCGATTACTCGCGGATAGATTTTCTGCTCAGCCAGGGCGACGAGCGGCCCTGCGTGTTGGAGATCAACACGCTGCCCGGCATGACGGAGACGAGTCTGCTGCCGAAGGCGGCGGGGGCGGCGGGAATCGGCTTTGAAGACCTGTGCTCGCGGATGGTGATGATGGCTTTGGAAAGGCGGGTGCGAAATGTTTGACAGACTGTTCAGGAATCCACGGGAGAACCGGCGCAAACGGCGCGACCCCTACACGCTCAACGTTAAGGTGCGGGCGCCGCATCGCACGCAGGCACAGATCGGCAAGGCCGTGATGTCGGTGGCGGTGCTGCTGGCCATCGGGCTGGCGGCGTTTGGCAGCTTCCGGGCGTTTCAGCATTTCGTGCATGAGGCGTTTACGGAAAACTCCAAGTATAACATCACCTCGATTCAGGTGGAGAACGACGGTGGCTTGGCGCGCGAGGAGATTGTGCTGTTGGCTGGTGTGCGCGAGGGGCAGAATCTCTACGCCGTGGACCTCGGCGCAATCCGCGCCGCGCTGGAATCGAATCCGATGATCCGCCGCGCGGAGATTCACCGAGTGCTGCCAGATAAGCTGCGAATCGTTGTCAGTGAGCGCGTGGCGGCGGCGCAGTTTTTCACACGCGCGCGTTACGACGGTGCGACGCGGCGGGTGATCACGCCGCCGATGGGCTACCTGATTGGCTCGGACGGTGTGGTGATGAAGCCGGTGAATCCGTTTGCGGCATCAAAGGACACTGCGCGGCTGCCGTTGCTGAGTGGCGTCGAAGCGGGCGAGATCAAGCTTGGCCAGCCGTTGAGCGGCGCGCATTTGCTGAGCGGTTTGAACCTGATCCACCTTTGCCAGTCTCCCGACATCGCGCCGCTGCTGGACTACGAGCGGATTGACTTGTCGCGGAAAGGCGCGCTGGTGATGGTGACGCGCTACGGCGGGCAGATCACGTTCGGTCTCGACGATTTGCCGGGCCAGCTCAAGCGACTGACAACGATCCTGACGCATCCGTCGCGCGCCGGGCAGATCATTCGCACGTGCGACTTGTCGGTCCAGATGAATGTGCCGGTGACGTATTTCGCACCGGTGTCCGCCAACCCGGCTGTTTCCAAAGGAGGAATCCACCCATGAGCCGTCCCCATTGCATCGTTGGTCTTGAAATCGGCACGTCGAAGATTTGCACCGTCGTCGGCGAATTGCGCGACGATGGTGCCGTTGCCATCATCGGCGTCGGCGTCTGTCCGTCGCGCGGCGTCCGCAAGGCGGAGATCGTGGACCTCGACACGGCCGAACAATGCGTGCTCCAGTCGGCGCACGCGGCTGAGGAGTCTGCGGGTGTGGACATTCGCGGCGTTTATGCCGGCATCAGCGGCGCGCACGTCGGCAGCCTGAACAATCGTGGCGTGCAGCCGATCCTCGGCGAGCACAACGAGGTGTCCGAGTCGGACGTGGAAGCGGTGTTGAGGCACGCGCGCACCATCAACATCCCGAACCAGAACGTGATCCTCCACGCGCTCTGCCGCCGTTATGAAGTGGATGGCCGCGACGACGTGGACAATCCCGTCGGCATGTCAGGCTCGCGCTTGCAGGCGGAGGTCCACGTCATCCACGCCGTGCGCAGCCGGACGGAAAACGCCATCAGATGCATCCGCGATCTGCCGCCGTTGGAGGTGAACGAAGTTGCATTCAACGGCTACGCGGCGGCGCTGGCCGTGCTGACGGAGGAACAGAAGCAGCTCGGCGCGCTGGTGATTGACATGGGCGGCGGCACGACCGAGTTCGTGATCTGTGCGCGGGGCGCTATTCGGCACAGCGGCGTCGTTGCGGTTGGCGGCGACCACATCGCCAACGATATTTCGCTTGGCCTGAAGATTCCGCTCAGCGCCGCCGAGCGGCTCAAGGTGGAATACGGCAGTGTCTTGCTCGAAGACACGTTGAAGAGCCAGACCATTTCGCTCAGCGGCGAGATCAGCATCGGTGCCACGGTCATTTTCAAGGACCAGCTCTGCCAGATCATGCGGCTGCGTGTCGAGGAGACGCTCCAGTTGATCAAACGCGAGCTGGAGAAATCCGGCTGCGCGCAACTGCTCGGCGCGGGCGTGTTCCTGACCGGTGGCTGCGCCCACTTGCGCGGCATCCAGCAGTTGGCGGAGAGCGTCCTCGGCCTGACGGTCCAGATCGGCACGGCAAAGACGGTGATGGGCCTGACGGAGGCGCTCGACCGGCCCGAATACACCACGCCCATCGGCATCGTGCGGTTTGGCGCAACATGCGAGGAGATGGAACGCAAGAGCGCCCGGCGTGCCGGACCTATCAAGGTGTTTCTCAACAAGTTTCTCGACTCCATACGGAGCAGGCAGTCCTGACGGCCAATCGGAGGAAATGAACATGAGCTTGCGCGATACGAAAGTCCGCATCTTGGTGCTCGGCGTGGGCGGCGCCGGCTGCAACGCCCTCGACCGCGTCGCGATGGACGGCCTGCCGCCGACAGCAGGCAGCGAGCAATCCGAAGTCAACACGCCGCACTTGGTGGCAATCAACACCGACCTTCAGGCGCTGTCGAGTTCGCTGTGCAGTGAGAAATTCCAGCTTGGTCTCAAGACAACCTTCGGCCTCGGCGCGGGCGGCGACCCTGCCGTCGGGCGCAAGGCGGCGATGGAGGACCGCGACCGGCTCGCTGAGTTGTTGCGCGGCGCGGACATGGTGTTTGTCGCAGCGGGCCTTGGCGGTGGCACCGGCAGCGGCGCCGGGCCGTTCGTCGCGCAGCTTGCGCGCGAGGCGGGCGCGTTGACGTTGGGATTCGTGACGCTGCCGTTCGAGTTCGAGGGCGAGCGACGTTGCGAACAGGCGGCGGCGGCGATGGCCGAGTTCAAGCGCGCGGCCGACGCCGTCATCTGCGTGCCGAACGACAAGTTGTTCGAGATGTCAGGTGAGCGCGCAACCGTGCTCGACGTGTTTCGCATGGCCGACGACCTGCTGGCCGAGGGTGTCCGCGCGCTGTGGCGGATGCTGACCAAGCCGGGCCTGATCAACCGCGACTTCAACGACTTGCGCCGCGCCCTGGAGAGCCGCCACGACGAAATCGTTTTCGCGTTCGGCACGGGTGAGGGCGACGACAAGGCGATGGCTGCTGCAACGGCGGTGACGGGCAGTCCGCTGCTTGGCAGCAGCACGATCCTTGCGGAGGCGGAGACGATCCTGGTAAGCCTGCGCGGCGGGCTGGAAATGACGATGACGGAGGTGAAACGCGCCGTCTCGCAGATCAGCCAGCAGTGCGGGCAGAAGCCGCACGTCTTGGTGGCGGCGTCCGTTGATGAGAACTTCGGCGGCAAACTTTCTGTGCTGTTGATCGCATCGCGTGGCCGGTCCGCCGCCCCGGAGGCCGCGTTGGCGGGGCCGTTGCCGTCCGACCGTGAAATGGCGGTTTCCATGTTGGAGACAATGGCCGCAGCCGACCCGGCGACGATGGCGACCAAGGCGGGTCAGCACACGGAGCAAGCCGCGGAAAAAGCAGCGCACAAACGGCCCGGCGACGCGCACCGGCTGCGGCAGCAGCGGTTGGCGCTGGATGTCAATGTCAAAGGCCGGTTCGACAAGGTGGAGCCGACCATCTACGAAGGTGAAGACCTCGACCTGCCGACCTTCCTGCGCCGCGGCATCAAGATCGGCTGACGGGAAATAGCGCAAGTTTCCAGCGTGCGGTGGCCATTGACTCGCAGGCGGGATAGCTTGTGTTGCCTTGGGTAGTCTCTCGTTGTTTTTCTCCCCTGAGAATATTCTTGCGCCGTTGCTTGGCGGTTCCTACGTTAGCCGGGCCGTTGCAGCGGAGAGGTGGCTGAGCGGTTGAAAGCGCCGGTCTCGAAAACCGGTTTGGCCGAAAGGTCAACGTGAGTTCAAATCTCACCCTCTCCGCCATTTTTCATATCATACCCGTTGCGAACCGGCCGCGCGCAGCGGCATAATCTTTGTAGCATTCATGATCTATATTTTCGGCGACAGCCACGCCAACACCAACTTTGCGAACTTGGGTCTTCCCCACCGCAATTTCTACAAAAACGCCATCACCATGCACCGCGTCGGGCGAGACCGGAAGATTATCGGCCTTAAGGAGGTCCGGCAGACTCCGGAGGACATCTACGTCTTCTGCAACGGGGAGATTGATTGCCGCTGCCACGTCGCGCGCCAGATGGCGCTGGGCAGGGGCAAGGAAGAGGTCATCTCCAAGCTCGTCGAGGATTACGTGGAGGCCATTCGCAGAAACGTCCGCCGCTACCGGGCGGTCATCCTTTCTTGCGTCACCCCGCCGATGAGTCGGGCGAAGTATGAGGCCAAGCACGGCCCCATTACCCACGAGTTTCCATTTATCGGGACGGACCAGGAGCGGGCCGATTACTCGCGCAGCATGAACCGCATGCTGGAGGCCGCCTGCCAGCGGACGGGCTTTATCTTCATGGATTACTACAGCCACTACACGGACGAACTGGGCATGCTGCGATACGACCTTTCCGACGAAGTCTGCCACATCCGGCAAAACGGGGAGATTATCGAGATGCTCCAGCAATTGGTGGCCAGCCTCTCGCCTCTCGCGGGCGGTAGCGTTTCGCGCCTTTAGCTTTCGAGGGATTCGCCAATGTTCCAACTTCTGCAAACGGACACTACTTCTGCCGCTCGGATCGGGCGGCTGACACTCGCGCACGGGGTGGTGGAGACGCCTTGTTTCATGGCGGTTGGCACGCAGGGGACGGTGAAGTGCATGACGCCGCACGAAATGCGGGAGCTGGGCGCGCAGATCCTGTTGTCGAACACGTATCACTTGAACCTGCGGCCGGGCGTCGAGATCATCCGCGCGGCGGGCGGGCTGCACCGGTTCATGGGATGGGACGGGCCGATCCTGACGGACAGCGGCGGGTTCCAGGTGTTCTCGCTGGCGAAGCTGCGCAAGCTGACGGACGACGGGGTGCATTTCCAGAGCCACATTGACGGCGCGGCGTGCTTCCTCGGGCCGCGGGAGGTGATGGAAATCCAGCACGCGCTCGGCTCGGATATTGCGATGGTTTTGGACGAGTGCCCGCATTATCCATGCGACCGAGAAACCGCTTGCAAAGCTGTGGAGCGTTCTCTAGCGTGGGCGGCTCGTTGCCGACGGGATGCCGCGGAAATCGGCTTTGCCGGCAAGCTCTTTGGCATTGTGCAGGGCAGTGTTTTTGAGGACCTGCGGCGGCATTGCGCAGAGCAGTTGGTGGCGACCGGCTTTGACGGTTACGCCATCGGCGGCCTGAGCGTCGGCGAGCCGGACGAGGAGCTGTTCCGGATCGCGGAGATGACGGCGCCGCTGTTGCCGGCGAACCAGCCGCGTTATGTAATGGGTCTTGGAACGCCGCGGCAGATCGTGGAACTGGTGGCGCGCGGTGTGGACATGTTCGATTGCGCGCTGCCGACGCGGGTCGGGCGCAACGGCACGGCGTTCACGCGGCGCGGCACGCAGAGCGTGCGCGTGGCGGCGTGGAAGGACGATCCGCGGCCGGTTGAGGAAGATTGCGCGTGTTATTGCTGCCGGCATTATTCGCGGTCCTATGTGCGGCACCTGTTTAATGCCGGAGAGATTCTCGGTTTGCGGCTGCTGACGTGGCACAATCTGCACGTCTATCTGCAACTGATGCGCGACGTGCGGAGTGCGATTGCGGCCGGATCGTTTGAGAGTTTCCGCAGCGAGCTTGTGGCGAATTATCGAGTGAACTATTCGGAAGGAAAAGAGACGTGATGACGACTTGTTTGTTTCCAATCTTGGCGATGGGCGCGCCCATAGGCGATCAGGCGCCGGAATGGGCGAAGATGATGAATTCAATGTTGTTTCCGGTGCTGATCTTCGTGGTCTTCTATTTCATGTTGATCCGCCCGCAGCAGAAGAAGCAGAAGGAAACCACGAAGATGCTCGAATCGCTCCGCAGCGGCGACAAGATCGTCACCTCCGGCGGCATCCTCGGCACGGTCACCAACGTCAAGGAAAAGACCGTCGTCGTCCGCATCGCCGACAACGTCAAGGTCGAGATGCTGCGCTCCGCCATCCAAACCGTCACCCAGCGAAGCAACGAGGGCGAACAGCCTGCTTCCAAGAACTGAGCCGCCATGCAACGAAGCCTTCTCAACCGCACCATTCTCATCCTGGCCATTGTGGCCGCGTCGTTTTACTCCCTCTGGCCGCCCGCCGATCAGGATCTAGTCGCCACCTTCGAGAAAACCGCCACGCAGAAGGACGAGGCGTTCGCCAAGCTGATGGACGCTGTTCGCAAGGCGCAGGTCGCCCAACCGGAGCGCGCCTACGCGAACTTGCGGTCCCAAGTCGAGGAGCAGAACCTGGATCTGAAGAAGTATTTCCCGGGTTTCGCCAAGAAAGATTCCAAGACGCCGAACCTCGACATCATGGCCCGGGTCCAGAAGCTGAACGCCGGAAAACTCCGCCTCGGCCTCGACCTCAAGGGTGGCACGTCGTTCTTGGTGGAACTGGACGTCACCAAGCTCGACAAGTTCCGCCGCGAGGAAGCGGTCACCCAAGCTATCGAAACCTTCCGCAAGCGCGTGGATAAGTTCGGCGTTGCCGAGCCGGTCATCCAACCCGTTGGCGAGACGCGCATCCTCATTCAGTTGCCCGGCCTGACCGAGGCTGACAAGGAGTCGGCGCGCAGCATTATCCAGAAAACCGCCTATTTGGAGTTCAAGCTCGTCTATCAGCCGGAGAACGCGTCAGACCCTTCGATGGAAGATCTTATCACCCGCGGCGAGATCCCGCCCGGCTACGAACTCAAGGAACTCAGCGAGACTCGCGACGGCCAGCTCCACACCGAGAAGCTGCTCGTCACCAAGCGTCCCGCCGGTCCGCCTGCCAAGCCGCTTACCGGCCGCTACCTCACGCGCGCCAGCGTTCACGGCGATGCTTACACCGGCGCGCCTGAGATCGGGTTCCAGTTCGACAGCGAGGGCGCGGCAATCTTCGGCCAGGTCACGGGCGATAACATCAACCGCCGGCTGGCCATTGTCCTCGACGACGAGGTCAAGAGCGCACCTGTCATTCAATCCAAGATCATGAGCAACGGCGTCATCACCGGCCAGTTCGACTACCGGGAGGCGATGACGCTCGCGAACATCCTGGAGAACCCGCTCGAAGCGCCGGCGAAAATCCTGGAAGAGCGCGGCGTGGATCCCTCGTTGGGCAGCAATAACATCGAGAGCGGCATTCGCGCGTCGGTTCTTGGCGCCGCCTTCGTCGTCGTCTTCATGATCATGTATTATTGGCGCGCCGGACTGGTGGCCAATATCGCCTTGTTGTTGAACATCATCATCCTGATGGGTGTCATGGCTACGCTCGGCTCGACGATGACCATGCCGGGCATTGCCGGCATCGTGCTGACCATCGGCATGGCAGTGGATGCCAACGTGCTGATTTACGAGCGGTTCCGCGAAGAGCTGCGCGCCGGCAAGAATATGCGCGCCGTCCTCGACGCGGGCTATAGCAAGGCGTGGAGCGCCATTCTGGACTCCAACATCACCACCATCCTTTCCGCCATCATCCTCATCATGCTCGGCGCCGGCTCCGTCAAGGGTTTCGGCCTGACGCTGACCATCGGCATTGCGGCCAACATCTTCACCGCCGTCGTCGGCACGCGGCTGATTTTCGAGTTCCTGCTGAAGAAAGGCTGGTTGAACAAGATCGGCATGATGCGGTGGGTGGGTATCACGAACATAGACTTCATGGGCATGGCCAAGTGGGCGTTCATTGCCTCGTGGTTGCTTATCGCCGCCGGCATGGTCAATTTCGTCCAGCGTGGCGGTATGCACCTCAACGGCGAGGTTTATGGAGTGGACTTCGCCGGCGGCGATGCGCTGACCATGACTTTCGCCCAGCGCGTGGATGTGGAAAAAATCGACAAGGCCATCACCGACGCTGGCATGCGCGAGAGCCTCATCCAATTCCAGAAAGACGTCGGTTCAGGCAAGCAGTTCCTCGAGATCAAGGTCGGCTACAACGAAGGCGAGAAGGTCGAGCAGATTCTGCGCACGAAGTTCCCCGAGTCGCAGTTCACCCGCGTCGGCATCGAGCGCGTTGGCCCCACTGTCGGCCTTGAACTGCTCAAGGGCGCTGGCTGGGCCGTCTTCTGGGGCCTGATTATGATCACGCTCTACGTGACCTTCCGTTTCGAGTTTCCCTTTGCGGTGGGCGCATTCGTCGCCACCATCCACGACATCCTCATGACGCTGGGCTGGTATTGCCTCAGCGGGCGCGAGTTCTCCGCGCCCATCGTGGCGGCAATTCTGACCATCATCGGTTACTCCATCAACGACACCATCGTCGTCTATGACCGCATCCGCGAGGATCTCAAGCTTGGCCAGCTTGGCGCGCACTCCTACAAGAGCTTGATGAACAAGGCCATCAACGAAACGCTCTCGCGCACGATGCTCACAGGCACCACGACGCTTGGCGCGACGATGATCCTCTTCATCTTCGGCACCGGCAGCATCCAGGACTTCGCGTTCTGCTTCCTCGTCGGCATCCTGACCGGCACCTACAGCTCGGTCTTCATTGCCAGCCCGATCGTTCTCTTCTGGCATCGCCGCGAGCAGCGCATCGCCGAGCAGCGTGGCAAGGACGAGAAGACGGAAGGTGACAGCGAGGCGAAGGCGTAAGTGTGATTCGTTAAAGGACATCAAGAAGGGCGATTCGGTTGCGGTGGCGTTCTCGTCCAAGTCCGACGGTATGGGTATTTGCGTCACGCAAGTCGAAGTCTGCAAGCTCTCCACCCAGTAAGCTAAACGCAGCCGGCGATTCGCGGCGGCGGGGTTTCAGTGTTTGCGCCTGCGGAGGTCGCAGGCGCCATCACCTCTCTTTCTGCTGGCGTGAAATCAAAACTCCTGCTCCTTTAATCAACAGCCATGTTGGCAACGCCTGAACTGATCCGCGAAGCGCCGCAATGGTCACGCATGGGAGAACTCCTGCCCCGGTGGCGGGAAGTGCCGCTCTATCGCGACCGGTTGCCATCGCCGGAAACTCTTTCCGCCGGCACCTGCGTCCGGCAGAGTTTTGCGCGCTGGCCATTTGTTACAAAGCGCGAGTTGCGCAAGGATTTTCCCCGGAACTTCCTGCCGTCGGACGAGGCGCTCGAATCGCTGCTGGCCCAGGAGTTGGTGGAACTCGAACATACCTCCGGCACATCGGAGGAACGGACGCCGGTTCTGTTCCGCCGCGGCTGGTGGGACAAGCAGGAGGAATGTGTTTTACGCTTGAACGGCTTCATCGCCCGCGTGCTGGAGGAGCATCCGGAGGCCCGCCGCGCGACGATTACCACGCCGGTTTGCAACGGGCGGAGCTGTCCGACAGTCTGGCGATCCCAGGCGCAACGGACGTTCGGCCGGACGCTGTTCGTGAATCTGGCGCGCATTCCGTTCATTCTGGCCGACGCCGAACTGGCGCGCATGGCAGTGGAGATAGCGGACTGGTCGCCGCAATTTCTCGATGTGGACCCGGTGCATGGCGTCCGGTTCGCGCTGTATTGCGAAGAGCATGGGCTGCGGTTTCCATCGCTGCGGTTTGTGTTGTGCAGCTACGAGTTTGTCAGCGTGGTTCACCGGCGGATTTTGGAGCGCGTTTTTGGCGTGCCGGTCTTCAACCTCTACGGCTCCACTGAAACCGGCCATCTGCTCATGGAGGATGAACGCGGCAACCTGAAGCCCAGCCATGAAACCGCGTTCCTGGAAGTGGTGGAGCCGGATGCGCGTAATCTCGGCGAACTGGTGGTCACGACGTTGACCAATGACCTGATGCCGTTGGTCCGTTACCGCATCGGGGATTTGGTGGAGCGGCGCGAGTTGCCGTATGCGACGACTTATTTGCTTCACGGCCGTTCGCGGGACGCGCTGCGCCGCCGGGATGGCCGGCTCGTCACGACATGGGACGTGGACCAGTGTTTTGCCGGCGTGGCGGGCGTGGTGCACTATCAACTTCGGCAGTGGACCGACGGCGACTGCTCGTTGCGTTTCGTGCCGGATCATGCGGGGCTGGGAACGGAAGCGTTGAACCTGCTCACCGCTCGTTTGGAAGCGCTCCTCCAGCCGCCGGGCCAATTGCAGATCGAAGCAAGGGCGCTGTTGCCGCCGGAGTATTCGGGAAAGTTTCGCCTGACTGGCCCGGCTTGAATGTCCGGTAATGGTAAGGTTCGGCAGGGACGGTGCGCTGAGGCTGTCTCAGAACATCTTGCGCATCGGCTGGGTTGCCCATCATGCGCAAGGCCCGGCCTTGCGCCAAGTGCGCCAAGAAGTCCGGCGATCAATCCATCAAGAATCAGGAGCCGACTCTGACCGTGTCTCTCCCGCTCACGCCGCCCGGCGGAAGTATCTCTTCACCCAAATGAGATAGCCGAAGAACGGCACGCCAGACAACGACATCCACCACACCGCCGAGCGGTCACGAAGAAAGCTGAACTTCTCCATCTGGGCTATCTGATCCGGTGGGAACCCCATCTGCCGATACATCTCGATCAGATCAATCCGCGCAAACGTCAACGCGGCGGAAACCATCATCACCGCAAAGAGTGCGGCCGTCACCCACCACGCTGCCGGTTCCAATCGGTAATTGGCCCACGCGGTCCACGCCATCAGTGATGTGATCACCAGACAAAACACCGTGGCTGGCGCGCCGGAGATCAGTCTGCCGAAGAATGGCATGATGCTGTTGTAGGCCAGCGGCATGGAGAGCATCGAGAGCGCGCCGAACGCCAGCATCAGGCTGACCGCGAGCACGGGCAACGGACACGCATCCGTCCACCGCCTCACCGGGTCGCGCGCATCGCAGGTCGCCTTGACGTGCCTGCTCCGATAGAACAGCACCAGCCCACCGGGCAGCACGAAGTAGATGCAGCCCAACGTGCCCGCCATGGTCGCCGCCATTATCCAGCGGGCGGCCTCCGGCAACTTTTGCCCTTCGGGAAGCGAGTCCGCGAGGATCTGCGGCAGGAGGAAAGCCATGGCCACCATGCTCATAATGCCGATGACCAACCAGCACCATGACAGAACCAGCAGCAAAGCTCGCGCCCAGCGCCGGCAAAGGACGGAACCGATGCCCAGCCAGATGAACACCACCGCCATCCCGCCATAGATCATCACGGCGGGTATGATCATGCGGTAGCTCACCGCCCCGCCGGTGTGTTTGGCGGTGAAAGCCTGGCTGACGAACATCAGCGGCACGATCAACGCACACAAGCAGCCGAGGAGAATCACCAGAATGCCAAAGACGATCAGACCAACTCGGCGGTCTTTGAAATCAGGTGCGGGCGAAGTGGAAGTCGGAAGTGTCATAGACCAGTTCTCCTTTGGGAAGCCATTGCCGTTGCGCCGCATCCTACTGGATCGCCCCGCCCGCGTCGAGGCTCGTGACTGTTGGTTTATGATCCCCTTTTACCATTTTCAAACCAAATAGGTTTCGACTCTCGCGACGGTGAGACGAAATACCGCGCGCAATGCCAGCGAGTTGTTTGATTGAGCAGGTCAATGTTTTCGGCAGGACACTTTGTATACCCACTCATCTTTTGCCATGTAGCGCAGAAGAGGAGTTTCGGTGTTATTGGAAGAGTGACTTCAACATGTTTTTGTCCAAAGCCCACGCTACGGTAAAGTGGAGGCCAATCCTTCATCTTCGGATTAAAAAGAACGCATGGCTGATCTGACGTGATAAAGAACGAATTATCATCAGGTATGAAGAAGGCATGTTCCATCCGATAGATATAATTCGCGGCTTCTTCCAAGCCAGCGACAATAAACATTTTATGACCATGCTCTGCGGCTTGAGCCGTTTGCAACGACAACCCCGGTTGCAGGCCGTGTTGTTTCTCAAACAAGCGCACCATCAAATCGACTTTAGACCAACCATCTTCCCAGTTAGTTTTTTGAGAACGAGTTCGCAAGAACAGTGCTGCTGCAAACAAACAAAGATCACGTCTTTCATCAAGGTCCAAAGTGTCTTGTTTCTCAAGCTTCGGTCGGACTGTCTTGCAGAATTGATTTTCTATATCAGAAAAAGCGTTTTCAATGGTCAAATCCCGAATACCATCATTTCTTTGAACCGTGTAAAACTCCGTAGCAACAAAGAGATTTCTGGGCGATTTGTTCTTCGGCGTTCCGCCTGCTTTGGGATGAACCCACACATAGGGTTCATGTTCGCAAGGCGCATTAGGATCACACCAAGCTTTCAGGTAGCAATGTGGAACAATGTGTTGGTTCTTCTTCTCCATATCCGCTTGATCGAGGTGTGCAGGATAAATCTCTCAACCGAGAGCGTTTCGTAATAGCGATAAAAGCGATTTTGCAAGCAATAATTATCAAATCGCCGAGTCATTGGCGAGTTGAGATGATTCATTTCGGTAGTGATGAACCGCCGTCACAGGTTCATCTCCTCAACGCCCCGATCAACTCGTTGATCTTCGCGATGATGGCGGCTTGGTCGGCATCGCCGGGGAGTTCTTGAACGGCGTTGCTGTTCGCGCTCGACCCGGCGATGGCGTCGCTGAGTTGTTGGCCGTTGACTTCTTCGGCCGGGCCTTGAGGACCTTCGGGACCGGCGGGACCGCTCGCCACGGTGAACTAGCCGTAGCTGCTGCCGTCGCTCATGTCCATCATGAACGAGTCGCTGCCGATGTCGCGGTGCCATCGTGTTTATTGTGGACGCCCGGACCCGGCGCTGCATTTGGAACATCTCCCACGCCAACGCAATCCCGCCGTTCTCCAGACGGCCGTTCGAGGCGCAGAGTCACGCCGTCCGCCAGGGGAAACCTGATCTTGGCGTGGGGAAAACCTGAAGCCCGGCACCCACTTTGAATGCGCAATTCGTTTTACCTATTACGCATTACGTATTACGAATGTTGCCCATGAAACGCCGCTGGCTCATCGCGCCGCCCGATCCCGCACTGCAAAAGCAACTCGCCGACGCGCTCCACGTCTCGCCCACGCTTGCCCAAGTGCTCATCAACCGCGGCCACCGCACGCCGGAGTCGGCGGCGCGTTTTCTCAAACCACGTCTGGCAGATCTCGGCGACCCGTTCCTGCTGCCGGACATGAAGCCGGCCGTCGCGCGCGTTTTTGCGGCGATTGAGCGTCGCGAGAAGATCGTCATCTTCGGCGACTACGACGTGGATGGCATTACCGCGACGTCGCAGATCTGCCAACTGCTGCGTGTGCTCGGCGCGGAGGTTGGCTGCTATTTGCCAAACCGGATGGAGGAAGGCTACGGTCTGAGCCAAGGAGCGGTGGAGGCGTGCGTCGCCGCGCAGCAGCCGAAGTTGCTGATCGCGGTGGACTGTGGCACGACGGCGGCGACGCAGGTGGAGTGGCTTGCATCGCGCGGCGTGGACGCCATCGTCTTGGATCATCACGAGATGCCCGAAGGCTCGACGTTGCCGCGTTGCGTCGCCGTGGTGAATCCGAAGCGCGAGACAAGCGAAACGCCGTGGCATCATCTCGCCAGCGCAGGCTTGGCGTTCAAGTTCGGCCACGCACTGCTGAAGGAAGGCCGCAATCGGAACCTGCCAGCCGCCGGGGCGGTGGACCTCAAGCAATGGCTCGACCTCGCCGCCATCGGCACCATTGCCGACATCATCCCGCTCGTCGGCGAGAACCGGCTCATTGCCGCCGCCGGTCTGCCGCAGATCGGCGCGACACGGCGCGTCGGGTTGCGGGCATTGATGGAGGTGGCGCAGATTCGGCCGCCGGTTACGCCGTATCACGTGGGCTTCGGCATCGGCCCGCGTCTCAACGCCGCCGGCCGGTTGCAGGATGCCGAGAAGGCGCTGGATCTCTTGCTCAATGACGACCGCGAGAGCGCGTTGGAAGTGGCGCGCTGGCTCGACAGCAATAACCGCGAGCGACAGGCGATCGAGAAACAAATTGCCGATGAAGCCACCAAGCGAACCGCGCAGGAGTTTCACGCGCACCACGACTTTGTCATCGTCCAAGCCGATCCTGCGTGGCACATCGGCGTGGTCGGCATTGTCGCATCACGCGTGCTGCGGACGTTCTATCGGCCGACGATCATCATCGGCGGCGCGCCTGCGGAAGCGACGGGGGACGGCTGGCGCGGTTCAGGCCGGAGCATCGAGGGCTACGACATCACCGCTGGGCTGGCGCATTGCCGCGAACTGCTGCTCCGCTTCGGCGGCCACGAGATGGCGGCGGGTCTTTCGGTGAAACCGGAGAACGTCGCGAAGCTGCGCGACGCGCTCAATGAGCACGCGCGCCAGACAATCCCGGCGGAGGCTCTGATTCCGGCGTGGCGGTTGGACGCGGAACTGTCGTTCGCCGATCTTAACGAGGAACTGATCGAAGACCTCCTGCAAATTGAACCAACCGGTCAGGAGAACCCGCGGCCGTTATTCTGCGCCCGCGGAGTTCGCATCCGCACCGAGCCGCGCATCGTCGGCAAGACGGGCGATCACCTGAAGCTCTGGCTGACGGATGGCAAGAACAGTTTCGATGCGATTGGCTTCGGCATGGGTAAGCGGGAGCTAAAGGCAGGCGACGCGGTGGACATCGTCTTCGCGCCAGAGATCAACGAATACGAGGGCCGGCGCAGCATCCAACTCAAGTTGCAGGACGTGCAGGCTGCGGGGGAACGTGAGGCGTTGGGAGTGGAGCGTGGGGCGTAGAAACGAAGCGTGGAGCGCGACCGTAATCACGCTCCACGCGCTACATCTTAAGTTTTTCAGCCGCTAGGCCGCCTTTGGCTCGGGCTTCCAAGTCCGGACGGGTGGGCGAACAACGCGGCCGGCCTTCATGCAGGAGGCGCAGACCATCACGTTGCGCACGGTGCCGTTGATGAGCGCCTTGACGCGCTGGAGGTTCGGGAAGAACCGGCGCTTGGTCATGGCGGTGACGTGCGTGCCGATGCCGCCTTCTTTCTTGGCCTTGCCGCTTCGGATGATTCGATGGCCCTTGATCGAGCCTTTACCGCAAATTGAGCACTGAAATGACATATCTTGGTCCTTCTATTTAGCCGTTAAAGGGCGCGAACTGTAGCCAACACCGCCTTGTCGCGCAAGTCCCAATCTGAGGGAATTTTTAGTGCGCATTCTTTGACAAAACGGCCCGTTTCTGAATAATCTGACGCCCACCGACCGGAAAGAAGCCGCCGTGCGGACGGACGAATCCGGCGGACAAGAGCGCCATGAATAGAACGATTACAGTCTCCTGTCTCATGCTGGCCACAGTAGCCATGTTTCTTCCTTGCTGTAGCCCCTCGTTAGCCCAGGGCGTGGAAGAGAAACGCGTGCTGGTATTCACGCGGAACGGCCCGACGCTCAATGGGAAGAAGGGCTTTGTCCATGACAACATTGCCAGCAGCGTCGAAGCCCTCAAGAAACTCGGCGCGGAGAACGGTTTTGCGGTGGACGTGTCGGACGATCCGACGGTGTTTACCGACGGGAACCTGAAGAAGTATAAGGCGCTGGTTTTCTCCAACACCAACAACGAGGCGCTCGACACGGAGGAGCAGAAGAAGGCGCTACAGAACTACGTCCATGCGGGCGGCGGCATTGTCGGCATCCACTCGGCGTGCGCCATGATGCGGAACTGGCCGTGGATGTGGCAGTTGATGGGCGGCACGTTTAATTACCATCCGAAGTTTCAGCCGTTCACGATCAAGGTCGTGGATCGAAAGCATCCCTCGACGGCGCACCTCGGCAAGACGTGGGAGTGGGAGGATGAGTTCTATTTCCTGAAGGAGATGCCAAAGGGTCTGCACATTCTGCTGGAAGGAGACCTGACGAAGCTTGAAGACAAGCGGAAGCCGGCGGACGAGAAGAGCCGGCCGCTGGCGTGGTGCCATGAGTTTGAGGGCGGGCGCTGCTGGTTCACGGCGCTCGGCCACAAGAAGGAGCAGTATTCCGACCCGAATTTGACGAAGCATATCCTTGGCGGCATCCAATGGGCCATGGGTGAGAAGAAGTAAACAGCAGCAACGGAGAAGACACCATGCAACAATCCCGTCGTCAGTTTATGAAAACTACACTCGCCACCACCGGCGCGCTGGTGTTTCCAAACATCATCCCCGCGCGCGCGCTCGGGGCCGACGCGCCGAGCAAGAAGATCAACATCCTCCAGATCGGCTGCGGCCGCATCGGGCGCAGCATGGACATGCCCGGCATCCTCAAACAGGACGCCGCGCGCATGATCGCCGTCTGCGATCTCGACTCCATCCGCGTGAAGGATGCCAAGCAATACGTCGAGGAGACTTACGAGAAGAAGGATATCAAGATTGATGTCGCCACCTACGGTGATTACCGCGAGGCGTTGCAGCGGAAGGATATTGATGCCGTGGCCATCAGCTTGCCAGACCACTGGCACGCGCAGCCGGTGATCGAGGCGGCGCTCGCGGGGAAGCACATCTATGTGCAGAAGCCGCTTACGATGACGCTCGTCGAGGGGCGCGCTGTCAGCGACATCATCCGCAAGAAGAAGCTAGGTTTCCAGATCGGCAGCCAGCAGCGATCGAATTCCGGTTTTCGCATGGCCTGCGAAGCCGTCCGCAACGGCCGCATCGGCAAGCTGCACACTGTCAAGATCGGCCTGCCAACCGATCCGAGCGGCGGCAGCACGAAGGAGATGCCTGTCCCGTCCAACCTCAACTACGATATGTGGCTCGGCCCGACACCGAGCGCGCCCTACAACGAGGACCGCGTCCACTCGCAGAACGAAAACCCGAAGAAACGTTACGGCGACCGGCCTGGTTGGTTGCGGGTTGATTCCTACTGCCTCGGCATGATCACCGGCTGGGGCGCCCATCACGTGGACATCGCCCATTGGGGCATGGGCGCGGAGGCCACCGGCCCGATCTCCGTTGAGGGCAAAGCCGAGTTCCCGACGGAAGGTCTCTGGAACGTCCACGGCAAGTATCACGTCGAGGCGAAGTATGCCAGCGGAGTTACGACCATCATTAGTGACGAGTTCCCCGTCGGTATCCGCTTCGAAGGCTCCGATGGCTGGGTCTTCGTCACGCGCGGCGCGGAGAAGGTCACCGCCAGCGATCCCACCACCGGCAAGCGAAAGTCGAAAGCCCTTGATGCGAGCAATATGGACATCTTCAAAGCGCCGCGGGCCAAGGGCGACGTTCGCTTCCACGTCAGCCCCAAGGACGACCATCACCTCGACTGGATCAACAGTCTCCTGACGGGTAAACGGGCCGCCACCAATCCCGAACAGGCGCACCGTTCCAACAGCGCCTGCATCGTCAACTGGATCGCCATGAAGCTCGGCCGCAAGCTGACGTGGGACCCGAAGAAGGAACAATTCGTCAACGACGACGCGGCCAACGCCATGCTCAGCCGCCCCGAACGCGCTCCTTACGGCGCTATGTCATTCCTCAAGAAGAACACCTGATGAAAACCAAACTCGCACTCACCGCTGCCATCGCACTCTGCGCCATGACCGCCACCGCCGCCGAAGGCGAGCTTCGCTGGATCACGCTCGACCCCGGCCATTTCCACGCCGCGCTGGTGCAGAAGTTCATGTATCCGCAGGTCAACCCGGTCGTCCACGTCTATGCGCCCGAAGGCCCCGACGTGGGGCAGCACCTCAAGCGCATCGAGGGCTTCAACACTCGCGCCGAGAAGCCGACCAAGTGGCAGGAGAAGGTTTATACCGGCAAGGACTTCCTTGAGCGCATGATCAAGGAGCGCGCCGGCAACGTCGTTGTCATCTCCGGCAACAACCGCAAGAAGACCGACTACATCTACAAGACCCTCGACGCCGGGTTCAACGTCTTCGCCGACAAACCGATGGCGATCACGCCTCAGGCGTTCCCGCTCCTGCGCAAGGCCTTCGAGCGTGCCGCGCAAAAGAAACTCCTGCTCCGCGACATCATGACCGAACGCTACGAGATCACCGCCATTCTCTTGCGTGAGCTGGTCAACGCGCCCGCAGTGTTCGGCACACTGGAGAAGGGCACCCCGCAGCAGCCCGCCGTCGAGATGGAGAGCGTTCATTACTTCTTCAAGGAAGTCGCCGGCAAGCCGCTCACTCGGCCGCCGTGGTTCTACGACACGCGCCAACAGGGCGAGGCCATTCCCGACGTCGGCACGCACCTCGTGGACCTTGTCCAATGGCAATGCTTCCCCGAACAGACGCTTGACTGGAAGAAGGACATCAAAGTCCACGCCGCGAAGCGTTGGCCGACGAAGATGACGCCGGCGCAGTTCAAGCTCTCCACCGGCCTCGACAAATATCCCGACTACCTCAAGAGCGACATCGGCTCCGACGGCGTGCTCAACGTCTTCCAGAACGGCGATGTTACATGGAGCATCAAGGGCGTCCACGCCAAGGTCGCCGCCCTCTGGGGCTTTCAAGCGCCGCCGGGAACCGGAGACACCCATTACCAGATCGTCCGAGGCAGCAAAGCCAACGTCGTCATCAGGCAGGGCAAGGAGCAGGGCTACAAGGCCACCCTCTGCGTTGAGAACAAGTCAGGTGCCTCCGCCGACGAGTTCGACAAGACCCTCCGGGCCGCCGTCGCGAAGATCGCCGTCACGTGGCCGGGGGTGGATGCGAAGAAAGCTGGCGCGTGCTGGGAGATCATCATCCCCGAGAAATACCACGTCGGTCACGAAGCCCACTTCGCCCAGGTGGCGGAGAAATATCTGCAGTTCCTTGGCGGCAAAATGCCCGCATGGGAAGTCCCCAACATGATCGCCAAGTATTTCGTCACCACCGAAGCCTTCCGCCTCAGTCACGCGAAGAAAAAGTAGGACAGGCATCCTGCCTGTCCCTTTTTTGCGCAGAACGGACTTCGAGGTTTGCTCGCCGCGGCTTCGCGTCGAGCGGTCAGTTTACCACTGTTTTTGAGGCTTGTTTTGACCGCCAGAAAACGGCAGAGTTCGCGCGGTTTTTCTGGAGACATTATGCCAATAGATATCAAAAAGCTGGTCAGTGAACGGTTGGGCGAGAACTACAGTCTGCACGAGCGCTATGTGAACTCGACGCTCGTGAAGGTGCTGCGCACCGTTGGGTTCGACAAGGTTTACGCGAAAGCTCTGGGACAATACCTCTGGGACAAGGAAGGGAATCGTTACCTCGATTACCTCAGCGGCTACGGCGTGTATAACATCGGCCGCAATCATCCGGCGGTGCAGAAGGCCATCCGCGACGTCCTCGATCTGGACCTGCCGAACATGGTGCAACTCGACTGCGCATTCCTCAGCGGTGTGGCGGCCGAGGAGTTGGTGAAACGTTGTCCGCCGCACCTGAACGCCGTCTTCTTCTGCAACAGCGGCACGGAGGCGGTGGAGGGCGCGTTGAAGTTTGCTAAGGCCGCCACGGGCCGGTCGCGCCTCGTGTATTTCGACAACGCGTTTCACGGGCTGACGCTTGGTTCCCTCAGCATCAACGGCGCGGAGAGTTTCCGCGAAGGCTTCGAACCGCTGTTGCCGGGCTGCGAGAAGATCAAGATGAACGACATCGCGGCGCTGGAGCGGCTTCTGGCCAAGCGCGACGTGGCGGCGTTCGTCTTCGAGTGCTGCCAGGGCAAGATGCTGGACGTGCCGAAGGACGATTTCTTGCCGGCGGCGCAGGCGCTTTGCCGCAAATACGGCACGCTCTTCATCAGCGACGAGGTTCAGACCGGCTTCGGGCGCACGGGCAAGATGTTCGGGTTTCAACATTGGAATCTGGAGCCGGACATCATCACGCTGGCCAAGACGCTCAGCGGCGGCTATGTCCCATGCGGGGCGTTTGTCTCGCGCCGGGAGATTTACCAGAAGGTTTTCTCGCGGATGGACCGGTGCATAGTGCATTCGACGACGTTCGGTCGGAACAACCTCGCGATGGCCGCTGCCATGGCCACGCTGCACGTGCTGGAGGACGAGAATCTCGTCGAACGCAGCCGGAAGCTATCGGAGTTCCTGTTTGCTGAACTGAACAAACTCAAGGAGAAGCACGATCTGATCAAGGAAGTCCGCGGCAAGGGCTTGATGATCGGCATTGAGTTTCAGGAGCCGAGCGGGTTTCAGGCGAAGATGGCGTGGAAGACGATCCATGCGGCCGACAAGTCATTGTTCCCGCAAATCATCGTCAGCAATCTGCTCAAGAAGCACCGTGTTCTCGCGCAGGTTGCCGCGCACCACCACGACATCGTCAAGATTCTCCCGCCGCTTGTGAGCACGGAGGAAGACGCGCGCTGCTTTGTCAATGGTCTCGACGACGTGTTGAACGACTGCGATCGCGCCATCGGCCCGATGGTGGAGTTCGGCCTCAGTCTCGCCAAGGCTAAGATGTCCGCAAAGAGTGCGGTGTGACGTTGGGTGGATTGACATCGCTCCATTGCGGGATGATTTTATCCCGTGAAAAGCGTGCTGAAGAATCTGCCGCAGTTGCACGATCTGTCGCCGGTGATGCATCCGGCGTGGATGGCGTTGCTGTGCTTCGCTGTTTGGTTGGCCACGTGCGCCGGGCGCTGATCAGATGTAGAACATGCCGCCGGTCGGTTCGGCTGTAGCCGCAAGCTCCTCGAACGTCACGTTGTCGGCAATCTGTTCCGCGGACGTCTTCATCTTCCGCCATACTTCTTTCATGCCCTCCGAGCAGTTAGGATCCCCGAGACTCGGGATGTCCAAGACGTGACCTTGGACTGCGCGCACCACATCGCCGAAGGTGATCTCGCCAGGGGGGCGCGCCAGACAGTAACCGCCTTCTTTCCCTCGTTTGCTTTTCACCACGCCGGCACCTCGCAGCACGGTAAGAATCTGCACCAGGTAGTTTTCAGGAATGCCTTGCGCAACCGCCATCTCCTGGATGTGCATCGTCTGGTTCTCGCCATAACGGCGGGCCATCAGTTCGACAGCCCGACAGGCATAATCAGTTTTTATTGAGAGTTTCACGCTAGAGAAGCCATCCTTAGCAAGCAAATCAAGATGGTTTTCTACTAGTTCTTATACGTTGGAAAGTCAAGTTTCCTGCCACAAATTAGCTTGCTTTTTCGCACAGATGAACATTGTTTGCGCATTCTCGGACCTACTTGCATCCAATGTATTTGCAATGAGTTACGATAAGTATGGAACCCAGATTATCATTGCAAAAAGTTGTTTTCAGCCCTATGATCTTTGCGATACGCGAACTCACGGAAAGCATGGCTAACGACAAATCTGATGCAGCAACACCGGCGCAAAATAGCGCGCCAGTATCGCAAGTTTACGACGCTTCGAAGATAGACAAACTGGAGGGCTTGGAGGCTGTCCGCAAGCGTCCCGGCATGTATATCGGCGATCCTGACGAGCGCGGTTTGCACCAGTGCGTCTGGGAAGTGTTGGACAACTCGATCGACGAGCACCTCGCTGGCTTTTGCAGCACGATCAAGGCGACGATCCACATGGATGGTTCGATGACCATCCAGGACAACGGCCGCGGCATTCCGGTGGACATGCACCCGAAGTGGAAGATGCCCGCTGTTGAACTGGTTCTGACAAATCTCCATGCCGGTGGCAAGTTTGGCCAGGGCGCTTACAAATACTCCGGCGGTCTTCACGGTGTGGGCGCGAAGTGCGTCAATGCGCTGGCTGAGTGGTTCGAGGTTGAAATCTCGCGCGACCTCAAGGTCTATCACATGAAGTTCGAGCGTGGCAAAACCATGTCACCACTCGAAGTCATCGGCAAATCGAAACACACAGGCACGAAGATCACGTTCAAACCGGACGCGGAAATCTTCCACGCCACCACCTCGTTCAAATACGACACGCTCGCGGCCCGCATGAGGGAACTGGCGTTCCTCAATCCCGGCCTCGAAATCATCCTTACCGACGAGCGCGACAGCAAAACCGAAACGCTTTACTACAAGGGCGGCATTCCGGAGTTCATCAAGGAGCTTAACCGAGCCAAAGAAGTCATTCACCCGAAGCTGATCGTCATCAGCAAGCAGAAGGACGACGTGTTCGTGGATGTCGTCGTTCAATACAACGACGGCTACGCCGACAACATCCTTTGCTACGCCAACTCCATCTCCAACACCGACGGCGGCACGCACCTTTCCGGATTTCGCACCGCGCTGACTCGCGCAATCAACCAATACGCAAGAGCCAACCAGCTCGTGAAGGAGAAGGATCCGCCCATCTCCGGCGACGACGTGCGCGAAGGTCTTACTGCCGTGGTTAGTGTGAGATTGCCGAATCCGCGTTTCGAATCGCAGACCAAGGTCAAGCTCGTCAACACGGAGGTAGAAGGTCTTGTCTCCAGTTCTGCCTACGAAGGACTGATGACGTTTTTCGAGGAGAACCCGCCGACCGCACGCAAGGTGGTGGACAAGTGTCTTACCGCCGCTCGCGCCCGCGACGCCGCGCGCAAAGCCCGCGATGCTGTGCGCAAGAGCGCCCTCACCGGCGGTGGCCTGCCAGGCAAACTCGCCGATTGCTCCGAGCGTGACCCGGCGTTGTGCGAACTTTATCTCGTCGAGGGCGACTCTGCCGGCGGTTCTGCCCGCATGGGCCGGGATCGCAAGTTTCAGGCGATTCTTCCGCTCAAGGGCAAGATCATCAACGTCCAGAAGGCGCGCATAGACAAGGTCCTCGCCAACGACGAAATCCGGACGATGATCACCGCCATCGGTGCCGGCATCGGCGAAGGGGAGGGCGAAGGCGCGTTCGACATCGCCAAGCTGCGCTACCACCGCATCATCATCATGACCGATGCCGACGTGGACGGCTCGCACATCCGCACACTGCTGCTGACGTTCTTCTACCGGCAGATGAAGGCGCTCATCGAAAAGGGCCACGTCTTCATCGCACAGCCGCCGCTCTATAAAGTAAAACGCCGCAACCGCGAAGAATACGTGGACAGCACCGAGAAGCTCGACAAGATGCTCATCGAACTCGGTTGTGAAGACGTGAAACTCATCCGCGGCAAGGACGAAAAAGAACTGGCTGGCTCGCAACTCCAGAGTCTGCTGGAAACACTCGTCGAACTCGACAGGCTCGCCGACGCGGTGAAGCGCCGTCGCGTGGACTTTCAGGCTTATTTGGAGGCACGCGATCCGAAAACCGGTGCGCTGCCTCAATACGTTGCTCGCATCAAAAACAACGGCGATGAGCACGTCGAATTTCTCCGCGACGACAAGGCGTTGAAGAAGTTCAACGACGAACACGAAACAGAGGAAGACGACGACATCACCGAAGTCGAAAACGGCAAGGCCGTCGCTGCCATTGCAAAACCATTTGTGAAGACCTACGAGGTTTACGAAGGCGCGGAGATTGCCAAGCTGCTCGTTACGTTGGAAAAGAAAGGGATTGATGTCGAGCGATACCTACCGCCTCCGCGCGACGAAAACCCCAATGCCAAGCCCAAACCGCTCTTCGAGGTTGTCGAGGGTGAGAACCGCACGCCGCTGTTCTCGATCAGTGAAATCCTGCCGCGCGTGAAGGAAAATGGCAAACGCGGCATGACCATCCAGCGTTACAAGGGTCTCGGCGAAATGGATCCAGAGCAGCTTTGGGAAACCACCATGGACCCGGCCCGTCGCAAGCTGGTCAAGGTGGAGATGCCCGACCTCGCCAAAGCCGAGGAAATCTTCACGATCTGCATGGGTGACGAGGTTGAGCCGCGCCGCCACTTCATCGAGGAAAACGCGCTCAACGTCCGTAATCTGGACGTTTGATCGCCACCGATCTTGCGCATCCCGAACACAGGTCCATCAGCCAATCAGCCCTATTTACCCATCATGTATGTCCAAGGCGAAAAAATAAGCCCCATCAACATCGCCGATGAGATGCAGAAGTCGTTCATTGATTACTCGGTGAGCGTCATCATCTCGCGCGCCTTGCCCGACGCCCGCGACGGTATGAAGCCTTCGCAGCGCCGCATCTTGTTCTCGATGCTAGAGCTGGGCTTGCTGCCGAACCGTCCGTTTCGCAAGTGCGCCAAGATCGTCGGCGAAACGATGGGTAACTACCACCCTCACGGCGATCTCGCGATCTACCCGACGCTCTACCACATGGCGCAAGACTTCGCGATGCGCTACCCGCTCATCGATGGCCAGGGCAACTTTGGTTCGATTGACGGCGACGATCCGGCGGCCATGCGTTACACCGAGGCGCGTCTCACGCCGTTGGCGATGCTGATGCTTGCCGACCTCGACAAGGACACCGTTGATTTTCAGCCAAACTACGACGAGTCCAAGGTCGAACCGAAGGTGCTCGCCGCGGGTTTCCCCAACCTCATTTGCAACGGCACCACCGGCATTGCTGTCGGCATGGCCACCAGCATTCCGCCGCACAACCTCAACGAAGTGGTGGACGCGCTCATCCATGTGATCGAGCATCCCGATTGCGAAGTCGAATCGCTGTTCAAGTTCGTTCAAGGCCCTGACTTTCCCACCGGCGGCATCATCTGCGGTCGCGCGCCCATTCTTGAGGCCTACAAGACCGGCCGCGGCTCGCTCAAGCTTCGTGGCCGCGCCGGCATTGAGGAGCACAGCGGCAAAGACCATATCATCATCACGCAGATGCCGTTCAACGTGGCGCCGTCCACCGTCGAGACGCAGGTCGCCGCGCTGGTCAACGACAAGAAGATTGAAGGCATCTCGGACATCCGCAACGAAACCAACAAGGATGGCGTTCGCCTCGTCATCGAGCTGAAGCGCGGCGCGATTCCGAAGATCATCCTCAGCAACCTCTTCAAGCATACCCAGCTCGAAACGACGGTCGGCATCAACATGCTGGCCATTGACCACGGCCGGCCGCGCACGCTGAACCTCAAACAACTGCTCCAGTGCTACACGGAGCACCGGCGCGAGGTCATCGTCCGCCGCACGCAGTTTGAACTGCGCGCCGCGGAGGCGCGCGCCGAGATTCTCGACGCCTATCTCATCGCTCTCGCCAACCTTGACGAGTTCATCCGCATCATCCGCGAATCCCGCACCCGCGAGGAGGCGAAGATCAAGCTGATGTCGTTCTCCTGGACCAAGGCACAGGTCCTGCACTTCGGCATGCACATCCGCAGCGAGGCGCGCCTCGTCAGCGGTCGCTACGAGTTCAGCGAGACACAGGTGGACGCCATCCTCGACCTCCAGCTCTACCGGCTCTGCGGCATGGAGCGCGACAAGATCTCCAAGGAATACAAGGCGATCATCGAGAACATCGCCGAGTTGCAGGGCATCCTCGCCAGCGAGGCGAAGATTTGGGGCATCGTCAAGAAGGAGCTGAAGGAACTCCGCGAGAAACACGGCGACCCGCGTCGCACCGACATCGTTCCCGACGAAGGCGAGATCAGGATCGAGGACCTCATCGCCAACGAAGCCGCCATCATCACCATCACGCACGGCGGTTACATCAAGCGCACTGCTGTCTCCGCCTACCGCGCCCAACGTCGCGGCGGCAAAGGCGTCAGCGGCGCCGATACGAAAGACGACACCGATTTTGTCGAGCACTTGTTCACGGCCAGCACACATGACTTCATCATGTTCTGCACCGACAACGGGCGGATTTATTGCGAGAAAGTCTATGACATTCCCGAGGCGGGCCGAGCTTCCCGTGGCAAATCCATCGCCAACCTGCTCGCGTTGCGCGAGGGCGAGAAGATCGCCGCGATGATCCGCGTCCAGGAGTTCAGCGACAAACTGCACCTCTTCTTCGCCACCCAGAACGGCATCGTCAAGAAAACCAACCTCAGCGAATTCGCCAACGTCCGCCGCACCGGCGTCGCGGGCATCAACATCGAGAAGGACGACCAACTCATCGGCGTGCGTCTTACCACCGGCAACAGCGAGATCGTTCTGGTTTCACGCAACGGCCAGTCCATCCGCTTTCACGAGGAAGACGTGCGCGATATGGGCCGCACCGCCACCGGCGTTTGGGGCATGGACCTTGAAGAAGACGACCAGCTTGTTGGTGTCGAGATCGTTGATCCGCACGCCACGTTGCTTGTCGCTGGCGAAAACGGCATCGGCAAGCGCACCGAGTTTGAGGAATACCGCAAGCAATCGCGCGGCGGCAAAGGCATCATCACCATGGCCACGAGCGAGAAGACCGGCCACGTCGTCGGCGCCCTGAGCGTTACCGACACCGACGAGATGATGCTGACCACTGCCGGCGGCCAGACAGTTCGCTGCGCCGTCAAAGGCGTGCGCGTCTGCGGCCGCAACACCCAAGGTGTGCGACTCATCCACCTTGGCTCCGGGGACAAACTCGTGGCCATCGCCCGCGTGATCAGTGAATCGCAGGAAGACGCCGCAGAGAGCGCGCCTCTGATCGCGCCCACCCTTCTGGAAAACAAGAGCTAACCTCGAGATTGCCTCCCATGCGATCCGCGGTAGATTCAAATTGATTGAAAACAGACCTGAAATCGCTGACGCAGGATGAAATTGCCCGTTTGTTGATCAAGCAAGGGCATCCGACGTATCGCTCGACGCAGGTGATTCAATGGACCTACGAGCGGGCCGCGGAGTCCTTCGATGCGATGAGCAACCTGTCGCTGCCGTTGCGGCAGTGGCTGGCGTCGGAGTTTGATCTCTGGACAGTCAAAGAGTTGCGCGAGCACCACTCGACGGACACGACCGAGAAATTCCTCTGGCAGTTGCGTGACGGACAACTCGTCGAAACCGTTCTCATCCCGGCCACGCCCGGTCTCACTTCACGCGCCGACCGCCACACCGTCTGCGTCTCAACACAAGTCGGCTGCGCTTACGGCTGCAAGTTTTGCGCCAGTGGCTTGAACGGATTCCGCCGCAATCTCACCGCGGGAGAAATCGTGGACCAAGTGTTGGCCATCGTCCGCATGGGACGCACGACGGGCATTCGTATCGGCGACGCGCCGGCGAAGGCTGATCCGGAGTTCCGCGTCCAGAACATCGTGGTGATGGGCATGGGCGAGCCGCTGGCCAACTACGACAACCTGATGAAGGCGCTGAAGATCATCAACGCGCCGTGGGGCCTGAACATCGGTTCGCGGAAGATCACCGTCTCCACCTGCGGGCTGCCGGCGCAGATCAAGAAGCTGGCCACCGAGCCGCTGCAAATCCGCCTCGCGGTTTCGTTGCACGGCACCAACGACAAAATCCGGGATCAGATCATGCCGGTCAACCGCACGCATCCGGTCGGCGAACTGGTGGAGGCGTGCGAGTATTACGCCAAGACCAAAGGCCGGATGATGACGTTCGAATACATCCTGATCGAGGGTGTAAACGATGATTTGAACCTGGCCGACCAACTGTCCGCGATGGCGCGCCGGCTCCATGCCAAGGTGAATTTGATTCCCTACAACCCGGTCGAAAGCCTGCATTGGCGCCGTCCGTCCATGGACCGTTGCCATGCGTTTGCAGCGCGAGTGAAGAGCCGTGGGGTGGCGGCGACGCTTCGCATCGAAAAGGGTGGCGATATCGGCGCGGCCTGCGGCCAACTGCGTCTGCAAACCATGCGCAAGACATCGCCTGACGCTCCCGGCGCGTCATGAAAGCGTTCGAGTTTTTCGAGCACACTGCCGACATAGGTGTTCACGCCTACGGGCGCACTTTGGAGGAGCTTTTCATCAATGCCGCCCGTGCGCTCTACGAAGTCCAGGGGCGATTCGATCTGGCAGACCGGCGGATTCTGAAGGCGGAGCTGGCAGCGAACTCCCTTGACGAACTGCTGGTCCGCTGGCTTTCCGAACTGGTTTATCGCCTGAGCGCCGATGGCGTGTGTTTCAAACACTTTCGGCTCCAGTTCACTGGCGAGCAGAAACTTGTCGCACAGATGGAAGGCGGTGCGGTGGATTTTGGCCACTCGGAAGTTTCCGAGGAAGTCAAAGCCATCACCTACCACCAACTGTCGGTCAAGCAGACCGCGGATGGTTGGATGGCGACGGTGATTTTCGATGTTTGAATCTACGGTCTTCGAGGCTACGTTTTCGTGAGATGCACCCGCTGACGAAAATCTCCGACGTGCTTTGGGAACTGCCGCAGACCTACAAGACGGGTATGCGGGTGCCCGGTCGCATCTACGCGAGCGAGCCGATGCTCAGTCGCATTGTTGGCGATAACTGTCTGGAGCAGGTGGCCAACGTCGCTTGTCTGCCGGGCATCCAATCCTACTCGCTGGCGATGCCCGATATCCACTGGGGCTATGGTTTCCCCATCGGGGGCGTGGCCGCGACTGCGCCGGATGAAGGCGGCGTTATCTCGCCCGGCGGTGTCGGCTACGACATCAACTGCGGCGTGCGTCTGATGCGAACGAACCTGACGCAGGAAGAAGTCGCGCCCAAGATCCATGATCTCGTCAGCCAACTCTTCCGCGACATTCCGTGCGGGCTGGGCGAGAAGAGCGATTTGCGACTCGGTCGTGACGAAGAGCGGAAGGTGCTCTCGCAAGGCGCGCGATGGGCCGTGACACACGGTTTCGGCTCGCCGGAAGACGTTGATTTCATCGAAGAGAGTGGCTGCATGGCTGAGGCGGAGTCGTCGAACATCACCGAGCGCGCGCTCGAACGCGGTGCCGGACAGGTCGGCAGTCTCGGCAGCGGCAACCATTTCCTGGAGGTCCAGGTCACCGACGAGATTTACGACGAGACCGCTGCCAGCACGATGGGCCTGTTTCTCGGCGGCATTACGGTGATGATTCATTGTGGTTCGCGCGGGTTTGGCTATCAGGTTTGCGACGACTACCTGCGCGTGCTGGGGCGTGCGCCGGAGAAATACGGTTTCCACCTGCCCGACCGCCAGCTTGCCAGCGCGCCGATCAAATCTCCTGAAGGCCAGGAGTATCTGGCGGCCATGCGCTGCGCGGCGAACTACGCGTTTGCCAACCGGCAGGTGCTGGGGAGCAAGGCGGAGCGGGCGTTCCTGCACGCGCTGAGGATTTCGCCGGATGCGTTGGGCATGCAGTTGGTCTATGATGTGCCGCACAACATCGCGAAGTTCGAGGAGCACGTTGTCAACGGCCTGACGCGACGGTTGTGCGTGCATCGCAAGGGCGCGACGCGCTCCTTTCCGCCGCATCATCCGCTGGTGCCGCCGCGTTACCGCGCCATTGGGCAGCCTGTGCTGGTGCCGGGCGACATGGGCCGGTATTCTTTTGTGCTCGTTGGCCGCCAGCAGGCGATGTCGCAAACATTCGGCACGGTTTGCCACGGCGCGGGCCGTCTGATGAGCCGCAGCCAGGCGAAGCGCGAGTTGAGCTTCGACCAACTCCGCCGCGACATGGAGCAACGCGGCGTGGTAATGATGGCGCGTGGCCGCGGCACAGCGGTCGAGGAAGCGTCGGCTGCCTACAAGGATGTTGCCGAAGTGGTGAACGTGGTGGACAGTGCGGGTCTGGCGAAAAAGGTTTGTCGCCTGCGCCCGCTCGGTGTTGTAAAAGGCTAGCCGGAACACAACAACGGCACGGAGCACAAGTCGGTATTTCTGTGAATAATACGGATTCAACCTCGTCAAAGGCGGCAGAAGTGCTGGAGCCGATCCTGCCAAGTGATGCCGAGTTGGTGCTTCGCTGCCAGCGCGGCGAGATGGCCGCCTTTGAGGAACTCGTGAATCGGTATCGTGAAAAAGTTTACGGTCTGGCCTACGGCATGGCCCGTAACGAACCAGACGCCCAGGACATCCGGCAGGAGACTTTTGTGCGCGCCTGGCAATCTATTGACCGGTTCCGAGGCCAGTCGGCGTTTTACACCTGGCTGTATCGGATTGCGACGAATCTGGCGATTGACATGATGCGCAAGAAGTCGCGCGGCCTGACGGTTCCGCTCGACACGCCGGAAGGCGCGCGGCCGATCGAGGCCCAGATGGCCGACGGGCCGAAAGGCCGCCTGCCGTCGGACGAGGCGCAGCGCAGCGATTTACGGCAGGCGATTGATCGGGCGATGGCGGAGTTGTCGCCGGAACACCGCGCAGTGGTGTTGCTAAAAGATTTTGAAGGTATGGAATATAGAGACATAGCGAAGGTGGTTGGATGCTCTATGGGCACGGTGATGTCGCGGCTGTTTTACGCGCGGCGCCACCTGCAACGGCTGTTGAAGGATGTGTTATGAAGTGCGCCTGGTATCAACGATGGCTGACAGCGTCGGCGGATGACGAACTCATCGGCTGGCGCGACGCCTTGCTGCGCCGGCATCTCGCCGGCTGTGTGCGATGCACTGCGGAGCTGGCCGAACTGCGGCGCGTCCGCGAACTCGTCGCGGGCCAGAAAGCGCACTATGTCGCCAATCTGGATGACCAGTTCTTCTGGCAGCGGTTGCGCTCGCAGTTGCAGACGCCGCCGCAGCCTGAGCCTGGGCCGGATGGCGAGTTGGTCATGGCCTACAGTTACCGCCAGAAGAAGGAGCTGCGCGAACCATCCGGCGTGGCCTTCTGGGGATTGTTTCCGACGCGCTGGCTGGCGTGGGGCGCTGTCGTTGTGGCATTGGTGGCTGCGACGCTAATTGGCGTTCACCTGACCCGCGCGCCGCAAGACAGTTCGCTTGGCGCTCACGTTCCGCTCTTGCCACCGCCGGGGCAGGGCAGTGTGCATTTCACCGAGGTGAAGTCCACGAAGGACACGTGGGCCAGCGTCGTGAAGTTCGATCAGCCAGACATGAACATCGCTGTCATCTGGGTTGACGGAATGCCCTACATGGGGAAGGACTTGAAGCACCCAAGTGATGAGTTGTGACCCTTTGAAAGCAATGACGCGAATGAAGACATGGATGCTGGCGGTTGCGGTGCTGGCGGTGGCTGCACCGGTTGCCGAGGCGGCACAGGTCACGGCACGGTTGATCTATGCAACCAACGCGCCGGGTCCAAACGGTGAGAAAGGTTTGCAGTCCGCTGAGCCGCGGCTGGCCAAGGCGTTCGGCTGGCGCGAATACCAGCTTCTGTCGCAAACCAGTTCATCACTGCGCGAAGGTGGGATTTGCCAACTAGACCTCGGCCGCAAGCTTCTGCTGCGCGTCAAGCTCCTGAAAGAAACGAAGCCCGCTTACTTCATGAGGTGTCAGTTGCTGCGGGGCGAAGCGGAGCTTCTGCAAACGTCCGTATCCATGACCAGCGGCAGTGCCTACTTCATTACCGGGCCGGAATACGACAACGGCCAGTTGCTCATTTCGATTGCCATCCGCTGACAGGGGCTTATCGTTGGCCCATCATGACGCCAACACTGTTCGACAAGATTCAGGCCGATCTCAAGCAGGCGATGCTGTCCAAGGATGCCCTGCGCACATCCGTGCTGCGGTTGTTCGTCTCCGCCGCACGTTATTATCAGGTGGAGAAATCGTTGTCGGCGCTTGGTGACGAGGATGTCATCCAAGTGGTGAAGCGCCAGGCCAAACAGCGCCGCGATTCCATCGAGAGCTTCGCAACCGCAAACCGCTCGGATCTCGCCGAAAAGGAACGCCAGGAATTAGCGATTCTGGAGAACTACCTGCCGCAACAGCTTTCCGAGGCTGAGATCACCATGCTTGTGAAGGCTGCGATTGCCGAAACAGGTGCTGCCTCCAAAGCCCAGGCGGGGTTGGTCATGAAGTCCGTCATGCCGAAGCTCCAAGGCCGGGCCGACGGCAAAGTGGTCAATCAGGTCGTGATGAAGCTTCTCGGGGCCTGATCGTTCCCGAATGCTTGCCCCCGTTACTTGCTACCGGAAGTTCTTCTCAATGTTCCGGCCGAAGAAAAAAGTCCCCGTTGGCACGGTGGCTGGCGCGACCGCAATTTTCGAGGGCAACAACACGCTGGCGATGCTGAGGTCGGCGGGCGTAGTTACTTTGAGATTTGTCGGGAGACTCTCCACGATATGCACCGGCTCGCCGAGCAACTCAACCGCTGAAGCATCGTCCGTGACGCGGGCGCCGCGTTCGATCACGGAACGATAGGCGCGCATGATCAGGTCGTAACGAAACGCCTGCGGCGTCTGCACCGCCCACAACCGATCCCGCGGCACGGTCGAGAGAATGCGCCCTTCGTCGTCCACTTCCTTGATCGTGTCCGCGATCTTGCACGCCGCAATGCCGCTGCCAAACTCGCGGGCCGATTGGATGGTTTGGTTGATCAGCGCCTCCGATACACAGGGCCGCGCGCCGTCGTGGATCAAGACGAAGTCCGTGCTCTTGGGCAGAGCCTGCAGGCCGTTCCACACCGAGTGTTGCCGTTCCGATCCGCCGATAACAACCTGCCGGACCTTGGAAATCCTGTAGTCACGGATGACGGTCTGAAAGCTTCCGCGCGCGTCGGCGCGCACCACGAGGTTGATGTGCTTTACCGCCGGACAGTTCTGGAACTTCATCAGCGTATGCGCGATGATCGGCACTTCGCCCAGCTTGAGGAACAGTTTGTCCACTCCTTTCCCCATGCGGGAACTTCTGCCGCCTGCAACAATGACTGCCGCTATCATAGAAACCTCTCCGCCAATCTAGTGTCCGTGCGCGCCTCCTGACGCGAGTCCTGCGAGATTCCGGCGCTAGGAAGCCTGGCCGGCCAGTTGCTGGAAGGTCAGCTTTCCGTCGCCAACGGCGATTTCGATCACGTCGGTGCCCTTAAGCCCGCCGCGAATGAGTTCCTCAGCCAGCGGCTCCTCCAAATAACGCTCGACCGCTCGGCGCAATGGCCGCGCGCCCAACGCGGGATCGTAGCCCTTCTCGATCAGGAAGGTCTTCGCCGCGTCCGACAAGTGGATTCCGATGTCCTTGTATTTCAGCCGTGCGCACACCTTCTCGACTTCGATCTCGATGATCTTTGCCATGTCCGCCTTGGTCAACGAGCGGAAGACGATCACGTCATCGAGGCGGTTGAGAAACTCCGGCCGGAAAACCCGTTTGGCCTCATCCGTGAGTTTTTCTTTCATCGTCTCGTAGGTTTGCGCCTCGCTGGAGGCGGCAAATCCCATCGTCGTGCCTTTACGAATCACGTCGGCACCGACGTTGGAGGTCATGATGATGACTGTGTTGCGGAAATCCACCGTCCGGCCGAGGCTGTCGGTCAGCTTGCCGTCTTCCAACACCTGCAACAGCATGTTCAGCACGTCCGGATGCGCCTTCTCAATCTCGTCAAACAGCACCACGGAATAAGGCCGCCGGCGCACGCGTTCCGTGAGCTGCCCGCCCTCTTCGTAGCCGACATAGCCCGGCGGCGAGCCGACGAGCCGTGACGCGTTGAACTTCTCCATGTATTCTGACATGTCCAACTGGATCAGCGCGTCCTGGTTGCCAAATAGAAACTCCGCCAGCGCCTTCGCCAGCAGGCTCTTGCCGACACCGGTGGGGCCAAGAAAGGCGAATGAACCGATGGGCCGGCGCGGGTCCTTGAGGTCCGCGCGCGAACGGCGCATCGCCTTGCTAATCGAGGCACAGGCTTCGTCCTGGCCGATCACCACTTTCTTCAACTCCACTTCCATCTGGAGCAGCTTCTCAGTCTCGCTCTTCTCCATCCGGTTCAGTGGCACGCCGGTCCACTTGGAGACCACGTGAAGAATATCCTCTTCCGTAATGGCCGTCTGTTTCTCATCTTGCTGCTCACGCCATTGCGCCAGCGTCTTTTCCAGCCGTTCCTTCGCCTGCTTCTCCTTGTCGCGAAGCGCCGCAGCACCCTCGAAATCCTGCGCCTGGATGGCCTTCTCCTTCTGCTTCTTCAACTCGGCCACTTCCTTTTCCAGTTCTTGAAACTCCGGCGGCCGGGTCATGGATCTGATCCGCACGCGAGCGCCGGCCTCATCCATCACGTCAATCGCCTTGTCCGGCAGGAAACGACCCGACAGATACCGATCCGACAGGCGCACCGCGGCTTCGAGCGATTCGTCGGAGAGCTTCGCGTGATGGTGCTCCTCGTATTTCGGTCGCAGCCCTTTTAGAATCTCGATGGCCTCATCCACGCTTGGCGCGTTCACCATCACCATCTGGAACCGCCGCTCCAACGCCGCGTCCTTCTCGATATATTTGCGATACTCCGTCATCGTCGTCGCGCCGATGCACTGCAACTCGCCGCGCGAGAGGGCCGGCTTGATGATGTTCGCCGCGTCCATTGCGCCCTCCGCCGAGCCTGCGCCGACGATTGTGTGCAGTTCATCCAGGAACATGATGACGTTCTTGGCGCGACGGATCTCGTCCATCACGGCCTTGATGCGTTCTTCGAACTGTCCACGATACTTCGTGCCCGCCACCATCAACGCCATGTCCAGCATGATCACGCGCTTCTCACGGAGAATCTCCGGCACGTTGCCTTTGACAATCTCCTGCGCGAGTCCTTCGACGATCGCCGTCTTGCCGACGCCCGCCTCGCCGATCAACACCGGATTGTTCTTCGTGCGGCGGCAGAGAATCTGCATTACCCGTTCGATCTCGTTCTTCCGTCCGATGACCGGATCCAGCTTGCCATTGCGGGCAAACTCCGTCAGGTCGCGCCCGAACGCCTTCAGCGCCGGCGTCTTCGATTCCTTCTTCTCGCCTGACTCCGCCTGGCCGGCGGCCTCGCCCTCCGGTGGCGGCTGGAAATTTGGATCGAGTTCCTTGAGGATTTCGTTGCGCGTGCGCTCGATGTCCACTTCCAGGTTCTTTAGGACGCGCGCCGCCACGCCGTCGCCTTCGCGCAACAAGCCGAGCAGGATGTGCTCAGTGCCGACGTAGGAATGGTTCAGCGCGCGCGCCTCTTTGCCCGCCAGCGCCAGCACCTTCTTCACCCGCGGCGTGAACGGAATACTACCGGCCTGCTTCACCTCCGGCCCAGTGCCGACCTGCTTCTCCACTTCCAGCCGGACCGTTTCCAGGTCGAGGTTCATCTTCTGGAGCACGTTCACCGCAACGCCCTGGCCGAGCTTGATAAGGCCCAGCAGCAGATGCTCCGTGCCCACGTAGTTGTGGTTGAACCGCTCCGCCTCCTTGCGCGCCAAGCTCAGGGCCTGCTGCGCGCGGGGCGTAAAATTGCTCATTCCTTCGATCATGTATGGGTGTATATCGTTTCTGTTGCGTGAATCTAAAGCCCTTTCGGCACGGTTGTCAACGAACCTACTGAGCGCCATACCGCAGCTCAGGCAGCGCCTGGCTGGTTTTCGTGGTCCGGTTCGGTGGATTCGGGAGGGGAGAACGACATGGTTTTGGGCCGGCTCACGTCTTTGAGCGTGTCGCGCAGGAGGCTGGCCCGCGTCATATCACGTTGTTCGGCGGTGAGCTTCTGGTTGACGTGCTTTTGAAGGTGTGCAGGCTGGGTCAGGAGGAACATGTCGTCAATGCGCTTGCAGTCCAAACCTCGGATTAGACCGAGATCGAGTCCCAGCCGGAGCATGGACAGGAGATTCATGGCTTCCTTGGAGCTCTGCACACAGGCGTTTCCCAGGACGCCGTAAGCGCGGCCGATCTGGTCGTAGATCATTTGCGGACGTTTCTCCATCAACGCCAAGCGGGCGTTTTTCTCATGCTCAATGATCTGGAGGATGACTTTGTTGAGCCGCTCGATCAGGTCTTCCTCGCGCTCGCCGAGGGTTGTCTGGTTGGAAACCTGGAAAAGATTGCCTGAGGCCTCGGTGCCCTCGCCATAGAGGCCGCGCACTGCCAGGCCAAGTTTGTTGACGGCTTGGATGATTTGATTGATCTGTTCCGCCAGCACCAGCGCCGGCAAGTGGAGCATCGCGCTGGCTCTCATGCCGGTGCCGACGTTGGTCGGGCAGGCAGTGAGGTAGCCAAGCTTCGGCGAGTAGGCATAGTTCAGTTGCTCTTCCAACTCGGAATCCACGCGGTCAATCACCTGCCATACTTCACGCAGGCAGAAGCCCGGCATGAGCGCCTGCATCCGCAGATGATCCTCCTCGTTGATCATCAGGCTGATGACTTCCGACTCGCTGATGACCACGCCGCTGCCAACGGTCTTGGCGGCGTGTTCGCGGCTGATGAGGTGACGCTCGACGAGCAACTGTTTCTCGATGGCCGTGAACTCGTCCATCGAGCGGACGAGCGCGCCGTTCATTTCGGGCAGGATGCGTGCGACGGCCTTGATGCTCTCCAACGATTTTTGGCGTTCGGCTTTCTTGGCCCAGCCGGGGAAAGGCGTGCCGCTAAGGTTGCGCGCGAGCCGCACGCGGCTGCTCATCACGACCAGCCGGCCGCCATCCACTTCGCCTTCCGCATGAGTGTCGCTGGTTTTCATTATTTGAACTTCACAGAACAGCCGCTCAGACCAAAGAACCGGGGTTTGCTTTTACTTGCAGCGCGCGAATCTCATCCCGCAATTGCGCCGCCTGCTCGAAACGCTCGTCCTTGATGGCGCGCGACAGTTCCTTCTCGAGCTGTTTGAGATGCTCGGAGGATTCCTGAGACGTCGCGACCTTTCGCGGGGTCTTGCCGACGTGCCGTTCTCCTTTGTGCATCGCCTTGAGCAGCGGTTTCAGGCCAGGTTCGAAAGTGTCGTAACAAGCGCTGCAACCGAGACGGCCCTGTTTCTTGAAGTTCGCCTGTGTGAACCCGCACACCGGACAACGCAGCCCTTCGGACTCCGGCGTCATCTGACCGGCGCCGAATTCGCCCAGCACGTCGCCGAGCATGCTGATGTTGCCCGGGTCGGTGAAGCCCTTGGCCTTCGCGCAGGTTTCGCAGATATCAATCTTGGATACCTTGTCGCCGACGACCTGCGAAAAGTGAACCGTGGCTTCGTTTTCCTTGCAGAAATCGCAAAGCATAAACTTCAGTCTCCGTCAGGAGTAAATTGGAGCGCCCTCGCACGCTGTCAACTCGCGATACCGCCGCATGAGGTCGAGCGTGACCGGACCGGGCCGCTTATCGCCAATCACGCGGCCGTCCACTTGCGCCACTGGCACCACCTCGGCCGCCGTGCCCGTGAGAAAACACTCGTCCGCTGTGAAAATGTCGTAGCGCGTGAGGTTTTCCTCGCGCACCGGCAAGCCCGCCTCCGCGGCGATAGCCATCACCGTCCGCCGCGTGATGCCGTCCAGCGCGCCGGCGGAAATCGGCGGCGTGATCAGCGCGCCGCCTTTAATGATGAAGACATTGTCGCCGGTGCATTCCGCGACGTTGCCTTGTCCGTTGAGCATCAAGCCTTCTTCGGCGCCGGCTTGGATCGCCTCGACCTTGGCCATGATATTGTTGAGGTAGTTCAGCGATTTGACCGCTGGACTCAGCACGTTTGCCGGCGTCCGCATGGTGCCGGTGGTTACCACCTTCAAGCCGTTGCGATAGACCGCCTCCGGGTAGAGTTCGATCGTCGCGGCGATGATGAACACCGACGCCTTCTTGCACTTGTAGGGACTCAGCCCCAAGTAGCCCACGCCACGCGTGACCACGAGCCGGATGTAGCCGTCCTTCAGCTTGTTCAACCGGCAGGTCTTGATCGTCGCCTTGGCCACTTCCTCCTTCGACATCGGAATCGTCAGCAGGATCGCTTGGGCCGACGCGAACAAGCGGTTCACGTGCTCCTCAAGCTTGAAGATGCGCCCGTTGTAGAAGCGAATGCCTTCGAAGACACCATCGCCGTAAAGCACGCCGTGGTCGAAGACGGAAATCTTCGCGTTGCGCTCGGAGTAAAATCGGCCGTCTATGTAAATTTTCATCTGCCTGTCCGTTTCTATTGTGTTTTCAAAACACCGCTGAGGACGCCGTCGCGAATCTCCAGCACCCGCTGGCACTGCCGCGCGATGGTCACCTCGTGCGTTACCAGAATCAAAGTCATGCCGCGCTCGCGTTGCAAGCGCAATAACAATTCCATCACGCCCGCCCCCGTCGCCGAGTCCAGGTTACCCGTCGGCTCGTCCGCGAACAGGATGACGGGATCGTTGATCAATGCGCGGGCGATCGCCACCCGCTGCTGCTCGCCGCCGCTCAACTCCAGCGGCCGATGATGAATCCGGCCGCCCAAACCGACCGACGCCAGCAGCATTTCCGCCCGCTGGCGCACCTCACCCGCCGGCCGGCGGGCCACCCATCCGGCCAGCGCCACATTCTCCACCGCCTCCAGATCGGGCAGCAGTTGATATGCCTGAAAGACAAAGCCGATCTTCTGGTTCCGCAGCCGCGTGAGTTGCCATGACGGCATCTCATAGACCGAAACGCCGTCCAGCCACACGCCGCCCGACGTTGGCCGGTCGAGGCCGCCGAGGACGTGCATCAACGTGCTCTTGCCCGCGCCTGACGCGCCCACGAGCGCGGCCGATTCCCCGCGCGCCACCTCCAGCTCGATGCCCTTCAGCACGTCCAGTCGCGACACGTCGAGCGAGTAGGTCTTATGCAGATCGCGGGCAACCAGGATCGGCCCCACGTTGGCCGCCGCGTTGAATGGGTTGGCGCGTCCGGTGTCACTCATAACGCAGGGCCTCCACCGGGTCGAGCCGGGCCGCGCGCAGCGCCGGGATGATGCCCGCCACCGTGCAGATGACCAGCGCCGTCACACAAATCCACGCCACGTCCGGCGCGTTGATTTGCGCGGGAATCTCCGAGAAGTTGTAAATCTCCCGCGGGAACAGTTCGCAGCCGAGGGTGCTGGAGAGCCAATGGTTGAACGGATTGCGATAGTGCAGCAGCAACATCCCCGCGCCGAGGCCGAGCAGCGTGCCGATGACGCCGACCACGAACCCTTGCAGCACGAAGATGGACATGATGCTCAGCGGCCCCGCGCCTACGGCTTTGAGCACGCCGATCTCCCGCGTCTTCTGGATCGTGATGGTGATCAACGTGCTGCAAATGCCGAACGCGGCCACGATGATGATGAAGAACAGGATGAAAAACATCACGTTCTTCTCCACCTGCACCGCCATCAGCACCTTCTTGTTGCGCTGCATCCACGTCTCCACCCGCAACGGCGCCTTGAGCTGCCCGCTCAGGAAGTTCGCCGCCGCTTGGCAACGCTTTGGCTCGTCGCCGCCGTCCACCATCGCCGCGATCTCGTGCACGCCGCGGCCGAGGTTGTAAAGCTCCTGCGCTACCGTCAGCGAAGTGAAGATGATGCCGAGGTCGTATTCGTAGAGGCCGGAATCGAAAATTCCGGTCACCTTCAGCTCCACCGGCAGATAGACCTCTTTGCGCTGTTGGAAATTCCGCGGCGAATAGACCGTGATCTTGTCGCCGGGCATGATGCCAAACTGCCGCGCCAGTTCCGTGCCGATGATGACGTTCTGCCCGTCCAGGTCGTATTTGCCGCGCTGGACGAAACGTTCCAACGCCGTCACATCCCGGTCGCGCGTCGGGTCAATGCCCTTCACATAGGGCGTGAACGCCTTCCGGTCGAACTCGATCAGCACCGGTCCCCAGACATAAGGTGAGGCCGCCTTCACGCCCGGCACCGCTAGCACCGTCTTCAGCACCTTGTCCGAGTGGTCTATGATGCCACCGTTGGTGATGACGATGTGCGCGTTCATCTCCAGGATCTTCGCGCGCAGGTCGCGGTCGAAACCGCTCATCACCGCGATCACCACGATGAGCACCGCCACGCCGAGCATGACGCCCGCCAGCGAGATCAGCGTGATCACCGAAGCGAATGCCCGCTTCGGCTTCAGATAACGCAGACAAATAAAAAACTCGTATGGCAGATTCAATTCAGGGTCGCCTTGAGAACTTCAGATCGCTTGCCGCCCGACGGCGGATTACAGACCGCAGCAAGCATAGGAGCGGTCTTTCACGGCGTCAACTTCGGCAGCGTGCCGGTGCGCGGGGCTAGCGGAGGTGTTCCTCAATGCACTGGAGCATTTCTTTCTCGCTGGTGAGCTTGCCGATGAAGCGGTAGCCGCTGCGAATGAGGCCGCCGGAGGCGTTTTCCTCGCCGCTGACGAGCGCGGTGAGGAACACGACGGGGATGTCTTTCAGGAGCGGGTCGTCCTTGAGCATGGCCGCGACGTCGCCACCGTCCACTTCGGGCATGATGACGTCGAGGAGGATCAGGTTGGGCTTGAACTCACGGGCGGACGCCACGGCTTGGGAGCCGGTGTTCTCGATCCGGATTTCGTAGGTGCCGGAGCGTTCGAGGTTGAGCTTCATCATCCGCGTGAAAGCGAGGTCGTCGTCTACGAGCAGAATGCGTTTCTTATCCATGAGGGGTTATCTCCTATCCGCTTTGAGCACGATGGTGGCTCGGACGCCGCCTTCGGGGCGGTTGGCCAGTTCGATGGTGCCGCTGTGCAGTTCGAGGATTTTCCTGACTACGGTGAGGCCCAGGCCCGTGCCGATACCGGTGGGCTTTGTGGTGTAGAACGGATCAAAGACGCGCAGGAGTTTGTCCTCCGGGATGCCGTGGCCGGTGTCGTCCACTTCGATGACCACGACGGCGTCACCGGTTCGGAGGCGGACGCCGCTGCGGTTACCAGCGTCGCGCTGGATTCTGGTGGCGTCCATCGTCTTGGCGTAAGTGCGGACGGTGAGGGCACCGCCAGTAGCCATGGCATGGACGGCGTTGGTGAAGACGTTGACGAAGACTTCCTCGATCTTGTTCCGGTCCACCAGCACCGCCGGGAGGTGCTCGCCGAGTTTGCGCTCGACAGCGATATGGTGTTTGTCGAGTTCGTGTTTGACGAGGCCAAGGGAGCGCGTGACGATGGTGTTGATGTCGTCGGCCTTGGTGTCCATCTTGCTCGGCGTGGAGAACTCCAGCAGGCCGGCGATGATGGTGTCGGCGCGCTTGATGGCGTGGGTCATCTCCTCCATGACGATGGCGACGTTCTCATCTTTTGACTGAATGGACTTGGAGAGGTAGTTGATGCCCATGAGGATGGTGGCGAGGGGGTTCTTGACCTCATGGGCGACGCCTGCGGCGAGACGGCCGACGGCGTGGAGTTTTTCGGCTTCAAAGAGGAGTAGTTGGGCAGCTTTGAGTTGATCGTTGGACTGTTGAAGCTCGGACTTGCTCTTTTCGAGGTCGGCGTTGGCTTCGCGCAACCGTTCTTCGGCTTCCTTGATTTCGGTGATGTCGCGGGTGGCGCCGACGAGGCCGACGATGCTGCCGTGGTTGTCGCGGAACGGCACTTTAATGGTGAGAATCCAGCGGCGTTTTCCCTGCTCGCCGGTGACGCAGGCTTCGCGGTTGACGATGGATTCGCCGGAAAGAAGGACGGCTTGCTCTTCAGCAAGGAACTGCGCGGCGAGGTCGGGGGGGAAGAAATCGGAGTCGGTTTTTCCCGCCACCTCCCGTGGATGTTTCACCTTGAAGAACCGCGCCACTTCTTCGTTGACGACGATGAAGCGGCTGGCTGTGTCCTTCACGTAGATATGGATCGGCAGGCTGTCAATCAGCGACCTCAGCAAGGTGCGCTCTCCCTCGAGGGCTTCTTCTGCGTTCTTGCGCTGGATGAACTGGTCTATCTGCCGGCCGATGTCCTGCATGATCGCCAGCAGCGATTCGTCCATCGTGCCGACGGTGCAACTGAAGAAGACCATCACGCCTAGTGTCTCGCGATAGTTCCCGACCGGGAAGGCGACGCCCTGGCGCAAGCCTGCCTTGGCGACCGCCGACATCCAAGGCGAGTCCGCCTCAGCCACGACATCGGACACCAATGCCGCCCTTCCATCCGTCCAGACGCGGCCGAGCAAACCGGCTCCGCGCGCAAAGGTGGCCTCGTGGCTGGCCTTGTCCAACCCGGCGAGGTCTTGTGCGGGCAGGTAATAGACGTTCTCGCAGTGCAGCCGGCTTGTCTGTAAATTCACGCGCCACAACTGCCCGCAATCCCAGCCCATTGCTTCGCAGACACACTGCATCACGCGCGGAATGGCCTCTTGCAGCGTGTCGGACTCGGCCAGCACGCGCGTTACGCCCGAGTGCATGGTCTGGCGTTGCTCGGCTTCCTTGCGCGCAGTGATGTCGCGCGTGATGCCGACCATGCCGAGCGATTTGCCTGTGGCGTCGCGCAGCGGCACTTTGGTGGTCAGCACCCAGATTCGCCGGCCTGTGCGGTCAATGGAGGCTTCTTCGCGGTTGACCAGCGGCTCGCCGGAGTGGATGACGCGTTGTTCGTCGGCAAAAAACGCGTCGGCGATCTCCTTCGGAAAACAGTCGTAAACCGTTTTGCCCAGCGCGTCCTCCGCCTTCGTCGCTCCGAGGAAGCGCATGTGGGCCGCGTTGTTGAGGAAGAGCCGGCCTTGCGGGTCTTTTGCGTAGATGAGGTCGGGCAGGTTGTCAATGAGCGTGCGCAACAGCTTATGCTGTTCTGCCAGGGCGTGCTCGGCCCGGTTGCGCTCAATGGCATAATGGATCGTCCGCACCAGCAGGCGCGCGTCCATGTTTTCGCCCTTCACCACATAATCCTGCGCACCCTCATGCACGGTCTTCATGGCGATGGACTCGTCGTCCAAACTACTCAACACGATGATTGGCAACTGTGGTGCTTGTGTGTGGACCTTGGCAAAGGTCTCCAGACCGTTGCTGTCTGGCAGACCGAGGTCCAGCATTACCAAGTCAACGTTGCCAGCCGCCAGCCGCCGCAACCCTTCCGAAAGCCGGTCCACCGACACCAGTTCAAACTGACCTGCGCCCGCCTCGGTGAGCATTGCTCGCATCAGAACGACCTCGCTGGGGTTGTCCTCGATCTGCAGAATGTTGATGGGCTTCATGTTGCTCATGCCTTCGTTCAAACCCGCAGCCGGCCTCTTCGTCCGCTGGCGTCAATCGGCTGAGTGGCTCTTAGCATGTCCCGAGTGGCTTGTAAATTTCTGAAACAGCCGCTTCAGCCTTGTCCGTCCGGCGGCTGACATTGGGCAACAAGTTGACGATACGCCGGATCGTTTTCAATCGGCGCGAACAACTGTGCGGCCGCTTTCAGACAATGCGCGGCCGGCTTTCGCTCCTCAATCTGCATCAACTCCTCGGCGTATTCCACCAGCCGGTGGGCGCTCGTGGCGCAAAGGTCCACCCGCTGGTCGGGATTTAGCGGCAGGTTTCGCAACAACGCTTCCACCACCCACGGATAGCGCATCCGCATCTCTGCGATGGGAAAGTTTCCCTTGTGACGCCGGTAGTGCACCAGCGGCTTGCGCCGGGAAACCACCGGTCCGAAGAATGACAGCCGCGCCCAGAGTTCCCAATCCTCCACGCCGATCAGCCTCCGGTCCTCGTCGAACGCCCCGGAACGATCCAGCACGCTACGGCGCAGCAGCACCGCTGATGGCGAGCCGACGATGTTCGAATGCAACAACTGATGGAACGCGTTCGTCACAACGCCGTCCACGTTGCCGCCTGGGTGAAACGTCCCCATCACCCGGCGGTCGCTATTGACGATGGCGCAGCCTACCGCCACCAGCCCCGCCGCCGGCACGCGTTTCATCGTGTCCAGCATTTCGCTGAGCGTCTCCGGCAGCCAGCAGTCGTCGGAATCCGGGAATGTCACGAACTCGCCGCAGGAAAGCTTCAGGCCATTATTGCGCGACACCGCCCGCTCGCTGTTCTGCTGCCAGACGTAGCGGACGCGGTCGCCGAACCGCTTCACGACCTCGCCCGTGTTGTCCTTGGAGCCGTCGTCAATGACGATGATCTCGGTGTCCTGATGCGTTTGCGCCAGCACGCCTTCGATCGTCTCGGCGATATACTGGGCACGGTTGTAGGTTGGAATGATTACGCTGACCATTGCGCCCCCATTGCTTTTTGGACGAACTCCGTCATCCGTTGTTTGAACACAGCACGGTCGAACTTCATTGCGTGCTCACGAATCTTCGCCGGCACAAATCGGCCCGACTCCTTCTCCAGTCGCGTCATGGTCGCCGCCAACGCGTCCGTTGTTTGATCGGCAAAGAACAGGCCCGTCTCGCCATCTACCACCGTTTCCAGCGCGCCTCCGCGGCCGAACGCGATCACCGGTTTGCCGCACGCCTGCGCCTCCAGCGGCACAATGCCGAAATCCTCCTCGCCGGGGAACAGGAGCGCCCGACACCCCGCATACCAGTCGCGCACCTGATCGTCACTTTGCCAGCCCAGAAACTCAACGTTTGGTCCTGCCAGCTTTTCCAACGACGCGCGTTCCGGCCCGGTGCCGACAACTACGAGCCGCCTGCCGAGTCTTGCCGCTGCCGCGACGGCGAGGTCCACGCGCTTATAAGGCGCCAGCGCACTGACGACCAGATAGTAATCGTCCGACTTTTCCGACAGCTTCAACCGCTGCGAGTCCACCGGCGCCCAGATGACTGCTGCGTCGCGCCGGTAGTGGCGCTGGATGCGGCGGCGGACGTTTTCCGAGTTGGCAATGTAGTGATCCACACGGCCGGCCGTCGCCACGTCCCACATCCGAAGATAGTTGGCAAAGAACGGAATGATGGCGCGTTTCAGGCGGCCCATGTGCTGCGGCCCGAAATACTGGTCATACATCTCATACACGTAGCGCATCGGCGTGTGGACGTAGCTGATGTGCGTTGTGCCGGCGTGCGGGATGATGCCTTTCGCCACGCAATGGCTGGAAGAAAGGACCAAGTCGTAACCGGCGAGATTGAACGACTCAATGGCCGTCGGGAACAGCGGCAGGTAGTTGCGATACTTCGTCGCTACCTTCGGCAGCCGTTGCACGAACGTCGTCTCGATGCGGTGCCGCTCGATGATTTGAGACACGCTGCCCTTGATGTGCAGCAATGTGTAGATCGGCGCGTCGGGAAACATCTCGCAGAACACCTCCAGCACCTTCTCGCCTCCGCGCATGCCGGTGAGCCAATCGTGGACCAAGGCGACGTGCATGGTTTTCATAGCAAGCGTCTTTCTAACGCGAAGCAACCCTCAAAGCCAGTCTCTTATGGCAATTTGCGCAGCGTGCGGCCAGGGCGGGGTGAGTTTCATTCTGTTTCCGGTTGACTCGGGGCTGTGCTTTGGGTAATCAGCGCAGCATTAGTTCGCAGGAGGACGCGCATGAATACCGAGCATGAGGCGGATGAGCGAGGAGAACGAAGCGAGCCATTCAACATGGCTGCGACGGGCGAGAGCAGGCGGGCAACAAGCCCTCTTCTTCTGAACCTGCTGACATCACCTTCTCTGCACCCTGAAACCCTGTTGTGGATCTTGTGAGGCACTTCCCATGGCCCGTGCGATTCGTGTCGAGTTTGAAGGCGCCGTTTATCATGTCATGGCTCGTGGCAACGAGCGGCGGCGGATTTTTCGCGCGGACGCTGACCGCAAGCTCTGGCTGCGGACCTTGGAGGAAATGACCGGCCAGTTCGGCGTGGTCGTGCATGTCTATTGCCTCATGCCGAACCACTACCACATGGCGGTCGAAACGCCCCACGCCAATCTCAGTCAGGCGCTTGGCTGGTTGCAGACCACTTACACCATGCGGTTCAATCGCCGCTATCGCCGCAGCGGCCATCTCTTTCAAGGCCGGTTCAAGGCGCAATTGGTCGAGGCGTCGGGCTACGGGCGCGAACTGCTGCGCTACATCCACCTGAACCCCGTGCGCCCGCGCGACAAGTCCGCCGTCATCCCGGTTGAGCGGGTCGAGGAACTCGACGCTTATCCTTGGAGCAGCCACCGCGCTTACGCGGGACTGGAGCCGAAACGTTCCTGGCTGTCATTGGAATGGCTGGCCTACTTGGGTCCCAACGAAGCCGAGGCGCGGGACGAATACCGCCGGAGCATGATGGAAGCGTTTGGCAGCGCCATCGCCAGCCCGTGGGACCGCCTGCAAGGCGGGATCGTCCTTGGCTCCGAAGCTCTTTGGGAAAAGACCAAGGCGATCATCGGCGGCAAAGCCGCAAGTTCTGAATTGCGGTGGACAGTGCGCGAAGGCCGGCGCGAGCTTCAACAACGCCTGAACGGGCTTTTGGAAACGGAGCCGGATGACCGCGTGAAAATCTGGGCGCGTGTGCGTTTGGGTGGCGAACGCAGAGTGGCGGTGGCGCGGGCGTTTGGCTACAGTGACGGCAGCGGTGTCGTGCAAGTGGTCAAACGATTGGAAGCCACGGCCGCAGCCAATCAAGATTTAGGAAACAGACTCTCGGCTCTGCGCTCCGCAGTGTCCAGTGTCATGGAGCGACCCCGATGACGATGATGTTATGGTATGTGCCGGGGCCGTTTCAGACAAGATACAGGGGCAATATTTTCGATACCAAACGCATTTCTACGAAGCAAGAAACCACAATCATAAACAATATAACGAGCGGGTTCGGGGAATGAAAACAATATCGTTTATTGCTATCTACGCGATCAGCCTTGTTGTCCTGCCAGCCGGTTTTGGTGCGCAATCAGACGGAGACTTTGTTCAGTTTCTTCGGACGGCCATGGAAGGGGAGCGTGCGCACGACTACATCATAAAAGAGATTATCACAGCAGATCCGGAGCAGCGAAAGAGGCTCATCGCCGCCGTCGTCCAAATCACGACCGACGCTTTCAACTCGCCCCGGCCTCGGAGTGATGCGGATAGTCACAGAATCGTTACAGGCGCCTATGTTCTCAGAGCGGCTTCAGACAACAACGCAACGCTCGCGGCTTTTGGCTCGCGTCTGACGGAAGTGGAGTGGCCTTCTTTTCCTCCGCTTATTGGTGCCCTCGCCTCTTGTCGCGATCCTAGGGCTGTGGAAGCGATGGCGGATTTTGCCCGGTCGCGTCTGAAAGAAATTGAGCCCTGGCCTCTAGAGTCTCCACCTGCATGGACCGACGAGCAAAAACGGATAGCCGCAGATACGACACTCTGTTTCCTCGGTGCCGTTCGAGGGTTAGCGGGCAGTGCTAACCCTTCCGGCAAAGCGATTGCACGTGAACTCCGTGATAAATTTGTCAAGCTTTACGATGGTTCCCGCTTGCGTGACGAGATTCTGCATACACTTGAAAAGGGATTCGGAATTGATCCGCTTTTACGAGAAACGGCAAAGCAGCCGGCCCAGCGCGAACGCGCTCCCACCGCCACTTCATCAGTAATGCCAAAACAGCCTCAGCAGTCCAAATCGAAGAAACCGTCATCAGTGCCACAGTCCAGCCAGAAGCAAGGTCAGACCGGCATTGGGACCGCGATTGCGGCAGTCGTTCTCAGTTTAGTCATTCTCGGGGTTCTCATTTGGTTCCTGCGGAGGAAGTGAAGGATTCGAGCCTATGAACGATCCACTCAAATATCTGATAGCGGGCGCAGCGATTGCAATTGTCTGCGGAGCGGCAGGGACGATGGGGGGAGTGTGGCTTGTGAAAGAAACGGCTGGAAACCAGAAACCAGAAATCAGAAATCAGGATTCAGGTATCCGTATTCAGTCGCCAGTGATCAGGGGTCAGGGGTCAGTGTTCAGTGGTCAGCAAATGCAGCCGAAGCCGGTGATCACCATTCCTCCGCGTTCTGCGAGTGGTTCAAACATCGTATTTCGTCCAACTCAGCCGACAGGGAAGATGCCGATCTCTTACAGCCAGTTCCAGAAGGCGCAAGAGTTGCCGGAGGTGAAGGCAGCCCGCGAAGCGTTCATGGAAGCGCAGAAGCGATACAGCGAGGCGATGAAAAAGGCGATGGGAGGCGGGGACGGAGGTCAGAATTCAGAAGACAGAAGCCAGAAGGCAGAATTCAGAAGGCAGTAATCAGAAGACATCGGGAAGCGGTCAGGCAGCGCAGAAGTGAGCCACAGATGGACACGGATTCACACGGATGTCAGAACAAAGAACTGAAAGCTGAGAGCTAATAAAAACCGCCGAGCAAAGAGGGCGAACGGTCGAGCAAGAAACTCGAACCGCCGAGATCGGAAGGCGGGAACCAGAGCAGACAGGGGCAACTGCGAACCGATTGGTTTGACGAGTCCGGCAAAGGAGTGAGGCTTTTATGCTTGAGGGGGCCGTGACGGTGTGCAAAATCACCGTCAAACGGAATCGGGTTTTGGAGCAACTTTTTCTGTGCAGCTAAAGCGCCTGACTGATCTTCTCCGCAACAGCCTTTTGGCCCGCAATACGTTTTGGATGATGGCGGGACACGGGCTGCGTCTTCTTGTCCAGGCCACCTATTTCGTCCTGATTGCGCGCGCGTTGGGGGCGGAGGGTCTCGGTGCCTTTATGGGCGTGGTGGCTTTGGTGAACATCGCGTCGCCGTTTGCGGGCCTTGGCATCGGCAATCTCCTTATCAAGAACGTGTCACGAAATGCCGGCTTGTTTGCCTGTTGCTGGGGCAACGCCCTGCTGGTGACTTTTGTTTCGGCGTCGGTGTTGTTCGTGTTGGTGCTGGCATTCTGGTATCTGGTGCTGGCTGCCTCCGTTCCCGGCTCCCTTGTGCTCGTCGTGGCAGTCTCTGACCTCTTCTTTGGGCGGCTGGTTGATGTCAGCGGGCAGGCATATATGGCATTTCAGCGGCTGAACCGCACCGCGCAGTTTCAGGTGATGCTCAGTTCGCTGCGCTTTGCGGCGGCCTTGCTGTTTTTGACTTTCTCGCCTGGTCACCGTCCGGTGGATTGGAGTTTGTATTACCTTGGCGGCACTGTCATCACCGCGCTGATTGCCGCGGCGCTGGTGAGCTGCGAACTGGGATCGCCAAAGCTTGCGCTGGAGCGCATCCGGCCGGAAATGAAAGAGGGTTTCTATTTTGCGACCGGCCTGTCGGCTCAGGGCATTTACAACGACATTGACAAGACCATGCTGGTGCGTCTCTCCACGCTGGGAGCGGCCGGCATCTACGCGGCGGCCTATCGGTTGATTGATGTCGCATTTCTTCCGGTGCGCTCGCTCCTGTGGGCGGCCTATGCCCGTTTCTTCCAGCATGGCGTCGCAGGCTTGCAGGGCACTTTGGGTTTTGCAAAGCGGCTGCTTCCCCTTGCGGGCGGCTACGGCTTGGCCGTTGGCGCGGGGCTTTTCATCGCGGCGCCGTTGGTGCCGCTGGTTTTAGGGGCGGACTACGGCGAAACTGTGGAGGCCGTTCGGTGGCTTGCGCTGCTGCCGTTCCTGAAAGCCGTGCATGATTTCGCCGCCGACTCGTTGACCGGTGCGGGGTTTCAAGGTCAGCGCAGTTGCGTGCAGGTGTTGGTGGCCGTGACCAACGTGGGCTTGAATTTCTGGTTGATCCCGATTTATTCCTGGCGAGGAGCGGCGTGGGCCAGTCTGCTTTCAGACGGTTTGCTGGCGGTGGCGCTGTGGGTCATGGCTTGGTGCCTAGCTCGTCGGACCCAAGGGCAGCCCGCAGGCAATTCGCCGCCGCTTGCGAATCCGTGAACCGGCGAGCGCTAATCCTTGCTTCGTTCCTTTGGGTGTCTTAAAACCTGCATGGTGTTGAATGAATACGAACTCCGATAGTGTTCCATCTCAACCGCTCAAGGACAACAAGCCCAAGCCGAAAATCCTGTTCATTGACCATGCCGGGGTGATGGGGGGCGGCCAGTATTCGTTGCTGGACATCGCGCGCCACTTTACCAGTTCAAGCAAAGTTCTGCTGTTTGCCGACGGTCCTTTTCGGGAACGATTGCAGCAGGCTGGCGTGTCCGTGGAAGTGCTGTCGGCCCCGCGCAAGGTTAGCGGCGTTTCCAGACAGGCATCCCTTTTCCATGACTTGCGCGCTGTCGCCGGCGTATTGCAGTTGGCGCGCTCGGTGGCCAAACACGCGCGTGATTACGACCTGATCTATGCGAACGGGCAAAAGCCCATGGTGGTCTCGGCTTTCGTGGCCCGGCTCGCGAACAAGCCGCTCATTTGGCATCTGCGCGATACGCTGACGGTGCAGTTTGAAAGCCGTCTTCATCTCTGGCTGGCGACCACGCTGGCCAACTGTTTCGTCGCGCGAGTAATCGCCAACTCGAAAGCAACCGCAGAGGCATTCGTGCAGAGCGGAGGCCGGGCCAACCTGGTGCAGACGGTTTATAACGGGATCAGCGTCGCGCCATTTCGCGCCGTGACCTCCGAACAGGTGGCAGCGGCCCGCCAGCAGTTTGGGGTTGGTTCAGCGCCAGTGATTGGTGCATTTGGCCGCATCGCGCCGTGGAAGGGCCAGCACGTGTTGTTGGAGGCTCTGCCGCAGTTGCCGGGAGTTCATGTGCTGTTTGTGGGGGACGCTATTTTTGGCGAGGACGCTTACGGCAAGAGGCTGCGTGAGCAGGCTGCCGCCTTGGGTGTGGCCGACCGCGCCCACTTCCTCGGGTTTCGGCAGGATATTCCGCTGCTGATGAGCGCGGTGGATATGGTTGTGCATACCGCAGTGGAGGCGGAACCGTTTGGCCGCGTGCTGGTCGAAGGCATGCTTGCCCGTAAACCCGTGGTGGCCACGCGTGGCGGTGGCACTCCTGAGATTATTGAAAACGGCGTCTCTGGTTTACTGGTGCCGCCGAGCGACGCGAAAGCCCTCGTCGTCGCCATTGGTGGTCTGCTGGCGAATCCCGCGTCCGCACAGAGGCTGGCAGAAGCCGGTCATGCTGTGGCGCTACAGCGTTTCTCGCTGGAAGCCTTGTTGGCGGGGGTGACGCGCCAGGTTGACGAAGTCCTTGCTCGACGCCGCTAGACCTCCTGGCGGCAAGTGGCTTCTGATGGCGACGTCCCTGTGATCGTTTCGCGCCGGTTTTCCTTGGCTTTGCGGTGTTCGATGAGATCGTGGGCACGCACAGCACACACAGCCGACAGGATCCAAAACGTCACGGCTCCTGGTGTCCGTGCCGGCATATTATGGAATAGGCTTGAGACGATAAACATCAGAAGCATCGCTGTTGTGCCGTGCAGGAGCCAGACCACTTCTGACTCGAGGGCTGATGCCCGTATCAGCAGCCAGAAGAGTTGCGCCACCAGCGCGCCCCAGAGTGCCACGCCCACCAGCCCGTGGTTGACCATCACCAGCAGATAAAAATTGTCCACCGGGTTGTAAGCGAACACTCCTACCCGGTCCCCCTTGCCTTGTTGCGTGCCACCCACCGCGCCCGTTCCCAAGCCGAAGATGAAATCGGTGGGTGTCTTTAACCGGTCCCAAGACACCTGCCAGAACTCTTGGCGCGAAGCGAGGCTTCCCGAAGCCATATACGCCGATTGGCCTTGGGTGTTCACGTTCTCCTTGCGAAATTTCGTCAGCGCGAAGGGTGCAACCATGCTGCCAACCACCAGCAGCATCGCCAGCACGACACGAAAATTGATCCCGCGCAGTGGTTGCAGGCGGACAATAAGCAGATAAGCAGCCCCAACCGCGGCGCCGAGAATGGATGTGCGGATGGTGGAAGTGTAAACACCGGCGCACGCTACGAGGAAGATCGCCCAATAAACCAAGCGCGCCCGGTGGTGAAACAGCAGGTAGGCGAGCGCCAGCATGGTCATGATGGTGCAGAAATCGCCATACATGAATGGCGACCCGAATGTCCCAAACGGCCGGAACATGTATTGGATCTCACGAATGGCGAGTGCGCCTTCATCCGCAGCCTGGACGATCCAAGGGTGCATTTCCCACGCCTTGGGATGGAGCGCCTGCAACCAACCGGTTGCCACCACGATCATAGTTACCAAGCCGAGACTGTGAAGGATGCGCATCTCCCACCGTGGCGGCAGCGTCCAGGATGGCATCACGATGATGCCGAACATCATTGCAGGCAGATAGACGCGTCGCAGCGCGATCAACGATTGCCACGGTTCCGCCGTGCCGTGCGCCCGGCAGACCAGCCATTCGATGCATCCCATGCCAATGATCAACAACCAGGTCGCGATCAACGCCCGCGGCGCCGCCAACCGCAACCGCCCCCGCCTCAATGTGGCCATCACGGAGAGTGTTACCAAACAAACCAGTGCCGCTTCCTTCCAGAGGGCGAAAGCCGGCGCAATCGCGGCTGGCACTTGGAATCGCAGCACCGTTGCCACGCCATCGAACTGCACTGCCACCAGAAAAAGCAGGAGCAGTCGGAAAATCATATCGTGCGACTGTGAGGACAGCTTCGCTTCAAACCGGTTCTGTCTTGGTGTCGGTCAACTCCATGTCGTGCGAGGCCACGACAGGTGTCGTGATGTTCAGACGGCAGAATGCGACAAACACCCACAAGAACATCGTTGCTACGCCGGCAATCAGCGTGTTCAGACCAGTGCGCGGCTTGCATTTCCGGTCAGGCACCAAAGGCCGATCCACGACGCGGGCCAGATATTGATTGTAGGTGGTCTGCAAATCCATGTTCATCCGTTCCAATTCGTCCAGATAACATTGGACCATCGCCGCAGCCCGCTTGGGGTCTCGATCTTCCACGCTGATGGAGAGCATGCCCTGCGCGGTGACACGGATGTCGGTGCGGGTTTGAAGCTCTTCAATAGTGTCCGAGAGGAGTGGGCCTTCCTGGCGTTCCTGCCACGGCATGGGCGGCAGCTTGATCAACCTCTCGTCCCAGTAAAGACGCATCAGATCGAACTTCTCGATCACTGCGAGAGCCAGGCGCCGGCTGCCCAACAAACCCACGATAACGTCGGTGGCTGTGGTGTTGGGGCGAATGGCGCCTCCCACGGCGGCCGCTCCGAAGCGGGTTTTCAGACCGTCTGGCGTGGGCCATGCTTGGTCCACTTCCGGTGACACCAACATCGCCGTGGAGCGGTAAATCTTCGGCATCTGCAGCGACACCGCCACGGTAGCCGCCATCACCAGAAGCATCACGGCCATCATCCACCATTTCTGGCGCCACAATGCACGAATCAGATCACGTAGTTGAATGTCCTCTTCCATATGCTTACGCCATTGCTGATCGCTCGCGGCACGGTCTGGGCTGTTATCCGCCTCTTCTTCCGTCGCGCACCCTAACACCCGTCCCAACGCGACTCAATTGCAAAAGAGAGACGGCACACGGGACGTCCGGATTGCCGCGCACATGGCGGGTCAGGCAACACAGTCGCTCACAATGCTGTCGCTCACAATGCTTGACTGGACGCCTGACAACGACTTCACTGGTGCCATGCTTCGCTTCCGCTTGTATGCAATGCTGGTGGCGATTGTTGCGGTTCGTGCGGTCGCTGGAGAACCGATCCGGGCCAGTGGCTTGTTGACACCGTTGCTGGAGATCGAAGTCGGCAGCGAGTTGCGCGGCACCATTGTCTGGCTGGCCAACGAAGGGGAAGTCGTGTCCAAGGGCCAGCCTCTGGTCAGGTTGCGAGACTCCATCGAACGATTCACCGTTGATCTGCGCAAAGCGCAGGTTGACGCCGCCCGCCACGCATTGGACCGCTATAAGAAAGATTACGAGGCGGGCAAGGCGTTGCAGACCAAGAAAATCATCAACGAGGAAGACTTGCGCACCCGGGAGTTCAACTACCTGAATGCCCAGAGCCAGTTCGACCAAGCCGTCGCCAACCACAAACTCGCCCTCGAAGATGTCACGTTGCGGACGGTTTACGCGCCGGTGGACTGTGTTGTTGTCAGGCAACTGAAAAAAATTGGCGAGACGCTGGTCGTCAGCGCGGGGGTCGAGAACATCCTGAAAGTAGTTCACATTGATTCGCTTTACTTCGTGGCCTACCCCGACGCGAAGTTCGCAGGTCAGATTAAGCTGGGACAGAAAGCGGAAGTCTTGATTCCGCTCCGGGGGCAGGAAAAGCTGATCGGCGAAGTTGCTTTTGTGGATCCGGAGGTGGACTCAAAAAGCGGGTCGTTCCGTGTCAAAGTGCAGATAAAAAACCCCGAGCACAAGATCAAACCCGGATTACACGGCGTTGCCGTATTCCTGCCGGCCAAGTAAAACGCGGCCGCCGTCTTCAAGAACTCCCGCCCTGGTTCCTCAGCCCTTCGCGTCGTCTTTTGCCGTTGGCGCGCCGTCAGCTTGGGCTTCGGCCAGGCACACGACCCGGAAACCGATGTAGGCGTCGCTGAAATCCACCGCGCGCCGCGCCCGCATCGTCACGCGGCAACTGTAGCCGTGATTCATCCAGCTTCCGCCGCGGCAAACCTTATACTGGCCGGATTCCGGCCCCGTTGGATCCGTCCGTGCCGCGCCGCTGCCATAACCCGGCTCATACCAGTCGGCGCACCATTCCCACACGTTGCCCACCATGTCGAACACCCCGTGTGGGCTGACACCGTTCGGGAATTGTGCGACGGGCGAAGTCTGGTCGAAATCGCCGCCTTCTTCCGCGCTGTTGCACCGGTTTGGATCCCACTGGTTGCCCCACGGGAAAATACGAGTGTCAGTGCCGCGCGCCGCAAACTCCCATTGCGCCTCCGTTGCCATCCGATACTCGCGCCCGTCGCGTTGCGAGAGCCAGAGGCAGAACGCCGTGGCCTCGTTCCAGTTCACAAAGATCACGGGATGATTGTCGCCGTTCCACGACGGGCGGAGCTGCCGATGGTCGGGATCGAACTGCTCATACTGCGCATTCGTGACCGGCGTTACCGCCATCCAGTAAGACTGCGTCAGCCGCACGGCATGCGCGGGCTTCTCGTTGTCAGGGGATTTCGCGTCGGAACTGCCCATCGTAAACTCCGCAGGCCCGATCCGCACAAACGCCATCCCCTCCGAGTTGGTGAACGTCACGTTCGCCGCTGGTTTGTCCGGTGCAGCCGCGGCCTGCCCGGTCTTCGTGGCGTCAGGGGCCTCCTTGACCGCAGAAGAAATTCGCGAGTCGGGATTTGCGGCGACCGTTGATTGCTGTGCCGCCTTCGACGCCAGATGCAGGCGCACGCCAATGGCCCCCACCGACTTCAACAACCGGTTCAAGCGCAGCAGCACCAGCAACAACACGGCGCTCTGGACGGCCAAGACGACAATCAATGCTGCCAGCAACCACTCAATGGTCGAACCGCCGGTCACTGTGGAAATAATCATGGGCATCTCCGCCGTATTACGCACTCACATCTACCAACTATCGCCGCCCGGCTCAATCGCAAAATGCCCGCGTCGCCGCAGGGGCCAGTGTCCGGTCCCGGGCCTGCATGACGGGTCTGTCGTAATCTGAAGATTCTTGTTTCTCAACCGTCCTCCTTCTCCTATACTGCGCCCCAACGCGACATGGCCACGCCGATGGATAACCCGGAAAAAGCACCTCCCACGCAACCTGGGCCGGCATTGGTTGAGACAGACCCCATCATCCAGCAGGCGATGGAAGAGTTCGAAGGCGGGCTGGCGCGCGTCACCGGATCGCGCGTGCGGCCGCAATGGGACACCGCCGCCATCCGCGAGCGGCTCTGGGACGTGGTGCTAGCCTCTATCGCGTTGGTGGTCCTCTCGCCGTTCTTCCTCCTCGCTGCCATCCTCACGCGCTACAAATCACCCGGCCCGCTCATCTTCCGCCAGAAGCGCCTCGGCAAGCACGGTGTGCCGTTCGACATCCTCAAGTTCCGCAGCATGCGCATAGACGCGGAGAAATACCTGCGCGAGCATGGTGAACTCTACCGCCGCTACGTCGCCAACAATTTCAAACTCGACCTCTGGGAAGACCCGCGCATCTCGCCCTGCGGCCGGTTCATGCGCCGCAGCAAGCTGGACGAGCTGCCGCAAATCTGGAACGTCCTGCGCGGCGAGATGACCCTCGTCGGCCCGCGCCCCATCATCCCGCCGGAGATCGTCAGCTACGGCATCTACGCCAAGCGCCTCCTTTCCGTCCGTCCGGGCGTCACCGGCTACTGGCAGGTGACGATGGGCGGCGAAATGGGCTACCCCCGCCGCGTCGTGCTGGACATGTTCTACGTTGAGCACAAGACCCGCACCCTGGACGTGTTCATCCTGCTGAAGACTTTCCCCGCCATCTGCTTCCACTTCTGGAAAAACCGCAAGTCCGCCAAGGGCGCAGCCGCTAAGAAGGACTGAGCGCAGCCGCCTCGGCTTCCCACGACCCGAAACCGCGAGCGAACTCGGACGGGTATTGAGGGAACACAAGGTGGAGCGACCTCCGGGCGCGCTTTGCCACTAATCGTGTGCCTCAGACCGATGACTCTGATCTGAGGCTGCTTTGTGGTGTCGGTAAGCCCGCATTAGCACCGCAAGAACCAGCAGAACATAGGGAATGGCCATTGGGAGCATCTGGACAATCAGAGGCAACTCAACACCGACAGGAAGGAATAGCCAGCTAGCCATCAGCAAGATCGTTGCGATAGCAGGGCCGATGCTAATGAACAAGGCATTGCCTATAGACTTCCCTCGTCTGTATCTCCAATGAAAGAAGTAGAATGACCACCAACCAACGAGAGTCGCGAGAAGGTAGATGGATACCGTGTTAAGCATAATTGACTAGCTTCGTTGGTGCTTCTCCAGAGTTGTCATCCGCATCCACTTTCGCCTTCTCCGGGCATAGTCCTATCTGCGGCTGGCGGGGGCAAGCGGGAAAGGGGCGCGGGGCGAGTGAAGAGTTAAGAGGGTTCCGGAATTGTGCAGAAGAAGCCGTAGGCAAATAGAAGAATCGTTGCCACAGCGAAAGCGCGGTTCAACAGCGAGCCGCGTCGCAAGGCCGAGACAGCAAGAATCAGGCCTATTCCCCACCACAGGAAGAGCACCAGAAAGATGCCATAGAAGGTATCTTCACTGTCACTGAGCATAGGGAGGAGGACCCAGCGAACGCATTGTTCGCCTAACAGGACCCAAACCAACGAGAGGATTCCTTCATGCTTTATGTTGACGGACATCCGCATCTTTCGTCTCCCATCGCTTTCTTCGCCTTCTCCGAGCATAGTCCTACCGGCGGCTTGCGGGGGCAAGCGGGAAAGGGGCGGGGGAGCGAGAAGCTCTCAGCGGTCAGCTTTCAGCTCTCAGCCGGACCAAGGGGGAATTTTCCGCGCGATGGCGGGGCGTGAGCATCAGGAAATCCCTGATACCAAAATCAGGGCATCTCCCAATTGCGCGTTGCGCGCCGGCTGTGGGAATATGCGCGCCGTCGTAAGCTTTGATTTGAAGAATGCTCTCGATGGAGGCGGTGAAAACAGTTTGGGGTGTTGAGGGGCGGTTGGATGCGGCGCCGGGGGAAAAGTTTTGTCTCGACGGTCCCGCTCCTGTTCTCCGCTGCGCCGTCCGCGTTCCTGCGCCCGTGCTCTTGCATCCCTCGCCTGGGAGCGCGGGCATCCTGCCCGCCTTCGGTTGCTCATTGAGTGATCGGCGACACGAAGAAGGTTCCCATTGGTTTGCGCGGCAAGGCGGGCAGGATGCCCGCGCTCCCAGGACGGCAGGCCGGCCGCTCCGCATTCAACCCCAGCCTCGCCGCAGTGTCGGTGGCCGTTGCGGGGTCGCTGCGGCGCGCGGCGGGGTGCAGCCCGCGTGCAACAATCCGCTCGCTGAGGCAAATCACTCTCGCCCCGCGTGGCATGGGGTGCGCCCCGTGCCGCACGGGGTGATTATTCTGCGCCGTGGGGTGCGCCCCGCGTCCCACGGGGCACGCCCCCTGCCGCATGGGCTTCACCCCGCGTCGCGCGGGGCGCGCCCCGTATCGCGTGGGCCTCGCCCCATGCCGTGCGGGGTGCGCCCCATCTGGCATGGGCTGCGCCCCGTATCGCGCGGGGTGCACCCCTTTTGGCGCGGGGCGCACCCCAAACCGCGCGGGGTTCACCCCGTGGCGCATGGGGCGTGCCCCATCCGGCACGGGGCGCACCCCATGACGCTACAAATACGCTATTTACGCCGTTGGAGGCTTACCAGCCCGCTTTGAAACGTCGCCACGGCCTTATCTATGAAAACCATCCAATTTGACGCCGGTTTTCGCCTCGACGACCGAAACAGCCGATGGGGAAACCCCAGTTACCAGCTTGAGCCGGGCGACCCCGGCTATGTGCCGATTCCGCAGCAAACCAACAAACCCCCAACCAAAAGGAGAAGAATGAAACGAAACACGTATTATCCAAGCAGAGTCAACGACCAGATCACCTGGCTGGAGAACTTCCGAAACAAACTCAGCGGCTACGCCACCGCGCTCGGTCTGGACACTTCCCAAGTTACCGCCGCCGTTGGCGACGCCCGCTGGTTGATCTATGTCATCCAGTCGTGGCTCGGCGCGGCGCGCACGTGGGCGCTGGCCTGCACGGACGCCGCCAAGGAAGCCCAGAGCGGCGACGGCTCCGCGTTGGTAGTGCTGCCGGTCTTCACCCCGCCCACGCCGCCCACCGGCGTCGTGGCCGTCAACACCGGTGCGCTCGACCGCATCTTCGCGCTGGTGCAGACCATCAAGGACAGCAGCGGCTACACCGACAGTATCGGTTCCGATCTCGGCATTATCGGCTCCGAACTGGCCGGACCGGACTTCACCACACTCGCGCCGCAGTTCAAACTCACGCGCTCGGCCACCGGCGTCAACGTTGGCTGGAACTGGGGCGGCTACATGTCATTCCTGGACATGATTGAAATCCAGGTGGACCGCAGCGACAGCAAGGGCTTCGTGTTCCTGGCCAACGACACCACGCCCGGCTACACCGACACCACGCCGCAGCCGGCCTCGCCCACAAAATGGAAATATCGCGCCATCTACCGCGTCGGCGACGAGCAGGTGGGCCTCTGGAGCAACGAGATGTCCATCACCGTCGGCGGCTGAGCACCGCGACCTGGCTATCAGCCATCAGCTATCAGCCGTCAGCCAAAACCTGATCGTTGATAGCTGAGGCTGAAAGCGGGATCTCTCCGGCTGATAGCGGATAGCTGAAAACTGAAAGCTCCCCCCATGCCCTACGACCCATCATTCCCACCGGACAATTCCGAACTCCGCGCCAACGAGTTTCGGAGCCAATTCAACGGCCTCGACGAGAAAGTAGAGGCGCGTCCCACCACCCAACAGGTCGCGGACACCGTCAACAACGCGGTGGCCGACAAACCGACCAACGACGCGATGAACAGCGCCATCGGTGCCGCCATCAACGGCACGCCGCGCAACGTGGACGGCTTCAGCCAGCTCTACATCACCATCAGCGACCCGCCGACGCAGAGCGAGGTGCAACAACTCCTCGACAGCTACAACACCCTCATCCTCGCCCTGCGCCGGAACGTGTGACCCTGTAGCGTCGGTCTCCGACCGACGAATGATGACGAACCGGCGGTGAGACACCGCCGCTACAGGAAAAGGTGGAGCGGGCGCTCCGCGCGCGCTATGCTGAGACCCAACAACAGCCACCGCGCCCGGACTCCGAGAGCTTTCGCGAGCAACGGGGCGCGGTCCACCCTGCAGGACTCCGCCGTGTATGTGGAGAGCCTGCGGCAGACGCTGTGAGGAAGAAGGAAGATGCGGATGAAACACGGATAAGAAGATGGAAAATGATGCCATGATTTCTCCATCCAATTGCTCGCTGCCACCAAGAAAGCCACGCTTGTCGCGCTTAGCTATAGCAAGCTTCGTGATGGGATTGGTCATCCTCCTATTCGCATTAACCGGCGCGGTCTTCTTCTTTTTTGACATTGAACTGCCCGGATCATCATATCTTTCTCCTGCTATTATCTTCGTCGTATTGAACACGTGCTTCTATGGGTCAATCATCTCTGCCGTCGCCGCGATCCTGATAATTCCCAAAAGCCACGGCCAGCTTACCGGGCACGCACTAGCATGGATGGGGATTTCTCCAGCCGCGCTTATGCTGCTGATCGGGCTCTTTGAACCCTTCGTGCCTAGAGATCGCCATGCCAACCCAAGCAAGCAAATGCGCTGCATGAGGAATCTAGCCGAGATTGGCAAAGCTTTGCAGGCTTACGCCAATGACAATGAGGACAAGTATCCGCCCTCGCCAATCGAGCTTTTCCCAAGATGGTTCACAGGATGGGGCTCGTTCTACTGCCCAAGCAGCGGTGTTCATCGTCCCAGTAAAGGCGAACATCACGAACTGAAGGATGATGTTTCTATTTGCTATCGCTATGTCTCATATCCCGTGGGCACTCCCAGACCAGTGCTGTCAGAGCTGCCAGTAGTTTTCGACAAAAGCATCAACCACTTATTCAAGGACATGAACGTCCTATATGGCGACGGCCATCTGATGCGGTTGAAACGCGCTACGTTCATTGCCAATCTACGCAACATGACAGCCGACGAGAAACTGCCAAAGGCTTGCCGCGATGTTTTGAAGCAGACGTTGAAGACGGTGGAAGAGGAAGGCAGGAAGTAGCTATCACGAAGTCAGCGACCCGCCGACGCAGAGTGAGTGGCACCTCCTTCCCCGCTACGGCAAGAGGACGGTGGAGCCGGTGGTCTTGCGAGCTTCGAGGTCGCGGTGGGCTTGGGCGGCCGTGCGCAGGGGATAGGTCTGGTTGATCGTCACCCGGACGGCCTTGCTCCTGACCACGGCGAAGAGTTCGCGCCGTCGCGACGAGGTCTTCGCGCCGGGCGGGGCAGGAGAGGCGGCTGCGTGGCGGCAGGGATGGGATTCGGTCTTGACTGCGCAAGGGAAACTGTGAACATGCACGGCGTGAAACGAATCCTGATTGCCGTTTGGATGGCGGGCATGATGTGGGCGATGGCCGGGCCGGTCGCGGCGGTCGAGGAGCCGGTCCAGCCCTGTCCAATACTCAAGGTGGTTATCACGGAGTTTCCGACCCACAGGAAGCTCATGATGCATCCGTCCCCTGAGTCGAACTACAACGTGTTCGGCAGTGCAGACCCCCTGTTTGATCCAGCCAAGCGGCGGAGCATCCGGGTGGCGGTGATGTGGGAGAACCGCACGGGCCAGCCGTTGCGCGATGTGACGCTGCGGTTGGAGTATCAGCAGGCGAAGACCCGCGACATGCGGACGACAGACCTGCAGTTCCCGGACGTGCCCGTCAAGGGCCGATGGACCTACTTTGAACTGAAAGGCGGCGAGTATGAGGACACCGTGCATGTTGCTGCTTGGCGCGTGTCGGTGCTCAGCGGCGGCCGTGTGCTTGGCTCCAAACATTCCGCCATGTGGTCCATCCGGTAGGATGGCTCCCGTCTCGCGCGGATTGCGACCGACGATAACTCCCAACGTTACCCAATGAGTCTGACGCCCACCACGCTGACCGGTTATCTGGACAAGACCGCCACTTTCTTTCCGAGCCGGAAGGCCCTCTTTTTTGGTGGCGAAGTAATCCGCTATGGCGAGCTTCACGCCCGTTCGCTTGGCTTGGCGCGGTTGCTACGCGATGACTACGGCGTCCAGCCGGGCGACCGCGTCGCGTTGCTGATGAAGAACTGCCCGGAGTTCATCTACGCTCTCTATGGCATCCTGTCTGCTGGAGGCACGGTCGTGCCGGTCAACAACTTCCTCAAGCCGGCGGAAATCGAATACATCCTCCGCGACGCCGGCGTGCGCGTGCTCATCACGACGACCGCCGACTTCGAACCTGTGCTGGCCCACCTGCGCGCGCAGATCCCTTCATTGCGTCCGTTGGACGTGAGCGCGCTTTCCTGGGCTGCCGTGGTCGCGAAGTCGCTGGACCCGCTTACGGATGTCAAACCGTCCGACCGCGCCGTGATCATCTACACCTCCGGCACCACCGGCCGGCCCAAGGGCGCGGTGCTGACGCATGCCAACCTCGTGGCAAACATCCGCAGCATCGGCGTCGTCTTGGAAAACGTCGAGAACGACCGCATCGTGCTCGCGTTGCCGATGTTTCACAGCTTTATGTTGACGGTGGCCATCCTCGCGCCGCTCTCCATCGGCGCGTCCGTGCTCATCATCAAGTCCATCAAGCCGTTTCGCCATGTGCTGTTCGAGATGATCCGCCGCCGCGCGACGGTGTTCCTCGGCATCCCGCAGCTTTTTCAGGCGCTCGCGACGGCGCCGATTCCGTGGTGGCTGCGCTGGATGCTGCCGTTGCGGCTGGCCATCAGCGGTTCCGCGCCGCTCTCGGTTGAAACGCTGCGCCGCTTCAGCGAACGCTTCCGGTTCCCGCTGCGCGAAGGTTACGGCCTGAGCGAGGCCGCGCCCGTGGTCAGCTTCAACCCCATCCACGGCGTGAGCAAGGCCGGTTCCGTCGGCCCGGCGATTCCCGGTGTGCAGGTGCGCATCTTCGACGCGCAGGACCGCGACCTGGGCGTGGGGCAGGACGGCGAGGTCGCCGTGCGCGGCGAGAACGTCATGCTCGGCTACTGGAACCAGGAAGAGGCGACGGCTGCAACGTTGCGCGACGGCTGGCTGCGCACGGGCGATATCGGTCGGCTCGACGCGGACGGCTACCTTTACATCACGGATCGGAAGAAGGACATGCTGCTGGTCCACGGCAATAACGTCTATCCGCGCGAGATCGAGGAGGTCATCTACCAGATTCCCGGCGTGCGCGAGGTCGCCGTCGTGGGCCGTTCCGACCCGCGCCACGGTGAATTGCCCGTCGCGTTCGTCGTGCCGGCGGAAAAGATGACGCTCGACGCGCAGGTGATTCTGAGATTCTGCCGCGAACGGCTGGCGAATTACAAACTGCCGCGCGAAATCCGCGTGCAGAGCGAGCCGCTGCCGCGCAACGCCACGGGCAAGATTCTGAAAACCGAACTGCGCCAGCAGGCGCAGCGAGACCTCGACACCCCTCCTGACGCCACGCCTTGACGTCATCGCAGTCGAGCCTATAGTGAAATGGGCTTCCATTCCGGAGGCACCTGAAGAATCAAGATCGTGAACGAAGGTCAAAACAGCGTCGTGGTCGGAGTTTTGGGAGAGCGGGTCTTTGTCAAGGTCCACGGCAAAGGCAATTGTCAGATCAGCCAGCCGTTCTGCCAGTTCAGCAACGAGATTATCAAACGCGGCTTCCGCGAGTTCATCGTGGATCTTGGCGAATGCTCGTCCATGGACAGCACCTTCCTCGGCGTGCTGGCTGGCGTTGGCCTGCGCCTGATGCCTGCCAATGGGCACATTCATCTCGCCAACCTCAACCCGCGCTGTCGGGAAGTGGTTGCCTCGCTGGGCATAGACGGGCTTTCCACCGTGGACATGTGCGACGTCAACTTGGCCGTGCCTCTCAATGGCGGCGGTTCAGCACCTGCGCCAGTGCTCGAGCCGCTCGCGACGTCGCAATCCATGCCGGAGGACGCTGAATCCAAAGCGCGCTACGCCGAAATGATGATCGAAGCGCACACCACGCTGATGCAGATTGACCCGCAGAATATCCCCAAGTTCAAGGACTGTGTCCGTTTCCTCACCGAAGACCTCGAAAAAATGCGCGCAGCGCAGAAAAGCTCCAACTCCTGAGCCGCGTTCATCCCGCGCGGAAACCGCTGGCTGAAAGTTGACTGCTGCCCCGATGTCGCTACACTGATGCGTTCTTATGTTTCGTTCCAAGAAGACCAAACACAACGATTCGGAGTCCCAGCGCGCCGCTCAGGCCGCGCCGGCAGCAGACACCGCCACCCCGGCTCAGACCGGGACGCAACCGCCTGCCGCCGCAGCGCCGCCGCCTCCGTCGCTGACGCCGGCCGAGGTTGAGAAGCTGAAAGCCGAAGCGGCCCAAGCAGCCGAGTGGAAGGACAAGTGCTTCCGCGTTGCCGCCGATCTCGACAACTACCGCAAGCGCGCCGCTCGTGAGAAGATCGAGACCAGCAAATACGCGACGCAGCAATTGTTGGGCCGTCTGTTGCCGACGATTGACAGTTTCGAAGCGGCGTTGCAGCACGCTGACCCGGCGACCGGCTCCACTGCGGTCAAATCCCTGATTGACGGTCTCAAGATGACGCTTGCCCAACTGCACGCCGTGCTGCGCGATGCCGGCGTCGAGGTTGTCAACGCCGAAGGCCAGCACTTTGACCCGCAGTGGCACGAAGCGGTCCAGCACATTGAGTCTGACGTGCATCCTGCTGGCAAGGTGATCCAACAACTGCGCAAAGGCTACAAGCTCTCCGAGCGTTTGCTCCGGCCCGCCACCGTCGTTGTCTCCAGAGGCAAGCCGGAACTGCCTGAGTCTGCGCCGGCGGAGAAGCCCGGCGACGTGAACCCTGCAACCCAGCCAAGCACAACCTGAATATGGCCTCTTCCCGCGATTACTACGAAGTGTTGGGCGTCCCGCGCGACGCGAGCGTCGAGGACATCAAGAAGTCCTACCGCAAGCTGGCCATCAAGTATCACCCCGACAAAAACCCGGGCGATAAGGCCGCGGAGGAAAAGTTCAAGGAACTCGGCGAAGCCTACGAGGTGCTTTCCGACCAGCAAAAGCGCGCCGCCTACGACCAATATGGCCACGCGGCGTTTACGGCGCGCGGCGGCCCCGGTTCCGCCACCGCCGGCCAGCAGTGGGGTGGCTTCCACGATCCGTTCGACATCTTCCGCGAGGTCTTCGGTGGCATGGGCGGCAGTATCTTTGAGGATTTCTTTGGTGGCAGCCGGCAGCGCGGCGGCCCCCAGCATGGCGACGACCTGCGCTACGACATGGAGATCACCTTCGAGGAAGCCATCTATGGCGTCGAAAAGGAAATCCTTGTAGGCCGTCTCGACGCCTGCGCCACCTGCCACGGCACCGGCGGCGCGCCCGGCGCGCATCGGACGCAATGCCCGATGTGCCGCGGCCAAGGGCAAGTCTCACAGGTTCACGGGGGATTTCTTCAGGTTAGGAAGACTTGTCCGCGCTGTAACGGCGACGGCGAGTCAGTGGACAAGGTTTGTTCGCAATGCCGCGGCCAGGGTCTGGCTCGCGTCCAGAGCCGCATCAAGGTCCGCCTGCCTGCAGGCATCGAGACCGGCATGCAGTTGCGTTCCGCCGGCCACGGCAATGCCGGCCCACGCGGCGGCCCCCACGGCGATCTTTATGTCGTTGTTCACGTCAAGGCGCACGATATCTTCGTGCGTCGCGGCGACGACCTGCTTTGCGACGTGCCCATCGCCTTCCCGGTGGCGGCGCTGGGCGGACAGATTGACGTGCCAACGATCAACGGCCACGCGAAGCTGACGATTCCCGTTGGCACACAGAGCGGCACGGTCTTTCGCATGCGCGGCAAAGGCGTGCCGAACGTCGAAGGCTACGGCCGCGGCGACCAGCACATCCGCGTCGTTGTCGAAGTTCCCGCGCGCCTCAACTCCGAGCAACGCAAGAAGCTCCAGGAGTTCGCCGAATTATGTGGCGAGGACACGCAGCCGATGATGAAGAGCTTCGTGGAGAAAGCGAAGAAGTGGTTCGGTAAGTGAATTTCTTGCGCCTCTTGCTGGCCTTGGAGACGGGACGAAGGAAGTTCGTTATATGTGGGCGATAAAATCGCCTTCCTTGACGGTGCCCTATGAAGAATTCGAAGAACGAGAACGGAAACCCGATCGAAGTCGGGAAACGCCGCCCTCGCTGTTCGGATACGGGGCTTTCGCTTCTGAATGCCAACACTCAACCAGGAGATTCCACATGCGTCATCTAATGTTATTCCTCACCTGCGCCGTCGCCGCCGTGATGTTCGGCTGCGTGCCATCGCTTCAGCCGTTGTATTCCGAAAAGGATTCCATCCTGCTGGCCCCGCTGGCCGGCACGTGGGTTTCCGAGGACGGCAAGGAGAAGTTCACCTTCAAGGCCGACGAACAGGAGGTCAAGTATGACATCACCTGCGTCAGTGAGAAAGGCACGGGCAAGCTCGAAGCGCGCCTGCTCCGGCTCGGAAAGCATCTCTTCCTCGACACCACCGTGAGCGACCTGCCGGAGGTCAAAAACGACTATCCCAAGTTCCACCTCCTGCCAGCCCACCTCATCACGAAGATTTCAATCGAGGGCGACGTGTTGCGCTACGCGACGCTCAACTTCGATTGGATCAAGAAGGGCATCGAGCAGAAGAAGATCACCATCCGCCACGAAGCCATGAAGGACATGACCTTCCTCACGGCCTCGACGAAGGAGTTGCAGGAGTTCGTCCGCGCTCATGCCGACGAGAAGGACGCGTTCCAGGAGCCAAAGGAACTCCGCCGGCAGAAGTAGCGGCGGGCGACTTGGACGTATTCTTCAGCGGCGGTAATTCTATTTCGCCTTCTCTTCCAATCCAAACCCGGTGCCGCTTGCCACGAATGCGGCCCAAAAGAAAGGATGCGGTTCGCGCCCGCCCGATCGTTCTTTCGCAATCCATTCCCGCTGCGCTGCTAGCAAAGCCCGCTGCGGCGTTCCTTCGGTTTGCAAGTGCCGGTAGAAGAATTCCATCATCGTCGGCTCGTCAGCAACCGGCCACAGCGTCATGACGAGGTTCTGCGCACCGGCCAGCGCGAAGGCGCGTCGCAACCCAAACACCCCCTCACCACCGCGCGATTCGCCGAGGCCGGACTCGCAAGCTGAGATCACCACCAGTTGCGTGCCCCAGAGATCCATCCCGATCACTTCTTCGGCCGTGAGGATTCCATCATTGTCGCCTAGCTCGCGCCGGCCTGCGAGCGTGTCGTTGGCATGGGCCAACGCGATGCCGGAGCGGCGCATGGGGTTCTCTTTCTTGATCTGAAGCCACAACCTCGCGCTGCCGGCTAGGTCGGATTCGTCTCCACCAAAACCAAGTAAGCCATTACGGGTAGTCAACCAGTCCCAAGCGACATCCGGCTGAAAGAAGCCGTGTGTGGCTAGGTGCAGAATTCGCGGGTGCTTGGCGGCTTTCACCGTGGCTTCAGCAGCCTGCGCGCCGGTCAATAGCTCCGGATTCTCTCCTCGTTGTTTCAGCAACGGCGCGATGATATTCACCTCGGCAAGCGTGCCCGGCAGTGGGGAAAAACCGTCCTTTCTGGACGACTGCATTCCATAATCCGGCGCGCCCACCAACAGCGGTGGATTGCCTTGTCCTGCTCCCAACCGCACCAAGTCGCGACCCGTCGTTACGTAACTGATGTTAAAGTCTTCGATCACAAAACGGTTCGGCTTTTGGCCCTGCAACGCACCGAAGTTTACGAACGCCAGTTCACCGTCGGGCGAGATATAGACTTTGCTGCAATCGCCGAGAGCCGGAATGATTGGCTTCCAGACCAGCGTTGTCAGGTCCTTCGATGCCGGCTCAAACACAGGCAGATTGACGGCCGGACTTCTGTAGAGCGTCACATCAAACACTTTGCGCCAGTAGCTGACCGCCGTCTCGATCTTGTCAGCCGGGCCGAGCGGCACCAAAGCCACATCAGGCGCGTCAGGCTTCTCTCCGCTGCGCAGCACCAGCGCCACATAATTCCAATCGCCCCATCGTCGTTCCTTGCCTTTCGCATCGAACCTGAACGGCCGATACTTCACGAACTCGACCAAAGCCGAGCCGCGCGGCAGAGCGCGTGCCACGTCGCTCACCCCAGTCCTTCGGCTTTGGCGCTCGACTGCAAACGGCGCGGATGCGCGCGCAAAAGCTTCCTCAGCAACTTCCTTTTGTTTCTCAAGTTCCGCGATGTAGGCCAGATGAGATGCCAACTGGCCTGGCTTGGCCGGTGTCATCATGGCGTTTGATAAAACACTGCTTGCCGTCCGACATTGGTCATACCGGACTTTCAACTCCGGGCCGCCGCTGCGCACAATGTTTGCCTGCCGCTGCGCGATGGATTCGAGAATTGCTCCCTTGCTGGAGAGCACCACCGTAAAGGCAAAGAATCGAGCCGCGGAATTGTTCGGCAGTTCTCTTGCTGCGAGTGAGATGTTCTCATTTATTCTGTCGCGCAACGTCTCCACAAACGATGCTTGTTGCCGCTCGCTGACAAAAGAAAAAACCTGTTCGCGCTGTCTCTCCAAGATGCGCCACGCCCTTTCCCTGGATTCCAGCGCGTTCTCCAGTTTTCTCTCAACAACAAGAGATAGCGACAATCCATTCAGTGTGCCTGCAATCTGAGGATCCTCCGGGCTGCAGTTGTTTTCATAGATTGCCAAGGCACGCCTTCGGAGCAATTCTGATTTCAAGGCATTGCCCGTGGTCAAGGTAACGTCTGCGAGATTCCTGAGGACGCTCGCGACGTTCGGATGTTCAGGTCCCAAAGCCTTTTCATTGAAATTCAACACCTGTTCGTAGAGCTGCTCCGCCTTTGCGTATTCGCCCTTGAGTGAAAGACTGTATGCCATACCCTGTAGAACAAGGTGAATAATATGTGAATTGCCGTTCTTCGTCACGATTGCCAACGCACGGTTTTGAAGTTCTTCGGCTGCCTTGTAATTGCCAGTCGTCCCGCAAATTAGAGCCATGTCTTGTAGGCTTGCGGCAACATCCGGGTGTTCTAAGCCAAGAGTCTTTTCGCGAGCAACCAACACTTGCCGGTAAAGTGACTCCGCTTTCCCGTAGTCACCCATTATTGTGTATAGATTCGCCCAGTTATGAATGCCAGTCAGTGTATCGTGATGACTCGGACCAAGCAGTTTTGTCAACGCCGCCACTGATTGCTCAAAAAGCGGCCCTGATTTTACGAAATCGCCCATGGCTGTGTATAGCGCTGCAAGAGTCTCAGCACATCTGATGGTGTCTAAATGTTCAAGACCGAGCGTCTTCTCGCGGATAGCCAAAGCACGCTGAAGGAGTTGCTCCGCTTTTACGTAGTTACCCAAGGCGGTATATGTTTCCCCCAAACCGGCAAGGCAAGTGGCGGTTTGAGGATGGTCAGTGCCCCAGGTTTTCTCGCAGATCGCCAACGTTCGGCAGAAAAATTGTTCTGCTTTTGAGTATTCGCCGTTAAGCTTGTGCACTTCCGCGATGACAAAAAGAGCACCAACTGTGAAGACATGCTCAGGTCCGAGTGTTTTTTCATAAATGGCCAAGGCGCGCAGTAGAATTGCTTTGGCCTTCGAATAATTACCCGTCTTGAGGTAAAACTTTCCTTGCTGTAACAAGCTGTGAGCCGTATGGGGATGTTCGAGACCGGATGTTTTTTCGATCATTTCCAAAGCACGCTGGTAGAGAGACTCCGCCTTTCCGTAGTCACCCATCTCGGTATTTAGCATCGCCAGTTCTCCGACATATTCGGCGATGGAGGGGTGCTCGGAACCAAGGTTTTTTTCCAGGATTGCCAACTGTCGCTCCCGGAACGACTTCGCTTTCGCGAAGTCGCACATTTTCATGTAGAGGACCGACAGATTCTGGCAGCTTAAAGCGACGAGAAGATGCTCCGGGCCGACAGTTTTTTCGCGGAGTTCCAAAACTCTTTGCTGTAGCGGGATGGCAGGTTGAAACTTCCCGGCACGAAAGAGTTCGTCTGTCTGTTTCTGCAACGCGTCAGCTTCGGTGGCATCATCGGCGAAGACTGGCGGGCTGAGTCGAGCGACCAATAACCAGAGACAGCTCAGACCAACTGCTATTCGCAGCCAATTGTTCATCGTCTCGGGATCCTTGCTCGGTGGTTTTCCAGAAACTGCATGGGCGCGTTCGAGAGTTGATAGCCTCGAACGAGCCGTTCGTAATACGTCAGAATCACCCAAGCCCAAATAAAGACAGCAAGCAACACAATGACAACTCCAACGGCAGTTCCCACGACAATGCTGGATTTCTGGGCTGAGCTATGGACGACAAAAAGGATTGAGCCAGCGACCAATACGAGCGCGAGATTAAAGGAGGTGAACCGCAGGATATGTGTCCAGCCTTTCATCTTATCCAAAGAAACATCCAGCCTGCGGTTCACTGAAGCCACATCCAGCCGCATTTCTCTCTCGGAAGGGAGCTTCGCACCGATACACCGCATCCTCAGCCACCTTTCCAAGGGGTGAAACACCGATTTTGCGGCGCGATCCACGAAGACGCCGATCCCGTAAAGAGCACCAAACAGAAGAACAGGAAACACGAACTGCATCACGAAGCCGGTCCCCGGCAGTCTCAGCAAGGGAAACGTCGAATTGCTCCCGCCCGAAACGTAGCCAATTCCAAAAAGCTTGGGAAACAACCGATGCAGCGCACCCGTGTCAGGCCCCAAATCCACTCCCATGAATCCCAACACTGTCAGCAGCCCCAGGAACAACCAGATCGTTGCTTGCACGCCTGCGATCAAAGCTCGAACGATGGCGATTTGTTTTGGTGACATGCTCGACGGCATCCCGATTTTCTCCTCAGTGGCCGCTTCAACTGTGTTCCTTAGCGCTTCTTCCTACACGTATTTCTTCAACAACGGCGCTAGTTCCCGCTTCGTCTTCGCCGGCCAGAGCTTCTTGCCAGTGATGATCGCCGTAGCCAGCGCGTGCTGGCACGCGCAATCCTTCTCCTGAATCCGCCCCACGGCCATCTGCACTATTCGTTTCGCTGTCGCAGCGTTCTGGTTGAGGTTGTTGATGATCATCTCGACCGTGACCGCTTCCTCGTGTTCCTTCCAGCAGTCGTAGTCGGTCACCATCGCCATCGTCTGGTAGCAAATCTCCGCTTCACGGCTGCACTTGGCCTCGCCAAGATTCGTCATGCCGATCACGTCGAAGCCCAGCTTTCGATAAGCGTTGCTCTCCGCGCGCGTCGAGAACGCCGGCCCCTCCATGTTCACGTAGGTGCCACCGACGTGGACGGTCGCGGCAGCTTCGCGGGCGCAGTCCGCCAGCAAGTTCCGAAGCCCGCCGCACAGCGGGTCGGCAAACCCGACGTGCGCCACGATGCCGCGGCCGAAGAACGTGTGCTCCAGCGATTTCTTGGTCCGGTCGAAAAACTGGTCCACCAACACAATGTCGAGCGGCTTGTATTGTTCCTGAAGCGAGCCAACGGCGGAGACGCTGATGATGTGCGTCACGCCGAACTTCTTCATGCCCCAGATATTGGCGCGGTGGTTGAGTTCGCTCGGCAGGATGCGGTGGCCGCGCCCGTGCCGCGGCAGGAACACCACGTCGCGTCCCGCCAGCTTGCCCGTGACGTAGGCGTCCGACGGCGCGCCGAATGGCGTCTTGACGCGAACCGCTTTCCGGTTGGTGAATCCTTCGATGTCGTAGAGACCGCTGCCGCCGATGATGCCTATGCGCATGACTCTCCTTTGCTTCTCATTTGATTGACCAGAATGTGCGCCTGCCGTGTTGTCTCCGGCAACCGAAAGCACGGAGTGCATTCCAGCACGAGCGCGACGGCTGCGTCGAGCGAGATTTTGTGACCGACGCTGACAAAAACCGGTGCCACGCTGTCGCGCGTGCGCACGACTCGGCCAATGATCTCTCCGCCGTCGCGCAGGTTGCTCGCGCTACCGCGCCGCTGCCCCGGTTTGCGATACTCGCCGATGAGCCGGCTCTTGGCGCAGCCGATGGTTGGCAAATCCAGCACCAGCCCCAGATGCGATGCCAGCCCACAGCGGCGCGGATGCGCGATGCCTTGCCCGTCCGCCAGCACTGCATCTGGCGTCACGCGCAGTTTCCGAAACGCTTCGAGCAACGGCGGAATCTCGCGGAAGCTTAGCAGACCCGGCGCATAGGGAAACTTCGCGCGACTCGCGACGCCCGCCGATTCGACAACACGCAACGACGGCAGTTCCAGCACAACGACCGCCGCGTAAAGCAACTCGGAAGCCTTCTTGCCCTTGGAAAATCGCGTCGGAACAAAATCGTAGGAAACATCCACGCCGGCGACCAGACGCAGGGACCGGACTTCGCCGCTCGGGACAACCAGTGCGCGCAACCGCTGCTGAAGCGCGACGGCCGCGTGATACTCCAGCCGCGACGGTGCAAGCTCAGGATGGGTGATGTTCATGAAAATGGAGTAATGGAGTGTTGGAGTATTGCGAAACTCATCGCAAAAACGTGACCGCTTCCGTTGGCCCCATTACTCCAAAACTCCACCACACCATCACTCCACAGCACGCTGTTCACTTCGCCGGCTTCGGCGATGGCGGGATTGTTGGCGGCGGCGCCACTGGCAGCGGTTCCTTCACCGAGCTGAATCGGTCCCACGGATAGGCCGGTTCCATGTAAGGCTTGTATTGGTCATCCGGCCACGGGAACGGCGCGGTGACAAACTCAAACACACCCAGCACCTCGCGCGCGGCAAAATTCCCGACCGCCTTGAAGAAACCGACGGTGATTCCCATCGGCCAGCCTTCGTTGCGGCATTCCTCGCACAACGTCGCCGGCACCTCCACGCCACCCAGTGCCATGCCCGCCAGGCCGCGCTTGAGCTTGTCCATGCGTCCTTCGGCCTGCGCGGGCGTTGCCGAAAGCCAGACAGACGCCGCAACGACGCCGACGATGAGAAGATGTCGAGAGAGTTTCATTCGTTAATCCTTTCGGTTGTCAAAGGCTATCGCGTAGTAACTCACGGTCAAGCAGGAACGCGTCAACAAAACAGAAAACCACATTCAGCAGGACTTTTCCCCGTCGCGTCTCACTCCTCTTCCACGATCACCGGCGTGCCGACGGTGACCATTTTGAGCAGGCGCTCGGCGTTGAAGTTAGCCAGGCGGAAACAGCCATGACTTTCGGTCCTGCCGACTTCCTCCGGCTTCGGCGTGCCGTGGATGCCGTAGCCGGTCAGCGGCGGCCCTTCGCTGCCGGGCGCGCGGCCGATGGAGAGCCAGAGCACGCCGACGGGATTGTTCGGGCCGGGCGGAATGATGAGCTTCGTGCCGATGGCTTGCGCTTCGGGCGATTCGGGGAACACGGCAGGGTTGAAGGTGTAGTTCGGATTCGGCGCCACCGCCACGATCTGCAACTCGCCGACCGGCCGCTTCATCTTGTCGCGGCCGATGGAGCAGGGGAAGAACGCACACAGTTTGCCCTCGCCGTCATAGACCGTCAGCCATTTCTGCGCGAGATTGATCCTCACCTCGCCCGCTTTCGGCGGTTTGGCGTCAAACTCCACGTTTGGCACGAGCGCGTTGGTTGGCGTGTTCAACGAGTCCCACGGTATCTGCGGATTCAGCGCGCGGATGAACCGTTGCGAGGCGTGAAATTTTTCCGCGACCAGTTCCAGCGCGGTTTGGTAGGGCATGGATTCCTGCTCCGCCCGCTCGCGCCAGCCTTCCGGCGCTGGCCCGATCCGGGCGAAGTCGTTCGTGGTGATCTCGTAGTTGATGAACGCCGGCGCTTCCAGCTTGAGCGCTTCGGCCGTCGCTTCGTCGAACACGCCGGTGACCTTTTCGCTTCTCGCGACCTGCCATGCGCGCAGTGCCGCCCGTGTTTGGGTGCCGATGTGATCGTCAATGCAACCGGGCGAGAACAACTGCCGGTCGAGCGCAATCTGGAACTCTGCGATACGATGCGCCGTCTGACCCAGCGTCGGCACGGCCAGCAACAACAACATCACCCATAAAAACCTGGCTACCATGGCTTGATTCCAAACGCCGCTTCCTTTGCTGCGTCAAAGTTCTCTTGTGCCCGGGCGTATTGCTCCAAGTTGCCGATGTCCCATATCTCGCCATCGCATCGCCAGCCAAACACCGGCTCTCGCGAGCGCAGCCAAGCAATGAAGTTACCCGGCGCATCCGGATTGTTGCCACCGTCCAGGTATTCGTCAAGCAACGCCAAGCTTTCTTTTCGGTAAACGTAGATCGGCGGCACGGCGAGATTGCTCTTGGGAACCTGCGGCTTCTCCTGAAACTCCACCAACCGGCCGTCGCCGTCGAGCACCGCGATGCCCGTGCGCTGCTGCGCCTTCAGGTCGTCGAGCCGGCGCGCAATCACGCAACTGGCGCGGCGCTCGCCTGCAAACGCCACCATCTGTGCCAGATCCGCCGCAAACAGATTGTCGGACGCCAACACCAGTGCATCGCCGCGAATATCATGTCGCTCGACCGCAAACCGCAGGTCACCGATGCCGCCGAGCCGCGTTTCGTTTGTGAGCGTGCCGTCGTCCAGCAAACGCACCGGCACCGGTGGCTGCCGCCAGCGGAGCCAGTTTTCGAAATGCGCGATAAACCGGTGATTGCTCACGAGCGTCACGGCTTCCACGGCCGACACCGCGAACACCTTCGCCATGACGTAATCGAGCAACGCTACGCCGCGCACCGGCAGCAGCGCCTTCGGACAGTCGTCCGTCAGCGGCGAAAGCCGCCGCGCGTAACCTGCCGCAAGAACAATGGCGTGCATGACATTTCCTGTTCGCTAAACCAACCGCGCTCCGTCGTCCGTTTCGCAGACGCAGGCGGAGAAGTTCTTCGCCTCCGCCGGATGCCGGCGCGCGTAGCCTTCGGCGACAGCCACTGCGACAGCCTCTGCTCGGCCGGGTTCCACCAGCGCGATGCAGTTGCCGCGAAATCCCGCGCCGCTAAACCGCGCGCCCAGCACACCGGGCGAGCCGACCAGCAGTTCGTAGAGCGTGATCAGCGGCGGTGAGCCGCACTCGTAGTTTTCCACCGAACTTTTCCCGCTCTGCACCACCAAGTTGCCGAACTGCTTCACGTTCGCACTGGCCCAAGCCGCCGCGCCGTCGCGGACGCGCGCCTGCTCGGTGAAGAAGTGTGTCGCGCGCTTTCGCAATGTTGCGGGCAACGTCGGGCCATGTTTCGCAAACATCTCCTCGCTGACCTGACGCAGCACCGCGCCGTTGACCATGCGGTGGCCCGCGGCATTCAGAAGTTGCCTGGCCGCCTCGCGACATTCGGCGACTCGCTGGTTGTAACCGGTGGACACAAGCGCCTGCTCGAAGCCGGAGTAAACAACCAAAACCTGGAATGAACCGGCTGCCGGCCCGTGCACGGAGTGCCACGTCTCGCTCTGGCAATCCAGCGAGAGCAGGCGGTCGCGCTCAGCGGCCAGAATGACCGACTGGTCAAGAATGCCGTTCCGCAAGCCAATGTAGCCGTTCTCAATCGCGCGATCGAAGTGGATGTTCTCCGCCACGCTCACCGACAGGCCATTCACGGCTTCCAGCGACAGCAGATACGCTACGCCCACCGCCGCCGACGAACTCAAGCCGCCGATCGGTAGGTCGCCGTCCACCATCGCCACTATGCCGCGACTCAAACGCTTGCCGAACCGGTCGCGCAACGTCAGCGCCGCGCCGCGCAGGTAATTGCCCCAATCGCCTGGCTTGAAGGGAGGGATCGAATCCAACTCGAAGCTGACTTTGCCCGGATAGTTCTTGCTGAGCGCGGAAACCTCCTTGCGATGCGCTTCCGGCGCAGGCGCGAACGCCAGCAGCACTGCCTGATTCAACGCCAGTCCCGTCACCACGCCGAGTTGATGGTCCACGTGCGCGCCGAGCGGACAAATCCGATACGGCGAGACCGCCACACGCACGTCAGCCGGCAATACGTGAAAGGCGCGCACCAGCGCCGACTTCAGCGCGTCCGCGCGCTCGTTGAGGCTGGGCGGGTGCAGTAATGGTGATGCGTTGCGTTTCAATCCGGATTCAGCTTTGCCGCGCACGAAACGCCTGTCAACGCGATTGTGGATGGGTTCGCCGCCGGCTCGCCAAATGACAAGGGTGCGGCGGTTGGAGAACCGCCGCACCCTGTCGGTTTACGATTGAACGCTGGTTTAGACCTTCTCCGGCACGACGAACGGTGCGCGATACTTGTCCTTCACCAGCGCATTGGCGGCGGCATTGTCCACAAATTGCTCCTTCTTCAGGTCGAACTTCAGCCACGCGCTGATCGTCGCAGGGGTCTTGGCGAGGTCCACGCCGTTAGCCTTCAGATGCTCGCACATGCGGCCGAAAGCTTCGGAGACGACGGCGTTGCTCTTGACCTGGTCGCAAATCTCGCCCGCCGAGGTCTTCTTGCCGACGCGGTAGGCGATGTTGCCCTGATGGCAGAGTCCGGCGCTCAGATGGCCTTCGAGGATTGGGGCGTTGAGGTCGGAGGTCTTGCGGCTCCGCACGGCCTTGATGAAGTTCTCGAAGTGGTCACTGGCGCCCTTGAACTTTCCCTTGTATTCCGGGATCTCCTTGCCGTCATTGTCGAAGATGTCGGCTTGGGTGTAGCTCGGGATGCTGACGAAGCCGTTCTCGCAGTGGATGATGACGCCGATGGAACTGCGCGGGTCGCCGGCCGAGCGCCCGCCGGTGACGTTGCGCATGTCGGCGGCGGCCTTCTTGTTCTTCTCGTCGTTCTTCTGCGCCGGCGGGGTGAACTTCACCGGCCAGTATTTGTCCATCGCGTCGGTGTCGGCGGCGCTCGCCAGGCCGCGCACTTCGAAGATGAGCGGTGCCGTCGCGTAGTCGAGCATCATGATCTGCGTGTTGGGCGTTTCGCCGGCGTCTTGGTAGCCAAGCCGGCCGCCGATGCACATGACTTGCGGCGCGAGCGTCTTCTCGCCGAGGAACCAGCGGGCGATGTCCACCTGGTGGACGCCCTGGTTGCCGAGGTCGCCGTTGCCGTAGAGCCAGATCCAGTGCCAGTCGTAATGGACGGGGCCGAACTTGCCGTTGCGGTGCGGCGGCACCAACTGTGCGGGGCCGCTCCAGAGGTTGTAGTCAATCCCCTCCGGGATCGGTTGCTCGGCGGTGGCTTCGCCGATGCTCTTGCGGCGCTTGTAGCAGAGGCCGCGGGCGACCTTGATCTTGCCGAGGCCGCCTTTGCGGATGAACTCGACCGCGGCGCGGATGCCCTGGCTGGAACGGCTCTGGCTGCCGACCTGGACGATGCGCTTGTATTTGGCGGCGGCCTTCACGGCCTGGCGGCCTTCCCAGATGCAATGGGACGCGGGCTTCTCCACGTAGATGTCCTTGCCCGCCTGGCAGGCCCAGACGGTGAGCAGTGCGTGCCAGTGGTTCGGCGTCGCGGTGGAGATGACGTCAATTTCTTTGTCCTCGAGCATCTTCCGCGGGTCTGTGTAGGCGGTGACCTTCTCCCCGCGCTTCTCGAACGCGGCGACGCCCTTGGCGAGAACCTTCGCGTCCACGTCGCAAAGCGCGACGATCTTCACGCCCGCGATCTTCCGCAGCCCGTCTATGTGCGCCTGACCGCGGCTGCCAAAGCCGATGATGCCGACGCGGATGGTGTCGTTCGCACCGGCCGCGCGCGCCCAGGTCCAGGGCAGGCTTGCACCCGCCGCGACGATCAATGATTGTTTCAGGAAATCTCTGCGTGTGGTTGTTGTCATGGTTTTCTCCTTTTCAGTTCAAAGCGTTCTACCGCGCGCCATCACTTTGCAGCCTTCGTCGCCGCGTATTTCTTGTAATGCTCGGCCACTTTGCCTTCCTTCTCGTCGCCGGTATGGAACAGGAACCGATACCGGAAAGTCACCTTCTTGCCCGCCGCCACCTTCAGGTCGCCCGCGCCGGCGGGCTGCTTCTGCTCGGTCTTGGCGGTGAAATCATGGATGCCGTAGGGATTGGCGCTGAACAGGCCGTAGTCGCGCACGTGCCAATACGTCGGGTGCCGCGGGTTTTTCGGGTGATCGAAGATGGCGACGGCGACGGGCTTGCTGTTGACGGGGCCGTAGTAATCCACCCACTCGGCGCGCTTGCCCCAGGCGTCCACGTCGCGGTCGCCTTTGCTGTTGATGATGTGGCCCATCGCCACCTTGCCCTTGGCCTTGACGCTCATCGAGGTTGGCAGGCGGATGCTCATCGAACCTTCCTTCGTGTCGCCGAGCGTCAGGTCGCCTTCGGATGCGATGAACGTGATCTCGAAGTCAATCATCCGCACGTCGGAGTGCGGATAGAACCGGATGGTGCGCTCGTCGGAGCAGAGCGGCTTGCCGTCGGCGGAGACCCACTTGTTGAGGGAACGGATCACGCCCTGCTTGGGGCCGGAGGTCAGTTCCAGAAACTTCTCGTGAAGGGTCTTGCCAAAAGCCTTCTGCTCGGACCAGCAATCCACGTCGTTGACCTTGCCATGGGCATACCAGAGGCCCTTGTGGTGGATGTGGTCCTGCACGTCGTTGGCGTTTTCCTTCATCGGCCAATCGCGCGTCATCCCGACGCCGCCGGGGCCGATGATGGGATACAGGTAGGGGCGGGCCACGTCCTTGTAGTTATATTCCGTGAAAAGTTCGCCGCAGATTTCCACCCTCACTTTGCCGCCCACGTCGGTGATGGAAACGTCTTCCGCGCCGCCGACCGCCGTCGCCGCCATTGCGCCCGCAACCAACATCACAGCCACACGATTGCTCATTCTATTTCCTCAAAGTTGAGTTTCAGTTACAACGTCACCGTCGTCAATCACCGCAATCCGCGCGACGCACACGATGACCACAACCCGCGTTCTGTCTCAAGCCTTTTGTGCCGAAAACCGGAGACCTTTTGGTATCACTGCTGTTTCGCCTGCAACCACCACTTCAGCCAGCAGTAGAAGCTCGCGCCGATTTGCTGATAGCCGGTGGCGTTGGGATGGACGCCGTTGTTGTCCGGGTAGCCGTCCACAGGATCAAGGTTGAGTTCGGTTGGCACAAGATGGATGCCTTCGCGTTCGCGGCCGGCGAATCGCTTGAGCATCTGCTCCACGAGGCGATGCTGGATGCGCTTCCAACCCCAGCGGTGATACTTGCCTTTGTAGTTGGCCTCAAAGCCCGACTCGCGTGCGTTCGGTGGCGTGGTCAAGCCGACAGCGAACACGGTGCGCGGCGCGGCGGCGGGGAACGCCTTCAGGAACTTCTCGGCGTTGTCGAGCGTCGCTGTGATCTTCTCATCCATCGCCTTGGCATCGTCAGGACTGGCGGAGAAGCAATCGTTGATGCCGAGCAGGATGGTCACAACCTCCGGCGGCTGTCCGGCGCAGTTCTCGCGAATGTAGCGCCCGATGTCTAACGCCGGTTTACCGTCGGCTCCCGCGAAGAGGAACGGGCTGCTCTGCCGCCTCCCTTTCTCGTCGAGCTTGTGGCCGAGCTTGGCATTGTAGCTTGTCAGGAACGACGCCCATGTCCAACCACCGTAGCCTTCGTGCGCCACACCCGGTTTGACGGACGCGGGCTTATGCGTGCCAAGCATCGTCCACTTCGGATTGCCTGGCTCCGAGAGCAGCCTGGCGATTTCGTTTGGATAGATGGTCGCGTGCGTGAGGCTGTCGCCGACGATGAGCAGGCGCAGGTTCCGATTGGCACCGGCGTCCTTGGACACGATGCGTAGCACCGTCTTCGCACGCTGCAGTTCCTTGCCTTGCGCGCTTTTTACGACGACGCAGAGTGCGTGCTGGCCCACGTCCTTGTCCGACGGCGTCACTGTCCATCGTTTCGCTTCAGATTTGCCGATATCGCACGTAACATCAAAGCGATAACTCTCCGGATTCTCCGTCAGGACGATGTTGTCGTAGTATAGACTCATCGGCACGCCCGGCACGCCATACCACGCCGGCGGCAGCGTGAGACGGAGAGAGGTTTGCTCAGCGCCGCCCGCTGCGGAAAGAAAAAGCCAGAAGGCCAGTGATACCTGAAGGACGAGATGTTTGGACGATGTGTTTGCTTTCATGATTGCCAGAGTTTCCGCAACTGCATCGCTGCGACGGCGACCATTTCCTCGCCGGTGAATGGGGCTGCATACGCGCTGCGCGCCAGCCATGTCTCATAGCCGCCAAGGTCGTAGTCCACCCGCGTCGGCGTGTAGCAACTATAGCCGTTGGCCAGTTCGATGAATGCCGTGACCGGAAATGGCGACGCGTGCTTCAGGTCGAGGCCGTGGCGGCAGAACACCTCTCCCGGAAAAGTGGATGCGGCGAATTCGCCGACGCGCAGCGATTGAATCACCATTGGGACTTCGTCCGGCCATTTCAGCAACTCCAGCCGTTCCTTGCCGTAAAGCCGGTCCACGAGCGGGAGTTTCTCGTTCACCGATTGCGCGCGCGCTTCCTCGATCTCCGCGCCTTTCAGCTTTCGCACGCGCATCATGTAGGTGCTCTGCGTCGCCGCGACGACCTGCAAATCCTCGAACTTCGCCTTCGCCCAGCATTGATCCACTTGGTCGGCAATCCAGCCTGCCACCTCGCGGCTGCGTTCGCCCGGTTTGCGCATCACGGGCTTGTGCATCACATCAACATTGTTCACGTCGCCGGATGCGCCGTGAGTCAGCAGCGCCACAAAGCCATCGCCCTTGCGCTCGCGCATCAGGTTGGCGAAGGTGCCGTAGTAGTCGGCCGAGATCGCATCGCCGGGCCGGTCGCCGACGTAGTGCAGCGAGAAGTTTGCGATCACCGCGAGCGGCTGGCCCGTCACCGACTGGATCATCAACATCGGGATTTGCGGATCGGTGGGGCCGGCGGGACGGAGCACGTTCGGATTGCCGATGCCGGGATTCATTTTCACCGTGCCGTCCTTCAGGTGATAGCGGCGGTTGAAACCGGCGCGCGGCTCCCAGCCGTTGGCCCACGCGGCGCGCGCCGGTTCCAACCGTTCCGCCGCCTTCCCTGCGACTTCGCCGACGCGCTGGATCACCTTCTCGATAAACGCCGCCTCGCGAACTGACTGGAAGATAGTGAGTGTGCAGGGCGCGCTGTGCGTGTGGGTGCAGGAGACGCAGACATTCTCGACGGGAATGCTCGCGGCCTTGGCCGCCGCCGCGCGCGCCCGCGCAGTGTCGTCGTTGTTCAGGGCGATGAGGTCCAGTAGCACGAACGCGACGCGCACGCCACCCGATTCCAGCACGACGGCGCGCGCATGGAGTGGATCGAGGATGGATTTGGCGGAGCGCCCGGTGAGCGAACCTGCTAGTGAGACGCCGACTGCGGGTGTGATATCCGCCACCGCTGCGCCGGCCTGGAGAGGATGAGTGTTTGACATAGCGTTACGAGGTTGGCGGCAAGGCTATGCCTCCGGCACTAGCCGGACAAGAGAAAATGCCGCCTTGTGAAAAACCTAGGCGCAAGCGATCGGGCGGCTTTGAATCCACAACAGGTTTCCAGTGCGGAAAGGCTTTGCGACTACAAAACCCGCTTCGATTAAGCAGGCACGTCTGTCTTAGCGATGCGGAGGCGATACGGGTGTGAGAAAATGCTGGATAATGTCCGCATACAGCCGCCGATCGCCCCAGTAATTGCTGTGCGTGAAACCATACCATTTGGCAGGATAACAGCAGTTCCAATTCACCACGCCTTCGTAATAGTCAATACTCCCGCTCACGTAGTCGTGCAGATCATGGTAATTCCACCAGCGGATGTTATCGAACACGCGCTGAAGGGAGCTGTGCACCGTGCGCGGCGTTGGGAGGCCCAACGACCATCTGCGCTGCCGGAAACCGTGAAAATTTTGCAACATCTCACGACGAATGTAAGCGTCCGCGGTTGCGTGCTCGCGAAGGAAGAACGCAATTTTGTCGGCCGGACAGCCGAATGTCACCAGCCCGCAGAGCAGTTCCGCAACATTGTGAAACTTTCCGTTGGGGACTTTGCATTGCCCGTTCGGTGTAAAGCCCGCCAGGTCGCCTTGGCTTACGAGTAGATTGATCCGGTTGAGCGCATCCACTGCAATCTGCGTTCCCAGCGAATGCGCCGCGATAACGACTCGGTCGTATGACCACGCAGGTGCCGCAGCGGGCGGGGTGCAAGGCTCGATGAGGTGGCGGATGGCAGAGACTGCGCCACCGAGAATCGCCTTGCGCACTTCGTAGAAAGCCGATTTCGCGTCGGTCGTTGTATAGACAGTAATGTCGCCAAGGATGTTTGACGGCTGCGACTTCCATTCGCCTAATCCACCAGCCAGGCTTTCGCCGAAGAACGGGATTTTTGCGACCAACCACCGTATTGCATTCACAATGGTGGACAATGTGGTGGCAAGCATGGAAATACCATGCACCATGAAGTAGTAGCGGTCGGCTAGAAAACGCCCGCTCTTTGTGAAGACCCCATCCGGCTCGCACGTTTTGGCCAACGCCGCGTTCTCGCGATAGAACTTCTTGCCTGCGGTAGCGGCATTCCTTACCCATCGGCGAATATCTTCGACGGTGGCCTTGTTCTCCGACAGGTTCGCCCAATAATACTCATAGATATCGAGGTGCGTCTCTTCCTTCGCGCATGTGAGGCGCAGGAAGCTGTCAAACCAGCGGCCACCCGCTTCTTCATCGTGTCGGGGTTCGAGACGATGTTCCAGTTCGATGCCGCGGTTCGAATCTGGATCCAGCGTCTTGAGAAGCTCTCGCGCAAAAGAATCCAGTGTTTCAAGCGGGTTCTGGTTGCCGATGCCGTGAATGACAAGCACTGCCGTGTTTTGCTTTGGCCACGCCTTCGCCGCAAGCGCGCGCGAGTTGTCGCCAAGCAGCTTTCCTGAATTCGGGTGAAACGGCTCGAACTCCGCAGATCGTTGACTTGGCTTTGGGTTTTCGCCGGCAAACGACGCGATTGAGTCGGCTGCTTGTTTTGGTCCGGCGGCCTTCCCTTGGACTTCAGGACTTGTGGAGAGATCACTCATGATTCTATTGACCTCACAATCTCCTTTGCTGCCTCCACAGATGGCAGCAATTTTATTTCACCTGACGCGCGCCTTTTCGCACTTCTACGCTCGTTTTGGCAAGACTTCTTTTTGGCGGTCATGTCCTGACCGGAAAGCCGGGGAGATCGTCCTCATTGAACTCGAAGCCGGACCTACCCAACCACGATCTCGTCAATCGTTGTGGTGGACTCCGAGGCAATCACCGACTTCTTCCATCGGCCGGAGTAGTAATAGGCCAGGCTCGCGAGCGTGCCCACCGTGAACGCAACAGCCGACGCGACCCACACGGCCTCGATTCTATGAAAGTGATGCGATAGCAGCAGCGCCAGCGGCACGCGCACAACCCACAGCGCCAGCACCGTCACCAGCGTCGTTACCATCGTTTTCCCGGCGCCGTTGATGATGCCGTTGGTGACAAACCACACCGCGAAGAACATGTAACACGCTCCGATGATCCTCAAATAAGTCGTGCCGATCTGGATCGCCGCCGGGTCGTTGAGGAACGCGCGCAGCAGCAGCCCCGGCAGCGCCAGCACCGCCACCGTCCCCACCAGCGTGATGCCGCCGCTGATCAACAGCCCCCAGTGGAACACCTCCTGCACCCGGTCAAACCTCTTCGCGCCGATGTTCTGGCCCGCCATCATCGAGACCGCCACGCCGAAGCCCATCGCTGGCAGCAACGCCACCTGGTCAATCCGCATCGCCGCGCCGAACGCCGCCGTCGCGCTCACCCCGTAGGCGTTCACGATCCCCGTGATGAACAGAAACCCGAACGCCGCCAGCCCCTGCTGCATCGCCGCGGGCAGGCCGACCTTGAGAATCAGCCACAGCGTCGGCCGGTCCAACGTCAGCCGCCGCCAGTCCGGCGCGGTCACGTTCCCGCGCCGATGCAGCCACGCGTAGAGCGCAAACATGCTCGCCGCCTGCGTGATGATGTTCGCGATGGCCGTCCCGTTCAACCCGAGCCGCGGGCAGCCGAGCCAGCCGAACATCAGCACCGGGTCCAGCGCCACCGTCAGCAGCAGACCGCCGGCCTGGAAATAAAGCGGCGTCTTCGAGTCTCCTACCGCCCGCAGCAGCGACCCGATGAGGAACGTCCCGAACAAAAACGGCGTCACCAGCAGCAGCCACCGCGTATAGGACACCGCCAGCGGCAGCACATCCGCCGGCGTATCCACCCGCCGCAACATCGGCGCCGCCAGCCATTCGCCGATAACGATCACCACCACGCCCGCCACCGCCTGCAACGCCGTCGAGGTCTGCACCACCCGCCGCAACCCGTCCGTATCCCTCGCCCCCACAAACTGCGCCGCCAGAATGCCCGCGCCCACCGTGATCCCCAGCGCCAGCGCCAGCAGCGCAAACATCGTCGCGCCCGTCACCGTGATTGCGCCCATCTCCGCTTCACCCAGCCCTTTGCCCACCCACACCGCATTGACGAAGCTGTAAGCCGCCTGGATCAGATTGCCCAGCATCATCGGCATCGAGAAATACACCAGATGCCTCGGCACGCTGCCGAAGGTCAGGTCTCGTCCATGCGACTGAAGCGCTGCTGCCATGCGCCCTTCATGGTGTCGCCACTTCCCCCAAAACTCAATCGCGGAGAAGCGGCGTCAGGCCGAGAGGAAGATGTGCAATCACAGAATGCGCGGGAGGACAAGGAAAGGTGGAGCGAGACCGCCCGAAATCCTAAAGGGATTTCATTATTCAGCCCAAGGGTTGCGAGGCACGAGCTACCCTGGGTAATGCGTCCCGCACAGATTCTACCCCGAAGGGGTTGTATCATCGCATTCGTCAGCCGATGCATCTCTTTCAGAGATGTGCCGCTATTGGATGGTGTTCCCGGCGTAGCCGCTGCGCGTCAACGCCGGGCTGAGTGATTGAATCCCGTTGGGATTCGTCCCGCGTCCACCGCAGGCAGAAGCTTCATCTCGCCGGTGGCACGCTGCTTCACCTCGACGCCGCCACAGGAAAAGGTGGAGCGGGCGCTCCGCGCACGCTATGCTGGGACTCAACAACAGCCACCGCGTTCGGAGAACGCGGTCCACCTTGCAGGACTCCGCCGCGTATGTGGAGAGCCTGCGGCAGTCGCTGTGAGGAAGAAGGAAGGAACGGATGAATTGGGCAATCGTCAGGAAGATACTTATCAGGACGACAGTAGTTCTCGTCTTGGTCGTTCAATTGTTCATCTTGCTGGTGTGCTCTGCTGACTACAACCTCTTGCGCGACCCTTACCGACACGAAGAACGCGAAGCTGCGGCAGATGCATTCTTCAAGGATAAGTCGCCAGAGAACAAAGCGAGGCTGCGCAGTGAATTGGCGGCGTTGGAGGGTCGATATACTCTGAAATGGATGGGAGTAACGGCTAGCTTCGTTGTTGTGGATGTGGCGGCCTATCTGTGGTTTCGCAAGCGTCGCGAAAAGAAACAATGATGTTGTAGGCCGCGTTCCCGACGCGGCGTCATCATCATCCATGTTCGCCGCGTGGGGGCACGCGGCCTGCATCAATCTACCTTCTGACCAACGCGACGATTTCCTTCACTGCCTCGGCGGGCGGCAGGAGCTTCATCTCGCCGGTGGCGCGCTGCTTCACCTCGACGCCGCCTTTGGCCAGGCTCTTCTCGCCGATGGTGACGCGGATGGGGAAGCCGATGAGGTCGGCATCCTTGAACTTGAAGCCGGGGCGCTCGTCGCGGTCGTCGAGGATGACCTCCACGCCTTCGCGCTCGAGGGCGTCGTGGATCTCCTGTGCGATCTTCGCGGAGGCTTCCTTGGCCGGATCGAGCAGGCTGATGCAGACGTGGAACGGCGCGACGGCCATGGGCCAGACGATGCCGTCCTTGTCGTTGAAGCACTCGATGACCGCCGCGAGCGTGCGCGTGACGCCGATGCCGTAGCAGCCCATGACGCAGGGATGGCTCTGGCCTTTTTCGTCGAGATAGTTCGCGCCGAGTTTCTCGGAGTATTTCGTGCCGAGGATGAAGATGTGGCCCAGTTCGATGGCGCGCTGGATGCGCAATGGCGCGTTGCACTCGGGGCACGGCTCGCCCGCGGCGACAGAGCGCAGGTCGGCCCACTTAGTGACCTTGATGTCGCGCTCGACGCAGACGCCCCGGAGGTGGAAGCCGTCTTCGTTCGCGCCGGTGACCATGTTGAAACGGCCGCGCAACGCCTCGTCGGCGTAGATCGGCACGCCGCTCTTGCTGACGGCGCCGAGCGAGCCGGGACGCGCGCCCATGAGCGGCACGATCTCGTCTTCGCGCGCCGCGCGGAACTCGATGGCGCCGGTGGCGGCAGCGAGCTTGACCTCGTTGAGCGGATGATCGCCGCGCATGAGCACGATGACCGGTTTGCTGTCAGCAATGAAGATGAGGGTCTTGACCTGCCGGTCGGCGGCGACCAGGAATGGCGGCTTGGTCAGGTCCTCGATGGTCTTCACGCCGGGCGTCGGGAACTTCTCGACGTTGGCGGGCGCTTCGCCGTCTTCCATCCGCGCGAGCTTGGACTGTGCCTTCTCGACGTTGGCGACGTAGCTGCACTTCTCGCAGAAGGCGATTTCGTTCTCGCCGCACTCGGCGGTGACCATGAACTCCTGCGAATACTTCCCGCCCATGACGCCGCTGTCGGCCCAGACGCATTTGAGCTGCTGCGCGCCGAAGCCGCATCGCTCGAAGACGCGCTGGTAGGCCGCTCGCATCGCCTCGTAGCTTTTCACCGCGCCGTCCTCGGTGGCGTCGAAGGAGTAGCCGTCCTTCATGACGAACTCCTTGGCGCGCATCAGGCCGAAGCGCGGGCGGATCTCGTTCCGGAACTTGGTCTGGATCTGGTAGAAGTTTTTCGGGAGCTGGCGATAGCTGTGGATTTCATCCGCCGCGAGCGACGTGATGACTTCCTCGTGGGTCGGGCCGAGGACGAGTTCGCCACCGGGGGCGAACTTGCTGCCGTCGGCGGGGTTGGCGGCGAACATGACGCGTTGCGCGGCGTCCCAGCGGGGGCCGCGCTGCCAGAGTTCCTTCGGCTGGAGCGCCGGCATGCGAATCTCGATGGCGCCGGCGCGGTTCATCTCCTCGCGGACGATGCGCTCGACCTTCTCGTAAGCGCGCAGGCCGAGCGGCAGGAACGTATAGATGCCGCCGGCGAGTTTGCGCATAAGGCCGGCGCGGAGCGTGAGTTTGTGGCTGGGGATCTCCGCCTCGGCGGGCGATTCCTTCAGCGTCGGGATATGTGTTTGGTTCCACTTCATAATTAAGAGCGGGGCAGTCTAGCGGCGCATGACGATGGCTCAAGGAAAAACGCGATCCCGGCAGCCATTTCGATCCGGCAAATGTTCCCTGACTGGTCTCAGATAGAACAATGCAGTTGAACCACAGGACAATTGCAAACCCCACCTTTCCGCAGCCCAGTCGTTTACGGCTGGGACAGGAACAACATCGAAAGATTCAGCCCCGTTCACGGGGCTTCTCGGATGGGGCTTTAGCCGCGCGAAGGGCTGAAGCCATGATGTGGCAAGCCCGCTGAAGCGGGCTGGAATGTTTGCCCCTCATCTTCACCCAGCCGTAAACGGCTGGGCTGAGGGAAAACTTGTGGCCAACACAGTGCCAACATACCAACTGCATCGTTACGCCTCAGACCTTCCTCAGATTGGCGATCAGCGCATCGGTGACTTCGCGGGTGGTGGCCCGACCGCCGAGGTCGGGAGTCTTGATGTTGGCCTCCAGCGTATCCTCGATGGCGTTGACCAGATGCGCCGCGAGCGCCGGCTCGCCGAACCATTCGAGCATCATAGCTGCGGTCCAGACTTGGCCGATGGGGTTGGCAATGCCGCGCCCGGCGATGTCCGGCGCGCTGCCGTGGACCGGTTCGAACATGGAAGGGTGTTTCCGTTCCGGGTTGAGGTTCGCGGCGGGCGCCATGCCAATGCTACCCATGATGGCGCCGCCGAGATCGGTGAGGATGTCGCCGAAAAGGTTCGACGCGACCACGACATCGAGTTCTTCCGGCTTCAGGACGAAGTAAGCCGCCGCCGCGTCTACGTGCATCAACCGCCACTGCACGTCGCCGTAGGCTGCGGCGACCTCCGCGGTGATCTGGTCCCAGAATGGCATCGTGTGGATGATACCGTTGGATTTCGTCACGGACACGAGGCGCTTGCGGCGCGACTTGCGGGCGAGTTCGAAGGCGTGGCGCAGCACGCGCTCGCAGCCATGCCGGGAGAAATACGCCTGCTGCACGGCGGCTTCGTGGGGCGTGCCCTCATAGACACGTCCGCCGACGGTCGAGTATTCGCCTTCGTTGTTCTCGCGCACGACGGTGAAATCGAAGCAATGCGGTGTCTTGTCGCGCAACGGCGATGCGATGCCGCGGAGGAGTTTCACCGGGCGAAGGTTGACGTATTGCTCGAAGCCGTGCCGGATGTCCATCATGAAGCCCCAAAGCGAGACGTGGTCCGGCACGAGGTTCGGCAGGCCCACAGCGCCGAGGAAGATGGCGTCGAAGCCGGCGAGCGTCTTCTGCCAGTCGTCGGGCCGCATCTTGCCGTGCGCGACGTAATACTCGCACGACCACGGGAATTCGGTCTTCGTGAACTTCAGCCCTCCGTGCAACTCCGCTGCTGCGTCGAGCACGCGCAGCCCTGCGGGCACGACTTCTTTGCCGATGCCGTCGCCGGGTATGACTGCCAGTGAAATAGTTTTCATATAGGGATCAGTTGCTGTGAGGATGGCGGAATGACTCAGCCGTATCTGTGCAATCGCCGCAGCCTCTCCCCATGAACCCCCCTGTGAAGTGGCGAGGGAAAAGCGGCAGAGGACTGCCGCAGTCCAAGATGCTGCCGCGTTGGAGATAACCCCTCACGCATGGGCGCGAGCCTCTTGGACTGCGGCAGTCCTCTGCCGCTTTTGGGCCGCAGGGTGCTTTCAGGTTCAGGAGCACACGGCGCGAGTATGGCGGTCGGGGAATTCTCACCCTTGCGCTCTCCCCATCGGATGGGGAGAGGAAAATGCTCTCCTCTGTTGCGATCACGAACACTATCCAATGAGGCGCATAGCGGCGAATGAAACCTCTCCCTCTCCCCGTCAGACGGGGAGAGGGGTGGGGTGAGGGGCTGTTTCGGTTGTGTGGTCACGATTCAGACAAACACGTCCAGCACCGTCGCCTTGCCGCGCGGGCAGAGAGTGAACTTCTCCAGCGACGCCGGCACCAGCGCGAACTGGCCCGCCGCTAGAGGCACGTCGCCGATGTCCGCAGCGCCTTCGACGGCAGCGACGATGTGGAAGCTGCCGTTGCAGTGGAGTTGGCGCGGGCCATCGAGCTTCAGTCGGGCGCAGACAAAGTGTTCGCAAGCCACCAGCACTTCCTCGCGAACGTCGGCCAGCGATGGCTCGAAGTCCTTGAAGTCAATGCACTGGAGCGACTGTTCCACATGGATTTCGCGCGGCCGGCCCCAATCATATACGCGATAGGTCGTGTCGGAATTCTGCTGAATCTCGAAGATGACCAGCCCCGCGCCGATGGCGTGAAGCCGGCCCGACGGCACAAAAAGCGCGTCGCCGGCGCGCGGCGAGAGCTTGTGGACGAGCGGTTCCAGTTCGTTGCGCGCGAGCGCGGCCTCGAACTGCCGCCGCGTCACGCCGCGTTTGAGGCCGGCGCAGAGCGTCGCGCCGGGATCGGCCTGCGCCACAAACCACATCTCTGTCTTCGGCTCGCCGCCGAGTTTTGGCGCGACCTCGGCGGGCGGATGCACCTGGAGCGACAGCCGCTCGCGCGCGTCGAGGATTTTGATGAGCAGCGGGAAACGCCCGTTCGCCATCGGCAGCACCTCGCCGAGCAGTTCCTCCTGATACTCCTCCAAGATGGAACGCAGAGTGCGGCCGGCGAGCGGGCCGCTGGCGACGATGCTGAGGTTGTCGCCTTGGTCGGAAATCTCCCACGACTCGCCGATGGCCGCGCCGGCCGGCAGTTGTTTGTGATAGAGCCGTTCCATTTCGCGACCACCCCAGACGCACTCCTTGAAAATTGGTTGAAAAACCAGCGGATGAAGCATGGCGCGACTGAACCCGTTTTCGTCGGCGGAGTCAAGCCGGCGAGAGACAAAGATGCTGTCGCATCTGAGGATTGAATTGTCATCGGTGCGGTTGCCGCCTATACTGGCCTTTCGATCCATGGCCAGCAACGCACGAACACGCAGTTCTGCCCACTTGTGGGAGGTGAATGCTATTCTGTTGCTCGGGGTGAGCGTAGTGCTCTTCCTGAGCTTCGTTTCTTTTGTGCCGGAGGATATTTCATGGGTCAAGGCGCCGCCGAACTCGCCGGCACATAATTTCGTCGGGCCGCTGGGCGCGTGGGTGGCCTACCTGTTGGCGCTGCCGTTTGGCAACAGCGTTTGGTTGTTGTTTGCACTGGCGCTCGGCTTCGGCATTGCGTTTTTGTTTGCGGGCGAGCAGATGGGCTGGCGGCAGGCATATTGGACAGCGCTGATGCTGCTGTCGGGCTGCGGGTTGGTGGACCGGTTGCAGATCGCCTCGGACTCGACGTTGGCGCAATGTGGGCATGGGGCGGGCGGATTTTTGGGACAGTTCATCGCGGGAACGTTGCTCGGGCCGGTCGCGCCGGCCGGGCCTTACATCATTTTGCCGACGGTCTGGTTGATCAGCGTTGTGATGCTGACGGGCTTCAGGCCGATTCACACCGGCGCGCTGTTGCTGATGAAGCTCCAGGAAGCGTGGGCGGTGAAACGCGAGCAATCGGTTGCTGCGTCGCGGCCGGATCTGCGCGGCGAGTTGGTCCGCAAGCAGCGCGATGTGGAGCGCCAGATGCGCGAGCTGGAAAAGAACGGCAAGCGTGGGGTTGCGACCGAGGAACCCGAGCCGGTGGAGCAGGTGTTGCCGCCGCAGAATATCACCATCCGCGATCACTCGTTGCCGACGCCGACAGTGAAGCAGGCCACGATTCCGACCGCCACGCCCGTCGGCGAAAAAGCCGCGGCAAAGGCGCTGGCCGCCGCCGCTGCGCCGCCGCCCGCGAGAATCGAACCAGAACCAGCGCCAAAAGCCGAGCCGAAGCCGAAGGTCGAACGAAAGATTGAACCAAAGCCGAAGTCTGAACCGCTGCCAGTGTTGGCCAGAAACCCTGAGCCGGAAGAGGCGCTTGCGGTTGACGTGCCTGATCTGTTGCCGCCGCCCTCGCCTGCTGCGCCGAAACCTGCGCCTCGCCCGGCCTCGGAGCGGAAACCGGTTTCTGTTGCGCCGCCTGCTGCGCCGGTTTCCTACAAGAACTGGCAGATGCCCGGTCATGACCTGTTGGTGCGGCCCACGCCGGACAGTCCGGCTGCTCAGGTGGTCGAGGACCTGAAGCAAAGCGCCGCCGTTCTCCAAGCGACGCTGGCTGACTTCGGTCTCGATGTGCGAATTGGCGAAGTGACCAAAGGACCGGTCATCACGCGCTACGAGCTTCATCCGGCGCCCGGTGTGAAGGTGGAGAAGATTACGACGTTGCACAACAACATCGCTCTGGCGATGAAAGCCACCAGCGTGCGCATCCTCGCGCCCATTCCCGGCAAGGCCGCCGTCGGCATCGAGGTGCCCAACCACACGACCACAATCGTCTTCATGCGCGACGTGCTGGAATCCAACGAATGGAAGAACTCCAAGGCCCGTCTGCCGCTCGCACTGGGCAAAGACATCGGCGGCAACGTCATCATCGGCGACCTTGCCGACATGCCGCACCTGCTGGTGGCTGGCGCGACCGGCTCAGGCAAGACCGTTTGCATCAACGCGGTCATCACCGGTTTGTTGTTCCGCATGTCGCCGGAGGAACTCAAATTCGTCTTCGTGGACCCGAAGATCGTCGAGATGCAGATGCTGAGCGCGCTGCCGCACTTGGCGCTGCCAATCGTCACCGATTCGAAGAAGGTGTTGCTCGCCCTGCGCTGGTTGATCAACGAGATGGAGCGGCGCTACCAGGTTTTTGCCAAGGTCGGGGTTCGCAACATCCACGGGTTTAACACGCGCGACCGCAAACGTGATCCGCAGCGCGTGGCAGCGGACAAGGCCGCCACAGAGCAGCAGATGGAACTGACGGTGCCGCGTGACTTCGAGTTGAAGATTCCTGACAAGCTGCCCTACATCGTGCTGGTGGTGGACGAACTGGCTGACTTGATGATGACCGCGCCAGCCGACGTGGAGATGTGCATTACCCGGCTCGCGCAACTGGCGCGCGCCACCGGCATCCACATGATCGTGGCTACGCAGCGGCCCAGCGTGAACGTCATCACGGGTGTCATCAAGGCGAACGTGCCGGCGCGCATTGCGTTTCAGGTCGCCAGCAAGCAGGACAGCCGTGTCATCCTCGACGCCAACGGCGCCGACAAGTTGCTCGGCAAGGGCGACCTGCTCTACTTGCCGCCGGGCAGCGCGAAGCTGATTCGCGCGCAGGGTGTTTACGTTCAAGACGAGGAGATTCGCGCGGTTGCCGATTTTCTCAGCAAACAAGCGCCGCCGAGTTTCGAGCGCGGCATTACCGAGAAACTCACCGCCGAGTCGCCCGCTGGAGCGACAAACGGCGAGTCTGAAGAGGACGAGGAGTTGGTGGAGCAATGCATCGAGGTCATCCGCCAGAGTAAACGCGCCTCGGTTTCCATCTTGCAGCGGCGCCTGCGAATCGGCTATACGCGAGCCGCGCGCATCATGGACATTATCGAAGAGCGCGGTATTGTTGGCCCGCACAAAGGCGCGGAGCCGCGGGATATCTTGATTGATTTGGATGGCGAGATTCCGGCCAACGGCGAAGAGTAAATTTTAGGAATTGGTTTCATGGAAACGATCGGTCAGCAATTACGCGAGACTCGCGAGCGCAAGAAGATCTCGCTGGAAACCGCCGCGCAGGGCACCAAGATCAAGGGCGAATACCTTGCTGCGCTGGAGGCCGACCAGTTTGATCGGATCGAAGCGCCGGTTTACGTCAGAGGGTTTCTTCGCATCTACAGCCAGTATCTGGGACTCGATCCGAAGCCGCTCGTGAATCAGTTCACCAATCTGAAGTCGGCTGAGGCTGGCGCTTTGGTTGAGCCGTCCAAACCGATCATTCACCGGCCCATTGGCAAGACTTCGACCTCTGTGCTTCCAGAACCGCAAACACCGTTGTCGCCGACGCTGCTGCTCGCGCTGCTGGGCGTTGTAGTCTGCGTGCTGGTGTTGATTTGGGGCATCTGGGCTGTGTTCGGCGGGACGAGCCAGTCCAAGAACCAGTCCAAATCGGCCGACAAACTCGCCGAGAAAACCGCTGCCAGCGCCGCGCCAGCCAAGGTTGCTGCTGAATCCTACATGAGGCCGAAAGGCGTCGGCCCCATGTTGATCATCGAGCCACCGCGAGCGGCGGCGCATTCGCTCACCCTCCGGGCGGACGAGCCGTGCGAGGTCACCGTGACGGTGGACGGCGCCGTGTTGTTCCGCGGCAACATGCCGCGCAACGAAGTGCGCAAGTTCGACGCCAGCCGCACCATCAAGATCAAGGTCAACGACGGCAACGCCATTCATGCCTGGTATGACCAGAAAGACTTGGGCAAGCTCGGTCGCCGCCGCGAGCAGATAGATAAGCAGTTCTAGGCGGTGATGGGTGATTGGTGATTCGTGATCGGATGTCCAAATCACGAGTTACGAATTGCGCAACACGCATTACGTTCCCCCATGACCAAAGTCGGCCTCATCAACCTCGGTTGCGCCAAGAACCTCGTGGACGCCGAGATCATGCTTGGCCACCTGCTCCAGGCCGGCATGACGATCGTCAACGAAGCGGGCGACGCCGACGCGATTATCGTCAACACCTGCTCCTTCATTGACCCCGCCAAGGAGGAAAGCGTCAACGCGGTCTTCGAGGCTGACGAAGTGCGGCGCCGGCTTCGGCCGGACCAGGCGCTGATCGTCAGCGGTTGCATGGCACAGCGATTCCCGGAAGCGTTGCGCAAGGAGATTCCGGAAATTGACGCGATCATGGGGCTGAACGAAGTGCCGAAGGTGGCCGAAGTGGTCCGGCAAGCCATCTCACACCGGAAAGCCGCAGGGTTGCGAAAGGTGAGCGGGAAGGCAGATGGCAAATCGCAGGCGGCAGCAGGGAGAAAGACTCCGTCCGCCGCGCCGATCAAGTTCGTTTCGCGGCGCGCGACCTATATTCCCGACCACGACGCGCCGCGCTTCCGTCTGACGCCGAAACATTTCGCGTTCGTGAAGATCGCCGAGGGCTGCAATCATCCGTGCACCTTCTGCGTCATCCCGCAAATTCGCGGCCGCCATCGCAGTCGCGTCGTCGAGAGCGTCGTCACTGAGGCGCGCCGGCTCGTCGCCGATGGCGTCAAGGAACTGAACCTCATCTCGCAGGACACAACTTACTACGGCCTCGACCTCTGGCCCTCCAGCGCCCGCGACCAGCGGCCGTTCGACCACACGCGAAGCCGCAGCTTCACGCAGTTGTCGCTTCTGCCAACCCAAAATCCAAAATCCAGAATCCAGAATCTCCCGACGCTCTGCACGCTCCTGCGCAAACTCGACGCGCTCGATGGCGACTTTTGGATTCGCCTCCTTTACACGCACCCGGCGCACTGGAGTGACGAACTCATCGAGACCATCGCCGCGTCGAAGAAGGTCGTCCGCTATGTGGACATGCCGCTTCAGCACATCCACCCGGCGATGCTTGCGGCGATGCAACGTGAGACAAGCGAGGCGTGGATTCGCAGCTTGATCGCGCGAATTCGCCAGCGGATTCCCGGCATTGCGATTCGCACCGCGTTCATCGTCGGGTTTCCCGGTGAAACGGAGAAGCAGTTCAAGCATCTGCTCAGTTTCATCCGCGAGATGAAATTTGAACGGCTCGGCGTCTTCCTTTATTCGCAGGAAGAGGGCAGCCGGGCCGCTTCGCTGTCGGGCCAGGCGCCGGAGTCGGTAAAACGCGACCGCCATGCCCGAGCGATGGCGTTGCAGCAACAACTCAGTCGCGAGCGGAACGCGGGCTTGATCGGGCAGGGCCTCCGCGTTCTGGTGGACGGGCCGAGCGCCAAGAAGGGCTTTGCCTGGGTTGGCCGCAGCGAAGCAGACGCACCGGAGATTGACGGCCACGTTTATCTCGTCGAGAAAAAACTTTGGCCCGGCCAATTTCTCGACGTGACTGTGACCGGTAGCAGCGAATATGATGTGGTGGCAGAGAGACGATGAACCTGCCAAACAAACTGACGCTTTCACGCATCGTCATGGCGGTGTTTTTTGTCATGGCGCTGTTGCTGCCGCATTTCCCTTACGGCAAGACCGTCGCGTTCTGGCTCTTCATCACTGCGAGCGTTACCGACTGGTGGGATGGCTGGCTGGCGCGGCGTAACAAGATCACCACCGCCTTCGGCAGCATGCTCGATCCGCTGGCCGACAAAATCCTCACCTGCGCGGCATTTGTCTGCTTGGTGGAAATTGAAGCGCCGGGTCTGCCGCCGGGCCATCACAACCTCGTGCAGGCGTGGATGGCGGTGATCATCATCGGGCGTGAGTTCGTCATCAACGGCCTGCGGCTGATGGCGGCGCAGAAGGGCGTAACGTTGCCGGCGGACCTGCTCGGCAAGCAGAAGACGATTTCCCAGATGGTCAGCATCAACTTCATCCTGCTTGGTTTGATGCTGACCGAGGATTGGCCGCGGTTGCTTGGCGGTTACATGCAGTTCTTCGAGCAATGGTTCCCGGTTGTTTCCTTCTGGCTGATGATCCTGACGGTGTTGCTGACCGTCATCAGCGGCGTCTCCTATCTCATCCGTGGCCACCGACTTTACTCGCAAGACACTTGAGCGACTCGCGCTCGTGGTCGCCACTGGCTTCGGCGCCGGCTGCTTGCCCATCGCTCCCGGCACATGGGGCAGCCTCGTCGGGGTGTTGTATTTCCTCGCGCTTTGGAAACTGAACTGGCTCGTGCCTGGCATCGCCGTCGGCTTGGCGCTTAGTGTCGTCACCGCCGGCGTCGGCGAGCGGCACTTCGCCCGCAAAGACCCGCCGCAGGTGGTCGTGGATGAGCTGACGTGTTTCCCGCTGGCGATGCTCGGCCTCCCGGTCACAATAGGTTATCTCGCCGCAGCGTTCGTTCTCTTCCGCGTCTTCGACGTGGTCAAGCCGCAGCCGGCACACTGGGTGCAACGCTGGCCCGGTGGCTGGGGCATCACTGCCGACGATGTCGTCGCTGCGCTCTACACCTGCGGCGCGCTGCATGCAATTCGTTGGGTCGCTGGCTTGCAAGGCGGCGGTGCGTCCCTATAATCGCCGCACTTTATGCCAATCGAAGAATGGGATCACATTCAGACGCGTTCCGAGTCCTGCAACGGCTGCCAGAAGCCTTTTGCGGACAAGGAGGACTACCATACTGCGCTGTCGCTGACGGCTGAGGGCTACCGCCGCCGCGATCTGTGCGCGGCTTGTTGGAGCGGGACCGAGCGCGCCAACGCCGTCAGCTACTGGCAGGGGACGTTTCAGGTTCCCCTGCCGCCGAAACCGGAGACGCTCAAGAAGGAAGACGCCGAATCGCTCCTGCGGAAGTTCATTGACTCGAAAGACCCCGGCCACGCCAACGCTCGCTACATCCTCGCCATCATGCTGGAGCGCAAGCGCACGCTGAAGCATCGCGACACCACCGAGCAGGACGGCCAGAAGATTCTTATCTACGAACACGCCCGCACCGGCGAGACGTTCCTTGTGCCTGACCCGCGTCTGCGGCTCGACCAGCTCGAGGCCGTGCAGACCGAGGTTTCCGCGCTGCTCGCCCCGCCGCCTGCGCTGACGCCAGTGGAACAAGCTTTGGCTTCAGCCGAAAAGGAAGCAAACGCTGGCGCTGCGACAGCGCCTGCGGAAGAGATCCAGCCGCAGGGCAGCGCGGGGCAGGCTGAAGGTTCCGCCTAGCTGGGAGCGGCGGTTTTCCAACCGCCGCACGGTTCTGCACGGTGACAACGGTGCGGCGGTTGGAAAACCGCCGCTCCCAGTCAAGAGCGTCTTCAAACGCGTCCGAATCAACCTTTGGCCGGATCGGCTACGGCGTAGGTGAGGGCGGGATTGCCGGGCCAGTCGTTGCAGCCGAGCCACATCCGCGTCAGGGAACGCTGCGTGACGAAACCACAACGCGTCACAATTTGCCGCGCGGGATGATTCACTGGAACGTCGGCGAAAACTCTCTGGCCGGCCAACCTCGCAAGACATGCGCGCAACAACGCCTCGGCTGTTTCGGCTGAGCGCGCCACCCACGGGCCGAGATGCCACGCGTTGGCGCCGGGGCGGGCGAGGAGGAAACCAGAAGGAATGTGGATTGCGGATTGCGGATTGCGGAATGACGAAAACGGAGCAGAGGCGATCCAACAGAGGTCGGGATGGTCGCCGAGGAGACGTTGCAGGATGGGCTGGCGAGGGAGGCCGAATGCTTCACTGTCCAGTTCGAGAATCGCTTTCACGTCGGACACGCCGTTTTGAATCTGGCATTCCACACTCCTCACTCCGCATTCCGCATTCGCGACCACTTCCACGCGCTCCAGCTCGTATTCATCATGAAAGCCGAGCGGCACATAGACGGTTTTGCCGGCGGGCGTGGCGTCGAGCTTGATGCACGGCACGCCGCGTTGCTGGAGCCATGCGATGGCGTGCTGGAGCAGGGCCTTGCCGATGCCGAGCCGTCGAAATCCCGGATGGACCAGCACCATGCCGATCCACGCAACCTTGCCGTCGTGGATCGTGGTCGTGGTCGTGCCAACGGGTTGGCCATCCCATTCCGCGATGAAACAGCCTTCGGGATTGTAGCTGAGGAACGCGCGCCAGTCGCTTTCGACCTGGTTCCAGCCAGCGGCGGTCTTCATCTCCATCCCAAACGGGATGTCATTGACCGTCATGCGGCGGATTTGCAGGGCTGACATGGGAGAATGCCGTCGGTGCGACGGGCCTGTTTACTTCTTCATGCCGCGCAGATGTTCATCGAACCAATCGGCCATCGCGTTGAGGTCTGGATCGCGGTCCTTCCAGCCGTGACCGGCACCGGGCTTGACGATGAGCATGGCTTTGGCGCCGACTTCGGTGGCGCGCTTGACGAAACTCTCCGCCTGCTGCATCGGCACGAGTTTGTCGGCGTCGCCGTGGATGATGAGCGTGGGCGGCATTTTCGCCGTGACGAAGTAGATGGGCGAGATTTCCTTGCCAAGCTTCTGGCGGCCTTCGGGCGTTTCGGAGGCCGGGCCGAACGCGGCCTTGTAGTTCTTCAGAATGCCGACGCCCACCGCGTCCTCGCCGGCGGTGCCGTAGTTAAGGAAGTCCGTCGGCGGATAGAAACATGCCACGGCCTGCACGGCGCTGCTCTCGCGATCAATCGGGTCCTTGGCTTTGGGGTTGCCCGGTTCGCCTTGCGTGCCCATCGTCGTCGAGAGATGACCGCCTGCGCTGCCGCCGGTGATGCCGAAGCGATCCGGGTTCACGCCCCACGTCGCGGCGTTGTGGCGGATGAACCGCACGGCGCGGTGAATGTCTTGCGTGATTTCCGGGATGGTGAACTTCGGCTGGCAGCCGTGGCAGACGGCGAAGACGGTATAGCCTCGATTCAGGAACGGCGCATAGTATTTCGGGTTCACGCCCTCGTGGTTGGAGACCCACCCGCCGCTGACCATGAAGATCACAGCGTGGCCGTTATTGGCCTTCACCGGCTGGATCACATCCAGCGTGAGCGCGACGCCGAACTTGCGGCCGTAGATCACGTCCTCGATGCGCTTGAACTCAACGTCACTCTGGGCGAACGCGGGAGGGACTAGCAACAGCAGCGACAGCAGGGCAAGAAGGTGAAAAGGTCTTTTCATAGGTGGCAGCTTTCTGCCGCCCACTAAACCACAAACGCGCTCGCGACGGCAAGCGCATCCCACGTCCGCCGCCTTGCCCTTTCCGCCACATCCGCTACCTTCTGGCGTTCAGCGGCTGGCATGAGGTCAGCCACCCTTGGAAAAACGATATGCCTCACGCGATTCGCATTTACGAAACCGGCGGCCCCGAAAAGATGCACTGGGAGGAAGTCCATGTCGCCAAGCCCGGCCCGGGGGAAGTGCTCGTGCGCAACACCGCCGTCGGCCTCAACTTCATAGACACCTACCATCGCTCCGGCCTGTATCCGGTGCCGCTGCCGACCACTCTCGGCATGGAAGGAGCGGGCGTCGTTGAAACGGTCGGCCCGCGCGTGAAGGAGTTCAAGGCCGGCGACCGCGTTGCCTACGCGCATCCCATTGGCGCTTACGCCGAGTGGCTCCTGCGTCCCGCCGCGCGGCTCATCAAAATCCCCGCCGGCGTGGACGACCGCGTCGCCGCCGCCATTATGCTCAAGGGCATGACCGCGTGGTATCTCATCCGCCGCACCTACGAGGTCCGCAAAGGCGACACCCTCCTCATGCACGCCGCGGCCGGCGGCGTCGGCCTCATCCTTTGCCAATGGGCCAGGAGCCTCGGCGCGACCGTCATCGGCACCGTCGGCAGCGACGCGAAGGCCGCGCTGGCGAAAAAAGCCGGCTGCAAACACGTCATCGTCACCGCCAGGGAAAACTTCGTCCAACGCGTCAAGGCGATCACCCGCGGCGCCGGCGTGCCGGTCGTCTATGACGGCGTCGGCCGGGACACCTTCATGGACTCCCTCGACTGCCTCGCGCCGCGCGGCCTCATGGTGAGCTTCGGCAACACCTCCGGGCCGGTCGCCCAGTTCAACCCCGCCGTCCTTTCCCAGAAAGGCTCCCTCTTCCTGACGCGCCCGACGCTGTTCCACTACACCGCCCGGCGCGAAGACCTCGTCGCGGCGGCGCGCGAACTCTTCGCCGTGGTCAAGAGCAAGGCCGTCAAAGTGACGATCAACCAGACCTATCCCCTGCGCGAAGCCGCCCAAGCCCACCGCGACCTCGAAGCCCGCAAAACCACCGGCTCCACCGTCCTCTTGCCGTAGCGGGGAATGGGTGAACGCAGTCAAACACAATCTCAACGCATCTGACCTGCGCGTGGCCGATGCGACGGAGTTGAATCTGAAAACCCTCGTGACACTTCTTGTTGATTCGGGGTAAATACGAGTTTCCAACGACACCAAACTCTAAGCCATCGGATTCGTAGCCTCCATGTCATGGAGTGGTCCCAACGACCTCTGCGAGCGCAGCGAACTATGCGAGGCGCTGTAGCCCGCCACTGTTGGGAGATTCGAATCTGCTCTAGCCGCGAAGCTCGCTCCCTCGTTTTGTTCGACCCATGAAAGAGTGAACAATTCCTTGCGCTACCGTCGGCTGAGAGCGGTTGGTGAGCAGAAATAGGAACAACATTTCAATTGTTGCCCTTCTCCGGCAATATTCCGACACCTTTTGAGGAATCGACAAAGCCTTTGATCATTCGTCTGACCGCATCCTTTTGAGGTTGAGTGAACTTGGCTTTCACAAGTTTGTTTGTCCCTATATCCTTTTCGAAATCTATGAGTTCACTAAAGCTGTAAGTTTTTCCATATCCTCGAAGCGGTCCTATATCATGTTTGAGAAATATTTCTTCTTGTTTTAGGTCGTCCTTTTCAAGAAGCAATGATGCGCGCTCAAAGAATTTTGCCGCTAAGTGAATCTCAGTCGCAGCATCTGGATCATATTTCTGTTGAGAGAGTGCCGTTTCCAATGCCTTGTCAAAATGTTCATTCACAAAATAATCTTCAGCTAGGTTAATCGCATCCAGCTTCGTGTCAAAATCCAGCTTGATGGATTCCTCATACTCTTTTCTTGCCTCTTCGAAATTCTCATTGTAGCTGTAATACAAGCCAAGAAAGTGGTGGCTTTCCCAGCGTTCCTTTTTCTCATCGATTGCCATCATTGCTTTTACAACATCAAGGACAGGTCTGAGTTTGTCCCTATTACCACCACTGTTTCCGACCTTTGTTAGCCTGTAAATCTCAATGCAGGAGTGCGCTTTTAATGAATATGCGGAGAAAAGTAGTTTCTTTGCAGTTTCATCGAGCGAAGTTTTGAAGTTTGCTTCATCGGGTTTGTTGCCCGGGAAATGACGGATGATCTCGCGGGCTGATTTCAAATCCTCCACGGTTTGATCAGCATACTTCGCTGATATGGAATACCTTTCCTTCCACAGTTCCCTAAAGCCATTATCTAGGATACACATGGCATTAGCAAAGTGGCCAAGCACGCGAGCCGAGTCCGCCACGGTCTGAACTGCTTTTTCGCTACGATCAGAAATGGTCGTGATTGTTTCCGCTTTCCAAAGCTGGTAACCAACAGCCGCAGTCAAGATGACTGTAATAACTGGCAACATTATACCTAGGCTCCCCCATCTGGTTTTATAGCTGTCAGTAAGCGCCGTATTAGCCGCTTTGAGATTGGCAAGAGTTGCCTCAGTCAATTCTTTAAAATGCGCCGAGGGTTGGTCGTTGAGTTGCTTCCGCAACTCCTTAACCTCTTCTTCTAGTTGAAGAATCCGATCATGTTTCTTGTCATCAGCCATAACATCCTCCTTCTACGCGGCACCGACATCACATCTTTGCTTTTTCTTGCCCACTGCAAGTATCACTGTTGCACGGCCAACTCCACCACTATTGTTTGTGTTATCAATGAACACGCCCGATGAACTAAAATGATGAATCTGCCTACGATTTTCCGTCCTTTTCTCGGTGTTGATTCCACGCGGCAAAACCGAACATGTGGACTGCGAGGAAGAAAAGCTCCGCTTGAAAGTTTGTTGCACCGTCGCAGTCTTGCAGCAGGCCGGCCAGGATGGCGTCGGCGATTCGCTTGCCGACCTCGCCAGTCTTGTAAAGTTGGTCGTGAACCAATGCGCCCACACCTATAATCATGGATTCGGGGAAGAATATCTTAAACAGCCTAGGGACGCTTGCAAAGTCTGTGACCAAACCAGCGTCCACTTCAATGATGTGCTGGTGGCTTCCTTCGCAAATCTCGACACGCACTTTGTCTATAACCCGCCATCGTTGGGCATACCATAGTCGCTGATACCATTTCAAACTGTCGGGCGGGCGCACCAACTCGACACGAACAGGCGTGTAGGTGACTTTCATGGCTGCCTCGCTAGTTGGATGTTCTACTTACTTGGCGAAGTCGTTTGCGTCGTTGCAGCCGGTGCGGGCTGCGGCTTGGTCTCGTCATAGACGACGCCCCAGTTGGCGCATTTGGCGCGACGGTTGGAGGAGTCGTGGCCTTTGCGGTAGAAAAAATCCACCGTGTCGCAGATGTCCACAGCGAGGGTCTGGTGATTCTGAGGAACTGGCGCGCGGGTGAAGGCGAAACTCTACCGCCGCGCGCATCGTTTACGAAGAAACGATTCCTTGAACCCACCATCCTCATGGTTCGCGGATGCTAGTGGGCAGAGTCGGAATTGTAAACAGGTATTTCTGCGATTGTCGGAACTCCATGAGAATGTCCCCATCATAACTCTTTAGAAATGTCCCCTTGGGGGCGGAGTTGCGTTAGCAACTCCGGCCACAACATGGAGACAGGTATTTCTGCGACTCAGCGTTGGCTGGGCATCTCCATGATCTCGCGGTCGTTGCGGACGGCGGGGGGGACGGCTTCTTCGCGAATCATGCGGACGGCGGATTTGCCTTCGATGGGGCATTTGGTTTCGCAGATGCCGCAGCCGATGCAGAGGCTCCAAACGATGTAGGGCCGCTTGACGATGACGCGCTGCTTGGTGATGGGGTGGGTGACTTCGACGTCTTTGAAGAGGATGGCCTTCTCGGGCAACGGGCAATGTTCCTCGCAGGTGATGCAGGACTCGGCTTTCTTGAACGGCAGGCACAGCTCCTTGTCGAACACGGCCTTGGCCATGATGAACTTTTGTTTTTCGGGCAGCGGCAGCAGGGCGATGGCACCGGTGGGGCAGACCTGGGCGCAGAGGGTGCAGTTGTATTCGCAGTAGCCGATGCGCCCCATGAAGCGCGGCGAGAACGCGCCGTCGAGGCCGGCCTCGAAGAGGACCGGTTGGAGGGCGTTGGTGGTGCAGACCTTCATGCACTCGGCGCAGCGGACGCAGAGGTCGAGGAACTTCTCCTCCGGCAGCGCGCCGGGCGGGCGGACGAGGTCCGCGGTCAGGCAGCGCGCGGCATGCACGGCGCCGGAGACCAGCGGCAGGGCCATGCCCGTGACGACGGAGCCGAGGAAGAGCCGGCGCGACGGCTCGAACGGCGCGGGCGCGGTCTTGGGCTTGTCGAAGGTGAACTTGGGCAGGTCCATGGGGCAGTCGTCGAGGCAGTCGAGGCAGAGGTTGCAGGACTCCGGTTGCAGGAGGCCGCGGTCGTTAAACGCGCCCATGCGGCAGCGGGCGGTATAGTCGGTCTCGGCCTTGCAACGGCCGCAGGCGCGCGCCGGGAAACGCCGCAGCAGCGAGAAGCGCGCGAAGATGCCGATGAGCGCGCCGGCGGGGCAGAGGTTGCGGCACCAGAAGCGACGCTCGGCAAATTCCAGCGCGAAGACGCCGACGAGGATGACGAAGGAGACGATGGAGAAGGCGAAGGAGTTTTGCTGAAACGGCAGAAGGTAGGCCTTGAGGAAGGCGTAGATCGGCTCGGTGAAGTTGGAGACGGATTCGGGCGTCTGCTGGTAGAGCAGCGTGAACGGCGCGGTGACGGCGCGGTTCATCCACGGGTCCACGGCCACGGCCATGCCGCGCACGAGGATGGAGAACGGGTCGAGGTAGCCGACGATCTGGCAACTGAGCACGGCACTGGCGAGCACGACACCGAGCAGGAAGTATTTCACAACGCGCCAGCGCGGGTTGGGCGGTGTGGTGCTTTTCGGGATCGCGTGGCTGGCAATGTCGAGCAGCGTGCCGAGCGGGCAGACCCAGCCGCAAAAGAACCGGCCGAGCACGAGCGTGAGCGCGACGGTGACGAGCGCCGGCCAGAGCGCGGCGATGAACTTCACGCCCGCGAGCACGGCGGATGCGGCCACGAGCGGGTCGAGGCGGAAGAAGATGTTTGCGCCGTAAGCGATGCTGCCGCTGCCGTCGCTCTCGGTCTTCCGAAACAGCCAGAGGAAGATGAAGAGACAGAGGAGTTGCGCAGCACGACGCCACCACTTCGACGGGATGTGCGACAGACGAAAGTTCACGATGAAGAAAGTAGGACAGGCATCCTGCCTGTCCATTTGATGAAAGGCGGGACAGGCAGGATGCCTGTCCTACACTTTCACGATCTTGACCTTGTTGAGGTCCATCTGGCCGAGGCCCATCGCGAACGCGGCCTTCGTGGTCTCCAGTTCGTCGGGCTTCATGCCAAAGAGCGTGGTGGCGTAGGCGTCGGCGGCGACGGTGTCGGCGGAGGCGAAGAGTGTGTGGAGTTCCTTCACGTCATCGAGCTTGCCGCCGCTGGGGCCGTTGCGGAGCAGGATGCGCGTGGCGTCCACGATGGTCAGCGTCGGCCGCAGGACGGTGTTGAGGTCCACGACCTTCTGGGTGAGGCCCTGGTGAAGCTGGCCGCGCTTGCCGCCGATGACGCCCATGACGTTCTTCAGGCCGAGCGTGAGGCGCGCGAGTTTGTGGTCCTTGGCGATAGGCATGTTGATGTAGCAATCGGCGCTGATCGCGTCCTTGTAGAACTCCCACTCGGTGATGCTCCTGCCCTTCTGAATCTTGACCGGCACGAACTTGCGGTCGTCCACGAAGGAGCAGGTGACGCGCGGGTCGTTCAACGATTCGATGGCGGCCGGCGTGCCGCAACTGGCGTAGCAGAGGCGCATGTCCTGGCAGGTGCGGTCGAAGATCATGACCTTGGACGCGCCGGCGCTGAGGCAGAGCTTGGCCATCGCTTTGACCAGCAGCGGATGGGTGTTGGCGGCCTGCTCGGGTTTGCGGTCCCACGACATGTTGGGCTTGATGACGACGCGGGCGCCTTTCTTGACAAAGGGGGCGATGCCGCCGAGCGGCTCGAAGACCTTGACGAGAAGCGCCTCGTAATCGGTGCCTTTGCCGACGGACAGGAGCGGCTCGGCCGTGGCGGCGTTGAGCGACTGCGGGAAAACCTGAAAGATGGGCGGCGCGGCGAGAAGCCCGGCGGACCATGCGGCGACCTGGCTGAGAAATTGGCGGCGGTTGGAAGTCACAGTTTGCGCGACGGCGGAGACATGTGTCGTTTTCATGTTAGTGCTTTCTTCGGGACGCAGAGCCTACGCGATGGGTTTTTTTGGGGCAAGAAATTCTCCGCAGCCGCCCACGATCTGTGGGGTTCAGTTGGACTGAGAACCCAGCCGTATCTGTTGCCCGTCGGACGCGGGGTGCTCGATGTCTTCGTAGATGGAGGACAATTGCTCGTGGACCAGATACCAGTTAGCGGGCCGGCGATTACGGTCTAGGTCCAGCATCCGCACCAACAGATCGGCCAACGCGTTTCCCAGGTTGGGCGCGATGGTGCGAGGGTCTTTGACCGGCTCGGTGGCGTGCTTGATCATCAGGCCGAATTCGCTCTCAGAATCATGCACTGTCTGGCCGGTGACGGCATGGTAAAGCGTGGCGCCGAGGGCGTAGATGTCCACGCGCATATCAATCTCCTTCTCGCCGCGGGCCTGCTCAGGCGCAACGTAGTGTGGGCTGCCGAGCGTCATGCCGGTGCGGGTCAACGCTGGCACACCGCTGACCATGCGCTTGGCGATGCCCAAGTCGCAGACCTTGACCGTGCCGGTGCTGCTGATAAGCAGGTTTTCGGGTTTGATGTCGCGATGGATCAACCGCTGGCGTTCCCACGCGGTGTGCAGCGCGGAGGCGACGCACATGCCGATGGCGGCGGTCGTGGCCTCCGTCAGCGCGCCCTCAGCGCGAATCAGCTTGAGAAGATTCGAGCCATCCACGAACTCCATGGAGATGAAATGAGTCAGGCCGCTCTGACCGGCGCGGTAAACCTTCACGAGATTGGGATGATCCAGCCGTTGCGCGGCCTCGGCCTCGGCGCGAAAGCGTTGCAGGTAGGTGATGTTGCCGGAGAGGAATGGATAAAGCAGTTTCAGCGCAACGATCTGGTTGGTGCTCAGATCACGTGCGCGATGAACCTCCCCCATGCTGCCGCCGCCGAGCCGATCGAGCAGTTCGAAGCCTTCGATGTCAACGCCTTGACTGTTTTCCATTTCTGGGCGGTCCTCGTCGCCGCCATCTCTTGGATGGCGTGCGCAGTATGTGCCTTCAGACCGGATTGTAAACAATACTTTTTGAAGCCGCCGCCTATTCGTGTCGCAGCGCCTCGATGGGGCTGAGGTTCGCGGCGCGGCGGGCGGGGTAGATGCCGAAGATGATGCCGGTCAAGCCGGAGATGCCGAAGGCCAATGCCAGGGACGAGAATGTGATGATGGTTTTCATGTCGGCGAAGTAGGACACGATCATCGGCACAAGAACGCCCACGGCGACTCCGATGAGACCTCCACCAAGAGAAAGCACGACAGTTTCCACCAGAAATTGAGTGATGATATCCTTCTTGCGGGCGCCGAGGGCACGGCGAACGCCAATCTCGCGGGTGCGCTCCGTGACGGTCGCCAGCATGATGTTCATGATGCCGATGCCGCCGACCAGCAGCGAGATGGCGGCGATGGAGCCGAGGACGACGTTGAAGATGCGCTTGGTCTGCTCGGCCTGCCGCAGGAGTTGCAACGGCACGATGACTTCGTAGTCTTTCCTGGTGTGAAACTTCCGCAGCATGGCTTCGATGTCGGGCACAGCAGGCTCGATGGCATCGGTGTCAGTCATTTGCACGGTGATCTGATGAAGCTGGACGCGCTCGGCCTCGAAGCTGCCGGCGGAACGGCGGAAAAGGATCTCGCCGAAGCGGCTGCGCGCGCACGAGAGCGGGATGTAGAGATTGTTGTCGAGCGCCCTGCCGCTGTCGGGCGCGCTGGCACCGGGCCGTTTATCCATGGAGGATTTCTCGCGCACCAAGCCGACGACGCGGTAGTAGTCCATGCCGACGCGCACTTCTTCATCGAGCGCGTCTTGGAAGGGGAACAACTGGTTGGCGAGGCTGACCGTCATGACGCAGACGTTGTCAATATGGGTTTCGTCATTTTGGGTGAGGAACCTGCCGCGAAATATTTCGAGTCCGGTGATGCTCGCGTAGGTTGGATGGGTGCCGATGATCTGGCTGGGGACGACGAAGCGGTTGAAGCGGACGCTGTCGCGGATGATGCGCATGGGCAACACGTGTTGGGCGCCGACGAGGGTTGCTTGCAGCCGGCCGGCATCGGAATAGGTCAAGCCATAGTCGCTGATGCGGCTGCGACCGGAACTGCCCACGACGTTGGATTCGGAGGGTTTGATGCTGCGGATGATGATGTTGTTGCTGCCCAGTTTCTTGATGGCTTGTTGGGCTTCGTAGGAGCCGCCCTCGCCGATGGCGAGCATGGCGATGACGGAGCAGACACCGAAGATGATGCCGAGCATGGTCAACGCCGAGCGGAGCTTGTGGAGCAGCAGGCTCTTGATGCCGAGGTGGACGGTGAGGAGGATGGCGGGCGCGTTGATCATGGCGCCGGTGGCTCCTCGACTGTGTCGTGTTCCAGTTCCTCGACCACATGTTGGAGCGTGCGCTGATGGATTTCGTGGTCAATGACGCCGTCCTTCATGTGGAGCACGCGGTGGGCGCGCTCGGCGACTTCTTCACCGTGGGTGACGAGCACGATGGTTTTGCCCTCGCCATTGAGCTTGTCGAGCAACGTCAGAATTTCGGTGCCGGTGGCGGAGTCGAGGTTGCCGGTAGGCTCGTCGGCGAGAATCATCAACGGGTCGTTGACGAGCGATCGCGCAATGGCGACGCGCTGTTGCTGACCGCCGGAAAGCTCCTTGGGCCGGTGGTGCAGCCGGTTGCCGAGACCGACCAGTTTGGCCAGGTTCACACAATGGTCATAGCACTCGTTGATGTCGCGACCCTGATAGAAGAGCGGGACGTGGATGTTTTCGATGACGGTGAGCTGGTCAATGAGGTTGTAGGATTGAAAGATGAAGCCGAGCCGCTTGCCGCGCACGGCCGAAAGCTCATCGTCGTCCATCTGTGAGACGTCCTCGCCGCCGAGGAAGTAACGGCCGCCGCTGGGACGGTCGAGGCAGCCGAGAAGATTGAGCATCGTGGATTTGCCGGAGCCGGACGGTCCCATGATGGCCACGTAGGAGCCGGCTTGGATGTCGAGGCTTACGCCGCGCAAAGCATGGACTTTGATGGCGCCCAGGTCGTAGGTTTTCTCCAATCCTTCGAGCCGTATAATCGGACTTCTGCTCATGGCGACTGGACGGATGTTCTACCGGTGGAAGTCACCGCGTTGGTAGCACGGCCAGCCGGGGCGCCAGGAGCGCCGCGCACGGCGGATTGTTTGAGGGCGGCCAGTGGTGGCTCCAACGGCTGGGCGGCGCGGCGCAGTTCGTTTAGCGGTTGCTGGAGGGTTTCCAGCGGCGTCGGCGGTTTCGTCACGACTGGTTTACCTTGAATGAGGGTGCCTTTGGAGGCAGCCTTGCGTTTCTTCGGCGTGCTCTTGCGGTCAGCTTCGTAGTCCTTGGCTGCGACGATCGAGCCGGACAAATCAATCTCATCCGATTCAGCCAGCAACGGCGCCAACAACACATTGTCGCCTTCCTTCAGTCCAGATCTGATTTCAATGAACTTATCATTGTAGAGACCAATTTCGACGGGCACGGGCTTTGCCTCTTTCCCGAAACAAACCTGTTCGCCTTTGACCGAGGTGACTGCTTGGATTGGCACAGCCACGACATTGTGGAGGTTGGTAATGACGACCTCCGCCCGCCCGGAGACGCCGGGTTTGAGTTCAGTCGGCAACGGGTCGTCAATCAACACTTCGGTGGCATAGACCTTGAGCGTTGGGTTGTAGTAGCGGCTGGAGGCATCCGGCAGCACGGCCACTTTGTGAACGTGACCCTTCAGGCGCGATTCTGGCATCGAGTCAATTGTGACATAGGAGGTCTGGCCCGGCCGGATTCGGGTGATGTGCGACTCATGCACCCGAATCTCGATGACCATCTGGTTGACGTCGGGCAGCTTGATAATCTCCTGCCGATAGCGGATGGAGGCGCCTTCCTCGATCAAGATGCTGGAATAAGAGCCGGAAGTGCTGGAACTGTAAACCACCAGACCGTCGGATGGAGCATGGATCATGCACAAAGCCATCTGTTTTTTTAGCTCATCGTAGCGTTCCTGTTGCAAGGCCAGGGTTCTTCGGCGTGCTGCCAGTTCAGCCTCGGACTGGGCGATCTGGCCGGCAGAACGCTGCTTGAGCCGTTCGAGTTCTTTTTCATACGATTCGAGGTTAGCTTCGAGCAGACGCCGCTTCTTCGGATAATCGTATTTGATCAACAACTGCTGCGCTTCCTTGGCTTGTGACAGGGCAACTTCTTTCTGCTTCAGGGCCAGACTGTCGGCCTGCAACTCCGACTTGGTGGCGTAGCCTTTTTGGTGCAACACTTTTGTCCATTCCAGTCGGTCCCTGGTCCTCTCCAGGTCCTGATCCGCGAGGGTGATCCTGCTTTCCGAGTCGTTCTTCAGTTGCAGCCAATCGCCCTTGATATATTTTTCCAAATCGGACTTGGCAAACTCGACCCTCAACTCAGCGTCCTTGATATTGCTTTCAACCAAACTTTTTTGGATGGCGAGGGCTTGTTCGGCTTGGAGGAGCGCGAAACGGCTGTTTTCGAGCGTGATCTCCTGCGAGTCCATGCTCTCTTTGATCTGGCTCGAATCGAGTTGCACCAACAGCTCGCCTTTGCGAACGGAGCTTCCCTCGGGGACGATGCTGATGATCTTGGTCATCGTTTCAACTTCGGAGCGTATGGAGAATTCGTTCAGTGCCCGCAACGTGCCGCCTTCGACGACCGAGATCAGAAAGTCACCGCGCTTGACGGTGTAGTAAGTGCGCTGGGTGCCATTGGTGTGCGCCGCACTGCTGGCAAGCCACACCACCAGTGCAACCACGACTGCCACAGCGGCCATTGCCCATCGCGGGTGCGCCTGGCTCAATTGCCAGAGCTTGCCCACGACAGGCTTGCCTTTCAATCGTTGATCCAGAACTGCGCGCAACGAATCTAATGTCATGACATGCCTTTATTACCGGAAAAGTTTGTCCGGCGGAATCAAATCTTCCTTCGCTGGCTGCGCCGCTGCCTTGGCCTCGACCGCCGGCGCGCCGGCTCCCTCGGGCTGCGGGATCGGCTGTTCCGCCATCCAGAAATTATCAATGTCCGTGCGGATCACGCCGAGGTTGTTCAGCAACGACCAGCGCGCCGCGTAGTAGTCCACCAGCACAGCGTTGAAGGCATTGAGGGCGGTGAGCAGCGAGGACTGCGCATCCAACAGGTCGCGCATCTGTGCCCGGCCCGCTTGCAGGAGCAGCGTGGCGCTCTCGACACGGCGTTTGGCCAGCTTTACCGCGGCTTCCTGAATGTCGTAATCTTTCCGCTTCTGCTCCAGCGTGCGCAAACCCACCCGCACCTCGTTGCGGATGTTGTCCAGAGACAGCGTCAGCGAGCGCAACTGTTGCTCGAAGGTAATCAGCGACGCTCGGAACGTATTGCGCTCCTTCAGGCGATCCAGAGGCAGGTTCAACTCGATGCCGCCGAGGGCCTGGTATTGGTTCACGTCGAAGCGCGAGTAATCATACCCCTGAGGCTGCACCATCTTCACACCGGCAAAGAGGTTGAGGTCTGGCATCAACCCGTTGGCGGCGACCTCGATCTTGCGCTTGCTATCTTCGAACTTGTCTATGTCGTTCTGCACGTCGAGCCGGCGCTGAACGGCGATTTGGTGGGCGCGGTCGTCCGTCAGCGACAGCATGGGCAGGCTGGCCTTTCGCAGTGTTTCCAGCGGCTGGTCGTCCAGCACCAACTCCTCGCCCACGGGCAGACCCAGCTTGATTTTGAAGTTGTCCAGCGAGTTCCGGTAACTCTGCGAATCCGTAATATAGCGGCTCATGGCCGTCAACACGTCCTGGCGCACCTGGTCCACCTGATACGCCGCCATCCGGTCCACGCTCAGCGCTTCCGCCTGATCCCGCGCGCGGCTCAGGTTCTGGTAGGTCCCGTAATCGTTGCGGATCACCTCCCGTTGTTGCAACAGTCGGAAATAACTGGTCACGATGTCCACCGCAAACGTTTGCTCGTAACGCGCGAAAGTGCGGATGTCATACACCACATTTCGCTCCGCCTGCGTGAGGCCCTCCGTCGCAATCTTGTAGCCCGCGCCCCGCAACAGCGGCTGAGTGAACTGCGCAAAGAACGGCGTCGTGTAGTGGATGCCGCCGCCGCTGTAATACGCCAGCACGTCGTTCATCATGCTGATGCTGAGCTGGCCGCCGGACTTGAGCAGTTGCGTGACGCTGAAATCCGTCTCGATGGACTGGTCGAGATAACCGCTGCTGTTCCGTGTGAAGGCCGCCGTGCTGGATCCCGCCCACTTCGGCTTGAAGTCGTAGCGCTCCGCCGTCAGCGTCAACGCCGTCAGATAGACCCTCTCCTTTTGGAACTGATACTCGCGGCTCTTGGACACGGCAGTTTTGAGCGCGTTGGCGAGCGTCATGGGCCGCTTCGACGACTTCAACCGCTGCTCGATGATTTCCGGGCTGGGAACCTCAGCGGGCTTGCGGCTGGAGTAGGGCGTGTTGATGCTGAAAGTGCCGTTGGTCTTGCCCAGAATTTCCCCCTGCCGCTTGCCGATGATGCCGTAAACCTCCTTGTCCGCTGATTTATGGTAATGGTCGCGCCCGCAGCCCGCCCACAAGCAGCAGGCGGCCAGCGCGATCATCAATAAAAACCAACGGCGTGTTTCCATCATTCTTGCTGAGCGGCGGTGGAATGCCATGCAGAGCATGTTCGGTCGCTTCCAGAAACCGCCTTGTGATGATTGCACAATGACGCGGCGGCGCTAAAGGAAAATTTTAGGGGTTATACCAAAGTAGTGGTCACGCTCCGCGCGAAGCCACCTACAGCAACCGATACCAATTATCCCGTTGCCGTGGCTCGTAGCCGAGTTCGGCGATGAGGCGCTTCATTTCGTCCAGTGTTACGCAGAAGGCTGTGCCGGCGCTGCTGACGACGTTCTCCTCCATCATCAGGCCGCCGAAATCGTTTGCGCCGAACTTCAGCGCCACTTGGCCGATCTTCGGGCCTTGCGTGACCCACGACGCCTGCACATTGTCGAAGTTGTCGAGGAAGACGCGCGCCAGCGCCAGCATCCGCAGATACTCGTGACTGCCAACGGTCTGCGCGCGGAGCTTGGTGTGCTCCGGCTGGAACGTCCAGCAGATGAACGCCGTGAAGCCGCCGGTCTGGTCCTGGAGGTCGCGCAGCCGCTGGAGGTGTTCGATGCGGTCCTCGACCGTCTCGACGTGGCCGAACATCATCGTCGCGCTGCTGCGCAGTCCCTGCTCGTGCGCGCAACGCATCACGGCGAGCCAATCGTCGGTCTTGCATTTCTTCGGCGCGATGCGGTTACGGACGCGGTCCACGAGGATTTCCGCGCCGCCGCCGGGGATGCTGCCGAGGCCGGCCTCCTTGAAACGGCGGATGACCTCTGCCAGCGGCATCCGAAAGACCTCGGCGAAGTGGTTGAACTCCGGCGGCGAGAAGCCGTGGATGTTCACCTGCGGGAAGCGGGTCTTGATGAAGCCGAGCAGGTCGAGATAGAACTCGATGCCGAGCTTCGGGTGATGGCCGCCCTGCAACAGGATTTGCGTGCCACCGACGGCGACAAGCTCCTCGACCTTGCGGGCGATTTCCTTGTGGCTGATGACGTAGCCCTCGGCGTCGCTCTCGGTGCGGTAGAACGCGCAGAACTTGCAATAGACGTCGCAGACGTTGGTGTAGTTGATATTACGGTCAACGATATAGGTGACGATCTGGTTGCCGCGTCCGTCGTAAGCGTCGGCCTTCTTCTGCTGGCGTCGCGCGTCGGCCAACATGCCAAGTTCGCCCAGTGACAGTGTGCGATACAGGCACAGCGCGTCCTCGGCGGCGATGCGTCCGCCGTCGAGCACTTTGCCGATTGTTGTGTGAAACCCTTTGTTCATTTCACGAAGCGCAGTTCGTAGGGGGCTTTCAACTCGCCAAACTCAATCAGGAGTTGGCGGAAGAGCCGCATGGCTTCCTTCTCGCGCGGGCCGAGGTTGAAATAGACGTTCTGGCCGAAGTAGCGGCGGCGGAAAGCCGCGTCGCCGCCCTGTTCGCGCGCGATGATGTCCTCGATGTGCGCGCAACCGGCGGTGCGCGCGGCAGTCAGTTTTCTGACGAGGGTAGATAGTTTCGGATAGTCGGCGTGGACAGCCCAGACGGCAAACACGAACGGCATCTGAGTCCAGTCGGACCACGCTTGGCCGAGATCAAGAATCTGCCAGTCGCCGCGGGTTTGATGGAACCGGATAGCTTGGTCGCCAATGAGCATCTGCGCGTTGGCGTTGCTGTGTTTGTCGGCGAGGGATTCGGTGACGTAGCGCAGTTTCAGGCCAAAGCGTTTTTGCAGGAGGACTTTCAACAGGAGGGCGGAGGTGCCGGAGGAGGCGTCCACAACGACTTCGCGTAGCGATTGCAGCGGGACGCGGTGAGCGAGGATGACGCTGTAAACGGGGCCACAGCATGCAATGGAGATGTCGTCCACGATGACGTAGTCGGGGCGGCGAAAGACTTCGACGACGGGCACGAGGCCGGTGTCGAGTTCGCGCGCGGCCAAGCGTTGGGCAAGCCGGGCGGGATGTTCGAACACGACTTCGTTTTCCAAACCGTAGATGAGCGGCTTGGCGTTGAGATAGGGAACACAGCCGATGCGTGGGGCGGTGCTCATGTAGTCACCTCCTGAACCGGTTCGGCGCCGGCCTCGCTGACTTTAATCGGCTGGAAGAGTGAGTCGCGCTGGACGGGAATGCGGCCGACCTCGCGGATGGCGCGTTCGAGTTGCTCGCGGGTCTGCTGCTGGCCGCCACTGCCGCCGGCCATTTCGAAGATGCGTTCCTCCATGATGGTGCCGTGCAAGTCGTCCACGCCGAAGCTGAGGGAGACTTGCGCGAGCTTCATGCCGAGCGCGATCCAGTAACCGGTGATATGATCGAAGTTGTCGAGGTAGATGCGGGCGATGGCGAGGTTGCGCAGGTCGTCAAAGCCGCTGGCCGGCGTGATGTGCGCGAGCTTGGTCTTATCCGGCACGAAATGGAGCGGCACGAATGAAGTGAAACCGTGCGTCTCGTCCTGAAGCTCGCGCAGCCGCCGCAGATGGTCCACGCGTTCCTCCAGCGTCTCGATGTGGCCGTAAAGCATCGTGCAGGTGGAGCGCATCCCCATGCGATGCCAGGCGCGGTGGCAGTCGAGATACTCGTCGGCGGTTTCCTTGCCTTTGCAGAGGATATCGCGGACACGCTGCGCGAAAATCTCCGCGCCGCCACCGGTGATGGAGTCGAGGCCGGCCTCGCGCAGGACGGTGAGGATTTTGGCAAGCGGCTTCTTCGTCAACGAGGCGAAATGGTAAAGCTCAACGGCGGTGAATGCCTTGATGTGCAGTTTCGGATCGAGCGCCTTCAGCGCGCGGATCATGTCCGTGTAGTAGCTGAACGGTAGTGACGGATGCAACCCGCCGACGATGTGGACCTCCGTGATGCCGAGGCGCAGGTCGTTGGCGACGCGCTCGACCATCTGCTCGAGCGTCAGCTCGAACGCCTCGGCGTCGCGCTTCTTCTTGCCGAACTCGCAGAACTGGCAGGAGAGGACGCAGATGTTGGAGTAGTTCAGATAGCGGTTAAGGATGTAGGAGGCGCGGTTGCCGTTCTTGCGTTCGCGGACAATGTCGGCGATCGCGCCGAGGGTGGTGAGGTCGCGGGAGCGGTAGAGGAGCAGAGCGTCGTCGTCACCGATGCGCTGTCCTGCGGCAACCTTGTCGTAGATGTCCGCCAGATCCGAGCGGCGGATGAGTTTCTCTAAAACCATGTAAACAATCTCTTGGGCAAATATACATCGGCGGCGATGGCAATAAACAACACGCTGCTCACCATGGCGTTGACGCGAAAGAAGGCCACGTTGACCCACTTGAGCGACCGCCAACTCGCGATGATGTGCTCAATAGAAAGCATGACGACGATGACCGCAAGTCCGCTCCAGAACGGCCCGCGCCGGCCGGCGACCAGCCCAAAAACCAGCAGCAGCGCAACGGTGAAGCCGTGCAGGATGCGCGCAAGGGTCAGCGCCCCGTAAGAGCCGAAGCGCACGGCCATCGAGTGCAGGCCGTGCTCGCGATCAAACTTCTCGTCCTGGATGGCGTAGATCATGTCGAACCCCGCGACCCAGAGTGTGACGGCCGCGCCGAGCAGGATTGGCGCGACGTGCAGACTGCCGGTGACGGCGATCCATGCGCCGATGGGCGAGATGCCGAGCGCGACGCCGAGGAAGAAGTGCGAGTAGTCGGTGAAACGCTTCGTAAACGAGTAGAACAGGATGATGAAGATCGCCACCGGCGACAGCCAGAAGCAAAGCGGGTTAAGAAACCACGCAGCGACAACGAGCGCGCCTGCGCCGAGCACCACGAGCAGCCACGCGCTGAAGAGGCTGAGCTGGCGCTGTGGCAGGTGGCGCATGGCGGTGCGCGGGTTGGCGGCGTCAAACTTGCGGTCCACGATGCGGTTGAACGCCATCGCCGCCGTGCGCGCGCCGGCCATTGCCAGCAGGATCAGCAGCAGCGTGCGCCACTCCGGCGGCGTGGCGGGGCCGAGCTTTTTCTCGAATGCGACCAGCATCGAGGCGAGTGCAAACGGCAACGCAAAGAGCGTGTGCGAGAACTTGATGAACTCACCGAGCTTGAGCAAATAGGCCAGTGGCCCGCGGTTTGATGCAGTGCTCACGATTTGTCTTCCATCCATCGTTTCGCCAGATTGTGCTCGATGCCGAGGTGGTCGAGGACGCGCGCCACGACGGTGTCCACGACTTGCTGGACGGTTTGCGGCCGGCTGTAGAACGACGGCGTAGCCGGGATGATGTCCGCGCCAGCTTCGAGGAGGCGCTCCATGTTGCGGACGTGGATAAGGCTGTAAGGCGTCTCGCGCGGCACGAGGATGAGCTTGCGGCGTTCCTTCAGGAACACATCGGCGGCGCGGCAGATGGTATCGTCGCTCGTGCCGCTGGCGATGCGGCCGAGCGTGCCCATGGAGCAGGGGATGACGACCATTGCATCGAATCGGGCCGAGCCGCTCACGAACGGCGCGCGCATGGAGCGGTTGTCGTAGCAAACGACATCGTCCGACACGACGAGCTTGGCGCCGTCCAGTTCCAGTGCGGCGACCTCCTTTGCGTAGTCGCTTAGCACCAGATGCACCTCCTGCCCGCGCAGGTGGTCGAGCAGCCGCTGGGCGTAGAGCGCCCCGCTGGCTCCAGTGATGGCGACGACGAGTTTCATGTGCGTGGTAGAGTGCCGAACGATGAGGGCGTTGACAAGACGCGAGTGCCGACGCGAGTGCCGCCCGACTGACTGTTTGACGTCGGCATTCGTCCTGCGTAACCTCGCCGCAGTGTGTTGGCGGTTGCCCGGGTGGCGGAATGGCATACGCAGTGGACTTAAAATCCACGGGCCTGCAAAGGCTGTGCGAGTTCGAGTCTCGCCCCGGGCACCAATAGTCGCAACAAGTGTATCTTAGTGGCGTCCCTGCTCAATCACTCGAACAGAAACATCCTATTCCCGCAATAACGAACGGTTGAGTGCGATCCAGTTTCACTACTGGCGCGCCGGTTCTTTTTGGTGCAGCGGTTGACTCGGCTATTGTGAAAGGTGTATGGTAACAGGCCTCGGGTGCGATGAAAGGCGGTGGGTATGACGTCTTTAGTCCACAAAACTGAAAGCACGAGTGACGAACGGATCATCTGGGTGATCCGAGGTTGCCCAGCCGCATCTGGACTCTTCACAGCAATGGGGGAAAGTGCGCCGCCACTATGGGACAGGGATTTGCATGCCGACCGTGTCGCGTTTTGCATTGAGAGGCTCGCGGTTGCTGAGTCTGCCGAGGAGTAAATCACGAACAACTCCAGCGAGTGAAAGTATGCGGATACACCCCGAAGACCTGCCATAGCCAAGAAGGCGGCCGACGGACGGAGCGCGCCTATGAATGTGGAAGATATAATCAAGCAGTATAACGAAGCGATCTTCGACACCAACCGCGATCGGGCGCTGAAGGTTGTTCGTGACGCCGTGGAGCAGGGAGTGACTCCGGAAGACGCGGTGTTCAAGATCGTGCTTCCTGCCATGGATCTGATGATCACGGCGGTCAACGAAAACTTCGACGCCAATCTGGCCCAACACTTCCTAACGGCTCGCATTGCCGATATCGTGACTGCGGAGATGATTCCGAAATTCAAGCAGATGTCCGAAGTGGTTGGCCGCGTAGTAATCGGCACCGCTCCGGGAGACTTTCATGCGCTCGGGAAACGGATTGTCATGGGATGTCTCAAGGCTCGGATGATCGATGTCATTGATTTGGGGGTGAATGTGCCGGCGGAACGATTTGTGGACGAGGTGATCGCTCACAAAGCGCAGCTCATCGGCATTTCGGCTCTCATGGTCCACACGGCCACCGGAGAAAACGGGTGTCGCAAGGTGCGGCGGATCTTGCAGGAGCGGGGATTGCAGGACAGGATCAAGATCATTGTTGGTGGCGCGCCTTACCGTTTTGACCATCAACTCTACAAGACGGTGCAAGCCGATGCGTGGGCAGAGGATGGAATTACGGCAGGAAAGGTAATTGCTGACTTGGTCAAGGAGTTGCAACGATGATTACCGGCATGGAACGCCTCGTCGCTGCGATGAACGGAACCGCTTCCGATCGCATCCCGGTCTTTTGCAATTTGCTTGACCAGGGTGCGAGGGAACTCGGTATCTCTCTCGAAAAGTATTATGCCCACGGCGAATATGTCGCCAAAGCGCAGCTCAAGATGCGGAAAAAATTCGGTCACGATAACGTCTGGAGTCTGTTCTACGTTGGGAGGGAGGCGGAACTGCTCGGCTGCAAGAAGATCGTTTTTGCGAAAGACGGCCCCCCCAACGTGGAACATTTTGTAATCAATACCTATGACGATATTCACCGGCTCCAGATTCCGGATGATGTATCAGCTCATCCAGTGTTTCAGGAATCGCTCAAGTGCCTGCGCATCCTTCGCCAAGAGGTTGGCGGCAAATATCCCATCTGCGCCTACATAACCGCGTCCATGACTCTGCCGGCTATGCTGATGGGAATGGACAAGTGGATGGAACTGCTTCTCCTGGGACCGGCGGAGGTGCGAGACGAACTGCTGGCCAAATGCCATGACTTTCTCGTAAAGGAGGTTGCCGCATACCGAAAGGCAGGGGCTGACGTTTTCTTCTACGCCAATTTCTTCGGGTCAACGGATGCGGTCCCGATCAAATACTTCATGGAGCATTCTCTCCCATGGATCGAAAAGGACATTAGTGCCGTCGGGACCAAGGGCATTGTGTATTTCTGCGCGCAAGCGCGTTTCAACAAGGTAATAGACGTCGTGCTCGGACGGACGGGGATTGGAGCCTACTACCTGAGTCCGCTGGCCGACATCGCCGAGGGAAAGCGTATCATTGCAGGTCGGGCGCTCACATGCGGAGCGATAAACGATATCAAGCTCATAGACTGGTCAACCGAAGAGATCAGAAGTGAGGTGAAGAGATTGATGGATGCCGGCATGCCGGGAGGAAAATTCCTCTTCACCACAGCCATCATGCCCTACAACATTCCTGAGGAGAACATTCGGACGATGCTTGAGGCGGTGTATGAGTTTGGGAGGCAGGGGAAAAGATGAACCGATGAATGCCGCGAGATTCTTGCTCTTGGGCTGCGGTGTCCTGCGAAAAGAAATTCTCCGGCTCATCGAGAAAAATGGCTGGCCTCTCGACACATTGTTCCTCGATTCGGTGCTGCACTGCGAATTGGCCAAGCTGGCCTACTCCCTGCAATCGGCCCTAGTGGCGCATCGGGACCGCGACATCATCGTCTTTTACGGCTGCTGCCATCCTCAGATGGAGTCCATGCTGGAGGAAGCCGGCGCGCTTAGGACCGACGGGCAAAACTGCCTCGACATGCTCCTCGGTCACGACGTGTTCCTGACGGAAACCGAGAACGGCGCTTTTTTCCTGCTGGAAGAATGGGCGCGGCACTGGCCACGCGTCGTCTCTTCGAGCCTCGGCACGAATCGGATCGAGGTCATCCGGGAGATTTTCCAAACGGACCGCAAATACATTCTGGGTCTCAGAACACCCTGCTCCGGCGATTTCGCGGCAGAAGCAGAGGCTGCCGCGCAGATGGTGGATTTGCCGCTCAGGTGGAAGGACGTCGGGCTGGACAATCTTGAAACTGTCCTGCAAGCTGCAGTCGCGCAACGAACGAGGAGCCTGCATGTCTGACGTAATTAGCGTGCCCAAAGAGGAATGGGCGAGACTGGAGGAGCGGGCCCGGACGCTCGCCAAGGACAAGTCCTACCTCTATTTCGTCAACAACCTGATGAACAGCTTGAGCGAGGTGCCGGGCCTCGAACATACTGCTGAGGCGATCGTCCGGCTCATCCTTGACAACCTCGGCGGCACGAATGTCGCCCTCTACTACCTGATCGGTTCCCACATTCACTACACCGATGTCTATGGCGAGCGGAAGGTGTTGGACACCGTGGACGACGCGATGGTGCGCACCGTGTTCGAGCACCGGGAATTCGTCGAGGAAGTGCGGGACTTCGCTGACACCAAAATGATGACGCCTGCCTTCACAAAGGCGTCTTACTGGGCCTTGCCTCTGATGGTTGGCGAACAGCTCATTGGTGTCCTCAAGACCGATGGCATGCTCATGTCGGCGACCGAGATCCGCAGCCATCTCCGGCCTTTTTTCAATTACGCGGCCCTGATCCTGAAAAACGAGATCGAGAGCTACTTGAAATTCATGGAGGCCGCCCAGCTCGCCGCCATCGTCCAGTCCACGGATGACGCCATCATTGGCAAGACCCTCGAAGGTGTCATCACAAGTTGGAACACGGGCGCGGAGAAAATCTACGGCTATGCGGCGTCGGAGGTGGTGGGCCGGTCCATCGCACTCTTGGTGCCGCCGGGACACGAGGACGAGGTTCCTCAGATTCTCGTTCGGCTCAAGGAGGGGCAACACGTCGAGCATTACGAGACAGTGCGGCGGCGAAAGGACGGCAGGGACATTCACGTTTCCCTCACCGTTTCGCCGATCAAAGACGGCACCGGACATATTGTGGGCGCCTCGACCATTGCGCGCGACATCACCGAGCGCAAGCGGGCGGAGGAGGAACTGCGCCGGGTGAACCGCGCGCTGCGCATGCTCAGCGATTCCAATCAGACGTTGATCCGCACCACGGATGAAGCCACCTTGCTGAACGAGATCTGCCGGATCGTCGTCGAGGTGGGTGGTTATCGCATGGCGTGGGTCGGGTTCTCGGAACACGACGAGGCAAAGACCGTCCGCCCGGTAGCTCAGGCTGGCTTCGAATCGGGATATCTCGAATCAGTCAACCTGACTTGGGCGGATGGCGAACGCGGTCGCGGCCCCGGCGGCATCGCGATTCGCTCGGGGCAACCGTGTGTGGTGCGCAGCATTCCCGATGATCCTGCCTTCGCCCCTTGGCGGGAGGATGCTATTCGGCGTGGCTATCAGTCTATGATTGCCCTGCCGCTGACCAGTGAAGGCCAGACGTTTGGATCGTTGGGCATTTATGCCGCCGAGGTGGAGGCGTTCGATGCCAAGGAAGTGGAGGTTTTGAAAGAACTGGCCGGCGATCTGGCCTTTGGCATTGTGGCTCTGCGCACGCGGGCGGAGCGCGAACTAGCGGAGGAGACGCTGGAAAAGGAAAGAAAGAGAATGGAGGTCATCCTTTCTGCCCTGGACACGGGACTTTCGCTTATTAATCCCGATATGACCATCGCCTGGGTCAACCAAAAGGTTCGCGAGATGTTCCCGGGCAAAGAGCCAGTGGGCCAAGTATGCCATGTCTTTTACGAATCCAGGGCAACCGTCTGTGAGGGGTGCGGAACACTGCGGGCTTTTAAGGATGGAAAGGTTTGTGAAAGCGAGCAGTTAGTTCCAGCCACCGGCAGATGGTATTACATTATCTCCCAACCCATCAAGGACAAGGCCGGACGTGTGGTGAATGTGCTAGAGGGTATTACCGACATCACCGAACGCAAGCAGGCGGAGGAGGCGCTACGTCGGCTGAATCGCGAACTGCGCGCTATCAGCAACTGCAACCAGGTTTTGGTGCGGGCTGAGGACGAGCAAAAGCTGCTCAACGACATCTGCCGCATCGTTTGCGACGAGGCCGGCTACCGCCTGGCCTGGGTGGGATATGCCGAGCATGATGACGCCAAAACCGTGCGTCCTGTGGCTTGGGGTGGGTTCGATAACGGGTATGTCGCCAACGCCAAACTCAGTTGGGCCGAGGACGCGGAACGCGCACAGGGTCCCGGAGGAACCGCTATCCGGAGTGGAGAAACAGTCTGTGTTCAGGATTTCACAACTGATCCGCGAATGGTCCCGTGGCGGGAGAGCGCCTTGCAGCGCGGCTATCGCTCCACGATTGCCCTGCCTCTCAAGGACGAAAGCGCAAACGTATTCGGCGTTCTCCTGATCTACTCCTCGGAATCCAACGCCTTCACACCGGAAGAAATCCGGCTCTTGGAGGAACTGGCAGGCGATCTGGCTTTTGGCATCATAGTCCTGCGAGGACGGATCGTGCGCCAGCGGGTGGAAGAGGCTTTGCGATTGGCAAGCGCTTACAACCGCAACCTGATTGAAGTGAGTCTGGACCCACTTGTGACCATCGGTTCCAACGGGAAGATTACTGATGTGAACGCGGCAACTGAGGAAGTCACTGGTCGCACTCGCACAGAACTTATCGGCACCGACTTCTCCAACTATTTCACCGAACCGGAAAAGGCCCGCGCAGGCTATCAGCAGGTCTTTCGCGAGGGTTTTGTGAGGGACTACGCCTTGGAGCTGCGGCATCGCGATGGCCGCCTCACCTCCGTCCTCTACAACGCCTCGGTTTATAAGGATGGCAGCGGAAAAGTGGTTGGTGTGTTCGCTGCCGCTCGTGACGTCACCGAGCGCAAGCGGGCGGTGGAGGCGCTTCGCGACAGCGAGGAACGTTTTAGATCCTTAGTGGAACAGTCGCCACTTAGCATCCAAGTCCTATCACCGGATGGCCGGACGCTTCAGGTCAATCACGCCTTCGAAACTCTATGGGGAATTACTCTGAAGGATTTGGAGAATTACAACTTGCTCGCAGATCAGCAACTGGTGCGCCTCGGACTCATGCCCTACATACAACGCGCCTTTTCCGGCGAGGCAACCTCTCTTCCCTCCGCCGAATATAGCGCCAAGGATGCTTTGGGGACTGGAGACAAGAAATGGGTGCAGGCGCGCATTTACCCGGTGAAGGATGATGCTGGGAATATTCGCCAGGTTATTTTAATCCATGAGGACATCACCGGGCGCAAGCGGGCGGAGGAGACGTTGCGGCAGCAGACCGAGGAACTTCGCGCCCGCAATGAGGAGCTGACGCGCTTCAACCGGACCGTCGTGGGCCGCGAATTGCGTATGATCGAACTGAAGAAGGAGATCAACGAATTGTGCCGGCAGGCCAGCCAGCCGTCGCGTTACCCGCTGGAGTTTGTCGCGAGCGCATCGCCGCGAACACCGCCGCCCACCCGCGCGGAACCGGAGGCGTCCGGATGAATATCTCCACTTGGTCCAACCGCCTGCTGGATACCATGGTCAAGGCCGACCGCGCGGGGGCGGCGGACTTGGTTGCGCAGGTTCTTGCCAACGGACTCCCCAGCAACCGCGTGCTCGCCGAAGTTCTCGATCCCGCGCTGGTTCGAGTGGGCCAGTTGTGGGAACAGGAACAGGCGTCGCTGGCCCAGACGTTTGTGGCAGCCAAGATCGCCGAGGATGTTTTACTGCGCTGTCTACCTGAAGCGGGCGAGGCGTCGTCTCATCCGCCCAAGGGCCGGGTGGTCATCGGCAACATCGAAGATGATTTCCACAGCTTGGGGCGGAGGATTGTGGCGTCCTTTCTTCAGGCCGCCGGGTGGGAAGTCCACGACCTGGGCAATGACGTGGTCGCCGAGCTTTTCGTGGACAAGGCCATTGAGATCAATGCCGCCGTGGTGGGCGCCTCCGCCATGACGCACACCACCGCCCTAAACATCCGTAAACTGCGCACGGTGATTGACGCGCGCGGGCTGGCCGGTCAGATCAAGCTGGCCGTGGGAGGCGCGGTCTTCAACTGGCGCCCTGACCTCGTGGCCGAAGTGGGCGGAGACGGAACTGCCCACAACGCCGCTGCTGCGGACGCGCTGTGCGCACGCCTGCAGGCGGAAACCGTGCGGAATGCCGGATCGCAGGCGACGAAAGAGCCGACCCGATGAATGCCTACGAACGCGTGATGCACACCCTGCAAGGCCTCCCGGCGGATCGTGTGCCGGTCTTTGCGGTCCTCGGCGCTTACGGCGGCAAGCTGACCGGGACGCACCTGCGCACACTCTACCGTGACGCCGCAGCCTACGTGGCGGGACAGGAGGCCGTGCAGGAGGCATTCGGCTTCGACTTGGTGCTGGCGCCGTTTGACTACAGCGCGCTCGCCGAGGCTTTCGGCGGCGAGGCGGCCTTCTTCGACGACCAGCCGCCCAACGTGAAACGGCCCGCGGCGAACAGCGCGGCGGAGGCGTGTGCCTTGTCGCTGCCGGATCCCGAGCGAACGGGGCGACTGCCGTTCATCGTCGAGGCGACCCGGCGGCTGGCCGGGCTTTATACCGGGCGCGTGCCTGTGTTTGCCGCGGTGCCGGGGCCCGCAGCATTCCCGTCGTTGCTGATGGGTTTGGACGCATGGATGGAGACGCTTCTGTTCAACGAGGTCCATGCGCAGGCGTTGTTGGAACTCACGGGATCGTTCTTCGTTCGTTGGTCCAACGCGTTGCTGGCGGCGGGCGCCACGGGACTCATCGTCACCGAAGGCATGGCAGCGGCGGAAGTTTCACCGCGCGGACTGTTCGCCGAGCGACTGCGACCTCACTTACAGGCGATGTGCAGCCAGTTGCGGGGGCCGTGGGTGTTCCATCACACCGGCGGGCGGGTCAACCAAGTGCTGGACCTGTTGCCCGGTTTGCCAAATCTGGTCGGCGTTGCAGTGAGTTCGAAAGACGACCTGGCCGAGGCGCGACGGTTGATTGGGCCGGAGTTGTTGTTGATCGGCAACCTGGACAATCTGAGTTACCCCGCCGCCACGGCCCAACAGATTCGCGAGTGGAGCCGGGCGTGCCTCGAAGTGGCGGCCCCGGCGGGCCGGTTCGTCCTGGCCAACTCCGGCGGCGACATCCCGTTGACCACGCCGCCGGAAAACCTGCGGGCTATGATCGAAGCGAGCGTCGCCTACGCCGGCCGCAACCGGGAGGGCGCATGAACGGCGAAACGCTCTGGCTCAGTTGCGGCGTGTTGCGCAGCGAGATGGAGGCACTGCACCGGCAGGGCAGGATCGCCGGCCAGTTGCTCTTTCTCGATTCGATGTTGCACATGGCGCCTCCGAAGCTGGAGACCCGGTTGACGGCCGCGCTGGAGCAGGCGGCCCCGCGAAACGGGTCATCGTCCACTCGGGTCGTGCTGGTTTATGGCGATTGCTGCGCCCGGATGCTGGACCTGGCGAAGCAGTTCCGGGCGGGCCGGGTCAACGCCATGAACTGCGCGGAACTGCTTCTCGGTCGGACTCGCTATCACGACCTGATGCGGGAGCAGGCCTTTCTGCTGTTGCCGGAGTGGGCACCGCGTTGGCGCGAAGTGGTGAGGGATGAACTCGGTCTGTCGGAACCGGTGGCGCGCGATCTGATGGGTGAACACCGCCGTCTGCTGGTCTATCTGGACACCGGATTGGCGCCGGTGCCGCAGCCGGCCCTGGAGCAATGCTCGGCCTACACGGGGTTGCCGTGGCGCGTCGAACCCGTGGCCTTGGATCACCTCCTTGCCAGTTTGCTGGACGCGGAGGCAGAGGCGTTGCGGAAAGCATTGCCATGAACGAGAGCCTTGCACAAGACCACTCCACCCCTGCCTCTCAGTTGATGGTGGTGGAGTTGATCTCGAACCTGCTGGCGGCCACCCAGCCGCGGGAGTTGGGCAGGAAACTCACGGAACAATTGCGGGAACTGACTGGCGCCCGCACCGTGCTGCTGATCGAGCACCAGGGCGACTCGGGGGCGCACGGCGTGTTGTCCGCCTGCCCGGAACGGCGGGGGGCGCTGTTTACGTCCGAGGAACTCAGGCTTTTCTGCCCGGAGCACGCGCCCGACCCGTTGCCTCGCCAGGTTGCGGAACTGCCGCCGGATCATCCGTTGCGGGCGGCGCTGGTGTGCGCCGGTGTCGAATCGCTGCTCCGCTTCCCGTTGTGCGCTGGGGGCGAACTGCTTGGCATGTTGCTGCTGCTGGACCAGCCGGCCTTGGACCGCATTGACGAAGCGGCGGAAATCATCACCCTGCTCTCCCCACCGATCGCCCTGGCCTTGAGGAATACCATGGCCCTCGACCAGATCGAGCAGCAACGATGGGAGATTCAGCGTCACGCGGGCGCATTGGAGGAGCGCGTCAAGGAGCGCACGGCCGAGCTGGCGGCGGCGAATGCCGACCTTGTCGGCGCGCGCCTGGCCGCGCTCAACATGATGGAAGACGCCGTCGCGGCGAAGGACCAACTGGAGAAAAACAACCAGGAGTTGCGGCGAGAGATCATGGACCGGGAGCGCGCGGAGGGGGCGTTGCGGCAATCGGAACAAAGAAAGACAATCCTCAACCAGATCGCGCACATCTTCCTCACTCTTCCGGACGAAGAGATGTATACGCAGGTTCTGTCCGTGGTGCTCCAAGCGATGAAGAGCAAGTTCGGCATATTTGGATACATCGGGACCCATGGCGACCTTGTCGTCCCGAGCTTGACTGGCGAGGTGTGGAGTGAGTGCAAGGTGTCTGGCAAGTCAGTCGTCTTCTCAAAAGCCACGTGGGGAAAGAGCCTCTGGGGAAGAGCGATCAGAGAGAGCAAGACATTCTGTTCCGACGGACCTTTTCATACACCCAAGGGTCACGTTCACATTGATCATTTCCTCGCGGTGCCGATTGTGTTTGGAAACACAAGCATCGGGCTGCTCGCCGTTGCCAATGCCGAGCAGAGCTACACCAAGGATGACAAGGAGTTGCTTGAGAGCATTGCCGGCAGCATCTCGCCTATTCTGAACGCGAGGATGCAAAGAGATTTGCAGGAGCAGAAGCGGCAACTGGCGGAGGAGGAAATCCACAAGCTCAACGCCGAACTGGAACTGCGTGTCGTTGAGCGCACCGCCCAGCTTGCGGAGGCCAATAAGGAACTGGAGTCATTCTCCTACAGTGTGTCGCACGACCTGCGCGCGCCGCTGCGGGCCATTGACGGCTTTGCGAACATGCTGGTCGAGGAGCACGCGAAGCAGCTCGACGAGGAAGGTCAGCGCGAATTGGGTGTCATCAGTCATGAAACCAAACGCATGGGCCAGTTGATTGATGACTTGCTGTCGTTCTCCCGGATGAGCCGGCAATCCGCGCAGTTGGCCGAAGTTGACATGGGCGCTCTAGCGCAAGAGGTCTTTGACGAGTGCGCGGCGCGGGCATCGGGCCGCAAGCTCCAGTTCAAACTCGGTCCGCTGCCGCCAGCGCGATGCGACAGAGCCTTGCTGCGCCATGTGTTGGTGAACCTTATTTCCAACGCCATCAAATACAGCCGTCCCAAAGCCGTGGCTGAAATCGAAATGGGAGGCCGAGCGGAAAACAGCGAGCTTCTCTACTACGTGAAAGACAACGGCGTCGGCTTTAATATGAAGTATGTGCAGAAGCTCTTCGGCGTATTTCAGCGGTTACACACCGAGGAGGAGTTTGAAGGCACGGGCGTGGGGCTGGCCATCGTTCAGCGCGTGATCCGTCGGCATGGCGGCCGGGTTTGGGCGGAATCAACGCTTAACGAAGGCGCCACGTTCTACTTCACGTTGCCGGTAAGAAAGGCGCAGCCGTGAACGGTGACAGCGAAGTTCAAATCACACGTCTCCGCGCCCTTCGGTGGCGGAGAGCATGATGGTTTGGCGGATGACGAGCGAAACGTCCTGTTGTCGCACCTGCGGGTAGTTGCTACTCTCTATTCCACATTGGCGCGATGCTGGAGCAGGCGGGGCGAGGCCGCCGGAGTATGCGCATCGCCAATCGGTGGACAAGGAGACGAGCGGAGACGATGCGGTTGTTTCGGAACATGCCGATCAAGTGGAAGCTGGTGCTGGCGATGGCGCTCACCGGCGTCATTGCGGTTGCGTTGATGGGGTTGGTGTTGTTCTTCGGCGGGATGCATTACCTGCAGCGTTTCGCGGTTCGAGAAGTGGCCGCGTTGGCTGAGATCATCGGTGGAAACTGCGCCGGCGCGATGGCCGCCAAGGATGCGAAAGTGGCGCAGGAGGAGCTTGCCTCTATTGCGGGCAGAACGACGGTCGAGAATGCCTGCCTCTACACGACCGACGGGAGGTTGTTGGCGCGATATGCACGGCATGGTGTGGCGCTGCAACCGCAGTTGCCGGTCGGTGCGAGCGGGGAGATGTTCGCGGGGGATTATCTGGAACTTTGCCGGCCAATCAAGCGCGATGGCAGACCGGTGGGCACGGTGTATTTGCAGGCCGAAACGCAAATCATGTGGACGCGGTTCAGGAATTTTGTGCGCGGCGGCGTTTTGGTAACGGGCATCTCCATGCTGGTGGCGCTTGTTTTTGCCAGCCGGTTGCAGAGGGTTATTTCCGGGCCGGTTTTGGATCTCGCCCGTGTGGCGCGCGGGATCGCGGAACGGAAAGATTTCACGCAGCGGGCGGTCAAGGCAGGGGGCGATGAGATCGGCGTGTTGACGGATGCGTTCAACAAGATGCTCTCCATCATCGAGAGGCAGGACAGCAGTTCGCGTTTGCTGCATAGCCATCTGGAACGGCGCGTGGCCGAACGCACCGCGGAATTGCAGCAGCTTGCCGCAACGCTTGAGCAGCGCGTAGCCGAACGCACGGCCGCGGCAGAACAGCAGGCGCGGGAGTTGGCTCGCTCGGATGAAGCACTGCGGCAGAACGAAGAAAAGTTCCTCCGGATCGCCGCGCATATCGAAGCCGTGCTCTATAGCGTGGACATGCAGACGGCTGAATTCCGTTACCTGAGTCCAGGCTTCGTAAAAATGTTCGGATACACCCTGGAAGACATCCAGAACATGGGAGGACGTGCCAGCTTTTTGGCACGGGTGATATACAAAACAGACTCCGCACGCCATCGGCGCCGCTTGGAACAATTGAAGTCGCAGCCGAATGAGGGGATCACGGTGCGAGCCGAGGAGTGGTGGCGGTGCAAGGATGGAACCTTGAAATGCATTGAAGATCACTGGACGCCTGTTTACGAGGCGGGACGGCTGGTGACCACGGAAGGCGTGTTGAGTGACATCACGGAGCGGAAGCGATTGGAGAGACAGATGCAACGCCTCGCTTCGTTTCCGCAACATACGCCGAATCCTGTTCTTGAGGCGAATGTTGCTGGAACAATCACCTTCCACAATCCCGCCGCCGCCAGGATGCTGAAGGAATCGGGCTTGGACGATGCCGGTGTCTTCATTCCGCAGGACTGGGGCGAGATCGTGAAGGTGTTGGGACAAGGGTCGTCGGAAACGATCCATCGCGAGGTTGTGATTAAGGACCGCGTGTTTGAGGAGAGCATTTGTTCCACTCCGGGGTCCGATGTTGTGCGCATCTATACGCGCGATCTTACCGAGCGCAAACGAGCGGAGGCGGCTTTGCGCGAAAGCGAGGTTCGATACCGGCATTTACACGAAAGCATGACGGACGCGTTTGTGAGGGTCAGCATGGACGGGCGGATTCAGGAGACCAACTTGGCCTATCAGGAAATGATGGGATACACCGACGAAGAACTGCGCCGTCGAACTTACATAGATGTGACACCCGAACGGTGGCACGCATTCCAAGCCGGAATCATCGAAAAACAGGTTCTATCTCGGGGATTCTCGGACGTTTACCAGAAGGAATACCGCCGGAAGAACGGCACGATTTTTCCCGTGGAGCTGCGCACGTTCCTGCTTCGGGACGAACAGGGCGGTCCTGCCGGCATGTGGGCGATGGTTCGCGACATCACGGAGCGCAAGCAGGTGGAGGCGGCTTTGCTGGAGCAGCAGCAACGGTTGCGCGTGCTTGCCGCGGAACTGGCGGCGGCGGAGCAACGCGAGCGGCGCCGTATCGCCGCGCTGTTGCACGACGAGGTGATCCAGTCACTCGCGTTGGCGCGGATTCAGTTGGGTGCCGTGGCGCAGTTCCAGTCATCCGCCGACAGCGCGAAGGTGGTGGGCGAAAGCCGGAAGATCATCGAGCAGGCGATTGATAATCTACGGTCGTTGACCTACCAGCTCAGCCCGCCGATTCTTCACGAGCTTGGGTTGGAAGCCGCGCTGGACTGGCTCACAGAACAGTTTGCCGGCCAATACAAGTTCCAATGTCGGTTTGAGGACGACGGGCAACCGAAGCCCGTGGATGAGAATGTTCAAACGCTGCTGTTTGTCGGTGTCCGTGAATTGCTTCTCAATGTGGCCAAGCACGCGCGGCCGACGCAGGCCATCGTTCGAGCGCAGAAGCATGACAGCACCATCTGTATTGCAGTCGAGGACAACGGTGCAGGGTTCGACACGGCCCAAGTGGTCCGGGCGGACAGGACCGGCGGTTTCGGCCTTTTCAATCTGCGCGAGCGGCTCAGCTACTTGGGCGGACGGTGCGAGATACAGTCGGAGCCGGGCCGGGGCACGAAGGTAGTGTTGATTGCGCCGTTGAAGCAGGCGTAGTATCTGCGCGGTTTTTTCGGACTGATGAAGACACGAGTTTTGCTGGCGGACGACCACAAGATCATGCGCGAGGGGCTGCGCTCGTTGCTGGCCGTCACGCCCGGCGTGGAGGTGGTAGGTGAGGCGGGTGACGGCAGGACGGCCGTGCAGTTGGCCATGAAGCTGACACCGGATGTGGTGGTGATGGACATCGGCATGCCAGACCTCAACGGTGTGGATGCGACGCGCCAGATCAAGGCGCGCGTTCCGCAGTCCAAAGTCATAGCTCTCTCCTTGCATTCCGACGAACGGTTCATTGCTGGGATGTTCAAGGCTGGTGCGTCGGGCTATCTGTTGAAGGACGGCGCTTTTGAGGAACTGGCGCGCGCCATCCGGACGGTGGCGGCTGGCCACACTTACCTTTGTCCCCGCGTTGCGAAGACTGTCATCAAAGACTACTTGCGTGATGCGCAGACGGTGGCCGTCGCGGGCGGCCCGGCACTTTCGGACCGGGAGCGTGAGGTGTTGCAACTCGTCGCGGAAGGTTGGAGCACCAAGGAGATCGCAGGCCGGCTTGACGTAAGCGTGAAAACTGTGGAAACCCACCGGGCGCGGATCATGGAGCGGTTGGGGGTGCGGAGCGTGGCCGAATTGACCAAATACGCGGTGCGCGAAGGTCTGACATCTCTCGAGACGTAGGCACGTTCTTGTCGCGGCGATCCAAAACATCGAAGAGCCGGCTTGAAGGGCTGTCAGGTTTTTCGACAGTCAGATTAAGGGTTCTCCTGATACTCAGTTTGTTGCTTCGGCCATAGGGTTACCGTTGGGTTTTCGAGAACGACGACGCAGGGAAGGAGTTTCGCCGGTCCCAAGGAAGATGAGCGATGGCACCTTAGAATGTGGTGGATTGTCTTGGTCGGCCCGGCGCTTTGCATTACGTGTGTTTTCGGACTCGCGCAGCCGTTCCACAAACGCCGCGTCGGGCAGACATGAAAACTCGTGCCGCTCAAGGCGCGCTGGACCGGTTGGTGGAGGTGCGATCAACAAGGGGGTCTTGCGGTGAATGCCGTTCCGCGATGGCTGATAGCGGTGTTTGTCGCGATGCTTCTCGCCACGCTTGGCGCGGGCGCATGGTTTTACCACAGCCAGCGGCAGTTCTCCCGTCAGGACGCGGGGTTTGCTTTTGAAAGCATTGCGCGGTTGAAGTTGGAGAGTATCGTCCTCTGGCGCGAGAACCAGTTGGGAGAAGCCGAGGAACTGATGTCCGGCCGCTTTCTCACTGATGGCGTGGCACGATGGCTTTCGGACCCGCGCGCGGAGTCGTCCGGGAGGATCCTCAGCCGTCTTCGGCGCGCGCAGGACCGCTATCATTACGCCGATGTCTTGCTGGTGGATACCGAAGGCCGGGTGCGTTTGAGCCTCAACCAGCGGACGGAGCCGCTCCCACCAGAAACATTGCTCGCTGTCTCAGCAGCATTGCGCGAGCACAAACCTGCGTTGACGGACCTCCGCTTGGGCAACGATTCGGTGCCGATCTTGGAGGTCATTGTGCCGTTGTTCACTGATAGCGGATCGTCGTCCAAGCCGATTGGCGCGATTGTTCTACAGAACGATGCGCGCGAATCTCTTTATCCATTGATCCAAACGTGGCCCGTGCCGAGCCGCAGCGCCGAAGCCTTGCTTGTCCGACGGGATGGCGATGCCGTGTTGTTCCTGAACGAGTTGCGCCATCGGCAAGACACGCCGTTCAAGCTGCGCATTCCCTTGACCCGAACCGACGTGCCGGCTGTCATGGCCGTGTTGGGCAAGGAAGGCCTTTTTGAGGGGAAGGACTACCGGGGCGTCGAAGTGCTTTCGGTATTGAAACCCATCCCGGACTCGCCGTGGTTTCTGGTGGCCAAAGCGGATTCGGCAGAAGTCTTTGCCGGCTGGCGCTTCCGGTCCTTTCTGATCCTTGCGTTGATTTTGGGTTGCATCATCGCTGTAACCGCCGGGATCGGGATCGTCTGGCAACGAAATCTCAAGGCCCACTATCGCACCCTGCTGCAAGTCGAAACAGGCCGGCGGGACATTGAGAAGCTCTACCGCTCCTTGTTCGACAACATGCTGAATGGGTTTGCGTATTGCCGGATGATCTATGATGGGGACCGTCCACGGGACTTCATTTATCTCGTCGTCAACAACGCCTTTGGAGCCTTGACGGGGCTGAAAGATGTGGTCGGAAGGAACGCATCGGAAGTTGTTCCGGGTGTTTGGGAGAGAGACCCGGAGTTGTTGGAAACTTTTGACCGGGTGGCGCGGACCGGCGCGCCTGAGAAGTTCGAGACCTACTTGGAATCCATGAAGATGTGGTTTTCGGTTTCGGTCTATCGGCCGCAAGAAGGCCACTTCGTGACCGTGTTCGACGTGATCACCCGGCGCAAGCAGGCCGAGCAGGCGCTGCGCGAGAGCGAGGAGCGTTACCGGCTGCTGGCCGACAATGCCGAGGATTTTGTCTCGCTCAACGACACGCATGGCAACCCCCTCTACGTCAGTCCATCGTTCTACCGCGTCACGGGCTGGACGCCTGACGAGGTTCAGCGGACAAGTTGGCGCGCGCGGCTTCATCCGGAGGATATGCCTATCATTGAACATGCCAGAGATGTCAATCTGGCGGGGCAGATCACGACCATTGAGCACCGCTTTCGATGCCGGGACGGCTCGTGGATCTGGGTGGAATCGCGCTGCAAGCCGATCTTCGGCTCCAACGGCAAGGTCGAGCACTTGTTGTTCTGGTCCCGCGACATCACGGCCCGCAAACGCGCCGAACTCGCCCTGCGCGAGAACGAGGCGCTGGTGCGTTCCATCACCGACCACTCCGAGGACACGATCTTCGTTAAAGACCGCGATTCGCGGTTTCTCTTCGTGAATCCGGCGGGTTTGCGTCAGACCGGTCTTACGCTGGAGCAGATGCTGGGTCACAGCGACATGGAACTGAACCCGAACGCCGCCGAGGCTGCTGCATCCATGGCTGCCGACCTTCGCGTCATGAGTTCCCGGCTAACCGAAACGACCGAGGAAGAGATTGTCCTGCCGGGGGGCGAGAGACGCATGCTGCTCACAGAGAAAACACCGCGGCTGGATCCCGACGGCAACGTGATCGGTTTGGTTGGCATTTCCCGCGACATCACCAAGCGCAAGCGGATGGAAGAGGCCCTGCGGGATAGCGAGGAACGCTTCCGGACTCTCTATGCCTCGATGACGGAGATTGTGGCGCTTCACGAAATCGTAACCGACGCTGAAGGCCGCGCGGTGGATTACCGCATCCTGGACTGCAACCCGGCCTTCACGAAGGCCACGGGGATTTCGCGCGACCGCGCCGTCGGCGCGCTGGCCTCGGAACTCTATGGCGCCGGCAAGGTGCCATTTCTGGAAACCTACGCGCGCGTGGCGGCCACAGGGGAGCCGGCGTCGTTTGAAACCTTCTTCGATCTGCTATCCAAACACTTTGACATTTCAGTGTTCTCGCCCAAACGAGGCCAGTTTGCCACCGTGACGGAGGATATCACCAAGCGCAAGCAGGCGGAAGGACGCCTTGCGAAACAACAAGCTCTTCTTGAGGGAATGAACCGGGTTCTCCGTGAGGCGATCCTGTGCGAAACCGAGAAGGAACTGGCTGACAAGTGCCTGACCGTCGCGCAGGAGCTGACAGGCAGCCAATTCGGTTTTGTTCACGAAGTGAACGCGGCGGGCACCGTGGATAGCCTCGCGCTGACCGATCCCGGTTGGACTGCATGCCGAATGCCCCAGACGGAAGCTGCCATGTTGTTGAAAGGCATGCCGATTCGCGGTATCTGGGCAAACACCATCAAATTGGGAGAAGCCGTGATCGCGAACGATCCCGCTTCCCATCCCGACCGTGTGGGAGTTCCAGCGGGACATCCGCCGCTGCTCCGTTTCATGGGAGTGCCTTTGAAGATGGGAGAGAAGGCCATCGGCTTGATCGGCTTGGCCAACAAAGCGTCGGACTACGATCGTGAGGACCAGCAGGTGGTGGAGTCCGTGGCTTCCGCTTTCGTGGAGGCGTTGCAGCGGCTTCGCGCCCGACAGCAGATGCGCGCGCTCAACGCCTTCCTCGACCGTCGTGTCCAGCAGCGCACGAAGCTGCTGGAAACCACCAATAAGGAACTCGAATCGTTTTCCTACTCCGTGTCGCACGACCTGCGCGCGCCGTTGCGGGCGATCAGCGGATTTGCGGGCATTCTGACGGAGGACCACGCGCAACGGCTCGACGATGAAGGCCGGCGATTGTTGGGAACCATCACCGGCGAGGCCAAGCGGATGGGCCAATTGATTGACGATCTACTCCATTTCTCGCGGGCGGGTCGCCAGCCCCTGCAAGCGACGGAAGTGGACATGAGCGCGCTGGCGCGAACCGTGTTTGACGAGTGCATGGTGCAGGCGCCGGGCCGCCAACTCCGGTTCAAACTGCAGCCCCTGCCGGGGGCGCAAGGCGACACCGCTATGATTCGTCAGGTGTGGGCCAACATCATTTCCAACGCCGTCAAATACACCCGGCCCAAACCGGCGGCTGAAATCGAAATCACCGGACACGCCAAGGGCGGCGAACTGGTTTATTGTGTGAAAGACAACGGCGTCGGTTTCGACATGCAGTATGCGCAGAAGCTTTTCGGGGTGTTCCAGCGGTTGCACGCCGAGAGCGAGTTTGAAGGCACCGGCGTCGGTCTGGCGCTGGTGCAGCGCATCATCCACCGGCATGGCGGCCGTGTCTGGGCGGAATCCAGACTCAATGAAGGGGCGACGTTTTTCTTTACACTACCCGCGAAAAAGGAGTGACTATGCATGGAATGAACGAAGTCGAAATTCTCCTCGTTGAGGACAACCCCCGTGATGCCGAACTGGCGATGCGCGCCCTGCAAAAGCGCAATCTGACCAACAAACTGGTCTGGGTAAAGGACGGCGCCGCGGCACTGGAGTTCATCTTCGGCCCGCGCGGCAACGCGGACAGCAAGGTCCGCCGCCGTCCCAAAGTCGTCCTGCTGGACCTGAAACTGCCCAAGGTGGACGGCATGGAGGTCTTGCGACAGATCAAGGCCAACGACAAGGCCAAGAGCATCCCGGTGGTGATCCTCACTTCATCGCGCGAGGAGCCGGACATCGTGCAGAGCTACGAGCTGGGCGTAAACAGCTACATCGTCAAGCCGGTCAGCTTCGACAACTTTTCCGAAGCGGTGTCCCGGCTGGGGCTTTATTGGGTTTTGATTAACCAGCCGCCGGAGCATTTTGGCGGCGCGCCAAGTTCCGGTTCAAAGCCATGACCGAAGAACTTCGTATTCTAATTCTGGAAGACCGCCCCGCGGACGCCGAGTTGATGATGCGCGAACTGCGCCGCGAGGGCATCCAGTTCAGTGTGAAACGGGTCTGGACGAAGGCCGATTTTCTGGCCGAGCTGCGGAACACGCCGGATGTTATTCTGGCTGACTACTCGCTGCCGGGCTACGACGGCCTGTCGGCGCTCAAACTCGCGCAGGAGGAGCGGCCGGAGATACCTTTCATATTCTGTTCCGGCAGCCTTGGCGAGGAGACGGCCATCGCCGCCATGCATCACGGCGCTCGGGACTACGTGTTGAAGCAGAAGCTCGCCCGGCTGGGTCCCGCGGTGCGGCGCGCCTTGCAGGAATCCGCAGCCGTCAAGGAGCAGCAACGCGCCGAGGCGCAGATCCGGCACCTCAACGAGGTGTTGCGATCGGTCCGGGATGTCGAAGAGTTGATCGTGCGGGAGCGGAATCCGGAGAAGATATTTGCCGAGGCGTGCAGGATTCTTGTGCGGACCCGCGGTTATCGGCTGGTATGGGTCGGCCTCGTTGAACCGGACTCGAAACGCGTGGTTCCCGTGGCTAGCGCAGGCCCGTCGGCCGAATTCACGAAGATCATTACCGTCACGTGGGATGACGCGCCGACCGGCCGCGGCACCGTTGGCAAAGCGTTCCGCAGCCGGGAGGTGAGCGTGTGCCAGAACACGGCGACGGACCCTGACTTCGCCCCTTGGCGCGGACCGGCGCTGGCCCGTGGCTATGGGTCGGTGGCGACCGCGCCGATGATCCATGGCGAGCGTCTGTTCGGCGGCATCGTTGTTTATGCCGACCGTCCCGAAGCCTTCGACGACAAGGAACTGCACCTGTTGAGGGAGCTGGCGGACGATCTGGCGTTCGCGCTGCAAAGCATCGAAGACGAGCGTGAGCGCAAGCGGGCCGAGGCGAACTATCGCAGCATTTTCGAGAACGCGACCGAAGGCATTTACCAGACAACGCCGGACGGCCGCTTTCTTGCCGCAAATCCCGCGATGGCGCGCATCTTCGGTTACGACTCCCCCGAAGAGCTGATGACGTCCGTCACCAACATCGCACAGCAGATCTACGTAGATCCCGGCCACCGCGAGGAGTTCAGGCGTCTCTTGGAACTGAATGGAGAAGTGGCGGGCTTTGAGTCGTCATCGCGGCGCAAAGATGGCGAGATCATCTGGATGTCCACGAACGCTCGCACCATCCGCGATGGCACGGGCAAGGTTCAGTATTACGAGGGAACAACGGTGGACATCACCGCGCACAGGCGGGCCGAGGAAGCTTTGCGCAATGCGGCGGCGTTGTATCACTCGTTGGTGGAGAACCTGCCCCAGTGCGTCTTCCGCAAAGACCTGGCCGGCCGGTTCACGTTTGCCGACCGGCACCATTGCCAGATGGTGGGACGACCGCTGGAGGAGGTGTTGGGCAAGACCGACGCCGATTTCTACCCGGCGGATTTGGCTGAGAAATATCGGTGCGACGACGAGCGGGTGATGAAGAGTGGCGAGACGTTCGAAACCATCGAGAGACATAGCCGGCCCGACGACGAGGAGAGATTTGTGAACGTGGTGAAGACACCGTTGCGCGACGCCGACGGCAAGGTCATTGGCGTGCAGGGCGTTTATTGGGATGTTACCGAACGTCAGCGGGCCGAACAGGAGCGGGTGCGCCTGGCCACGGCGGTAGAGCAGGCCGCGGAATCCATCGTCATCACCGACGCCAGCGGCACGATTCAATACGTCAATCCCGCTTTCGAGCAGATTTCCGGCTACACCAAACACGAGGCCATCGGCCAAAACCCGCGCGTGCTCAAGAGCGGCAAGCAGGCCGCGGCGTTCTACAAGCAGGTGTGGGATACCTTGTTGCGCGGCGAAGTCTGGCACGGTCACTTTATCAACAAGAAGAAAGATGGTTCGTTCTACGAGGAGGACGCCACCATCACGCCGATTCGCGACAATACCGGCACCATCGTCAATTACATCGCCGTCAAGCGCGACGTGACCCAGGAGGTGGCGTTGGAGAGCCAGCTCCGCCAGTCGCAGAAGATGGAGGCCCTCGGCACGCTCGCCGGCGGCGTGGCCCACGAGATCAACAATCCCATCAACGGGATCATGAACTACGCGCAGTTGATCTCCGACCGGCTGCCGGCGGACAGTCCTTTGCGGAAGTTTTCGACAGAGATCATCAAGGAAACGGACCGGGTGGCGCAGATCGTCCGGAACCTGCTGACCTTCGCGCGGAAGGAGAAGCCGCTGCGCCAGACGACGAGCCTGAACGCGATCATCAGCGACACGCTGGCCCTCATGCGCACCGTGATGCGGCACGACCAGATCACGCTCGCCATGGACGTTCCCGAAGGGTTGCCCGACGTGGAGTGCCACAGCCAGCAGATTCAGCAGGTGGTGATGAACCTCCTGACCAACGCGCGCGACGCCCTGAACGAGAAGTATCCGGACTATCACGAAGACAAGATCATCCACGTCGCCGCGCGGCAGTTCGAGAAGGACGGGAAGTCCTGGATCCGCGTGACGGTCGAGGACCACGGTCATGGCATCCCGCGCGAAATCCGGACCCGCCTTTTTGACCCCTTCTTCACCACTAAACTTGGAAAAGGAGGAACGGGTTTGGGACTTGCGATCAGCCACGGCATTGCGAAGGACCATAACGGGGAACTGCATTTTGAGACCGAGACCGGATGCTATACGCGATTTCATTTGGATTTGCCAGTAAGCGAGGAGAAACGATCATGACACGAGTATTGGTGGTTGATGATGAGCGGAGCATCCGGCTCACGTTGCAGGAGTTTCTACAGGAGGCGGGCTACGGGGTGGAGGTTGCGGAAGATGCGAAGGCAGCGCAGCAGTTGCTCAAGTCCGGCGAGTTCGATGTGGTCGTCTCGGACATTGTCTTGCCGCGCATCTCCGGCGTGGACCTGCTCCAGACCATCCGCAAGGAATCGCCGCGGGTCCAGGTCATTATGATGACCGGCCAGCCCGCCGTCGAGACGGCCGCCGCCGCCGTCCGGGCCGGGGCGTTCGACTACCTCTTCAAACCGGTGTCCAAGGACGCGATCCTGCGCTGCGTGGGCAACGCCGCCAAGTTCAAGGTGGTCGAGGACGAGCGCATTCGTCTTGCCGAAGCCAACCGCCGCTATCAGGAAGACCTGGAGCGACAGCACCAGCAGTTGCGGGACAACTACGCCCGCCTCCGCGAGCTGGAAACGCTGCGCGACAACCTCACGCACATGATCATCCATGACCTGCGCGCGCCGATCTCTATTGCGCTTGGCTACTTGGATCTGGTCAAGGAGCGCGCCGCCTCCAAGCTCGGAAGCGAGGAAATGGGTCACTTGGACACGATTCTCATCAACATCTGCCGGCTCAACGACATGATCGGCTCGTTGCTGGACATCAGCAGGTTGGAGACGGGCAACATGCCGCTCAACCGCCACGCCTGTGATGTGATGGCACTGTCCAAGTCCGTCGTGCAATCTTTCGATTCCTTGGTGGAAGAACGGCATCTAAGCTTCGAGTCGGCGTCGGGAGCCATCATGGCCTCTTGCGATGAGGAGATCACCCGCCGCGTGCTCGGCAATCTGCTCCAGAACGCCCTCAAATTTACTCCGAAGGACGGCTCCATTCGCGTCGTCGTGAGCCGGAAGGACGACATGGTGCGGCTGGAAGTGTCCGACACCGGGCCGGGCATCGCGCCGGAATACCACGGGAGGATATTCGAGAAGTTTGGCTACATGGCCAAACCGGTGCATCAGTATTCCTCCGGCCTCGGCCTGACGTTCTGCAAACTTGCCGTCGAAGCCCAGGGCGGCCAGATTGGCATTGCGAGCGTCGTCGGCAAAGGCAGCACCTTCTGGTTCACGCTTCCGGTGGCTTGAGCCGTCACTTTCAACTTTTCGCAAATTGCCGTTGAAACCGTCGCGACGCTGCACTATAAGTTTCGGCCCTCGGTTGGGCGCTTAGCTCAGTGGGAGAGCACTTGCTTCACACGCAAGGGGTCGTTGGTTCAATCCCAACAGCGCCCACCATCTTTCAGCCGGGAAATTCCGCAGCCGGTCATGAAACGCTTGCTGGCCAGTCTCATTCACGCCGTCGGCGCGGCGCTGTTCCCGCGCCGGGGCCGGTGTGCGCCGTCGCCGGAAAACGTGCGTCGCATCGTAGTCACGCACTTCCACTACATCGGCGACGTGTTCTTCGCCACGCCCGCCATTGCCGCGCTCAAGCGCCGCTTTCCGGATGCCGCGATTGATGCCGTCGTTAAATCGCGCGCCCGCGAGGTGCTGCTCGGCAATCCGCATCTTCGCAAGATCATCTGCTTCGACGGCCTCTGCAACGACCGCACGCGCGAGTCGCGCACGGATTGGCGCTCGCTGTTCACGTTGGCGCGCCGGTTGCGTGGCTGCGACCTGCTGGTGGACTTTACGGGCGTGCCGGCCAGTTGCGCGCTGGCGGCGCTGGCCCGGCCGCGATGGAGCGTCGGCTTCTCGCGGGCTGGATTCGGCTTTGTGTTCGACCGGGAGCTGCGGCCGGTGCCTGAGATTCCGCTGGTGGAGCGATACAACGCCGTGGCGGCGCTGGCCGGCGCGGACGCGGGCGCGCTGATGCCGGCGGTTTATCTCGGCAAAGACACAATGCCTTCACCGCCGGACATCCTCTTGCACGTCGGCGCGGGATTTCCGTTGAAGCTTTGGCCGGTCGGGAACTTTCGCGCCATTGCCGAGCATTTCCGCGCACGCGGGGTGCGCGTGGCGTTGGTCGGCGGGCCGTCCGACCCGGCGGAGATTGTTGGCCTGACCCTCCGTCAGGTGGCAGCGCTGGCGCGCGGCTGCCGCGCCTATGTCGGACTCGACACGGGGCTGACGCACATCGTTGCGAGCCTCGGCGTGCCGACGGTGGCGATCTACGGGCCGACGAATCCCCGGTTCCTGCCGCGTTGGCCGAACGAACGGGTCGTCTGGACGGAGTTGGCTTGTTCGGCGCGGGAAGATGAGCAACATTGTGCTGCGGTCCCGCCGATGCGTTGCGGCTATCAACAGCGTTGCATGCAACAGCTCGACGTGGAGCGTGTGATTCAGGAAATCAACGAATGCCTTGCCGTGTCCTCAATTTGATCACCGAGCTGAACGTCGGCGGCGCCGAACGGCTGCTGACGGAGGTGTTGCCGCGACTGGATCGCGCGAAGGTCGAGCCGCAGGTGGCCTGCCTCCACGGCGACGCGCCGTTGACGGCGGTGCTGGAGAAGGCTGGCGTCCGTGTGCATCACTTGCGTTCGTCGCAGAAGTTCGACCCGCGGCCGGTGTGGCATCTGGCGCGGCTGCTGGAGCGGGAGCGCATTGAAGTGCTTCACACGCATCTGATCCAGGCGGACATTCTGGGTTATTGGGCGGGGCGGTTGGCGCGGACGCCGGCGATTGTTTCCACCAAGCACAACGTCCGCTACTACGAACGTCAGGAGCGTTGGCTGCGGCCGGTGGCGCGATGGGTGGAGCGTCGGATGAATGCGATCGTGGCGGTGTCGAGCGCGGTGGCGACGGAGTATGGGCATGCGCGGCGGCTGTGGGTGATCCATAACGGTGTGGATTGTAAAAAGTTTTCGCCGCTGCCGGTGCCCTCGCACGGGCCGGTGGTGTGCGTGGCGAACTTCACCATGCAGAAGGGCCATCGCATCCTGCTGGAAGCCGTCGCGCGGCTCGTGCCGGAGTTTCCCGGCTTGCAAGTTGAACTGGCCGGTAGCGGGCCGATGCAGGACGATTTGCAGGCGCGCGCGGGGCGGCTGGGGCTGGCGAACCGCGTCGCGTTTCTCCGCACGGTGCAGGACGTGCGGTCGGTGCTGGCGAGGGCCTCGATGTTTGTGCTGCCGGCGCTGTGGGAGGGCTTGGGGCTGGCGGTGCTGGAGGCGATGGCGATGGGCCGGCCGGTGATTGTGACGGACGTGGACGGGTTGCGCGAGATCGTCACGCACGAGCGCGACGGCCTCGTGGTGCAGTCGGGCGACGTGGTGGCGCTGGCAGAGGCCATTGCGCGGCTGCTGCGCGACCGCGCGCTGGCGCAACGGCTGGGCGACGCCGCCCGTGCGCACGTGGTGGAGGATTTCACCATCGAGCGGATGGCGCGACGGCTGGAGGATTTTTACGAATCACTGGCCGGGAGGAAGAGTGGGGCGTGAAGCGTTGAGCGTGGGGCGTGAACCGCCAGAATCCTCACCGCAACTACATCGCCGCCGCCCTCCGGCTATTTTGCCTTCGCCGCGCCAGCATCTCCCAACTCTTTCCCGCTCTTGCCGCCGTGGGAGCGAAGAAGGGCGGCGGTGTCTGGATGCTCAAACTTCATAGCGATGTTTAGCGACGTGAGTCCGGGATCATAGTTTGGGTCATCTTCTATATGCGGGGTGTGTGGCTCCGAGGGAAGGAATCCAGACTTGGCATTGATGTCAGCCCTGCATGCAAGCAGTAGCTCCACGACATCGTTGTTGCCCTTACGCGCTGCGTTATGCAGCGGAGTGTGTCCGCAATCATCTTTGGCATTAGCATCAGCCTTGTGGACAAGCAGAAGTTCGACCACCTCTCTGGAGCTATGAGTTACCGCAACATGGAGCGGCGTCTCGTTACGAGCGTCCTTAATGTTGATGTCCGCCCCTTTAGCCAGCAGCAGTTCTATGACTGCCTTGCAACCCTCTTTGTCCTTGTTATCACCGTAAACCGCACAGTGCAGCAAGCTCCACGTTGTCTTCTCTTTATGGTTTACGAGATCGGGAGTCTTTTCCAAGATTCCTCTTACCTTCGCCACATCTCCATGTCTCGCATAGTCGAAAACACGAACCGCATCGCTATTCGCAGTTTCAAGGTCCATTTGAGGCACTGTTAGATGCGAGGTGTCAGTTGTCCTCATTGTTGCTCTCTTCCACATGAGGAGGGTTAAGAACAACACCGCAGCACCAGCCACGAGCGTCAGCATCAGTATCTTCAGCCAGTTCTTCATCGTCTCTGCCCCGATCTTGGCGGCGTTTCTACCAGAAGGAGGGAGGAAAGTTAAGAGTTAAGAATGCAGAGTGAAGAGTTTCGGAAATTCTTCACTCTTAACTTTTCACTCTTCACTCGTCGCGCACGGGCGCAGACGACGGCGGCGGGCAGGATGCCCACGCTCCCAGGGAGGCGGCGACGATTACACGAACCGCTTGGCGACGAGGGAGCAGTTGTGGCCGCCGAAGCCGAGGGCGTTGTTGAGGATGGCGTCCACCTTCATCTCGCGCGCGGTGTTGGGCGTGTAGTTGAGGTCGCACTCGGGGTCGGGCGTCTGGTAGTTGATGGTCGGCGGGACGATGCCGTGGGTGATGGCCAAGGCGCAGGCGATCATCTCGATGGCGCCGGCCGCGCCGAGCATGTGGCCGGTCATGCTCTTGGTGGAGCTGATGGCAACTTTGCGGGCGTGCTCGCCGAAAACGGTCTTGATGGCGGCTGTCTCGAACTTGTCGTTCATCTCAGTCGAGGTGCCGTGGGCGTTGATGTAGGAAATCTGGTCGGGCCGCAGGCCGGCGTTGTTGAGGGCGTGGGTCATGCAGCGGGCCGCGCCAGCGCCTCCGGGGGCAGGGGAGGTGATGTGGTGCGCGTCGGCGGTTTGGCCGTAGCCGACGACTTCGCAGTAGATGCGCGCGCCGCGTTTCTTGGCGTGCTCGAGTTCTTCCAGAACGACGACGGCGGAGCCTTCGCCCATGACGAAGCCGTCGCGGTCCTTGTCGAAGGGACGGCTGGCGTGCTTGGGGTCGTTGTTGCGGGTGCTCATGGCCTTCATGGCCGCGAAGCCGCCGATGCCAGTGGGGAGGATGGTGGCTTCAGTGCCGCCGGCGACCATGATGTCGGCGTCGCCGAAGCGGATGGAGCGGGAGCTTTCGCCGATGGCGTGGTTGCTGGTGGCGCAGGCGCTGACGGTGGCGAAGTTCGGTCCGCGCAGGCCCAGCTCCATGGAGGTGATGCCGCTGGCCATGTTGCCGATCATCATCGGGATGGTGAACGGCGACATGCGCGAGGGGCCTTTTTCGAGGAGGATCTTGTGCTGCTGCTCGAAGGTGCCGAGGCCGCCGACGCCGGAGCCGATGACGCAGCCGGCGCGGTCGAGGTCTTCCTTGGGGAGGTCGAGGCCGGAGTCCTTGACGGCAAGTTTGGCGCCCGCGACGCCGAACAGGATGTTGCGGTCGCTGCGGCGGGCGTCCTTGGGCATGTTAAAGAACGGCGCGGCGTTGAAGTTAAGGACTTCCGCGGCGATCTGGCAGTCGTAGGCGGTGGGGTCGAACGCGGTGATGCGGCCCACCTTGGTCTCGCCAGCGATCAGTGCGCGCCAGAAGTCCTCGATGGTTTGCCCCAGCGAGCAAACCACGCCCATGCCTGTGATGACTACCCGTCGTGCGTCCGCCATAAGTTTAGACAGTTGGGGCATTGGGTGCGGTTGTCAGGCGTCCTGTCGCGCCGCCACCAATGCCCCGTGTGAACCGCTTGAATCGAGGCTTTAGCTCTTGGGAGCCTTTTCCTCGATATACTTGACCGCGTTGCCGACGGTTTGCAGCTTCTCCGCATCCTCGTCGGGGATTTCGGTCCCGAACTCTTCTTCGAAAGCCATGACCAACTCGACCGTGTCCAGCGAATCGGCGCAGAGGTCCTCGATGAACCGCGCTTCCATTTTCACCTGGTCGGGGTTGACGCCGAGCTGCTCGACAATGATGTCTTTAACGCGCTCGAAGGTAGGTTTCTTGTTGTCTGCCATGTTGTGTGTCTCCTGTTGGTTCTAGATGGTTGCTACTTACATCACCATTCCGCCGTCCACTGTCAAGACCTGACCGGTGATGTAAGCGGCCTGGTCACTCGCCAGAAAATGAACTGCATTGGCCACGTCCTCGGGGGAGCCGAGCCGGCGCAGCGGGATATTGGCCATCATCTTTTGCCGCAACTCCTCGCTAAGCCCCGCGGTCATCTTGGTTTCGATGAAACCGGGCGCGACGGCGTTGCAGGTGACGCTGCGGGAGGCCAGCTCGCGGGCGACCGACTTGGTGAAGCCGATGACGCCGGCCTTGGACGCGCCGTAGTTGCACTGGCCGGCATTGCCGACAAGGCCGATGACGGAGGCGATGTTAACGATCCGGCCGGAGCGCTGTTTGACGAACTCACGCGCCAGCGACTTGGTGAAGAGGAACGTGCCCTTGAGGTTGATGTCCAGCACCGCGTCCCAGTCCGCCTCGCTCATGCGCATGAGCAGGGTGTCCTTGGTGATGCCGGCGTTGTTGACGAGAATGTCCACCTTGCCGCAATCGGCGAGGACTTTGGCGACCGTCTCCTCCACGGAGGCGGCTTTGGACACGTCGGCACCGTAAGCCCATGCGCGGCGGCCCAGCGCGCGGACCTTCTCGCATGTCTCGGCGCAGAACTCAGGTTTGAGGTCCACGACGGCAACGTCAGCGCCGTCCGCGGCCAGTTTGAGCGCGATGGCCTGGCCGATGCCGCGACCCGCGCCCGTGATTAACGCAATTTTGTTATCTAGATTACCCATAAGAAAGCCGCGCGTATCCTAGGAATCGCCTCTGACTTGTCAAACAATTCTTTGTAGATGACGACAAATCGAATGCCTGCCGGCAGAATAAGCGCGGAATGAGCGGTGGCGCCAAGCCACCTAGCTGGCGGCTTCGGAGAAGGAGAGGTTCTTCACGCCGGAAGCAGCGCAGGCGTCAAGCACGTCAATCACGCGCTGGTGCATGACATTCGGCGCCGGCATGATGTAAACGGGGAACTTGTCGCTGAAGCGCGTGATGAGGGCTTTGAGCTTGTCGCGCAGTGTTTGCAGCTTGTCGTCCATTGGCGTGCCGATGGGCGCTTCGTTGAACGTGACGGAGCCGTCAGGCTGGATGCCGAGATAGACTTCCATTTCCACCACCGCGCCGCCTTCGCCGGAGCCGGGGAGGGAGACGCCGATCTGGCCTTCAGGTTTGACCGTGGCCGCGGTGCACATGAAGAACATGATCAGCAGCGCGACAATGTCCACGATCGGCGTGATCTGGAAGCCAATTTCCTGTTCTTCCGGGGTTTTTGTTCTCATGGCTTTTTGCCCGCCGCCGCTTTTGCGCCCGCTTTTGCGCCCGCTCCGCTGGAATCGTAGGTTCCAAAGACGAGGTTGGGAATGCCCGCCTCGGCGATGACCTTTGTCAGGCGCGAGATGAACACGTAGGGGCAATCCTTCTGGGCGCGGATGTAGGCGCTCTTGATGCTGACCTTGTTCATGCGCTGGCTCAGGATCGTCGCGAGTTGCTCCGGCTCGGTGTATTTTGTCTCTTCAAAAAAGCTATCGGCGACGCGCTTGATCGGATCCCACGTGACGTGAATGTAGGCCCAGCCCGGTCGGTCCTTGATCTCACGCGCGCTGAGCGCGTCTGGCAATGCCACCTGCTTCGTGGCGCGCTGGACGTCCAGCGAGGAGATGGCCATGAAGAAGGTCAGCAGCACGAACAAGATGTCCGCCATGGCCGCGATACAAATATCGGGGTCCTCCATCTCATTCATGAAGGCGTTGGCTTTAGACTCTTCTTTCATGGCTGTCTCGCGCTTACTGCTAGTCTAGATCATCACGACACCGGCCGCCAATGGCTGCTTAGGCCCACTCCAAGGTGGACTTGCAGTTCGGGCAGCTCGGGATGCCCTGCGGAATCTGCGCGTTGCAGTTGGGGCAGGGCACGATCACAGCACCCTCGGCGGGCGCGGCCTTGGGCATTTCGCCTGCGGCTGCCGGCGCGGTTGCGGCATCGCCCGCAGCGGCAGCCGGGGCTGCCGCGCCGCTCAGTTCGGCTTCGAGTTGCGGGCCGATCTTGATGCCCTGAAGCTGCTCGTAGGGCACGTCTTCCAGCAGGACGTTGATAATGTCTTCGACGGCGACGATGATCTCCTGGGTCTTGTTGCGGAAGAAGTAGAAGCCCATGAATCCGGGCACCGCGACGAACAGACCGGCCGCAGTGTTCACGAGCGCTTCGGAGATGGCGCCGGCCAGCTTCGTCGGGTCGGCGATGATGCCGCCACCGGCGAGGGCGGCGAACGCGTGAATCATGCCCACGACCGTGCCCATCAGACCGAACATCGGTGCGATAACGCCGATCATCGAGAGGTAGCTGCAACGGGCGCGCCAGCCCATGGCTTCCTTCAAGGCGTGTTCACCCAGAATCTCATGCACGACTTCCTTGCCGCGACCGACGCGTTGAATGGCGGGCTTGAGCACGTTGGTCAGGAAGCAGGGGTTCTTGTCGCATACGCGCCACGCTTCCTGATAGTTGCCGTCGGTGACGGCCTTTTGCAGCAGGTCCACGATTGGCTTCGGCGCGGCCTTGGGCACGCGCAGCCGGAAGAAACACTCAAGGATCAACCCGACGGTGACGACCGAGAGCATGAGCGTCAGGATCATCATCGGGCCGCCCGCCTTGATCGTGTCCCAGAGCGTTTCCTGTTGTGCTGCCGCGAAGGCGCTGTTGGGCAACGCCGCTCCCAGAGTCAGCAACGCAATGGTCGCCGTCCAGCGGCGGGGCGTGGTGAAGAGGGTGGTGAGTTTGTTTCTCATATTGTCGTTTTCTCCTGCTCTGATGCGATACGCATTCACTTTCACGGTAAAGAAATTCTACTGATCGGACGCCTTGGCCGTCTTGGGTTGAAGCTTCTTCTTCAGCTCATCCGCCTTGGCCTGAGCTGATCGGGCGCTCGTCTCATCCTGATAATACAGGACCGTCGTCGTCAGGTAACACTCCAGCGCCTTCTGCTCGTCGCCTTTGCCGGCGAAACAATCACCCAGCGTCAGGTATGCCTGACCAAACATCCGCGCTTCGGCGGTCGTCAGCACGAGCTTGCCGACGGATGCCTTGACGACCTCGGTGAGCGCGGCGATGGCTTCATCGTATTTCTTCTGGCCTGCCAGCGCGACAGCCAGGAACGGTTTCACGCGGTTCAGTTGCGCCGGCTGGTATTCGCCGAGCTTCTTCGCCACCGCGTCCGCTTCCGCGAACTGCTTCAGTTCCGTATGACACCGGACGATGGCAACCACCGCGTCCTGCACCCACGCCACCGGCAACACCATGTAGCGGTCCGCAAGGGGCTTCAATACCGCCAGCGCCTCGGTATACTTGCCGGCGTCCACGCTGGCAAGTGCTTCCTTCACGCCCTTGCGCTCGGCCAGATTCCAACTGCTGATGCTTGTCCACGGCATCGGCGCGTCGCCGCTGGGTGTCTGGTAGTAGAGGTTCTTCGGGTCGGCGCGGTTGATGACCACGTCGCGGCGCTGGCCGGTCTTGAGAAAAAAGAAATCACCCGCGGTTTGCGCCATCGCGAGCGAAGCCATTGCGCTTGCTGCGATGACACCGCCGACCACTCGAATTAGCTGGATTCTGAACGCCATAACCATGAAAGGCGTGAGGCTTTTAGCAAATCACTATGAAGCCCGTCAAACAGGAATTGCACGTTGCGAAAAGAAAACTGAAGCGCCTTTGGCAAACCTTCGTGACTGGTCACAACGCCATTGGCGCGGAATGGTTGTGCAAGCGCAGTTGCCGCCGTGTATATTCGCCCACAATGAATCCAGAAGCGAACAATCCGCCGACGCCGGAAGAGGTGCAGAAGAAGCTCTCCGAGTTCATGAAACAGCAGTTCGGCGAGAAGGCCGTCTTTGTCAACATGCCGGGCCAGCCGGAGGAAGCCGCCACCGAGGAGCATGGCGAAGTCGCCGAGGAAAAGCCGCTGGCGTTCGAATTCAGCCTCAAACCCAAGGACATCAAGGCGCACCTCGACCGCTTCGTCATCCGGCAGGACGAGGCCAAGAAAGTCCTCTCCATCGCCGTCTGCGACCACTACAACCACGTCAAGCTCGCCGAAGCCGGCAAGGCCCAGCGCGAGTATCACAAGCAGAACGTCGTGCTCATCGGCCCGACCGGCGTCGGCAAGACCTACCTCATCAAGTGTATCGCGCATCTTATCGGCGTGCCGTTCGTCAAAGGCGACGCCACCAAGTTCAGCGAGACCGGCTACGTCGGCGGCGATGTCGAGGACCTCGTGCGCGAACTGGTCACGCGGGCCGACGGCAACGTCAAGCTCGCCCAATACGGCATCATCTATGTGGACGAGGTGGACAAGATTGCTGCGGTCTCGCACAACGTCGGTCGCGATGTGTCCGGCCGCGGCGTGCAGAGCAACCTGCTCAAGCTCATGGAGGAAACCGAGGTTCCGTTGCGCTCGCAGACCGACCTCACCGGCCAGCTTCAGGCGGCGATGGAGTTTCAGCGCCACGGCAAGGTCAAGCGCCAGACCATTAACACCCGCCATATCCTTTTCATCGTCAGTGGCGCATTCGACAAGCTCGAAGACATCGCCCGCTCGCGGTTGCGCGAGGCGCAGATCGGCTTCGGCGCGAAACTCCGCGGTGAGATTCCGCGTGCCGACCTGCTGCGGAAGGCGACGACGGAGGATTTGATCCAGTTCGGCTTCGAACCGGAGTTCGTTGGCCGCCTGCCGGTGCGCGTCGTCTGCGACGAGCTGACGGAGAACGACCTGTTCGCCATCCTCAAGCAGAGCGAAGGCTCGGTGGTTCATCAATACGAACAGAGCTTCCACGCCTTTGGCATTGACGTGCTTTTCTCCGACGATGGTTTGCGGGCGATTGCCCGGCAGGCGGCGGTGGAGAGGACAGGCGCGCGGGCGTTGATGACGGTGTGCGAGCGCGTGCTGCGCGACTTCAAGTTTCACCTGCCGTCCAGCAACGTCCACAGCTTCGTCGTCACGGAGGAACTGGTGGAGAACCCGGCGCGCGAGCTGGAAAAACTTCTCGCCGACCCGGACTACGAGCCGCGCGCCGTGACCCGGTTGCTGGCGGACCAGTGGGCTGAGCGATTTGGCCATAAGCACGAGTTGAAAGTATGTTTCGAGCCGGATGCCGCCGAAGCCGTGGTAGAGCGCGCGCTCGCGGCACGGCGTCCCGTGCGTGACGTGTGCGATGAGTTGTTCAAGGATTTTGAGTTTGGCCTGAAACTTGTTGGGAAGAACTCCGGCAAGAGCGAGTTCGTCTTAACGCGCGCCGCTGTGGAGAATCCGGAGCGGTTTGTCAGTGAGCTGGTGGTCGCGTCGTATCGGGCGAATGGTTGATCTGCACCGTGCTTGGGAGTCGGCATTTCTCGAATGGGTAGTGGGTCGGTTTGTTCTCGTCATGCCTGCTTCAGTGGAGCGAGCTTCCAAGCTCGCTTGGCGGTCAGCAGAACTTCGCGAGCTTGGAAGCTCACGCCACTCAAATTGACCCACTATTCTCGAATGCGCTTGCGCCGCGCGTTCAGCACGCGCACTTTAGGACGGATGAAATTCTCGGCAGCCATTTCGACTGAGACTAGTGTGGACAGGATCGCAGACGATCTGTGTGAACGCGCACGCGCGGGCCTTGGCGCGGCCAAGGTGGACCTCGCGATGCTCTTCGTTTCGCCGAAGTTTGTCGGCGAGCTGCCGGACCTCATTGAAGACATCCATCTCCGGCTTGGCGCGCGGTGCCTCATCGGATGCACCGGCGGCGGCATCATTGGCGAGGACCGCGAGGTGGAGCGGTCGCCCGCCGTGGCGCTGTGGGCAGCCTCGCTACCGGGCGTGACGGTCCAGCCGTTTCGCATCACGCAACAGCAGGTCGAGGAATCCAACGGTCCCGCGTTCTGGCACTCGGAATTGGATATCGGGCCGGAAGACGAACCTTCGCTTATTCTGTTGCCGGATCCTTTCAGCATGGACGCCACGCGCGCAGTGGAGGAACTCAGCGCGGCTTATCCGGGCCGGCCGCTGGTTGGCGGGCTGGCCAGCGGCGCGCGACGGGCCGGCGAGAACCGCGTCTGGATCGGCGAGAAGGTTTTTGAGGACGGCGCGGTCGGCGTGGCGCTGTGCGGCGCGGTGCGGTTGCGCGCCATTGTCAGCCAGGGGTGCCGTCCCATCGGCGAGCCGCTCATTGTCACCAAGGCGCAGCGGAACATCATTGTCGAGCTTGCCAGCCAGCCGCCGGTGGTGGCGTTGCAGGAGACGCTCAAGACGCTCTCCGAGCAGGACCGGCAGCTTGCACAACAGGCGTTGTTCATTGGCCGCGTCATCAACGAATACCAGGCCGACTTCCACCGCGGCGACTTTCTCATCCGCAACATCGTCGGTCTCGACCCGAACAACGGTGCCATTGCCATCGGCGACCGCGAGATTCGTTCCGGGCAGACGATCCAGTTTCAGTTGCGCGACGGCGCCACCGCCAACGAAGACTTGCGCGAGTTGATCGAGAAGCAGCAGAGCGCGCTCGCAAAGAACCCGCCGGAGGGCGCGCTGCTCTTCTCCTGCCTCGGCCGCGGCGAGAACCTGTTCGGCAAGCCGAACCACGACGTGAGTGTCATCCGCGAGACAATCGGCCCGCTGCCGCTCGCGGGCTTCTTCTGCAATGGCGAGATCGGACCCATCGGTGACAAGACCTTTGTGCACGGTTTCACCAGCGTCCTCGCGCTGTTCGAGCCGGTCGGGAAGAGAAACTGACCGTGGTTTATGCCGACGTCGCGCCGCCAGCCGGTGTGTTGAGCAGGCGGATTTCGTGCTGAGGGAAGGGCATTTCGATGCGTTTTTCGCGGAACCTCTCGATGATGGCTTGGTAGATTTCCTGCTGGGCCAGCCCGTAATCTTGCAGCACGACCCAAGCGAAGACGGAGAAATTGATGCTGCTGTCACCCAGTGAGCTGATGACGACGGCTGGCGCCGGGTCTTTCAAGACACGCGAGTTGGCGTTGAGCACTTCGCGGATTGTGGAGGACACAAGGTTCATATCGGAGTCGTAAGCCACGCCGACGCTGAGCTTGAGTTGCCGCGTCGTGCCGTAGTTGTGAAGGATCTCGCCGACGATCTTCTTGTTGGGGATGACGACCCGCGATCCGTCTGCGAGAATCAGCACGGTGGCGAACAACTCGACGTTAACAACTTGACCGGTTTCTCCGAGAATCTCGACGTATTCGCCGACTCGGAACGGCTTGGTGAAAATGATCGACAGCCCGGCGACGAGGTTGCTGAGCACGCCCTGCATGGCCAGCGCGATGCCGGCGCCGGCCACGCCGATGCCCGCGATCATCGGTCCGATCGCCACGCCAAGTTTTTCGAGCGCCAGCACGGCGGCCAGCGCGAACACCAGCAGCTTGACAATGCGCACGATGAGCGTGCGGATCGGCAGTTCCAGCTTATACTTCACGAGCCAGTTCTCTATGAGATTGCCAAGCCAGCGCGCCACGAGCGCGCTGACGATGAGAATGGCAATCACGCCAAGGATGTCGAACCCCTTGCGGATGACGAAGTCAATGATCGTGTCTTTCCACGTCATCAGGGTGTTGTGCATGTCCATGTTCCTTTCGGTGTCGTCAGGTTGAAAAGCCGGCGCATTCTACACACGATGCCAGGTTTGGCAAGCAACGCGAAGGTTCAACCGCGGGGGCGTATTTTTCTACTTCGGGCGCTGCTCCTGCTCCGCCAGCTTTTGGTTCATGGCTTCGAGTCCCTTGGAGAGCGTTTTGAAATTGGAACGGGCGGCCTCCGCACGCGTCCGGGCCGTGGAGAGCCTCGTTCTCAATTCGGTTTCCCGTTTGTCCAACGACGCCCTTTGCAGGGCCGACTCCTTGGCTCGCTGGCGGGTGCGGATGAATTCATCGAGCGTTTCCTGGGCTTTGGCGGCCAGTTTGTCGCGATGGCGGAATTCCTCCTCGGCCGCCTTGCTTTTTATCTGGAGTCTTTCCAGATCCTTCGGCCCAACGGGTCCCACTTGTTGCGGGGCTGCCGCGTGATCTTTGACCTCGAGAATGTCGGTCTTGTTGATGGTCTGGCGGTAAACTCCGTTGGACGCCGTCACGAGGATGACCAGCTTCTCGTTGTTATCAACAAGGACCGCGCCGGTCACCTTCTTGCCGTTCTTGAGTGTCACGTCCACCTCCGCCGCGCTGACGGACAAGGCAGCGGAGAAGAGGATGAGAAAGAGGACGAGAAGATGTTTCATGTCGCGCGGCATCCTACCAACATCACGCGGAGATGTCGCCAACGTTTACGGCCTCTCCACCAATTCGCCGGGTTGCGGCGGGGTGGTGGTGTCAATGTAACAACCTTGGCCGTAGGCGGAGGCTTTTCCGGATGGACGCTGCTTCTCGATCAGGATGTTCGCGATCTCGCATCCTGTGGTCGTCATAGCCAGCGGAGAGCGCGTGTATTTGTAGCCCTCGTATTCTGTGAAGAAGTTGAACGTGACGCGATTGCCTGCATCCTTCGGCGCGATGGGGAATGACTGGTTGAACAGACGCTGCTTGGTCTTCGGGTCCTTTGGTGGCGGGAGTTCACCACGGATCGTCACGGCGGTTTTCGGGCTGGCCACGCGCACCACGTCGAACGACGCCGAATACCACCCCGCGATGACCGGCCCGCGCGTGCGGCCGTTGTTGCCGCCTTCCCAGAGATTCTCCACCCGCACGCCGCTGCCGGGCCGCGGCTTCGGCACGGCGGCGCGCTCCTTGACGCCCAGTTCCGCGGAAATCGCGCCCGCCAACAGCTTCGCCAGCACCTTGTAGCCTTCTTGCGTCGGGTGCAGCTTGATCATCGGCCCCCAGTTCTCGATGGCGCGGATCGGCTTTTCGAGTTCCACCCAAACCACCTTGCCCTTGGGAAGCGCCGCCATCTTCTGCCGCAACACCGCGTTCGTCGCGGCGTTGGTCCGGTCGCGAAGCGGGTTGTCCGTCTGACAGGGGAGGATGCTGCATAGGAACACCTTCCTTGCCGACGGCTTCTTCAACAGCTCCTCCACGATGGCCACGATGCGTTCCGCGGTGGCGGCTGCGTGCTGCCCGATGGCGGACTCGTCCTTGATGTTGTTGTCGTTCGTGCCGATGAGCAGCGAGTAGTGCGGGCAATCCGGGATGTCGCCGAGGCGCAGGAGCACCACTTGCGTGCGGTTGCCGCCTTCGCCCGCGTGACTGTAGCCGAGCTTGGCCGTGTGCGTGCCGACAAAGGCCAGCGCGGGAAGCTGCTCAAGGAGATATTGCCGCCAGTAATCGCCATCGCCCGCCCACGTGATGCTGTCACCGATCATACAGAGCGGAATCTGTGGCACGTCCGTGGGCGCCGCCCCGTCCGAGGCCATTAGAACGGATGACAGGAACCACATCGCGACCGTCGCTACGGTGAGTCGTTTCAAGAGTTATTCTTACCCTATACAGGGCAGGTCTCAAGCCGCCTGTTTCTGCAACAGCAAGACAATCCGTTTGCCGCTTTACAGGCAGGAACGGCGATGGCTTACTCACCGCCGTGTCGCCTTAACAACACATCCAACAGGCCGCCGGACATCTGCCAGCCAAACACGCCATGAGTGACAAACGCCTTCCCACAGCCGCGGACTTCCCGCCCGACAGCGAGTTTGTGATCAAAGAGTTCGGCGTGCCTTTGGTGTGCATCCCGGGGAAGGGCTGGTTCAACTGGTTTGGCGGCTCGCCCAAGCCTTATGACGTGCGTTTTCTCAAAGTGGATAACAATTGGAACGCGGACTCCTTTGAGGAATGGGTGGCCATCGTCAAAGACTCGCTAAAGGACGACAAGCCCGCCTGACCGCGCAGAAGACGGAAGACCGGGGACGTAGGACGGAAGAGGTGAGAGGGATGTAGAGGATAAGGCCGAAGAACGGAATCAGCAGGACGATGGAGCGCACGATCCTGCCAAAGACGGAGAGGTCCTTGCGCTTCATCCAGAGCCGGATGACCAACACAACGCTCACCACCTCACACACCGCAAGGAACACCAGCCACGCCGGCGTGGGAAATCCAAGCACATCATAAACCTGTTGCAGTCTCACTTGGATTTCGCTCCAAACAAACTATGGCGTTGAAGCGCTGGCTATTCTCACGCCGCCCCGATGGGGCGATAATTGAAGCCTACCAGTCCCGCTTGTAATAGACAACTTGAGAGGCTTCGTCATAAAGAAGAATGGATTTGATGGGCCAATCAAGACTCCGTTTGCGGTAGTAGATAACCGCCCCGGTCTTCTCCGGCTTCCACCACCACGGCGATTCATTCCAGAATGAACTGAGTTCGAAAGCACTGTCCCACTTACCCTGGTTCATCAGTTCGAGTTTTGCTTGCTTTACGATCTCCCTGACTGCTGCTGCTGTTGCGTGGAATCGGTAGAGATGTGTTCCATCCAAACCACCGGAATACCAGACTCGGGCGTCGGTGATCTCTTTTGCTATGTCCGACCCTGGGTTTTCCAACAGACGACGAACCATACGATTTGCTTCATCTCTTCCACGTTGCGGCCACCAATCAAAGCAACGCCCGGCATACCAAATGATGACCCCTGCGCACAGCGCCAGTAATACAACCGCTTCCGCCTTGCTTCTCTTCCATTTTCGGACACCAGAGACGATGGCGCAGAACCAGAACAGAAAGGCAAACGCCAAGAGTGTGAATTCAGCGTAGAAACAAAGAGCAGCAAGAGTGACGCATACATAACCGGCCACGCTTCTTTCACTTGGACGATCTTTCGCTTCTTGCGGCGTATTCATTTCACCTTATCCCCGAACAAAAACATCTGCGGGGGCGGCTCGCTGACTTTGCCGGGCTTGGCTTTCGCCTTTCGCGTTCCGCCTTTCGCGTGCCTGTGCTCGTGTTGGGCGATCTTGGGCTGGCCTTCGGGGGTGAGTTCGCTTTCCTCGAGGTTGCGCAGGACTTCCTTGGCACGCTCGATGACGGGGCGGGGCAGGCCGGCGAGGCGGGCGACGTGGATGCCATAGCTCTTGTCGGTGCCGCCCTCGACGATCTTGCGGATGAAGATGATCTGGTCGCTCCACTCGCGGACGGCGACGTTGTAGTTCTTGACGGCGGAACAGGTGCGGGCCAGTTCGGTCAGTTCGTGGTAGTGGGTGGCGAAGAGGGTCTTGGCCTTCACTTCGTTGTGCAGGTGCTCGGCGACGGACCATGCGATGGAGAGGCCGTCGAAGGTGCTGGTGCCGCGGCCGATCTCGTCGAGGATGACGAGGCTTTTGGCGGTGGCGTTGTTGAGGATGTTGGCCGTCTCGTTCATCTCGACCATGAAGGTGCTCTGGCCGCGCGCGAGGTCGTCGCTGGCACCGACGCGGGTGAAGATGCGGTCCACGACGCCGAGGGTGGCCTTGGCGGCGGGAATCCACGAGCCGATCTGCGCCATGAGCACCAGCAGGGCGACTTGGCGGATATAGGTGCTCTTGCCGGCCATGTTCGGGCCGGTGATGACGAGCACGCGCGCCTCGGTGCCGTTCATGACGGTGTCGTTCGGCACGAACCGCTCCTCGGTCATGAGTTGTTCGACCACTGGATGGCGGCCGTCTCGGATCTCGATGCGCGCCTCCTCGTTGACCTCCGGGCAATGGTAGTTCTGGTGCCGCGCCAGTTCGGCGAATCCGGCGAGCACGTCGAGGTGCGCGACGGCGGCGGCGGTCTGCTGGATGGCGGCGGTCTGCTCCAGCACTTTCGCGCGGACTTGGTGGAACAACTCCACCTCCAGTTTCGCCGCGCGCTCGTCGGCGCCGAGGATTTTGCCCTCGACCTCCTTCAGCTCCGGCGTGATGAACCGCTCGCCGTTGGCGATGGTCTGCTTGCGGATGTAGTTGTCGGGAACCTTGGCGAGGTTGGACCTGGTGATCTCGATGAAGTAGCCGAAGACCTGGTTGTAGCGGACCTTAAGCGACGAGATGCCCGTGCGCTCGATCTCGTCCTGTTGCAGCTTGGCGATCCAACTCTTGCCGTCGGAGGACGCGCGGCGGATTTCGTCCAGCTCCGGGCTGAAACCTTCGCGGATGACGCCGCCGTCGGCAAGCGAGAGCGGCGGCTCGTCGGTGACGGCGCGCTGGATGAGGTCGCACACCTCCGGTAGTTCCACGAGGTCGCTACGCAATGTGAGCGCCAGCGGCGGCGCGAGCGGTTCGAGGATGCTCTTGAGCAACGGCAGCGCGGCGAGCGATTCCTTCAGCGCCTGCAGGTCGCGGGCGTTGCCGCTGGTGTTGGTCAGGCGGCCGAGCGCGCGCTCGAGGTCGCGGACTTCCTTGAGCTGGTCGCGGAAATCCGCCAGCACGTCGGACATGTCGTGGAATTCGGAGACCACGTCCTGCCGCGCCTTGATCGCCTCGGCGTTGCGCAGCGGATGCGTGATCCATTCGCGCAGCAGCCGCGCGCCCATCGCGGTGGCGGTGCGGTTGAGCGCGGCGAAGAGCGTGGAGTTGCGCTGCGAGTCGGGCCGGAGCGGCTCGACGAGTTCGAGGTTGCGCTGCGAGATCGTGTCGAGCACGAGGAACTCGCCCGTCTGGTAAGCCTGAAGGCGGCGGATGTGGCTGACGTTGCGGCGCAGGGCGTTCTGGAGGTAGTAGAGCGCTGCGCCGCCCGCGCCGATGCCGAGCGTCATGCCCGTGCAGCCGAAGCCGTCGAGCGACTGCGTTTTGAAATGGTCGCGCAGCGCGAAGAACGCCGTCTCCTGCTCGAACACCCAGTCTTCGTAACCGGTGATCAGCGCCCGTGAATCCACCAGCAGCTTCGACAGCTCCGCGACCTTCGCCGCCGGTGCGACGACCTCGGCGGGCCGTGTGCGCGTCAGTTCGTTCGCGAGCAGCTCGGCGGAGTCGAGTTCCGTCAGCTTGAAATCGCCGGTCGTCAGATCCGCCAGCGCGAGGCCAAACCGTTTGCCGTCGGTGGTGAGCGCGGCGATGAAGTTGTTGCGCGTGGCGTCGAGCATCCGGCCGTCGAAGTGCGCGCCGGGACTGAGGATCTGGCTGATCTCGCGTTTGACGAGCTGGCCAGGGCGCGGCTCCTCCATCTGGTCGCAGATGGCGACCTTGCGGCCCGCGCGCAACAGTCGGCCGATGTAACCCTCGGCGGCGTGATGCGGGATGCCGCACATCGGGACGTGGTTGCGATGGGTGAGGGCGACGTTGAGGATTTGCGCGCCGACCTTCGCGTCATCGAAGAACATCTCGTAGAAATCGCCGAGCCGGAACAGCAACAGCGCGTCGGCGGGAATCTCGCGCTTGATGCGGCGATACTGCTGCATCATTGGCGTGAGACTGGAATCAGGCGTGGTCATCGCGATGATTGTATAGCCGCGAAGCGTCGCGAAGGGAACGGGAAAAGTTCAGCCTGCTTGTTTCGATGCCGAACTCATGGGAGCGCTGCCACCCGCAGGCGGTCCCGCCGCAGCGAGGCCGCAGCAGAGCGCGCCGATGACGAAGTAGTAGTAGTTGGCGGAGGCTTGTTTCCCGAAGGCGAAGAAGCACAGCAGCACCACTCCCACGGCCAGCGCAAAACCGGAGGGTCCGCGCGGACAACGCCACAGCACGAAGATTGTCGCCAGAAAAACCGCTGCCAACGGCAGCCCCAATGCCACGGACGCCGGCGGTGCGTGGTTTGGAAACAGCCACGCCACATAGCTCAGCGCGTCATGCCGGAACGGTGAGCAAACCTGCAATCGAACGATGTTGTGCATGAACTCGGCCGCGTCCCACAAGATCAACGGCAAGCTCACCGCCAGCGCCACTGCCATGCTCCGCCACCACAAGCCGCCGAGTTTCCGCCAGCGAAATCCCGCTGGCAGCAGCAACGCAACAAGCGGAACCGCCAGCACCATGTATTGCTTTACCGCCAGCAGCAGCCCCAAGACCCACGGCGCGGTTGTCGGCCGCCGACACGCGCAGAAGACAACCGCCGCCAGCAGCAGCACCGCCAGCGGTTCGGTCCACGAGGCTCCCAGCACGAGAAACACCCGCGGCGTGAACAAGAAAAGCGTCGCCACGCCGTAGCTCCACTTTCCCGGCCGCACAAACCCGATCAGCGCCGCCGCCAGCGTCATCGCCAGCAGGTGCGCATATCGCACGTCGCCCAGCCAGTAAGCGGGTGCAACCAAAAACAAACTCAGCGGCGGATACGGGAACCCGAAGGTCAAACGGCCATTGACCGAACCGTCCGGGCCGTAAAATTGAGCCGAGTTTTCCGGCGAATAAGTATCGCGAAGCCGCATCGCATAAGGATTGCTGCCTTCCCACAGCGCCGAAGCGCCGTGGTGCTGGAACATCAGCGTGTCAATCACCGGCCGGTTCGTGTGTTGTAGAAACCAAAGCCCGACCACGAAATGGCAGCTCAACACGAGGCTGAAGGCCGCGGCTCCGGCCCGGGAACCCGCCGCCATGCACAGGAGTCCCGCCATTGCGGCGACGCCGACGCCCGACACGAACATCCACGGCAGTCCGTTGCCCTCCCGAAGGAATCCCGCTGCCGGGTTTGAGGTCAACAGCATCCCGAACTGGATGATGAGTATTAACCGCAACGCCAGCAATTCCGGACCCGCTCCCGGCGCCTCGCGGTGGGCCGTTCGCAACAGGAAGATGCCGGCCAGACAACAGCCAATGGCCAGCGTGAGACTGGCTAGCGCGGTGGGGCAGAGCGTTCCGTCAGCCACATGGATGGCGCCGCCCAAAGCCGCCGTGCCAATGAGCAGCAAACTACGCCATCGAAAAGTGGCGCGCACATTGAACGCTTGAACGATTTCTCCCATAGGACTTGCGCACCGCGATCACCGCGGCCATTCAGTTTGACGACGGGTCATAGTATTACCTCTGACAACGCTGACAAGCCGATTAGTCAGTCTTGCTGGCGCGGAGCTTGCACCCGCTGTGATTTCGGTTCGCAAATAGCCGGGCTGGCTGCTACACGTTCGGCGTGAGCTTGGACAACAACGCGTTCTGGTTCTTCGTGCTGGCGGTCGGCGCGGTGGTCGGCTTCTTGGTGTGGCTGTCGGCCAAACGCGCGGAGCAGCGGCGGCAGGCGCTGGCACAACTGGCGGCGTCGCGCGGGCTGGCGTTTCATCAAGAAGACCCGATCGGCGTGCCCGGCACATTCGCGCAGTTTGAGCTGTTCCAGCGCGGCGACTCCAACTACGCCTACGACGTGATCCGTGGCGCGATCGAAGGACGCAACTACTGCGCGTGCGACTTCCAATACACCACAGTCACCTACAGCACCGACAGCAAGGGCCACTCGCAGCGGCACGAGCACACCACTTACTGTTCGGCGGCGATTGTGGAGCTGAACTACCCGGTGCCGGCGATCTGGATGCGGCCGGAGAACTTCCTCGACAAGGCCGCGCATTTGGTGGGCTGCCACGACCTGGAGTTCGAGAGCGCGGAGTTCAACCGCGAGTTTCACGTGAAGGCCGAGAACCGCGAGATTGCCTTCGACATCATCAACGCACAGACGATGCAGCGGTTGATGGCCAGCCCGTTCCGGCACATCGAGTTCAACGGCGCGGCGGTGCTGATCTTCGACGAGCAGACATGGACGCCGGAGGCGTTTGCCACGGCGCTGGACTTGGCGCGCAGCCTCGCCGAGGGATTGCCCAATTACCTGTTCGATAAACTCCGCGAACGAGCACAATCATGATACCTGACTACCTGCCAATCATTGTTGCGACGGTTGTTCTTGCGACGCCGCTTCTCATTTTCATGGCGATCTACAACGGCCTCGTTCGCCTGCGCAATCTTGTGCAGGAGAGCTGGTCGAACGTGGACACGGAACTCAAGCGTCGCTACGACCTCATCCCGAACCTCGTCGAGACGGTGCGCGGCTACGCAACGCACGAGCGCGGCGTGTTCGAGACGGTGGCGCAGGCGCGCGCAGCGGCGGTGGCCTCGACGGGCCGACCGTCGAGCCAGGCCGTGGACGAGAATCATCTGGTGCATGCGCTGAAGTCGCTCTTCGCGGTGGTGGAGAACTATCCGGAACTGAAGGCGAATCAGAACTTCTTGAAGCTCCAGCAGTCGTTGGTGGACACGGAGGATCGCATTCAGGCGGCGCGGCGATTCTACAACGCTAACGTGCGCGACTACAACACACGCTGCCAAACGGTGCCGTCGGTGTTCGTCGCCAACGCGTTCGGTTTCCAGACGGCGGATTTCTTCGAGATCGAAGCCGCCATCGAGCGGCAGGCACCGTCAGTGAAACTGTGACGAGACGCGTGGTTACTTGCGGTTCCGCGGCGCGCTCGTATGCGGCGCGGGGGAGGGGACGGGCATGGTGACCACTGGCGGCGCTTCTGCGGCTGTTTCGGCTTTGTTGCCTGCGGCTTCCAGTTCTTTCTGGCGGGCTTCGTCCATCAGGCGCTTTGCTTGTTCGAGAAAGCGGGTGGCTTCGGTGAACTTGTTTTCAGCTTCGTAGGTGTCAGCAATCAATCTGTAAAGGTCAATCGCGCGCGGTTTTTCGAGGAGCAACTGCTGGTAGATCTCGCGGGCGGCATCATAGCGTTTCTGGGCGTGGAGGGCGTTGCCCAGTCGCAAGCGAGCACCGGTGCCGGTCGGATGCAACGCAAGCGCCTGCCGATAGCAGCTCTCGGCGCGTGTGTAATCTCGCTTGTGCATGGCCATCTCGCCGAGGTTGCCATAGGTCTCGTAGTAGTTCCAATTCAGCTCCCGCGCCTTTTCAAATTCCCGTTCGGCCGTGACGCGCATGACGCCTTTACCGGCGGAGCGGCGCGAAGCTTCGAGACACAGACGGCCCATCGCCAAGTGGCACAGACCTGAATCGGGATGATTCGACAGCGTGGTGCTCAGCAGGCGTATTTCCGAACCGAATTGATACGCGCGCCAGTTGGACCATGTGACGAGCGTCAACGCCAAAACCGCAAGCGCGCCGATCTCCACCCAGAGTCGTGTGGAGATGCGTTCAAGTTTGCAGAGCCGTTCGATGGCGATACCGCCGAGCAGACAGAGTCCCGGCGCGACTGCGTAGAGTTCGCTTTCATGAATCGCGCCGTAGCGGCTGCGAAAGACGTTCAACGCGGCGACGGCGCAGCCCGCGAGCAGCCATGCAATGCCGAAGGCGAGTCGCGGTTGTTGGCGTGCCTGCGAACGGATGATCGCGACGAGCGCGGCCAGAGTTGCGAGGCCAGCGAGGGTCACGAACCACGACGACGGCGTCAGACCGTGGTCGTGGATGAAGGGCAGGGGAACCACCAGCCAGCGCAGCGCGACGAAAACACCCGCCGGCCAATCGCGCAGCAAGCGGATCGGCAAGTCGCTCCATGCGGGCAATGTCTCCCAACTCTCCGGCGACCAATAACCGTATGTGCTGAGCCAGCAACGGTGAGCGATATGAAGAGCGAATACCGCCAGTGCAACGGCGCTGGTTTCCACCAGCCGCGATCGCGCGCGTTCCGGCGTTGATGGTGGGAGTATCCATTGATCGTAGGCGAGCAGCAGCAGCGGCAGGAGCAGCGACATGGAGGTTTCCACCGCGGCCAACGCGGCGAAAACGCCGCCGATAGTCCACGCGACCCAATCGCGTTGAGGCCGAAGCCATGCGAGGCACGCGACGAGCATCATCAGGGTGCCGAGGATTTCGCTGCGATGTGCCACCACACCGACCGCCGCAGCGCTGATGGGCATCAGCGCAAACAATCCCGCCGCCCACTGCGCGGCCGAGCGACGGTCAAGCAGCCGCCGCAGCAAGGCCAGCAGCACGAGCGTGGTCAGCGCGTGATAGACTAGGTTCATGGCGTGGTAGCTGAGGTCGTCCCGCTTCCAAACGGCGGCGTCAACGGCGAGGGTGATTTGCCTCAACGGCGCCTTTTGGGACGCGATGCCGCGGAAGTCCGTGAGACTCGCAACACCGCGCAATTCGCGCGCGGCGCGCTCGTCGTCATAAACCAGCTCGCTCCTCAATGAAATCGCGCACGAGGCGAGCGCCAGCAACGCGATGGTTGTGTAAAGCCAGAACTTGGTGATCATGGAATTGAGCCGTCGCTTATACGGGCTGACGACGCGCAATTCCAGATTGAAGTTGAGTGTGTTTGGATCTCAGACGTGGAGAATCTGCATCGGGACCGAAGAAAAAACGTTCGCGTCGCTGGCGAAGAACCTGGGAAGTGCTAGATTTGGCCTGAAAACAGCGCTAAGACACAGCGTTGTGGAAAATTTGAAAAAAATTCATTTTGGGTGTTGACGATTTCGGGTCGCATCCATATAGTGCGCGCGCCTTCGGGAAAGAAGCAGTTCTTTTGCAGTGCGTCCCCGACATAAAATCGGTGGACGGCTTTTCCCCTGAAGGGTCGCCTGTAAGGCGAAACGGTCTTTGAAAATTGAATTGTGCGATACGTGCGAGAGCCCCGCTCCGATGAACTTGTTCATCGGGGCTCTTTGAGTCCCGGTTCATGCAAGCGTGACCGGGACGGCCAAAAACCGCATTCCGAATCAGTGGCCAACTGTTTTAGCGAACAGGGTTGGTAACCGAGCCACGGAATGCGTTCTTCGTAAGATAACAAACTCGGCCCGCAAGGGTTGAGGATGAACTTTTCTACGGAGAGTTTGATTCTGGCTCAGAACGAACGCTGGCGGCGTGGTTAAGACATGCAAGTCGAGCGGGAATCTGCGGGTAGCAATATTCGTGGGTTTCAGCGGCGAACGGGTGCGTAACACGTGGGCAACCTACCTGAAAGAGTGGAATAACCAGTCGAAAGATTGGCTAATGCCGCATGTGATCCGGAGAGTTCGCTTTCCGGATTAAAGCTGGGGACCGCAAGGCCTGGCGCTTTTAGATGGGCCCGCGGCCTATCAGCTAGTTGGCGAGGTAACGGCTCACCAAGGCTTACGGGTAGCTGGTCTGAGAGGACGACCAGCCACACGGGAACTGAGACACGGTCCCGACACCTACGGGTGGCAGCAGTTTCGAATTTTTCGCAATGGGCGAAAGCCTGACGGAGCGACGCCGCGTGGGGGATGAAGGTCTTCGGATTGTAAACCCCTGTCAGCTGGGAACAAGGTCTCGTGGTGAATAACTATGAGATTTGATAGTACCGGCAGAGGAAGCCGTGGCTAACTCTGTGCCAGCAGCCGCGGTAATTCAGAGACGGCAAGCGTTGTTCGGATTCACTGGGCGTAAAGGGTCCGCAGGTGGCGAGGTAAGTCTGACGTGAAATCCCGCGGCTTAACCGCGGAACTGCGTCGGATACTGTCTTGCTAGAGGACGGCAGAGGAGACTGGAATTCACGGTGTAGCGGTGAAATGCGTAGATATCGTGAGGAACACCGGTGGCGAAGGCGAGTCTCTGGACCGTTCCTGACACTCAGGGACGAAAGCGTGGGGAGCAAACGGGATTAGATACCCCGGTAGTCCACGCCCTAAACCGTGCTCACTTGGTGTGGGAGGATTCGACCCCTTCCGTGCCGTAGCTAACGCGTTAAGTGAGCCGCCTGGGGAGTACGGCCGCAAGGTTAAAACTCAAAGAAATTGACGGGGGCCCGCACAAGCGGTGGAGTATGTGGCTCAATTCGATGCAACGCGAAGAACCTTACCTGGGTTTGACATGCACCATGAAAGCCGATGAAAGTCGGTGACGGCCCGAAAGGGTGCTGGGGGTGCACAGGTGCTGCATGGCTGTCGTCAGCTCGTGCCGTGAGGTGTTCGGTTAAGTCCGGTAACGAGCGCAACCCCTATGTCCTGTTGCGAAGGCCGCAAGGCACTGCACTCTGGACAGACTGCCCTGTTTCAACGGGGAGGAAGGTGGGGATGACGTCAAGTCCGTATGGCCCTTACACCCAGGGCTGCACACGTACTACAATGCACGGTACAATGGGAAGCAATACCGCGAGGTGGAGCAAATCCTCTAAAACCGTGCTCAGTTCAGATCGTAGGCTGCAACTCGCCTACGTGAAGCTGGAATCGCTAGTAATGGCGCATCAGCTACGGCGCCGTGAATACGTTCCCGGGCCTTGTACACACCGCCCGTCACATCATGAAAGCCCCTTGTTCCCGAAGTCATACCAGCTAACCGTAAGGAAGCGGGTGCCTAAGGAATGAGTGGTGATTGGGATGAAGTCGTAACAAGGTAGCCGTAGGGGAACCTGCGGCTGGATCACCTCCTTTCTAAGGAGTCCATGAGTGGTTGAAATAGACCGCTCGGACATCTAAGGTCGAAGCTCTCAAGCGTATCGCACAATTCAGTCTTCAAAGACATGGAAGACCCGGACGAGAAATCGTTCGGGTCTTTTTTGTTCCGTGCATATGGATCCGTGCTGCGGCAACGGCGCCTTTATCCGCGCCGCGCCAGTTGCGCTGCGAACTCTTCGGCTGCGAGATCGACATCGGTGTGAACGCTCAAGTTTTCGCAGATTGGATGAATGGCCGGGGGACGTGCGGAACTACGGCACGTGGTCAAAGGCATTGGGACGATGAGCATTTCAAAATGTTCTCTCGCCGACTTGCGCATCCCTGCGCGCTTGTCCATGATTGGGTTGTTGGAGAGGTTGGACGTGCAGAAGCGATAAGCCATGATAGAGGACGAGATCAAGGCGCGGTTGACACAACGTTTTCTGGCGGCTCAGACACCGTGGGGGCGCTGGCGGCTGAACGCTTACGTCGGGTGGAAGAGTCTCGTGTGGCGTCTGGTTGTCAACGTCACGCTTTTCGTCAAGCGCGCGCTCGACATTGCGGTGAGCCTCGTTGTGCTCGTCCTGCTTCTGCCTGTGTTCGCGCTCCTCGCGGTGCTCGTGAGGCTGGACGGCGGACCGGTGTTTTTCAGACAGGCGCGGATCGGGCTGCGGGGACGCGAATTCAACATCATCAAGTTTCGCACGGTGGTGGTGGATGCGGCGGCGCGCTTGAGGGACTTGGCCGCGCGCACCGAGCAGGGGACGGGCGCAATGTTCAGAAGGAAGGACGATCCGTTCGTCACGCAAGTAGGGAGCCTCCTACGGAGGACTTCTCTCGATGAATTGCCGCAGTTCTTGAATGTCTTTAGGGGCGAAATGTCGTTGGTGGGACCACGTGCGCCGGTGCCGCGGGAAGTGGCGCACTACAGTCAGACTGATCGGCGCAGGCTGTCGGTGAAGCCCGGCATGACCTGTCTCTGGCAGATCGGAGCCCAAGATGGCGGTTGGCGGGGGATTGGCAACAGCGGGGCGCTGAAGTTTTCCGAGGAGGTGGCGCTCGACGTGCGCTATATCGAGAGTCAGAGCATCTGGCTCGATCTGGTGATTTTGGTGAAGACGGTGCCGGCCATTCTGTTCGGCAGGGGATTGTGAGGTCATCTGCCGGCCTTGGCCGAGCTGTTCAAGTCTTGTTCAGGTTTTATTTTCGCTGGCGGACATGTTGTGTTGCTGGTATTTCTTGAGCGAGGTAGCGTGAGTTTGCGTTCGTTTCCATGCGGTCTGGGCCGGTTGCGGGAAGCGCGCGGGGATTCACGCCATGTTTTTGAACGTGTATTTGAGATGGAATCGAAGTAGCGTGAAGGAGAAGGAACTGAACCTATGAATATCCAGTCTCAAGGGAACACACTCGCAGTGAGTGGCATTACAGAACTCAATTCGGGAAACGCTGGAAGTTTTCGCGATCAGGTCAGGGCGGCGCTCGCGGAGGCGCAGAACAACATAGACATAGACCTGTCGCAAATGGGGTTCGTGGACAGCGCCGGGTTGGGATCATTGGTTGCCTTGCGCAAAACGGCCTGCGAGCGCAACGGCAGGGTTCGGTTGATCAACCCCAGCCCGCACGTGCAGCAGATACTGGAACTCACCCGGCTGCACCGGGTCTTCGAGATTGTGCGCATGTAATCCTTGTCATGCCGGCATTCAGACTATGAAAACTCGAACACAAGGCGACACGCTGATCATCTCCGACTTCACGGAGTTGAACACGACCAATGCGATGTGGTTGCAGGATCTTGTCCGCCAATCGCTGGTGCATACCCACAAAATTGTTGAGTTGGACTTGTCTACGGTGAGATTCCTCGACAGCAACGGGATCAGCGCACTGATTTCCATTCACAAGACCATGTGCAAGCGCGGCGGTAAGATACGACTGTTCGGCCCGACGCCCGCCGTGTCCCAGATTTTGCAGTTACTCAGTCTGAACGAGGTGTTTGAAATCATCAACCCGTGACCAATGTGGTTACACCGCACACCAATCAGGTAGGGACTCAATTCCTCTCGCTGGTCTTCGCGTGCGACTTGCGCGAGTCCCGAGAAGTGTCGCGTTGTGTGCGGCAGTTTTTGGCGGCGGTGCCATTGCCGGAAGACGATGTGCATGCGTGGGAATTGATGGTGACGGAAGCTGCCAATAACGCGGCAGAATACGTAACGGAAGCGAAGCGTCAACTATCGAATCGGTTGGAGGTGTTCTGTCGTGATCGCGAAATTGAAGTCCGGCTGACGGACCATACACCCGGATTCGACATGCCGGTTCCGGCGGAACTGCCGTCCGTTGACAGTGAGAAGGGGCGCGGCTTGTTTCTCATCCAATCACTCGCCGACGAAGTGGAATACCTGCGCGGTCGGACGGAGAACTGCATGGTGATTCGAAAGAAACGGCCGGTTCCAGCCGCCGGCGCGAGTGGGGGGACTACAGCGGTGGTGGACTTGCAGAGCCGGTTTATCGCGGATGAGCAAACCCTGCAAGCAATGACCGAGGAACTCGCATCGTGTTACGAGAGCCTCTCGGCGATCTTTCGTTTCAGTTCTGCGCTGAACCGGCCTCAGCCGACGGAGGAATTTGCTGCCACTTGGATGCGCGAACTGCTGGCGATTGTCGAGGCCGACTGGTATGTGCTGCGGTTGGCCGACCCCGGAGGCAAGGAACTTCGGCTTTCCACAACCTCTTTGCCCGGCAATCTTGATTATTCACTGTCACTGTCGCCGGATGCGTCTTCAGCCGGTTGCGTGGAACTGCGCGCCGCCCAATCGCGGCAGGACGTGTGGTTTGACGCTGGCACGCCCCTGTCGTTGGGTGATCCGCTGTCCCATGTTGTCCGCCAGTCCAACGGTCTGGCGCATCCGATCTTTGCGGATGAGTCGCTCGTCGGGGTCCTGACCGTTGGGCGGCTGACCACTGAGGCGCCCTTCAAGGCGGGCCAGGTCAACGTCATCCAGACTTTCGCTGATTTCCTCGGCATCCAGATCAGCAACGCGCGTTTCCGCGCAGAGCACCTGCAGATCCAATTGACAGCGCGTGAACTGGAGATTGCCTCCAACCTCCAGCGGTCGTTGTTGCCGGAGAAGCTGCCGCAGATGCCGGGACTGGGCGTGGCTGGCTACTATCGCAGCGCCCGGCAGGTGGGCGGCGACTTTTACGATGCGATTGCCGCGGATGGACAGGGGCTGTTGTTGGTGATAGCGGATGTGATGGGCAAGGGTGTGCCAGCGGCGATGTTCGCGACCATCTTCCGCAGTCATCTGCACGCGAGGCTCGATTTGGTGAAACGGCCGGGCGAGTTTCTAACGTGGCTCAACCGCAGCCTGTTCTCAGACCTTGACCGGATGGAGATGTTTATCACGGCACAACTGGTTTACTTGGACCCGGCGGCGCGGCGGTTCCAAGTAGCTGGCGCGGGCCATTGTCCACTGTTGATGACCAGCGTCGGTGGCTCACCAGTCGAAGTGGGCAACACGGGGTTCCCGTTGGGCATCATGCCCGACACGAGATACTCCGAGGAGATCCGTGACCTGCCGCCGGACGCGCGGTTGTTCCTGTTCACTGATGGCGTGACCGACATGCGGAACTCCAGCGACGAAATGTTGGGCACCGATGGTTTGAAACAGAACCTGCAACTGATCATCAACCGGCGCGGGAACGCCGCGCAAGCCGTGCAAGACATGGCGATCATGCTGCAAACATTCCAGGGCAAGGAGCCTGTTACGGACGACCAGGCGTTCCTGGTCCTCGCCAACGGATGATTTCACGACGCCAATACCCAGACCGCTTATGCCACAGAAAATCCTGATCGTTGATGACGAGGCCTTCATACTTCGGGTCACGGAACTGAGCCTGAAGAAGGGCGGCTACCAGTTGATCTTCGGCCGCAACGGAGTCGAAGCGGTGCAATTGGCGGCGAGCGAACTGCCCGCCCTTATTGTCATGGACGTGCAAATGCCGGAGATGGACGGTCTTGAGGCATTGCGGCATCTCAAGCAAAACCCCGCCACCGCCGGTATTCCAGTGATCATGCTCACAGCGCGCGGCCACGTCCTGACCCGTCAGGACGCGGAAGGTTCCGGCGCGGCGTTGTTCCTGACCAAGCCGTGCAGCCCCATGCAATTGCTGAAAGAAGTGCAGCGCATTTTGGGTGAAACCACATGATTTTTCTGCCGCAACTGACAAGCGCAACAGGATTTTGATTTTGACGATGGAACCAGATTGTTGATGAAGGAATCCCGTCATGAGCACAACGGAATCGCCGTCCGAACATAAGACCAAGCAGGCGACGCCCATCGTCATTTTGAGCGTGCCGTTTGACATGGTCACGACGTCGCAGACCCTTGCTCTGGTCGAGCAGATGATCGCGTCACGGCGACCTCATTATCTGATCATGGCGGACGTGGATTTCGCCGTGCGGGCGATGAGGGACGTGGAGGTGCGCCGCATCCTGCTCGAAGCCCACGTCATCTTGTGTGACGGCATGCCGCTGGTATGGGCTTCGCGCTGGCTGGGCAATCCGTTGCCGGAACGCATCGCCGCGCCCGATTTGGTGCCGGCGCTGTTGCGTGCGGCTGAGGACAAGGGATGGCGCGTGTTTTTCCTCGGCGCCAAGGAGGAAACCTTGATGCGTGCGAAGGAGAAACTCCGCACGCAACATCCCCGCCTGCAAGTCGCTGGCCTCCTATCGCCGCCGGCCGTGCCGTTGCAGGAGATGGATCACGCCGGCATCTGCCGCACGATTCGGGAAGCGAAGCCGGACATTTTATTGGTCGCGTTCGGAAGTCCCACACAGGAGAAATGGATCAACATGCGCTACCGCGCGACGGGCGTGCCGGTCTCGATTGGCGTCGACGACGCTATGGAGTTTTTGGTCGGCGTGGTTCCCCGGGCGCCGATGTGGGTGCAACGGGCGGGCTTGGAGTGGGTCTTTCGTGTGGTGCGGGAGCCGCGGCGGTTGTTCTGGCGTTACTTGCTTAACCTGTGGAGTTTTGGATGCGGGATTTTTGCGCAATGGTGGCAGTTGCAGATGCGCCGCCGTCGCGTGGCCAAATACCGCCGGTTGATGGTGGTGGCTGAGAAGACCGAGTCCGGCTTTGAGATGGTGAAGATTCCACCGCGGTTTGATGCCGCCATCGTGCGCGAGAACGAATGGCTCTGGAAATGTTTTGCAGCGGCACCGGTCCACCTGTTGTTTGACATGACACACGTGCAGTTCATTGACAGCACGGGCATCGGGCTGTTGATCCGTCTGCACAAGATGCTGGCGGCCTCAAACTGCCGCTTCGTGTTGGTGTCTCTTTCGACCATTGCGCAGCAATCGCTCGAACGGGTGCGTGCCCCGGACCTGCTCACCATCGTGCCCAGCCTTGATGCGGCGAAAGACATCGTTGCAGGAAAGTCGGGTGGCGTGCAGGCTGCGGCGACGCTGGATTTGTCCTCGGAGCCGACCCCGTTGATGTGGCACGGGGAGATTGTGGCCTCGAACGTCGAAGCGGTCCGGCATCTCAGTGAGAGCTACCTGGAAAGTTGTGCCGCCGAGATGAAGCCGTGCGTCATTGATCTCGCTGGAGTCAGTTTTATCAGCAGCGCCGGAGTCGGCTTGATGGGGCGTCTGAAGAAACTTGGCCGCCTGCGCGGCGTGGAGGTCATCTTCATCAAGCCCCAACCGAACGTGCTGAAGGTCGTCCAGACATTCCGGTTGGACAAGCTTCTCTTTGGCGAGAACGTGTAGAGCGTGGCGCAAGGGTGCCGCGGGACGACAAATTGCGGTTGCATCTGGTTGCGCGTTCCATAATCAATACATTTGCATGGCCACTGTTCTTCATCCCGAGGATTTTGCGTGTGTCGCCGAAGAGCGACTGAAACGGCTCGGCGTGGTTTGCCGCGCTTTTCCTATCCGACAGGTCGCGGATATCTCGCACGACAGCACGGAACTGGTCTATCTGCTGCCCCATGAAATCATGGCAGCCGGCGCATGGGCCAAACTCCGTGTGCGGCTCGCCCAAGCCAACCGCCTCTTCATCGGCTATGTCCCGACCGCTTCGACGGCCGGTGTGGTCCAGTTCCTCCGCGACGGGGCCTACGACGTGCTCGCGATGGACGACACCGACGAGAGGTGGAAGAGCGTCATCGTCAGCGCGGTCGAGAACCAGAAGCTATGGCTCCAACTCTATGGTGGCAAACCGCTCAGCGCGGGCGACGTGCTGACCGGGCGCTCGGAGGTGGTGCGCGATTTGCGCCAGAAGATAGACCGCCTCGGCCCCACCGACGTGTGCGTGCTCATCCAGGGCGAATCGGGCGTGGGCAAGGAGCGTGTCGCCGCAGCGCTGCACAAGGCCGGCCGCGGCGGCCCCTACATGGCACTAAACTGTGCGGCAATTCCGAAGGACCTGCTGGAGGCTGAGCTTTTCGGCGTCGAGAAAGGCGCCTACACCGGCGCGTTGAAGGCGCGCGCGGGATTGGTGGAACAGGCCGAAGGTGGCATGCTTTTCCTCGACGAGGTCGGCGAGATGGAACTCTCGTTGCAACCCAAACTGCTGCGCTTTATCGAAACGCGCCGGGCGCGGCGTATCGGCGGCGAGCGCGAATACAGCGTCAAACTGCGCCTCATTTCCGCCACGAACCGGGATTTGGAAGCTGCCGTGGCAAGCGGCAAGTTCCGGCCCGACCTCTACTACCGGCTGGCGGAAATCACCGTGCGAGTGCCGCCCCTGCGCACGCGGTTGGACGACATCCCGGAACTGGCGTTGACGTTCCTGCATCAGGCCAACGAGCGGTTCGGCAAGAATTTCGAGACGCTGGAGCCTGGTCTGATCGAGCGCTTCCAACAGTATTGCTGGCCCGGCAACGTGCGGGAACTCAAGAGCGCGATTGACCGGCTGGCGCTGATGTTCGACGGTCCCATGCTGCGCGCAACGTGGTGGGACATGCCCGCCGGCGTCATCGAACCGTCCACGACTCAAGCTGCTCCAGCGAGAGACGCGGCGGCGTCCGTGCAGCGGGCGACTCCGCCCAATTCCACAGCGGCCCTGCCGAACTCACGCCAGAAACTCGCGCTTGCCAGAAAACTGCTGGCGGAGAGCAACAACGACTACAGTTGGGTCTGCGCGCAGTTGGGCATCAACCCCTCCACGCTCTATCGCTGGCGAAAGACCGGTAAGCTCGACTGATCCCTGCGCCGCCGGCTGCAAAAAAGGGTGGAATCAGGTTTCCGGCAAACCTCTTGCACGCTCCAGACACCTTCGCTATAGTGCGCCCGCTCTTTGAAGGACGCCTACGTAGCTCAGTTGGTAGAGCAGCGGTTTCGTAAACCGCAGGTCATCGGTTCGAGCCCGATCGTAGGCTCCAGTTTTTTGGTCGTGCTAGACGGGGCGGTAGCGGTGCCCTGACGACCGGCGCGAGCCGGCCGGACCTGCAACCCGCTATAGCAGGGTCGAATTCCCGTTCGAGACCGTCGTGCGGGCGGAAAGAACCGCGTATCGAGGCGTTGACGGCTGGGTTCCATGCGACGGAAGGCGGCGAACCCCGCCAGGACCGGAAGGTAGCAACGGTAAACCGATTTTTTCGTGTGCCGTGGAGCTGCCTGGCCTGAGCCGAGTTGCGCGGCATCGCCGTCCGATCGGCGGCCGACATCGGGTGCACGGCCTGCTTTCGGAAGCGGAGTAATGGAGTGTTGGAGAATTGGAGCAGCGAAGTCATGATTCTAAGAACTTGCGCGGGCATCACGGTTTCTGGTTCTCCAGCGGTTGGCGCGCGTGCTTGCGCGCTGGCTCCCAATACTCCAACACTTCAACACACCAATACTCCAATCCCCTGACCTCCCATGGCTCAATATCAAGTTCTCGCCCGTAAATGGCGGCCCCAGCAGTTTGATGATGTCATCGGCCAGGAGCACATCACCCAGACGCTCGTCAACGCCATCAAGAACAAGCGCATCGCCCACGCCTACTTACTCGTCGGCCCGCGCGGCACGGGCAAGACAACCACCGCGCGCATTCTCGCCAAGGCGCTCAACTGCGAGAAAGGTCCGACGCCGACGCCGTGCGACAAGTGCTCCAACTGCAAGGAAGTCGCCGACGGCACCAGCATGAACGTGATGGAGTTCGACGCCGCCTCCAACACGCAGGTGGACAAGGTTCGCGAACTCATCATCGAGAACGTCAAATACGCGCCGACTAGCGGCAAATACAAAGTCTATATCGTGGACGAGGTCCACATGCTCTCCGGCTCGTCGTTCAACGCGCTGCTGAAAACGCTGGAGGAACCGCCGGAGCACGTCATTTTCGTGTTCGCCACCACTGAGGTGTCGAAGTTGCCGCTGACAATTCTCTCGCGTTGCCAGCGATTCGATTTCCGTCGGCTTGCGACCTCGCTCATCGTCAAACACCTCGCCGCCATCGCCAAGGACGAGAAGGTCCAGATTGAGGAAGCGGCGCTGCTCGCCGTCGCGCGCGGCTCCGAAGGTTGCATGCGCGACGCGCTGAGCACCACGGACCAGTTGATCAGCTTCTGCGGCAGCAAAATCGCCGAGGATGACGTGCTCGGCATGTTCGGTCTCGCCGCGCATGAACGGATTGTGGAACTGGCGGGCGCGATCCTTGATGGCAAGACCAGCGCGGCGTTGAAACTGTTCAATGACCTCGCCGACTCCGGCAAGGATCTCCAGCGGTTGTTGACGGAGATGATCGAGCATTTCCGCAACCTGCTGGTGGTGAAGATGGCGGGCGAGCAGGGCGGGGCGGTGGACGCTACCGACGCTGAACTGGCCGAGTTGAAGAAGCAAAGCGCGTCCGTGGACGCCGACGCATTGCTGCGGACTCTGGAGGTGCTTACCGGCGCGGAAGGTCGGCTGAGGTTCACCGCTTCGAAGCGGATTCTTTTCGAGGTCACACTTATCAAGGCCAGCCAGGCGCGTGAGGCGGCGAGCATTGATGTCGTGCTTCAAAAACTCAACTCGCTTCGTGGCGGCGCGCCACCGCCGACATCGGGATCAGCCGTGGCGGTCGCCGCTAAACCCGTTGCGGCGACCAAACCCGTCGTCGCCGCGCCGAAGCACGCGCAATCCGCAGTGGCCGAGCCAGCGCCTTCGCCGGCATACGCGACAACCGCCGAACAGATTCAGGCGATTTGGGCTTACGTCCACGAACATTTTGCACACGCCGCGCCGCTTGGGCGCGAGTTTCTGAACCAAGGCCGGCCCCTGAGCTTCGATGGCCGGGTGTTTACCATTGGCTTTGACCCGGAGTTCAAGTCGGCGATGGAGTTTCTGAACTCGCCGCGTTTCCGGGCCGTGCTCCAAACCAAGCTGCGCGAGTTTATCGGCCACGACGTGGGTCTTCACTTCGAACTGGCCGAGGACACGGAGCTTGAGGCGCGGAAGTCTGAGCCGCCGGCCAGCGGAATCACATCACCAACGCTCGCATCGGTCGCGCCGACTGCCCCACTGCCGACAGTGAAGCCATCCGCGCTTGCGCCGTCGTCGCGAGAGGCGAAGGATTTCCGCAACGATCCGCTAATCAAGAAAGCCCTGGAGATTTTCCGCGGCCAGATCATTACCGTCCGCGCCTAGCACTGTTCACTGACCACTGAATACTGATTGTAGATTCCCACTATGCCCTCTCTTGGAAAACTGATGAAACAAGCTCAGAAGATGCAGGCCGACGCGGCCCGCGTGCAAGCTGAGTTGGCCAACAAGACCGTCGAGTTCACCGCCGGCGGCGGTGCTGTGAAGGTCGTCGCGAAAGGCGACGGCACTCTCGCCAGCATTGCCGTGGACAAGAGCGCCGTGAACCCCGACGACGTCGAGATGCTGCAAGACCTGCTGCTTGCCGGCATCAACGGCGCGCTCGATGCGGCCAAGAAGATGAGCGAGGCCGAGATGTCGAAGCTCACCGCCGGCCTGCAACTGCCGCCGGGATTCAGCCTTTGAAAAACTGGAGTATTGGAGTGGTGGAGTAATGGAGTGATGCCGAATTGCGCCACCCCAACATCTCAGCACTCCATTACTCCAATGCTCCATCATCCCCATGCCTGACTATCCCGCACCCGTCCGCCAACTCATAGACGCGCTGAAGAAGCTGCCCGGCGTCGGCCCGCGTTCGGCGGAACGGCTGGCGCTCTTTATCATGCAAAGCGAGCCTCGGCTGGCGGAAGACCTTGCGTCGGCGATTCGCTCGGCGCGAGGCGGCATCAAGAACTGCTCGCGTTGTGGCAGCTACACCGCCACCGACCCGTGCGAGATTTGCGCCAGCTCGCGCCGCGACAAGGGATTGATCTGCGTCGTAGAGCGTGCAGCGGACATCCTGCGCATTGAGAAGACCAGTCAGTTTGGCGGCGTCTATCACGCGTTGATGGGTAAGATCGCGCCGCTCGACGGCGTCGGCCCGGAACAGTTGCGCATCGAGGATCTGGTCAAACGCGTTCAGGCCGAGCACCCGCGCGAGGTCATCATTGCCCTCGGTGGCGATGCCCAGAGCGAGGCGACAACGCATCACTTGATCGAAGTTCTCAAGCCGCTCGGCGTTTCCATCACGCGCATTGCCAGTGGCATTCCCGTCGGTTCCGGTTTGGAATACGCAGACGAGTTGACGCTCGGCCGCGCCATCGCTGGACGACGGCCGCTCTGAATGGCGCAGCTTTCCGCACTGCCGCCCGTTGTCTTATGAGATACGACGCCGCTCATCTGTTGGTGGATGGCTACAGCATCATCTATGCGTGGCCGCCATTGCGCGCGGCGCTTCGTCGCAGTCTGGAAGGGGCGCGAGACCGGCTGGTGGCTGCGCTGACGCCGATCCAGGACGCCACGGGCATTCGCGTGACGATTGTGTTCGACAGCCGGCATGGTTCGCGCGTTTCGGCCGGTGAATTACCTGCGGGCGTGGATGTCGTTTTTACGCGCAAAGGCATGACGGCAGACGGGTGGATCGAACGGGTGGTGGCTCGCGCGAGCACGCCGGCGCAGTTTTTGGCGGCCACGAACGATCACGCGGAGGCGACGATGGTGCGCTCGTTGGGCGGGCAGGTCATCACGGCGGAGGAGTTGCAGGACTGGCTGGAATCGGAAACGGGCCTGTTGCAGCGGACGGTCAAACAACTTCGGGAAAACAGCCATGAACGATTTCTGCGGTCAGACCGTTGACAGGGTTGCCCGTTTTCTATAGCATGGCCCAAAGATTTGGCGCGCTATTAGCGCGTGCGCGTAGAACGTTTCAAGAATGCTGAGTGATTGCCGGCTAGAGGAGTGTATTTGATGTCAATCATAACTCGTGTTTGTTTAGTTGTGGCACTGTTGCTGGGCGGAGCTTCGATCTGGTTGGGGCGCGAACTCGCGACAGATATCAAGGAGCGTGACAACGCGAAGATCGCGGCCAAGAAGGACGCCGATAAGGCCAGGGCGGATATGAAGACGGCCCAGGACGAGGCCGCGGCCAAGAAGAAGGAAGCCGACGACGCTACAGGCAAGGTGGCGGGCCTCACGACGCAGGTGACGGAGCAGACGGCCAAGGTGACCACGCTGCAAGGGCAGGTTGATGAGTTGAAGAAGAAGATTGCCGCGACACCGGCTGCCGCTGCCGGTCCGGGCAACGCGGCCGAACTCAACGACCTGAAGACCAAGCTTGCTGCTACCGAACAGGCCCGCGATGCCGCCGCGCTACAGGCCAAAGAATCCGCCGACAAGATCAAGGCCCTCACCGACCAGGTTGCCGCCACGGATGGCGAAAAGAAGATCATCAATGAGAAGCTCAAGGAGAGCAACGCCAAGATCAACTACTACGAGGGCAAGGACGGCGTGACACTGCCCGAGGGCCTCTCCGGCAAGGTGCTTTACTACGACAAGACTTGGAACTTCGCCGTGTTGGACATCGGCAAGAAGAAGGGCGTTCTGCCCAGCGGCATCATGATTATCCATCGCGGCACGGATATCGTTGGCAAGGTGCGCATTGCGACCGTGGACGACGATTGCTGCGTTGCCGACTTCTTGGGCGACTTCAAGAAGAAGGAACCCAAGCCCGGCGACATGGCCATTCCTTGATCTTCGGCGGCGGTATGAGTTTTTTCCGGCCCCAATCTCCCGCGCGGGTGTTCATCTTATGTGTGGTGGTGGGCGCGGGCCTGCTCGTCGGGTGCAGCACTCCTGAAGGCGGCAGTTCCATTCCTTGGAACCGTCCACAAACCTGGGAACACCAGATGCCGATGGGCATCAATCCCGGCTACGCCCGCTGATTCCTCTTCATCCCCTCCATGAGGACTGCAACCGCGCTCGCAGTGTGTTTGCTGTCGCTTGCGCTCTGCCGACCCGCCGCCGCCGATGATCTCGCCGCCGCGCTCGTCACGCGCGCCGGCCCGGACGTGCTCGGTTACCTGCGCATCGAGAACCCGAAGACCTTCATTGAAAAGCTCGATGCCGTCAGCTTGAAGTTTGGCAGCCGCATCAGCGACGACCTGCCACTGATTGCACAGCGATTTCTGAAGAACCCGTTGCTTGCCGGCATTGAGACGGATCAGCCGTGGACCTTCATCTTCCTTAATTCCCAGCGCCACACCAACAACCTTGCCGTCGTCGTGGGCGTGAGCGACGCAACGGTGTTTTGCGACAGCTTCGGCAAGGGTGGCGTCAGCAATGTCAAAGCCGACCCGGCCACAGCGGGTGCCGCTATCCGCCATTTCAGCGAGATCGAAGACACCTACGACCACCCGGCCTACATCGCCGCCCTTCGAGCCGGCAAGAAGGTCGAGCCGCTCCAGTTCAAGAAACAGATCACCAGGCAATACTACGTCACCGCTCGCAACGGCCAGGGCGTCATCGTTGGCAGCAGGGCGCTCCTCGACAAGCTCGCCCCCGCTGCCGCCAAGCTTGGCCACGAGCGCGTCCGCGGCGACCTCGCCGTCGCCGTCCGCGTGCCGAACGTCCTGTCGCTCTACGAAAAAGAAATCCGGCAACGGAAGGAATCCATTCTCGAAGCCGTCCAAACTGCCACGCGCGTGTCTTCCGCCACCGCCACCACGCCCGTGTCACGCCCCGACAAATCGGTCGGCGCGGCCTTCGACGTGACGCTCAATCTCGCCAAACAAATCGCGTGGCTCGAAGCCGCCGCCGATCTCGATGGTGGCCGGCTCAAATTGCGGATGGCCGTGCCGCCGCTGCCCGGCACCGCGTTCAGCCGTGCGCTCGCCGGGCAGCAGCCGCTGGATCCCGACGAGCGGTTGCTGGCGGTGGGGCCGGCAAACGTCGCGGTGCTCGGCGCGGTGCGCTTTGCCAGGACGCCGGAGTGGACCGGCTTGGTGGCGGACATGATGCAACCCATCGTGGAGGCGACGGCCGCTGCCAATAATCTCGAATCCGTCGTCAAGGCCCGCGAGGCTTTCCACGCGCTGACGGAGTCCTGGGGCGACGGCTTTGCAAGGGCTGTCCTCGCGCCGGCAACCAACCATCCTTCCTACAACCCGAAAAACGAAACCGGTTCGTCAACAAAGAACGCTTCCAGCTCGGCCCCGGCTTCCGGCTTCAACGTGGTGGAGGTTCTTCGCGTCACTGACGCGGCGCAGGCCCGACAGGCCCATCGGAAAGCCGTCGAGACAGGGCTGCCGTTGGGCGGCTCCGGGCTGCTCTCGGAACCGGCCGGGAAGCTGAAATACGAAACCAACGTCGCGCGGCATGCGGGCGTTGAGATAGACCGGATCACGCTGGACCAAGCCGCGTCGGAGAAAACCGCTGCCGAGCCGGTGCCGCCGGAGAGCGCCGGCGGAACCAACTTCATCCAGCAGATTGCCTTCGTTGGACAGTTTGGACTCATCGCCCAAGGCCCCGACTCCACCAACAACATCCGCCGCCTTATTGCCGCCGCCAAAACGCCGCCTACAACCGGTCGGTCGCGTGCGCTCAAAGCCGTCACCGCGTCCTTCCCGAAGAAGCACAACGGCATCTTCTTCATGAACCTGGCGGATTACGTCGGCCTCATCCGCTGCGCCTCGCCCGCCGCCGTCGAAGACGCGCAGTTGCGTCGTATGCAGACGCAGCTTGCCGAAGCCAAGGCCCGCCACACTGGCTGGCTCTTGCTCCAGCCGCGCGCCGCCTCGTTGGAACTGATCGTCCCACTCGATAACATTCTCGATGTGATGCTCAAGAACGCTGCCCCCGCCGCCCGCTGAGAGCCCGCCCGGTCCTTAGCGTTGCTTCCCGCTTTCTTTCTGCGCCCACAGACACACAGAGACCAGAACGATCCATGTCGTCACGGTGATGAATACCAGCCATTCGAGGATGGCCGCAGCCCAGATGTCGGGTCGCGCGGTCCGACTGACGCGGACGATCTCAACGGGAGTCTGCCGTGTGATCAGCGGGTAAGCCAGGAACGCCGCGAAGCTCCGCCATCAGGCCGGAAATCACCAGCCACCGGGGCAGCTTCTTCTCTTTGTCACGGGCGATCACGAGGCTGAACAATCCGACCGTCAGCAATCCGCAGGAGAAAAAGGAAAACGCCGCCCAGAGATGGGGCACCAGATCGTTCATGGGAATCCGGCCGACGATGCTGCACAGGATGCCCGACACCACGCCTGAGACCGCGGCCGCATGGGCCAGCCTCGTCTGAAGATGTCGTCCAAGGCCGGCCATGAACACGGCGATGATCAGTCCGGCGATGGTCAGACTCCCGTTGAAAACCGCAGCCAGATTCGACACGCCGACGACCCCCAGCTCACTGATGAGATGGTTTAGCAGGGAATAAGTTTCCCCTTTCTCTCCGTGAAACGGAAGCGCGGTCACCGCGCAACCAGCGACCAGAATGACCGGCCCCAGCAGACCGCAGAGCGATGTCAGTTTTTGTTGCCAGATGGACATGTTCACCGTTTCCGAGCGAGCGGCCCCTGATTCACCACTTGCCGCCGTCTTCCACGAAATCCACGATCCTCCAGAGATAGAGGGCTGCCGTGCTGCGATGCGGCTTCCATATTTCCCCGTGCCGGTCCAGTAGCTCAGGCTCCGGGAGCTTCCGCTTCTTGAACGCGATTTGGAATCCTTTCCTCACGCCCAGATCGTGGACCGGCAGCACATCCGGCCTGCCCAGGTTGAACATCAGGAACATTTCGGCGGTCCAGCGGCCAATGCCTTTGATCTGCGTGAGCCGGTTGACGATCTCGGCGTCCTCCAGCCCGTCGCACTCCGCCAGCGTCGGCACAACACCCAGCGTCACCTGCCGCGCAATATCCTTAATGTAGCCCACCTTCGGTCGCGAGAGCCCCGCCGACCGGAGCCTGTTCGCGTGAGTTCGCAGGACATCCTCCGGCGATGGAAACGCCGCCCCCGGATAGAGCGCCTTGAACCGGCCGAGAATCGTCGCCGCAGCCTTGCCGCTCAATTGCTGGTTGACCACCGCGCGGACCAGCGATTGAAAAGGCTCCTCGTCCCGGACGCTCAGGCGGGCGTCTTTGCCCACTGCGTCAATCACACGCCTCATGACCGGGTCCACAGCCCGGAGATGCCGGCGGGCCTTCAGGTGCAAATCGTTTCGTTTCGTTGAAGTCGTCACAGGTGGGGCAGTATAGCCGGACGGCAGAGAAGATTCGAGTCGCCAACGCTTGAGATTCTGGAGACGACAAGAGCGATGCATTTTCGGCGGCCTCGACAAGAAACACGACAGGCACTACACCGTCCGGCTCGGCTCACAGAAACTGCCCGCGCCCGCGCCGAAACCTGCCGCCGGGAAGAAGAAATAGAGCGACGTGTGCGAGTCGTTCAAACGGCTCGAACCGGCTGAAGCCGGGACTCCAAACCTTGGGTGCCGGCGCGTGTCAGGGTCTGAGGTTCGGAGTCCCGGCTTCAGCCGGCAGTCGTTCAGTGCCTCGGCGACACGCATTTACGTTTTACGCATCCTGCTCGCCTTCATCGTCCTCACGTGGCTCGTCGCCGAGCCGATGCGTCACTGGATCATCTTCGGCGGGTGGTAGAGCGGGCGCGTAGGAGTTTCGGGAACGGCAGAGGCGAGGTCGTTTGGCGTTGCCGTCGCGCCGCTGTTATGCGACAAACCAAGGGTCGACCTCATAGGGTCCGGTTTCCAGAATTAAGAAGCCACGATGCGAGAACTCAGAAACACAATCCAGTTCTTGAGAAGGGAATACCCAAGCATTCTTCTGGTTCTCATCTCTTGGATTGCTCTGTTCTGCATTGGCGGGATTCTCGAAATCACGCTTAAGAGGTGGTCATCCGTCCTGAGAGATGTTTTGGAAGGTCGTCCCGCTCCAGCTCTTACACAATGGGTTTTCGATCACCTGTATGGATATTCCGGGGTGATAATAGGTATCGCCAATTGCTATTGGCTCGTTCTCGTCCTGGCACTACTTCTCAGTGCTTTGTTTTCTGAGACTCAAGAGAAGTTCCGTCTTCGGTTTCTTTACGCGTTCGTCCTTGTTTGGATGCTGACAGTGGTGTCGGTTCTGGTCGTGCTACTTGCACTCTCTTTACCATTCGTCACCACCCTCTCGAAGATGCCTCCAGAATCGTTCTATATTGTTGATTTGGTCAGAATCATCTTCTATTTGCTGCTCATTGTCATTACAGCCATCGCGATTGGCGTCCCCATAGCCCGACGGATTATTGGAAAGAGGCAGCAAACCAAACACAACTCGCAATGACTAATATCCCCCGAACTCCAGCCCCGCTTCGATGAGGGCGCGGTAGTTGGCTTCGGTCTTGGGATTGAGCGGGAGGTTGATGGGGGCGGCGGTGGGCATGAGGACGAATCCGCCACCGGCTTTGGCCTGGTCCATGACACGGCGGACTTCGGCGCGAATCTGGTCGGGGGTGTCTTGTTCGAGTCGCTTGAGGGCGAAGTTTCCCCAGACGGAGACACCGCGGGTGTGGCAGCGGCGTTTGACCTCGTCGAGGGCGATGTCGCCGTCGGGCGGGGCTTCGCAGGGGTCGAGGCCATCGCAGCCGGTGTCGAGGATCATGTCGAGGACGCGGGCGACTTTGCCGTGGCTGTGGATGCGGGCCTTGCCGCCGCGGGAATGGATGAGGCTGACCATGTCGCGGACGTGGGGCAGGACGTAGCGCTCGAAGAACGACGGCGGCAGGTAGGGCGGCGTGAAGTATTCCGGGCCGACGATGCGGTAGAGGTCGAGCACGCAGCAGTCGAGCTGGCGGCGGAGGTTTTCCATGACGCGCTCGGCGATGATGGCAACGGCGCGGGCAAAGTGGTCGGTTTCCTCGAACGCCCAGACCATGTAGTCCTGAAACGACATGAGGTCGGCGGCGAGGTAGGCGGGGTCGCCGACGGAGGCCATGACGAGGCCGTGCTCGCCGAGTTCGGCGCGGACGCGCGGGAGGTCGGAGGCGTCGTAGTCGGCGGGCTGGTAGGGAACACTGAGGGCCTTGTCCACGTCGGCCACGCTCTTGCACCAGTGCTCGATCTGCCAGGTGGTGTAAACGTCCGGCTTGGCCTGCGTGACGTGGCGCAGGTCGCCCAGTGGCGTGTGGCAGATGCGCGTGGTGCGCTCATACTCGCCCGCCGTGTCGGTGTGGGTCTCGATTTCCACCGGGTAGTCGGAGCAGAGGAAACGTTCCTCGCAAGTGTAGCGGTCGGTGGCGGCGCGCGGGTTCCAGTTGGTGATGCAATCGGTGTGGGCGCGGATGAAGTCCATCAAGCCGCGGTAGCTGGGCTGTTGGTTATACCAGTCGAGGCTGTTGCGGCCGGCCAGCTCGTAGGTGTTGATGGGCACGCGGTCGGGCATCTGGCCGGAAAGCACCGCCATCAACCGGCGACGGCTGGTCCAAGGGCTGGTCGCGGGAGAGGAATCGCTCATCTTAGACTGGATTGTTTGCCCCAGAGCTTGTTGATCACCCAAAGCAGAAGCAGCGTGCTGCCAACAAACATCGCCAGCAGCACGCCCGCCTGCGCCATGCGCCCGTAGAGGAAGTTACCCACCGTGAAGAGCGCGGACCAGATGACCGCGCAGCCCGCCGACCAACCGAGCATCGCAAGCGGGATGTTCTCGTGCGTGGCGGCAGCCTCCTCTTCCGAGATGCCTGCTTCCTGCCGGATGCGCCGCCAGCCGGGGCCGAACGGGCGGACTTTCTTGTAGAACTCGACCAGCACCGCGCGCTCGGTCTGCGGCCCGAAGAACGCCATCAACATCCAGCAGACCGTCGTGACCGCGATGGTAATCAGCAGCGCGTGATGTGTGCCGATCTCCACTTGAAACTGCTTCTTGAGAACCAACAACGCGATCGAAACACCAAACGAACTGACCATTGCTACGACTTCGCACCAAGCCGTGATGCGCCACCAGAACCATCGCAGCAGATACAACAACCCCGTGCCCGCGCCGATCTGGAGGATGATGTCGAAGTTGTCCTTGGCCGTGTCGAGCAGATAGACCGTCCCCGCCGAGCACAGGAACAAGCCGACTGTGGTCAACCGTCCGACGAACACGTAATGCTTCTCCGTCGCGTCGGTGCGGATGAATCGCTGGTAGAAGTCGTGGACCAGATAGGACGATCCCCAGTTCAGGTGCGTCAGGATGGTGGAGGAGTTGGCGGCGATCAATCCGCCCACCATTAAGCCGATGAAGCCAACAGGCAAAAACTTCAACATCGCCGGATACGCGATGTCGTGTCCCAATAGACTCGGATCAAGGTTCGGAAACGCCTTCTGGATGTCCGACAACTGCGGATAAACAATCAGCGAGCACAGCCCCACCAGAATCCACGGCCACGGCCGCAAGACGTAGTGCGCCACGTTGAAAAACAGCACCGCGCCAAGCGCATCTTTCTCCGACTTCGAAGCCAGCATCCGTTGTGCGATGTAGCTGCCGCCGCCCGGCTCCGCGCCCGGATACCACGTCGCCCACCATTGCACGGCGATCGGCATGACAAACACCGCCACGGCGATATCCCAGTTGTTGGTGAAGTCTGGCAGGATGTTCAGGTAGTGGATCAGCGACTTTCCATCGGGGGCGAGCACGGGCACGGAGAGCTTCTCCACCATCACACCAAGGCCGCCGACGTGTTGGACCGCAAACCAAGCCGCGGCGATCACCGCCGTCATCTTGATGAAGAACTGGATCATGTCTATGACCAGCACGCCCCACAAACCGGAATGCGCCGCGAAGGCCACATTCAACAACCCCACCATGAGCAGCGTTTGCCAGCGCGGCAGACCAAAGAGCACGTTCGCGATCTTGCAGGCGGCGAGGTTCACCGACGCCATGATGACGCAATTGAAGAACAGCCCAAGGTAAACCGACCGGAAGCCGCGCACGACGCTCGCGGCCTTGCCGGAGTAGCGAATCTCGTAAAACTCCAGGTCGGTCATCACCTCGGAGCGCCGCCACATGCGCGCGTAGAAGAACACAGTAGCCACGCCGGTCAGCACGAAGGCCCACCAGCACCAGTTGCCCGCCACGCCCTGACGGCGAACGATGTCGGTGACGAGGTTCGGCGTGTCGCTGCTGAACGTCGTCGCCACCATCGAAAGCCCCGCCAGCCACCACGGCACCGCGCGTCCGGACACGAAAAACTCCGACGTGCTCTTGCCGGCGCGCTTGCCGAAGAACAGCGCGGGGACAAAACAGACAAGCAGCGACGCCAGGACAATCAGCCAGTCAACAAGTTGGAGTTTCATGATGGAGAGCGATCAGACGCGAATCATGGCTTCGCCGCAGTTTGCGGCACGGCGTCAAACACGAGAATCTCAAACGGCTTGAGCGTGAACCGCACGGGCTTTCCCGCTTCGGCAGCGAGGGCCGGCTTCTGCGCGTCCTCGGCCCACGGGCTTTTGAGCGTGAACTTCGTCGCTGCGCCGGGTGGCAGTTCAAATGCCATTCCGATGTCCAACGCAATGTCACGCGGCTGGTCGTCCGGGTTGCGCAGCATGACGGTGCCCTTGCGCGGCGACCACGACGCGTAGCCATAAACTTCCAACTTCAGCGGATCGCCGCCGATCCAATGCGTGTCGGCCATCACGTCACCGTTGGCGCGCGCCCACTTCGCGGCTTCGGCGAGCACCGACCAGTCATCCGCCGTCAGTTTGCCGGGTTGGATGTAGAGTTCCTGCAAACTCGTGCCGCCGCCGAAGAACGCGCGCACGTCGTCCTTGAAGCCCGCCGAATCGAACGTCTTCTCGCCGGCCATGCCGTGGCGCGAGTAAGCCACGCCCTGCGTCATCAGCGAACTGAGCGGGAAGAGCGGGCCTTTGCCGACGATGCTGCGGAACGTCTCCTGATCGCGATAGGTCAGCCATTGCTGCTGCTTCGAGCCTTTGCCGGCGAAGTTCATGTCGTGCCCCTGCCGCCAGATCGAGTCCGCGTAGCGCAGCCAGAACGGCGAGGGCCACGAGCCGGTGGTGAGGTTGATATAGACAGCCGGGTCTTCGCGGCGCAATTCGAGCATCAGCCGCCGCATCGCCTCCGTGTCGAGCACATAAGTCGCGCCACCGCTGGCACGCGCGCCGGCGGCGATGCCGTCGAACTTGAAGTGGTTGACGCCATACTTGCGGATCATATTTACGCACGACTGTTTGAACGCGCCGTAGTATTTCGGTCCCGCCAACGCGAAGCCCGTCCGGTTGGTTTCATAGCCTTGCTCGCTGCCGAACTTCAGCCGCTGTTTCTTTGCCTCAGCGTAGCCGCCGAAGGGTGACAGCCATACGCCCAGCCTTGTGTTGTATTGCTTGCATAGTTTGGCCAGCGGCGTGAAACCGTTCGGAAAACCGCTGTGGAATTGCCAGAGCGTCTTTGGATTGTCCCAGCCGTCGTCGAAAACCAGCCCGTCCATCACGACCCCGTGCGGCTTGATCAATCGCTCGCCGCAGAGGCGAATCGCCTCCATGCAGTTGTCCTCGTTCAACGCGAATGGGATCGTCGAATAGGCCGTGTCATACCAGGAGTTGTAATGCAGGTAGGGCCGATACGGATGCGCGCGCTCGCGCTCGAGGTAGTAGAGGAACGCCCGCCGCATCTGTCCCGCCGGCGCGACGCCTGTCACCAGACTCTGTGTGACCGTCTCGCTCTTGCGGAGTGGTGCGTTGCGCTGGAGCCGGAACGAAACGCGCGGTTCCACCGCCGCCAGCGCGTGCGGGTCTTCGCAACCGAAGAAGAAGTTTCCAGCCACGACCGGCGAGCCGTCCGCGCGTCCCGCTACCCGCGCGCCAGCGAGCGTTTCGTCCATGTATACGATTTCTTTGATCACACAGCCGTCTTTGAGCGCCGTCACGGCGATTTCCTGCCGGATGTAATTCGCCCCGTCATGAATGATCACGCGCCAGACCACGCGCAGCCGTCCATCCGCCGAACGTAGCATTGCCTCCACCTGCCGGCCCGGAATCCGCGCCGCGAGCTGTGCCGCCTTCGCATTCGGCGCGAGCGCCTTCGCGCGAGGCTTGCCGTCGAGCGCAAACTCCGAGGCCGCGTAACGCTGCCCGTCGGCCATGATGATCTGGAAGGCCTCGCCACTTAGCGCGAGCTTCTGTCCGGCTTGCTCGTGGCAAAGCGATGCCGGTCGGATTCCCCGCGGCCCCAGTGTCCACGACATGGAGATGGCGGTGTTCTTGATTGTGACGCGCGCACCCTGGCACTCGATGATTCCCTTGCCGGGTGGCGTGTCTGGATACTCGATGGCAGCACCGACACCTGTCGCCGCGAAGATTGCGATGCCGAGGAGAATCCCCTGAAGCTTTGAGGCGCTCTTCATGCCCCTTGTCTATCGCAAAATTCCACAAACGGTCAATGAAGGAACTCAGCGCAATCTCACAGAAACAACGGCCTGATGTGCCGCTCGAAAAGATTCGCCGTTACGTTGCGCACAATCGTTTCCTCGCACGCGACGAGTTGCGCGATGTAGCGTGCGCCCATCTTCGCGGCCACCTTGAATCCCACGTGGATCAACTGCCGCAGATGCGGGTTGAACGCTGGGTTCTTCTGGTCGTGGCGCAAGGCAGAAACGAACTGATCGCTCGTCCAGCCGGCCACCGTCGCCGGCGCCGGCAGCATGGCTCGATCAATATCAATGACCGTCGCGTATGGCGCGCACAGCTCGTCAATGTGCGCCAACGCCTCGGCATAAATCTCCTTTGCGAGCTTGAGACCATCGCCTCCTGCCTCGGCTAGACCGATGCATTCCTCCAGCCACGTCGTGCCCGCGGTCTTCAGATGCACGCCCGCCCCATGCTTCCGCAACGCGCGCCGGATCGCCGGGTAGATGGAGAACTTATCGCTGCCGGAATGAACGCTGAGCTTGAGGTTTGGCGGCAACCCGTAGCGCGCCACCGCACAGGCAATGACGCAGAGGTCGTCGTTGAACTCCCGCTCGAACTGCGCCACGTCGCCGACGTAGTCCACGCCCTTGTTGAACCGGCCGGTGAACTTCGGCGCGATGGTTTGCGCCGGAATGCCTTCGTCGGCCACCGCCGCGAGAATCACCAGCAGTTCGGGCGGCGTCTGCGGGCTGTCGGTTTCGTCCATCGAAACCTCGACGACAAACTTTCCGTCGCCTTTCGCTTTCGCGATGTGCCGGTAAATCCCGCCGGCATCCTGCACCGCAGCCAGATACTTGCCGGCGATACGCTCCACTTCGGTGCGCGTGGTCTCCAACGGCTTCTCGATGTTTGGAATGACAATGTTGCCGACCAGTTCCGGGTGCCGCTCGACAAACGCCGCCACCGCCTGCGCCTCCACGCGCCTGCCGATGGAGTCCGCCACATCAATCGTAAAGAAATCCGAGTGCGGAATGAACCGGTCCACCGTTTCCAAGCGGATGTGATCGGCGTCCACGAAGTAGCCGCGCTCCCAACCCAACGCGCTCACTGCCACGGCCGCTGCCGCGCGCGTGCCGGACGGCTCAGAGCCGATGATCGTGTGCTCGCGGTTGGATTTGTTCCAGACCGGGATGATTTCGACACCTTGCTGTGCTGCCGTTGCGCAGGCGCGCAGTTGCGCCTTTGCCTGATGCGCAAAGCGATCGCCAACTCCCAACGAATACTTTCCAAGCTTCAACAATGATTTCATGCGCTAACCTTCAATGTTCCCTGCGGCGAGTAGCACCGCCCTGCTCCAAACTCCGAGATACACCAATTCCCCGCTGCCAGCACCGGTTGAACACGCTGCCGGCGAGCCGCTCACGTCAGAATATACGCAGCGAGCGACAGACTGCTCCGGAGGATTTCCCGCGCCGCTTTAGCGCAGCTTGCGAAGTATCCCACCAAACTCCTTGGCGCGATACGCCCGCATGGTGAGCGTCTTCACGCTGCCTCGTGAAGCAAGGCTCAGTGCGAAGGCCGTCAACGTCTCATCATTCGGCGCTTCGGCGAGCACCACGGTGTCGTAGGGTCCGAGGGTCCAGAATATCTCTTTGACCTTCACACCCATCTTCTTGCCAAGTGCGATGGAAGCCTGGCCACGTTTGGGCGAATCCTTGATATTGCGAACGCCCTGTTCGGTGAAGTGAGTCATGATGATGTATGCAACCATGTTGATCTCCTTTCCTTGTTCTCCGCGTCCATTGCGAACGAGCGGACATACTATCCGCCTCCCCGGCTGCTTTTACAAGCATCCCGTGCGGTTGCGGCTCGCCTTGGCGGAGTGGGAGAACGCAGCGTCAATGGCAGCGGCCAACGATGACATGCGGCGGCCTCTCATCGCGCACAAGCCTGGCGCCAGTAGGACAGGCGTCCCGCCTGTCCATGGAGCAGGGTGCGGACATGATCATAAAGCAGATCTTCAACGACGCGCGGAGAGTTGGCCGTTTCTTCTGTGTCGCGGCGCCCTTGTGGCCAGATCGGTGAATCCCGTCGGGGTCCAAGCGGCTGGAGTTGATCGGGTGTAAATGGGAATCGGAAGCTGCGATGTTCGCAGCAATCCGGAGCCTTCGGCTTGATGTGCGGAGACAGAACAGCGGTTCAACCGTCAAGAACCAGACCGCCGCCCTGTGGCAACAGGATTTTCCGGGAGACTCTGGAACCGGACGCTGCGCTTAGAACCAAGCGAACCGCTCGGGCACGTAGATGATGTCGTTAGCCTTCAGGTAGAACGGGTCAACCTGCTGTCCCTCCAACGCCAGTTTGAGGTTCAGAGAGTAGTTCTTCACCTGATTGTCTTCATAACGGATGACGGTGACGGCGGCGGGGTTGGCCTTGCCAAAATCAAAGCCGCCGCATTCCATAATGGCTTCGAGCGCGGTGATCGGATGGTCGGAGAGGATCTTGCCCGGACGAAGGACCGCGCCGTTCACATAGATCGGCAGGTTGGAGGTGACGACCGTGACGTTGACCTCCTTGGAGACGATCTCGGAAGCGTAGAGCTTGACGAGGTTCTTCTCGAACTCGTTGGGGGTGAGGCCGGCGGCCTTGACCTCGCCGATAAGGGCGAGGGCCACCTTGCCGTCGCGCCGGATCTGCTGCGTGGTGTCAAGGGAGGGCGTGCCGGGGAAGGCGATCTTGATGGTGTCGCCCTCGCGCAGCTTGAGTGCGCCGATGTAGCTGCTGACTTGAGTGATGACGGTGGGCTGGGGCGATTCGCAGCCGGTGACCGCAACCATGATCGCGGCGGCCAGAAGCGCGCGCGAAATGAACGGAAGTCGGGTGATAATGCCGAGCGTCTGTTTTACAGCAGCTCTGCGACTGGTTTCTGTAGCTGAATTATTCATGTGTTACTTCCTTTGGCCCCGTTCACTTGGTTTGTCATCGAGCGCCTCAAAAACCTCCATTGAACACACTTACCTGTTCCACTTGCAGTTTTTCCCTACAACATCGGCTGGCTTCAGGTCAATCAGTTTTTAGGGTTCAACCCGCTCGTTACTGGTTGCCAAGGTAGAGGGATGGACTGGTATTTACGGCCGTGTCACGCGCGCCGCCGCGACTGCTCTCGCCACGCGCCGGGGGTGATGCCGGTCTTCTTCTTGAAGACGCGGCAGAAATAATATTCGCTTTCGAAGCCGGACTGGGCGGCGATCTCCTTCACCGGCCAGTTGCTCTCGGCCAGCAGGCTCCGCGCGCGGGCGATGCGCAGTTGGAGCAGATACTGGTGCGGGCCGAGGCCGGTTTGCTGGGCGAACGTCCGCCGGAACCACGTGTAGCTCACGTGCAGCCGGCGCGCGAGTTCCGGCAGGTCGAACCGCGCCTTTGGATCGCCATGCATCAGCCGCACCGCTTCATGGATCGCGGCGACGGCGCGCGTGTCCTCGGTGAGGCTGGCTTGCGCGGTCGAGTAGAGCAACGACAGCAGGCGCGCGGTCAGGCCCGCTAGCACCTGTTGCAGGGCGGGTTGGTGTGTCTTGATCGCGTCCATGATGTCACCAAACACGCCGAGCACTGCGTCCTCGCGGGCCACGCGCAGCACCGGCGCGCGCAGTGAGAAGAACCCGTTGCGCACCAGTCGCCGCGCCGTCTCGCCGTCGAAGCCGACCCAGTGTTCGTCCCAGCCGGTCTTGCGGTCGGGCGCGTAGCGATGCCACACACCCGGAAACAGCAGGAATGCGTCGCCGGACTCAATGCGGCGGCGGCCGACGCCGCGGCTCTCGAACCAACCGCGTCCGCTGGAGATATAGATCACCTGATGGTCCGTGAGCACGCGCCCGCGCCGCCAGTCGAAGTTGTAGTTCTTGGGATGGCCGCCGGGTGGATACGTTGCATGCGGCGTGATGCGCGACTGGCCGGCGGTGGTCACATACAACCCCCACTTCTCGTCACGCCGGCTGACGGGAAAATAGCGGAAGAAAGTTTGGACTGTGTTCTCCATGTGTCGCCGGGGCCAGATTGTGCAACGGACAGGTCATTCTGTCTATTTCCTGTTTTCGCAGACTGCGGTAGAAATGCCTGCATGAAGACTCTCGCGATTCATCTCCTTGCTTCCACCATCGCTCTGACTGCGGCCTTGCCGTCTGCCGGAGCAGCGGATTCGAAATCCGCCTCGGCTACCATTCGCCGCAGCCCGGAGATTGCCGCCATCTATTTTCCCGGCTTCCATCGTGACGACCATTATGATTCGTGGTTCGGCGAGGGCTGGAACGAATGGAAGCTGGTGATGAACGCCAAGCCGCGCTTCCACGGCCAGCGGTTTTTTCTGCCCGAGTGGGGGCCGTTCGACGAGGCCGACCCGAAATGGATGGAGAAGCAGATTGCACTCGCCGCCGACCATGGCATCGGTGTCTTCGTCTTTGACTGGTATTGGTATTCGGGCGTGAAAATCCTTCACCGGCCGCTGGAGGAAGGTTTCCTCAAGGCCCGTAACCGGCAGAAGCTCAAGTATGCCCTGATGTGGGCCAACCACGATTGGCGCAACTGCTTCCCCGCGCCGCTCGACAACAAGCAGACACTTTGGCTCCCCAGTCGTGTGACACCAGCCGACTTCGAGCGCGTGATGGCGCACTGCATCGCCCTGCACTTCCGGCAGCCCAATTACTGGCGCGTGGACGACGGCCTTTACTTCAGCGTGTTCAGGGCGGACACGTTTGTGCAGCAGCTTGGCGGCACCGAAAAGGCACGGGCCGTCGTGGACCGCGCCCGCCAGCAGATCGCGGCTGCGGGACTTGGCAGGTTGCATCTGGCCGCTTTCTCACACTCATCCGCCGGCGCAACTGATCTGCGCGCCGCCGGCTTCGACAGCCTCACCACCTACAGCCTCGGCGTTGGCCGCAAAGCGAAGCCGTCAGATCAACCCATCGTCAATTACGCGGATCTCGTCGAGGAGCACGAAAAGCTGTGGAAGGAAATGGACAGTGGCGTGTTGCCCTATGCGCCAATCGTGTCCGTTGGCTGGGATACAAGTTCACGCTGGGCCAAGGGTTGTCCTTGGCCGCCGCCGAACATCGGCTATCCCTACACTTCGGTGGTCGTCGGAAACACGCCGGAGCTGTTCGGCGAAGTTTGCCGCCGGGCCAGGCGGCACTGCGAGTCGAGCCGTCTGCGTCCGCCCGCGGTTCTTGTCAATGCTTGGAACGAATGGACTGAAGGCAGCGCTCTGCTCCCAGATCGCGAATACAAGACACGCTTTCTTGAGGAACTGAACCGAGCGTTTGCGCCGGCGCGCTAAGACATTCGCTTTGGAAAAACTCATGGCGACACAAAATCGATCCTTCTCACTTCGTATCGGACTCTTTGGCATTGGGCTGGACACTTACTGGCCGCAGTTCGTGGGACTGAAGGAGCGGCTCGAAGGCTATCTCCAGCGTGTGGCGCAGAAGCTGGCGCTGCCGGGTGTGGAGGTCGTCAACCTTGGTCTCGTGGACACGCCGGAGAAGGCGCTTGCGGCGGGACATCAGTTCCGGCAGGCGGACGTGGACCTGATCTTCCTCCACGTCACGACTTACGCGCTCTCGTCCACGGTGCTGCCGGTCGTGCGGCGGGCGAAGGTGCCGGTCATCATCCTCAACCTCTCACCCGAAGCGGCGATTGATTACGAGCGGTTTAACCAACTCGGCGACCGCACGAAGATGACCGGCGAATGGCTCGCTTACTGTGCGGCCTGTCCCGTGCCGGAGATCGCCAACGTCTTCAACCGCGCCCGTATCCCATTCCACCAGATCACCGGGATGCTGGAGAACGACCCGGCGTGCTGGCGCGAAGTGGCCGAGTGGGTCGAGGCCGCGCGCGTGGCCCACGCGATGGAGCACAACCGCATGGGCGTCATGGGCCATTACTACGGCGGGATGCTCGATATCTACTCCGACCTCACCCAGCAATGCGCCGGCTTCGGCGGCCACGTCGAGATCGTTGAGGTGGACGAACTCGCTGCGCTGCGAGCCGAGGTGAGCGATGCCGATATCCGCGCCCGCGTCGCGCACTTCAGCGAGGCGTTCGACGTGCAGCCTGATTGCCCGCAGGCCGAACTGGGGCGCGCCGCGCGCACGTCGGTCGCGCTGGACCGGCTTGTCGAGCAGCACCAACTCGGTTCGCTGGCCTACTACTACATGGGCACCGGCAACCCGGCCAACGAGGACGCCATCAGTTCCATCATCCTCGGCACCTCGCTGCTGACGGCGCGCGGCGTGCCGGTCGCCGGCGAGATGGAGATCAAGAACGCGCAGGCGATGAAGATCATGGACGGCTTCAGCGCGGGCGGGTCGTTTACCGAATACTACGCGATGGATTACCGCGACGACGTGGTGCTCATGGGGCACGACGGCCCCGGCCACATCGCCATCGCGCAGGGCAAAACCAAGGTGCGCCCGCTCAAGGTCTATCACGGCAAGGTCGGTCGCGGCCTCTCGGTCGAGATGTCGGTCAAGCACGGCCCGGTGACGTTGCTTTCGGTGGTGCAAACTGTGGATGGCCGGCTCAAACTGCTCGTGGCCGAAGGCGAGTCGGTCCCCGGCCCGATCCTTGAGATCGGCAACACCAACAGCCGCTACCGATTCTCCATTGGCGCACGGAAGTTTGTCGAGTCGTGGAATGTTCACGGCCCCGCCCATCACTGCGCCGTCGGCATTGGCCACATCGCCGGAAAGATCGAGAAGCTCGGCAAACTGTTGCAGATGGATGTGGCGAAGGTGTGCTAGAACAAACTCCGCCAAAAAAACCAACCAACCATGAAATACCTCATCATCCTCTCTGCGTCTCTTAGCGTTCTTTGCGGCCATTCCTCTGCCGCGCAGGGGCCGCTGCGCGTCGTCAATGGCGACTTCAGCGACCTCGCGGGCATGACCCAAGGCCAGGACGCTTGGTATGCGGGATTGCCGAAGGGCTGGCTCGGGTCGAGCGGGACGTATGCCGTCCACGCCAAACGCGGCGCGCCGCCGCCGGCGTGCAATGTATCCAACCTTGGTTTCTTCCGCCAGAACGTTGGTGTTCTGGACAAGACTTCTGATGTCACGCTCACATTCGATGTCTCGGAGCCGTGGAAGCCTGACGCGCTGCTGAACGCCTCGATCCTCGATGGGAACCTCGCGGAACTCGCTGCCGGTGATTTTAGGGTCGGGGCGAAACAGAAGCTCGTGGCGCGGAATGTTCCGGCGGGCGCGACGATCATCATCGCGTTCCAAGCCGCGAAGTCCACGCCGGGGCTGGACAACGTTTCCGTGGCGGTCACGGCTGCGACCTCCGCCTCGCCCGCCGCGCCGCCCGCCGAGTCCGGGCCGCGGATCACGGTGGCCAGTTATTATTTCGGCAACTACCACCCCGGCGATCCGCGCAACGTGAAAAGCAAGGGCAAGGATTGGTCGGAGTGGGAACTGGTCAAGGCGGCCAAGCCGCGGTTCCCCGGCCATCACCAGCCGAACGTGCCGCTCTGGGGCTACGCCGACGAGTCGGACCCGAAGGCGATGGAGCAGAAGATCGCCGCCGCCGCTGACCACGCTGTGGATGCGTTCATCTTCGATTGGTATTGCTACAACGACGGGCCGTTCCTCGACCGGCCGATTGACTTGGGCTTCCTCAAGGCGACGAACAACAACCGCTTGAAGTTCGCCTTCATGTGGGCCAACCACGACTGGCTGGAACTGCACCCCTACAAGAAGGGCGCGCCGCGCACGGTGTTGTATCCCGGCAAGGTGACGCCCGCGAATTTCGAGAAAATCTGCGACCACGTCATCAACGATTACTTCAAGCATCCGTCGTATTGGAAAGTGGACGGCAAGCCCTATTTTTCGTTCTACGACCTGACCCGGCTGCTGGAGAATTTCGGTTCGGTGGAGGCGACGCGCGCCGGTCTGGATAAGTTCCGGGCGAAGGTCAAGGCGGCGGGCTTTCCCGGCCTGCACTTGAACGCCGTGGCGTGGGGGCGGCCGATCTTGCCCAATGAAAAAGTGCCGGTGGATTCCGCCAAACTGGTGCGCGACCTCGGGTTCGATTCCGTCACCTCCTATGTGTGGATTCACCATGCGCAGATGCCACAGCAAGCGACGGACTACAACGTGGTGCGCGACGCCTACTTCGCGTATTGGAACCGGGCGTTGAAGATGTTCGACGTGCCGTATTACCCGAACGTCTCGATGGGTTGGGACCCCAGCCCGCGCTGCGACCAGAGCGATAAGTTCGACGCTTCCGGCTATCCGTTCACCAATACCATCGCAGGCAACACACCGGAGCGGTTCAAGGAAGCGTTGGCCATGACCAAGCGGCGCCTCATGTCGAAGCCCGACGGCCCGCGCATCCTGAACATCAACTGCTGGAACGAATGGACCGAAGGCAGCTACCTCGAACCCGACCAGCGCAACGGCATGAAGTATCTCGAAGCCGTCCGCGAGGTCTTCGGCGTCGCTTCCACCGCAAAGTGAAAGCGAAATGGTTATGAAGCGAGTTGCCATCGTCGCTTACACGATTTGCGCTGCCCTGCTGTTGGCGGTGTTGGAGACAACTGCGGATGATCTTGCGAAGAGCTTCGCCGCGCCGCCACCGTCGGCACGGTCGTGGGTCTATTGGTTCTGGATCAACGGCAACATCAGCAAGACAGGGATCACGGCGGACCTTGAGGCGATGAATCGCGTCGGCGTTGGCGGCGTGCTGTGGATGGAAGTCAGCGGCATGGCGTGGGCGCCGGATGGGCCGGTGACGCCCGCCAGTCCGCAGTGGCACGAGTGCATGCAGTGGGCGGTGCGGGAATGCGACCGGCTGGGCTTGGAGTTCGACCTGTCGGTTGATTTCGGCTACGGCAGCGGCGGCCCGCACATCACGCCCGAACTCTCCATGCAGAAGCTCTACTGGAGTGAAACCGAGGTTGAGGGCGGGCAGAAAGTCAGCACGGTTTTACCAAAGCCCGAGGTCGCGAAGAAACTCTCGGCGTGGCTGAGGCCCGGCGCAGCAATCAGTCCGAAAGTCGTCGAGCAGATCGAGAAGACCGATTCTTACAAGGACGTAGCCGTGGTCGCGATTCCCGCACCGGCATCGCCGAAAGACCGTGCCTATCGCATCCCTGAGGTCAAACTGAAGGACGGAACCGATTGGCGGCTGCCGCGCGGTGCAGAAGCTGTCCCACCGCCGACCGACGCCGTAACAGAAGCTGAACGCGTGGTGGATTTGACCGGCCGCATGGGGGCAGACGGACGGTTGACGTGGGACGCGCCGCCGGGCAAATGGCTTGTGCTTCGGTGCGGGCACGCTTCCAATTTCAAGATGACGCGCCCATGTCCGCAGGCGGCCGTTGGCCTCGAATGCGACCGACTTGCCAAAGCCGGCATTGAGGCGCACTACGACGGGTTCCTGAAACAAATCTTCAACGACGCCGGTTCGGCAGCGGGCAAGGCGCTGACTTATGTCCACATTGATAGCTGGGAAGCTGGCGGACAGAACTGGACGGCGACGTTTCCCGCGGAGTTTCGTGCGCGGCGCGGCTACGATCTGCGCCCGTGGCTGCCGGTGATGACGGGCCGCGTGGTGGGCAGCGCCGGGTTATCGGAACGGTTCCTGTGGGATGTCCGCACGACCGTGAGCGAGATGATCCGTGACAACTACGCCCGCCGGTTGCGCGAACTGGCGCAACCGCACGGCATCAAGTTGTCCATCGAAGCCTACGGGCATCTGTGCATTGACAACCTCTCGTATGCCGGCGTCAGCGACATGCCGATCAGCGAGTTCTGGGCGCGGGGCGACGGTCTGTTCCCCATGCCGGGCGGCTACGAAACGTCCACCAAGGCCATGGCCTCCGCGGCGCACACCTATGGCAGACCCGTCATCGCCGCGGAGTCGTTCACTTCAGACCGCGGCTGGCGCGACCATCCGTTTCTATTGAAAGCGATGGGCGACCGGAAATTCTGCGAGGGACTGAATCGGATGATCTTCCACCTCTCCGCGCATCAGCCATACGACAACATGGTTCCCGGCCTGACACACCGGAAGTGGGGCGAGCATCTCCAACGGCACAACACGTGGTGGGAATACAGTCGGCCGTGGCTGGATTATCTGTCGCGTTGCCAGTATCTGCTTCAGCAGGGACAATTCGTGGCGGATGTTTGTTACTGGTTCGGCGAGGGCGCGCCGCTGAACGTGAACGACATGACGCTGGAGCTTCCGAAAGGCTACGACCTCGACTTCTGCTCGTCGGACGTGGTGCTCCAGATGCGCGTGAAGGACGGCCGGATTGTCCTGCCATCGGGCATGAGCTACCGCTACCTGCGGTTGCCCGACACCGACCGCATGACGCTGCCGCTGGCCCGAAAGATTTGCGAACTGGTCGAAGCTGGTGCGCGCGTCATCGGTGGCAAACGACTCAAGGGCGCGCCCGGCTTGACGGACTTTCCGCGATGCGACGCGGAGGTTGAGAAAATCGCAGCGGCGTTGTGGGACGCCAACCGCGTCGTTACCGGCAAGACGCTGGCCGAAGTCTTCGTGCAGGACAAGCTCCAGCCGGATTTCGAGGGTGATGGCCTGCGATACATCCATCGCCGTGTCGGTGAAGCGGATATCTACTTCGTGTCGCATCAGGAGAATCGTCCGCTCAACGCGACCTGCACCTTCCGCGTTGCCGGCAAACGGCCAGAGCTTTGGAACCCCGAAACCGGCGCGATTCGTGAACTGCCGCAGTTCACCGAGAAAGATGGCAGGATCGCCGTTCCGCTCCGCTTCGAGCCGATGCAAAGCTGGTTCGTCGTGTTCCGGAATAGTGCTCGTCTCGCTTCGCGAGACGCCGGAACGAAGAATTTCCTCTCGCGGAGCGAGAGGGCTACTTTGTCCGGACCGTGGCAGGTCGCGTTCAACCCGAAATGGGGTGGCCCCGCAAACCCGGTGACGTTCGACAAGCTTGACGACTGGAGTAAGCACACCGACCCGTGCATCCATTACTATTCCGGCACGGCGGTCTATCGCACGACGTTCCAATCCAAAATCCAAAAACCAAAATCCAAAATGTTTCTCGATCTCGGTGCTGTGGAAGTGATGGCTCGCGTGCGGCTCAACGGCAAGGATTGTGGCATTGCATGGAAGCCGCCTTATCTTGTGGACATCACTGACGCCGTCCGCGCCGGTGGTAACGATCTCGAAATCGCCGTCGTCAACCTCTGGATCAACCGGATGATCGGCGACGAACAACTCCCGCTGGACGCCAACTGGAAGGATTTCGAGACGCTGCTTGAATGGCCCGAGTGGTTCAAGACCGGCAGCCCGCGCCTGTCGGGCCGCTACACCTTCTCGTCATGCCGGCATTATAAGAAGGATTCCCCACTTGTGCCCTCCGGCCTGCTCGGACCGGTGATGATCAGCGCATCAATGGAGTCACGATGAAGAAGAGAATGTTGATTATGTTGTCGGCGCTCTGCGCGCTAACGGGAATCGTGTCGGCTGCCGATGATCTGGCGAGCCGTTTCGCCGCGCCGCCCGATTCTGCCAAGCCGCGAGTCTATTGGTGGTGGCTCAACAGCTTGGTGGACAAGGAGGGCATTACCCGCGATCTGAAGGAATACCGGGCCAAGGGCATCGGCGGAGTGCTCTTGTTCGACGCCGGCATGCCGGCGGGGCCAATGCCGGCGGGGCCGAAGTTCATGAGCCAGGAATGGCTGGAAATGTTCCAGCACGCTTTGCGCGAGGCTGACCGGCTGGGGATCGAGGTGAGCGTCAACCTGTGCAGCGGCTGGGACGCGGGCGGACCGTGGATAACGTCCGAGTTTGCTGCCAAGCATTTCGTGCAGTCGGAGTTGCGCCTCGTGGGACCGCGGAGGTTTTCTGGCAAGTTGTCGCGACCGGCGGGCGACTCGTCCTGCTATCGCGACGTGTGTGTGCAAGCCGTGCGCGAGCAGTCAGGCAACCGGCCGCTGCCGCTGCCCAGCGTGTCCGCGAGCAGTGCCATGCATCCGACCGCCAACGCCGTCGATGGAAACGAGGAAACGTTCTGGGTCTCGGAGGGTAGGAAACCCGGTGAGGGGCCCACGCAGCAGAAGCCCGAGTGGCTGCGGTTCGAGTTCATCGAACCGATCACGGCCAAAACACTCCACTTGATTCCCCGCACTCCCTTCGGTCCGCGCCAGATCGAAGTTCAGGTTTCCCAGGACGGGCAGGAGTTTGCGACGGTCAAGGCTTTCTCGCTCACCAAAGAGGCTTCGTTTGAATTGCCGTTGCCGCCAACCACAGCCCGGATCTTCCGTATCTTGATCACCGACTCCTATGCGACTCAGAACACCCAAGTCCGTGAGGTTTGGTGGGACAACCGGAAGACGGACGGCCGCGCGTTGCTGGTGGCGCTAAAGAGCGGACGGGATTCGTCACCGCGATGGAGTCCCAACGGTTCGATCCGCGAGCTGGTCGAAGCGCCGCTGCCCAAGTTGGATGTGGCTCCCGGCGATGCGCCGATTAATCCGGACTCGATCGTTGACTTGACCGCGAAGGTGCGAGCCGACGGGCAACTCGACTGGGATGTGCCGGAAGGCCGTTGGACGATCTTGCGCACCGGCTGCACGATCACCGGCGCGAAGGTGCGCTGCTCCAACCCCGGCGGCGAGGGCTTTGAGATGGACTGGCTCAGCACCGCAGCCACGGACCTGCATTTCAAATCAATGGCTGACGTGCTCTGCCGGAAGGCCGGGCCGTTGGCCGGCAAGAGTCTGAAATATGTTCATGACGACAGTTGGGAGGTCGGACTACCGAACTGGACCGACGGGTTCCTGGCGCAATTCAAAAAGTTTCGCGGCTACGATGCGCGGCCGTATTTACCAGTCTTCGCTGGTCGGATCGTTACGAGCGCCGAAGTTTCCGACCGGTTCCTGCACGACTTCCGCAAGACGGTCGCCGACTGCTTGGCCGACAACCATTACGGCCGGCTGGCCAAGCTGGCGCGCGCCAAGGGCCTGCGAATTCATTGCGAAGCCGGCGGTCCGTGCTATCCCAAGGCTCCGCCGATGGACGCGCTAAAAAACCTGGGCCGGTGCGATGTCCCGATGGGCGAGTTCTGGCAATCGAGCCACTGGAAGGAGAGCGGCCAGAATCACGCGACCAAGGAAATCGCCTGCGCCGCGCACATCTACGGCCGGATCTACGTGGCCGCCGAGGCGTTCACCAAGATCGGCCCGCACTACGAGGAAAGCTTCGCCGACCTGAAGCCCACGGCCGACATCGCCCTTTGCGAAGGCATTAATCGCTTCTTTCTCCACACGTCAACGTGCAGCCGGTCCGACGACGGCAAGCCGGGCTACGAATACTTCGCCGGCACGCACTTCAATCGCAACGTTACCTGGTGGGAGCAGTCCGACGCGTTCCTGGCCTACGTCGCCCGCTGCCAACACCTGCTCCAGCAAGGCCTGTTTGTGGGCGACGTGCTCTACTACAACGGCGACGGCGCGCCGAACTTCGTCGAGGTCAAGCACACCGACCCGTCGCTCGGCCCCGGTTATGACTACGACGTGTGCAACGCCGAAGTGTTGCTCACGCGCGCCTCGGTGAAGAACGGCCGAATCGTTCTGCCCGACGGCATGAGCTATCGCCTGCTCGTGCTCCCGGAGCGTCGAACCATGCCGGTGGAGGTGCTGCGCAAAATTGCGGCATTGGTCAAAGCCGGCGCCACGGTGGTCGGGCCGAAACCGCTCAACGATCCCGGATTGAAGAACTACCCGCGATGCGATGACGAGATTGCGAAGCTGGCCGCCGAGGGGTGGGGTGACTGCAACGGACAGACCGTCATGGAGCATCGCTTTGGCAAAGGGCGGATTGTGTGGGGCAAGACGCTGCGGACCATCTTGCTGGCCGACGGCGTGCAACCGGATTTCGAGTTCCAAGGCAGCGACCGCGACACGTTCCTCGACTTCATCCATCGCACCGCAGCCGGCACGGAAATCTATTTCGTCGCCAATCGCAAAGATCGCCGCGAGGTCGCCGATTGCACCTTCCGCGTGTGCGGCAAACAGCCGGAGCTGTGGGACCCGATCACAGGCCGGACGCAGCCGGCTGTGGCGTTCAAGCAGTCCGCCGGGCGCACGACGCTGCCACTGGAGTTCGCACCGCATGGCTCGCTGTTCGTCGTCTTCCGCAAGCCCATCGCGACGGATGCAAGCGGACCAACGGCCCACAACTTCCCAGCCTATCGCGATGCGCAGGAACTCGGTGGTCCTTGGACCGTGCAATTCGACCCGAAGTGGGGCGGGCCGGAACAGACTGTGACTTTCGAAAAGCTCGATGATTGGACCGCGCGGCCCGAGGCAAGGATCAAGCATTACTCTGGCAAGGTCACCTACCGGACAACCTTCGAATCCAAAATCCAAAATCCAAAATCCAAAATCTATTTGGATCTGGGCAAGGTGAAAAACGTGGCACAAGTGCGGCTGAATGGCAGGGACCTCGGCGTGGTTTGGACCGCGCCTTGGCACGTTGAAATCACCGACGCGGTAAAGCCGGCGGGCAATGTGCTGGAGATTGACGTGGTGAATCTGTGGCCCAACCGGCTAATCGGCGACGCTGGCCTGCCGGAGTCACAGCGGATCGCGCGAACGAATGTCGTCATCCCTCCGAATCAGGCTTTGCTGCCCTCCGGTCTGCTCGGCCCGGTGACGGTGCGTGTGACGGAGCCAGTCCGTGTGAAGTGAATGAATCTGATGGAGCATCGAATCGTGAGAAGGCAAACAATGATCGCGATGTTGGTGTTCTGCGCGCTGACGGGGATCGCGTCGGCTGCCGATGATCTGGCGAAGAATTTCGCCGCTCCGTCGCCGTCGGCACGACCGTGGGTCTATTACTTCATCATGGACGGCAACCTCACGCGCGAAGGCATCACAGCGGATTTCGAAGCGCTCCAACGCGCGGGTATCGGCGGCATGCTTATCATGGAGGTGAACGTCGGCATCCCGCAGGGGCCGGTGAAGTTCATGAGCGCGGAGTGGCGGCGACTTTTCAAACACGCCGTGCGCGAAGCGGAGCGGCTGGGCTTGCAGATCACGCTCAACGCCGGACCGGGCTGGACCGGCAGCGGCGGGCCGTGGGTGAAGCCGGAGCAGTCCATGCAACACGTCGTTGCCAGCGTGGTCGAGGTCAGCGGGCCGGCAAAGTTCGACGCCACTCTGCCGCGGCCGACGCCGCGACCGGCTTACTTTGGAAACAAGGGGTTGCCAGAGGAAATCCTGAAAGCGAAGGACGAGTTCTATGTTGACGTGGCGGTAATGGCGGTGCCGAAGACGGACGACGCGCAGCGGATCGCGGACATTGATGAGAAGGCGCTCTACCTCCGGCATCCTTACACGTCGCGTCCGGGCACGAAGCCGTTCTTGTCAGCACCGGCGGACTTCTCCACGCTGCCAGGGATCGCGGTCATCCCCGCCGACCACGTCGTGGATCTGACGGCGCGACTGGGTGCAGACGGACGTCTCGTGTGGGACGTGTCCGCAGGCAAGTGGACGATCCTGCGTTTCGGCCGCACCAGCACTGGTGCCAACACACGACCCGCCCCCGCGCCTGGCCTTGGGTTGGAGTGCGACAAGTTTGACAAGGCCGCGCTCGATGCGCACTTCGAGAAATTCATCGGTGCGCTGGTGCGTGAGACCGGCCCGCGCGGCAAATCGCCCGACAAAGGCTGGACGTCGCTGCATATTGATAGCTGGGAGATGGGCGCGCAGAACTGGAGCGCGGCCTTTCGTAAGGAGTTCAGGAAGAGACGCGGCTACGATCCTCTGCGCTACCTGCCGGCGGTGACGGGTCGTGTCGTGGAGAGCCTCGAAGTTTCGGAACGTTTTCTTTGGGACCTGCGGCAGACCGCGCAGGAGTTGGTCATCGAGAACCACGCGCAACATCTGAAGAAACTTGGCCGCCGCCACGGTCTGGGACTTTCCATCGAACCTTACGATATGAATCCGTGCGCCGACCTAAGCCTTGGCGCGGTAGCCGACGTGCCGATGTGTGAGTTCTGGCTTTACGGCTTCAATAGCTTCTTCACTGTCATCGAAGCCGCGTCCATCGCGCACACCTGCGGCCGACCCGCGGTGGCTGCGGAAGCGTTCACCTCCAGCGCGGCGGAACGATGGCAGGCGCATCCGGCTTTGATGAAGGCGCTGGGCGACTGGGCGTTTTGCGCGGGCGTGAATCGCATCGTTTTCCACCGCTACCAGCATCAGCCGTGGCTCAATCGCCGGCCAGGGATGACAATGGGACCGTATGGCGTCCACTGGGATCGCACGCAGACTTGGTGGGAGATGGTGCCCGCGTATCACACTTATCTCGCGCGCTGCCAGTTCATGTTGCGTCAGGGCTTGCCAGTTGCCGACGTGCTCTACCTTGCAGCCGAGGGCGCGCCGCATGTGTTCCGTGCGCCCGCGTCCGCCACGCGCGGCAATCCGCCTGACCGCCTCGGTTACAACTTCGATGGCATCGCGCCGGAGACGTTGCTGGCGCGCGTGTCGGTGAAAGACGGCAAACTGGTGTTGCCCGACGGTATGAGCTACCGCGTGCTCGTCCTTCCCGAACGCGACACCATGACGCCAGTGTTATTGCGCAAGGTGAAGGAACTGGTCGAGGTCGGCGCCACGGTCATCGGGCCGCGCCCGTTGAAGTCGCCGAGCCTCAGTGGCTACCCTAAATGCGATGACGAGGTGAGGAGCATTGCCGGTGAACTTTGGGGCGAGTGCGACGGCAGGACGATCAAGGAACACCATGTTGGCAAAGGCCGGATCGTCTGCGAGCCTCGCCGGCAAGCGGACACCTCACAGGAAACGAAGAACCCCTTGGAGCAGGCAAAGTGGATATGGCACAAGGAAGCAAAACCTGGAATGAACGCGCCGGTTGGGAGGCGTGTCTTCCACCGCACGATCGCGCTGGACTCAACTGCTGGCATTCAGTCAGCTCGCGTATTCATGACGGCGGACAACTCCTTCGAGTTGACGGTAAACGGCCGCAACGCTGGCAGCGGCGACAATTTCCACGACCTCCGCGAACTCGACGTGGCACCGATGCTCAAGCCGGGCGCGAACGAGTTGGTTGTCATCGCAGAGAACGGCGGCGACGCGTCGAATCCGGCGGGCTTGATCGGCGCGCTCGTTATCAAGTTCCGCGACGGTCGCGTGCTCGAAGTGCCAACGGATTGGCAATGGCAAAGCGCGCTGACCGCCGAGGCCGGTGTCTGGAGTCCCTCGCTGGAACTTGGTCCGGTAGGCATGACTCCGTGGAAGCTGAACGGCAAACCCACACCTCCCGAACCGGAGCAGTATGGCGACTTTGCGGTCGTCACGGATGTCTTGAAGAAGATGAGTGTCGCACCGGATTTCGAGTCTGACGCTTCGTTGCGCTACACGCACCGTCGCGACAGCGAGACCGACATCTACTTCGTAGCCAACCCGGAGGACCGCGATGTGAAAGCCGTGTGTGTGTTTCGTGTCAGTGGCCGGCAGCCGGAGCTTTGGGATCCGGTCACCGGTGCGACACGCCTGTTGGGTGGAGTGCGAGAGCAAGGCGGGTGCACCGTCGTGTCGCTGGAGTTCGCACCACGGCAGAGCTGGTTTGTCGTATTCCGGAATAGCAGTCGTCTCGCTCCGCGAGACGCCGAAACAACGAATATCCTCTCGCGGATCGAGAGAACTACTTTGTCCGGCCCATGGGAAGTCAGCTTCGACCCAAAGTGGGGTGGACCGACACGCGTAACGTTCGAGAAGCTTGAAGACTGGACGAAACACCCAGACCCCGGCATTCGCTACTACAGCGGCACGGCGATCTATCGCACGACGTTCCAATCTAAAATCCAAAATCCAAAATCCAAAATCTTTTTGGATCTCGGCCGCGTTGCCGTCATGGCTTCCGTCCGCCTCAACGGTCGCGACCTCGGTGTCGTCTGGTGCGCGCCTTGGCGTGTGGAGATTTTCGGCGTGGTCAAAGAGCGGGAGAACCACTTGGAAATCACCGTGGCCAACCTCTGGCCCAACCGGCTGATTGGTGACCAGTCGCTGCCGCTGGAGAAGCGTTTCACTTGGACGACGTGGAATCCGTTCAAGAAAGACGACTCGTTGCTTGAGTCAGGTCTCCTCGGCCCGGTTACGATTCAATCAGCCGAGAGAACTGTGCGATGAAACAACAGCAACTCATCCTCGCCGCCTTCTTGCTGGCGTCGTTGGTCGCTCTGCACGCCGCCGACAGCGATTCGCTTGCGTGTGGCAATGCCCTTCCGAAGGTTCCGTCAGTCCCTGCACCATCCATCGCCGTCGCCAAGCCCGCAGCCTCGCCACCAGCCCAGCCTGCTACCGCTGCCAGCCCCCAGCGCCCACTGATCGGGGTCATCCGTTGGGACATGTATAGCGGACACCCGTTCACCACGCACAAGCAGGAATTCGGGTTTCTCAAACCGGAGCAGTATCATTGGCGCGCGCCGTTTTTCGCGCGGCGCACCGGCAATCCCGATGCCCCGCTCACGTTCAATCCCGGCTATTCGATGCAGGTCTATCAGGAGGCCATGGAGCAGGAAATCCAGTTCGCGGCCTCCAGCAGCATTGACTACTGGGCGTTCGGCTACGAAGGACCGTCTGGGCGGGTGCGACACCCCCTGCGCGACGCGCTGGACGCGTATCTGGCCAGCCCGCGCAAGTCGCGGGTGAACTTCTGCCTGATCGTGAACTGCCCTGTTGTCGCCAAGGTGGGCTACTACGAACCGCCCAGCGTGCGGCATACCGAGAAGGAAATTGACGACGATTGGCGGAAACACATCGAAGACATCGTCGCGCTAATGAAGCAGCCAACCTACCAGCGCGTGCTTGGTGACCGTCCGTTGATTTACCTCTACATGACGGAGTTTCTCGGCGAAGGCAGGCGACGAACCCCCGCGCCTGCTCCACGCGTGGAGCGTTCCTTGCGGTTGTTGAGGGAACAACTCGTCGCCGCTGGGGTTAGGAATCCATATCTGGTCGGCATGATTGACACGCGCGTGGCGGGGTGGGAAGCACTGTTCGACGGGAAGCTGCTCGATTGCGTTACCCTTTATCATCAGCGCTATGCCGGCTCCCATCTTCAATACGGAACGTTGTGGGGCTTCATCCAGAGCAATACCCTGTATGGCACGTTCAAACGGCCCGACTTGAAGGTCATTCCCACGACCATGTCCGGCGCCAACGGCATGCCGCGATACAAGAAGGGCGGCGCATTCCCCGTGTGGGATTGGTCGGAGCCGGCCCCCGGTGAATTGTCCGCGCACGTCACGGGCGCGTTCGATTACGTCGCGCAGAACCCGGCAAAGTGTGAGGCCAACACGATCATCATGTATGCCTGGAATGAACATTCCGAAGGTGGGTTTCTTTGCCCGACAATGGGTAAGGCGCCCGATTATCGGCCGGTGACACGGCAAATTGACGAAATCTCGCAGGCGTTGAAGAACTGGACCAGTCCGCAACGTCGCAAACAGATCGGGTTTCCTGTGGCAAACTTCAGTTTCGGCGACCGCGCCCCATCGCTCCAATCCAGTGGCGTCGCGGGGGACATCCGGGCCAGCGACCTTGAGATTCCCCCTTATGCCTACTTCATTGCTGAGAATAGCTCTCTCAGCGGGCGTCAGGGGAATGCTGTCCGTTACCACGCCCGTGTTGCGGAAACTGAAGCGGACGCATTCAGATTCACAGTCCAGGCGCCGGATGGGTGCCTCTTGCATCCGGAACGCCTCGAGTTTTCGCTGCGTGTTTCTAAGGGTGCGAAGTTGGACGCCACGGTGTGGGATAACTGGAACGCCAAAGATGCGCGTGAACTAATCCCTATCGAAATATCGATCACAGAAAGCAGTGCTCAGGGTAGTCCGGGGTCGGCAACCTCCCGGACGATTCAAATGCAGGCGGTTCCGGGCGTCTGGCTGCCCGCCGGAGTCAATCTGAGCGATGTCTCCTTGGACGCTCGAGAGGCGCGCATCCAGATCCACCTGCGAACCGGCGCGGGCAATCAGGCGGACATTGATGATCTCCGGTTGTTTATCCGCTCGGCTACGAAGTCGCCCGTCAAGAATCCCGCCAGTGAGAGGCGCGGCAGTCCAAGAAAGATCGGCCAGCCATGAAAACCATCCTTATTTTCATCGCCGCTCTACTGGCGGCTTCGCTGACGGTGCTGCACGCTGCTGACGGATCTCGCAAATCCAATATCGTCCTCATTGTCGCTGACGATCTCGGCTATGGCGACGTGAGCGCCTATGGCTGCAAGGAGTTCGCCACGCCGCATCTGGACTCGATCGCGAAGGCAGGGATGCGGTTCACAAGCGGTTACGTGACTGCGCCAGTGTGCGGGCCGTCGCGCGCGGCGTTGCTGACGGGACGGCACAATTGCCGGATTCTGCCGTTCGAGGGCAACCCGCCGCCGGGATCGGACACCGGCTTGCCGCTGGCGCACAAGACGATGGCGGACCATCTGAAGGCGGCGGGCTATCGCACGGCGGCGCTTGGCAAATGGCACCTCGGCGAGACGCCGCAGCATCATCCGATGTCGCGCGGGTTCGATGAGTTCTTCGGCTTCCTCTCCGGGATGCACAGCTATTTCAAAGCCGAGGACGCCGCGTGGGGGCCGCTGCTGCGCGGGCGCGAGAAGGCGGAGTTGAAGGATTACCTGACGTTCGCGCTGGCCGACGAGGCATGCGCGATCATCCGCCGGCCGTCGCCGGAGCCGTTCTTCCTCTACCTCGCGTTCAACGCGCCGCACGTGCCGCTGGAGGCGCCGGAGAATTATCTTGCGAAGACGGCGCATCTGGCCGATCCGAAACGGCGGCTCAACGCAGCGATGATTCTTGCGCTGGATGACGCGGTCGGGCGCGTGCTGGCGGTGCTGCGCGAGAGCGGGCGCGCGGAGAACACGCTCATCGTTTTCCTCAGCGACAACGGCGCGGCGCTCATCAAAGGCTCGGCGGAGAACGGCGGCAGCAACGGGCCGTTGCGCGGCTCGAAGGCGCAACTCTGGGAAGGCGGCATCCGCGTGCCGTTCTTCGTGCAATGGCCGGGCCGCATCGCGGCGGGCGGTGTCAGCGACACGCCGGTCAGTTCGCTGGACGTGTTACCGACTGTGCTGGCAGCGGCGGAAAGTAGTCATCACGCTCCGCGTAATGAATCTTTGGACGGCCTGAACCTCCTCCCCTGGCTCGAAGGCAAAACCGAACCGCCCGCGCGCGAACATCTGTTCTGGAAGTTCGGCGCGAACCAGATGGCCATCCGTGGCGGCGACATGAAGCTGGTGCGCGTGAATGCGGACAGAGGCTTGTTCAACGTCCGCCAGGACATCAGCGAGACCACCGACCGCACCGAAGCGAGGCCGATCCTCGCGCGCCAACTTGAGGCCGCGTGGAAGAAGTGGGACGCCGGCAATCTCGCCACCAAGCGGCCTCCGCGCGCCAAGCAGGCAAAGCAGTCTGGGGCGGTCGTTGGCATCGAGCAGGAAGGCGGTGTCTGGTGGTTTAGATCACCCGCAGGCAAGCGGTTTCTTTCCATCGGCATGAATCATGTGGAGCCGGTTTATTGGATGTCGCCGAACAACAAACAGTTCGTGCTGGAGACTTACGGGCGCGACTTGTTTCTGCCGGACGGGCAGTTCAATGACGGCTCGCAGGCCGCACGGAAGTGGGCGGCGCGCGTGGCGGTAAACCTGAAGGCGTGGGGATTCAACACGCTGGGCATGCACAACCCGCCGCTGGAGAGCCTGCGTTCGGCGGGCGACGTTTACTATGTCGTCGAGTTGGGCCTGCACGTTCCGTGGGGATGGAACATGAAGCGATCCGAGTTGATCCAAGCCTTTGGCAGGAGGCCGCTGGATATCTTTAGCGATGCCTTTGCCGCGGAGGTTCAGTCGAATGCCGCGCAATGCGTGAAACCGGTTGCCGGCAATCTACGTGTGTTGGGCTATGCCTACTCGGACGGTCCGCCGTGGACGGTGGATGACGACGTTCAAGATGCAGTCGCAAGCCTTCACCCGTGGGTGCTCGCGCTGATGTCTCTGCCTGCGGACGCCAAGGGAAAGCAAGCCTGGCTGGCGACGATGAAAGATCGCTACGCTTCCGCCGTGACCGCCGGGGCGACCTACGGGCGAAATACTCCCACCTGGGATGAACTGGCCGCGATCACCTCGTGGACCTCCGTTTCCGACAAGACGGCTGCCGCCGCGGACAGCGATGCGTTTTTGGAAAAACTCATGCGCCAGTGGTATGAGTTTCGCCGAAGTGCGATCCGCGCGCACGACCAGCACCATCTCATCCTCGGCGACAAACTGAACTCCAACCGCGACGCCCGCCACCGCGAGGCCATGACCCGCACACTGCGCGTGATGAAGGATTACGTGGATGTGATCTTCATCCAATACTACGCGTCCGCTGACCAGCAGCGCGACACGCTGGCGGCGATCTACCAGGCGGCGCAGAAGCCCATCCTCATCGGCGACACCGCCTGTCGTCCGCTGTGGAAGGACAACGATCCGACCAATGTCACTTACTACGGCGAGCTGGGGCAGGTGTATGCCGATGACCTCACGAAACTGCTCTCGCTGCCTTATCTCATCGGCTGGCACCACTGTGGTTACATGCGTGGACTCCGCCCGCCGTATGTCGCGGCGCTCAAGCGCGGTGATCGGCAAACCATCGAACACCATGTCAAGACGAAGACCACTCTTCGCGAAGGTTTCATCACCGAAGTTGAAGCGCCCATCGAGCCGCTCCTCAAGCCCTTGAGGCTTACGATCTCAAAATGCGAGAGCTTGCACAGAGCTTCCGCCGCGGCCGACACGCCAGCCGAAATTCCGGGCGTGAAGGCGGTGCTGGCGCACATCCAAAAAGGTTTCCCCCAATCCATCAAGGTGGACAAGACCGGCAACGCGGACATCGTCGGCTTGCCGCATCCCTACACGTCGCCGTGCATCAAGGAGGGGTTTCAGCAGTTGTTCTATTGGGACACCTACTTCATCAACCAGGGCTTGCTCCGCGTCGGGCTGGCGGAGCAGGCGCGGAACAACGTGGACAACCTACTGCTGTTGACGGACCAGTTCGGCATTGTGCCGTCGGCCAGCCGTCGCTCGATGGCCAACCGCTCGCAGACGCCATTCCTTTCGCAGATGGTCCGGGACATCTACGAGCACAAGCCCGACGAAGCGTGGTTGAGGTTTGCCTATGCGACGCTGAAGAAGGATTACGATTTTTGGATGACCAAACGGCTGGCCCCGTGCGGACTGAACCGCAGCGGCAACGACGCGACCGAGCAATATCTCATGGCGTTTTACCATTACCTCGCGCGGGAACGATTCAAGGGCCTCGCTCTCGCCACGAAGGAGGAACAACTCGCCTTCAGCCGTCAGGCGTTGAGCGAGGCGGAGACGTGGGACTTCACGCCGCGCTACGACCGCCGCGCGGAGGATTTCTGCCCCGTGGACCAGAACAGCAACCTCTACATCTACGAAATGAATTTCGCATGGTTCACCAAGCTCCTGAACAACGGCGAGGAACAGGCGTGGCTGGCCAAGGCGGAGAAGCGCAAGGCGTTGATTCAGGAGCTGCTCTGGAACGAAACGCTGGGATGCTACACCGACTACGACTGGAAAAACCGGCGGCACGGCGATCTAGTCAGTTGCGCCGCGTTGTATCCCTTGGTCGCCGGCATCGCTTCACCACAACAGGCGGAGAAGGTTGCCGCGAAAATGCGCGCCGTCCTCGAATGTGACCACGGCCTGGCCACGTGCGAGAAGCGCGTGCACCCGTTCATCTATCAGTGGGATTATCCGAACGCGTGGCCGCCGCTTCAGATGCTCGCGATTCAGGCATTGGACCGCTACGGTTTCAAGGCCGACGCGCGGCGCATCGCGGAGAAGTATGTGCGGACCGTGGTCCGCAATTTCGAGAAGACCGGCGATCTGTGGGAGAAATACAACGCCGTCACCGGCACGATCGAGGTGAAGGACGAATACCAGATGCCGCGCATGATGGGCTGGACCGCCGGCGTGTTTGTCTTTGCGACCGACTACCTGAGTCCAACGAAAGCCGAAGGAGAAAGCAAACGATGAAACGGATCGTTTTTCCCGCGCTCGTCGCCCTGCTGCTGGCACCGCTGGCTGTGCTATATGCTGCCGAAGCTCAAAGGCCGAATGTTCTGTTCATCATCGTGGACGATCTCACCACCACGCTGGGTTGCTATGGCGACCGCGATGCGCGCACGCCGCACATGGATGCGCTCGCCGCGCGCGCGGTGCGCTTCGACCGCGCTTACACGCAGTTCGCGCTGTGCAACCCGTCGCGCTGTTCGTTCCTCACGGGCTGTTACCCGGAACGCACGAGGGTCTTCGATCTCACCACGAGCCTGCGCAAGGCGTTGCCGGACGTGGTGACGTTGCCGCAGCTTTTCCAGAATGCCGGCTACACCGCGGGGCGAATCGGTAAGGTGTTTCATGTGCCTGATCCGAAGACCAAGCTCGACGTGGAACTCGGCGCGCCGCTGCACAAGGACGGGCGGATCCTCGAGGAGGCAAAGCTGGCCGAACGAAGCGAGGGCGATTTGTCCGACCCGCCGCACGATTCGTCGCACGGCAAGAGCTACAACCGTTGCTACGCCGTTTCGTCGCATCCCGATCGTGACTTCACCGACTACCAGATCGCCGACGAGGTCGTGCAGACGCTGGAGAGTTTCAAGCAGAAGCCGTTCTTCCTCGCCGTGGGCTTTATCCGGCCGCACACGCCCTACGTCGCGCCGCGGAGGTTCTTCGACCTCGTTGACCCGAAGAACATCCTGATGCCGGCCTTCTACCAACCCGGCGGCGAGAGCCTCGCGGGCATCCCCAAAGCGGCGCTGCGTCCGAACAACAATGTCTTCCGTTTCCAGGCGCCCAACCCGAAGGAAGCGCGCGAAGCTCGCCGCGCCTACCTTGCCTCGACCGCGTGGGTGGATTCGCAGGTCGGCCGCGTGCTCGCCAAGCTCAAGGAATTGCAGCTCGACGACAACACAATCGTCCTCCTCACCGGCGACCACGGCTACCAACTCGGCGAGCACGGCCTGTGGGCAAAGCAAACGCTTTTTGAGGAAGGCACGCGCGTGCCGCTCATCGTCACCGCACCGGGCGTGAAGCCGGGCGTGAGCGCGGGCCTCGCCGAGCAGGTGGACATCTACCCGACGCTCGCCGGACTCGCGGGCCTCGCCATTCCGAAACACGTGCAAGGCATCACGCT